>Ga0208300_100011_pt1 | contig 359763 bp, 308 predicted proteins | sample 23_taG_FD_184096 | JGI IMG/M metagenome (GOLD analysis project Ga0208300, IMG submission 184096) | Marine viral communities from Cariaco Basin, Caribbean Sea - 23_WHOI_OMZ (SPAdes) (version 2) | ecosystem: Environmental > Aquatic > Marine > Oceanic | place: Caribbean Sea: Cariaco Basin...
TTTATGGCATTTGTCTCATCGATTGATTCGTAAGATTCTGTCGCATAATCTGTGCTTTGTACTCAATAAAAAACTTGGTAACCCGCCTCTTCAGTTTGATTTGCTTATTTCAAGTTGAGAGTGGGGTTAAGCTTATAAAATGCTATTGCTGCGATAAAAGAGTTTACCTCTTAATATTACTTAACCCTGAATGTATTGCCATGTCAGTACCAGAATCGCAGCCGCAACCGTCCAAGCGACTACACCTAGCATTAGTGCCTTGTATAAGCTCATATAACTGATGCTAAAAAACACCACAAAGGTATAAATCAAATGCGGTATGACGCCAAGCATACTGAATATCAACGCGACCTTTAAATCAGCGGGACTGCGCTCAGTACCAACGATAAAGTGACTGATTAACGTAAAGGTGGGAAATAGTGGCGCAAGTGCCGCCAAATAAAAAAATCGGGTTTGGGCGAACATTTGAATCGCCAGTACCATCAATGCGCCGATAAGCATTTTTAACCAAATCACGACGTGTCTATCTCCTGTTGACTATAAAGGCTGAACGTAGCCCAATCCGCCATGATACTAAAGTCTGCAAACTGACATAAGAGCAATCGCTGATTAATTAATCCGTATGATAAAAAATGCAAAAAACCCCATCTAGCTAAGTTGCTAAATGGGGCTATTTACTTCTATTAAGTAAGCTTCTACGAATTGCTTAATCCTTTTTTGGCTTTAGTGCCGCGCTGATGTCTGCTAGCAATGGCGGTATATCATGCTTGTCTGCGATCACCTCAATCATTATAAGCTTATCGGTAGTCGCAGCAGCTTTGTCGAAAGCAGATTTTAGCTCGCCTGCTGTCTCTACTTTGAGTAATACGCTATTTTCTTCTGTCGCGCCAAACGCTCGCGGCATGATTTGCCAATCGCATTTAGGAATATCATTATAGTATTGGTTTTCGCCATGAATCGCACGCTCTACCGTATAGCCATCATTGTTGATTAAGACAATCACAGGATTGATATGCTCTTGAATCATGACCGCTAGCTCTTGGATCGTTAGCAATGCTGAACCATCCCCAATCAATAACACACTACGCTTATCTGGCGATGCGATTGCCGCGCCCAAGCTGGCAGGCAACGTGTAGCCAATTGAGCCCCACATCGGCTGTCCATATGACGTCACCCCTTCTGGCAGGCGCACATCACTGATACCAAAATAGGCCGTCCCTTGTTCAGAAAACACCAAGTTATTGTGATCTAAGCGGTCAGCGATAATATGCCATAAATCATCTTGGCGGATAGCCTCACTATCTTTACCTTTTTGTTCGTGCGGCTTAACTTCTTCACAGAAAGGTTTTGGCACGATGTTAATGCCAGAGGTCATCACTTCATGCAGGGCTTGCAACGCATCTTTTAGCGCAATTGGTGCAAAGTTCTTACCCCTGATAGAAGCACGCTCATAATGCAAGTCTACGACCACATCTTCATTGATATCTTGGCTAAACCCTGCGGTAGTAGTGTCAGTATATTGCACCCCTACTTTGATGAGGCATTCGCAGTTTTCTACCGCATCTTTGACAATTGGACGCGAAGCAACACCAGCATAGGTACCTGCCCAACGATCACTATTTTCATCAAGCAACGTCTTGCCCCAAGATAACGTGGTATAAGGAATATCGGTATCAGCAATTAGTGCTTTGAGCTGTGACTGTAAGCCCAAACGATGCACCATCAAATCTGCCATTAGTGTCGTGGTTTTGTTTGGTAAAAACTCGGTTAGTGCTTGCTTGAAATCTGATAATGCCGCTTGGCTAGTAATATCTTCTTGGCTATCGATCAACTTAGTCGTTGGTGGATAAATAGGCTGGCGCGCAACGTCTGGTGATAGCAATAGGTAACCTGGACGATGCTTTTTGAGAATTAAGCGAATCACTCTATCGATTTCTGAAGCAGCATTTTCAGGAGTAAGCTGCGCTCGTGCTACCGTCACAGGCTCGACCATCTTAATAAAATGATTGAATACGCCATCACCAAGCGAATGATGAATACGGCGCTTTGAGTCTTGTAGCGCTGTGCTTGGCGCACCTACGATATGCAACACTGGCGCGTACTCAGCAAAAGAACCTGCAGTTGCGTTAATCGCTGACAGCTCGCCTACGCCAAAAGTCGTCACCATGGCGGCAAACCCACGCTCGCGTGCATAGCCATCGGCAGCATAGCCAGCATTTAGCTCATTTGTGTTGCCTACCCAGCGCAGCTTGTCAGAAGCAAGTACGTTATCCAAAAAAGTTAAATTGAAATCACCAGGGACACCAAATATCTCAGATGCACCCGCTTCTGCGACACGATCAAACAAATAATCAGCGATGGTATATTGTTGACTCATTTTTTATCCTTATGACTTATCTTTGTAAGTATTGATAATTGTGAATGTGATTGAGGTTAAATTATAAAGTGCGTCCCAGCTTATTTATGTACTACAAAGCTTTTGGAATACATATTATAATAAACCGTTATAACATATATCCATGGCCAGAAGACATGCCTATTTTAATAACTTCAATTTTTTTCGTCATAGGTATTGACACCTAAAAAAAACTGCGTATAATACGCCTTCATCAACTGACGATAGTTAATTGATAATTAGCGGGAATAGCTCAGTGGTAGAGCATAACCTTGCCAAGGTTGGGGTCGAGAGTTCGAATCTCTTTTCCCGCTCCAGATACTTAAAAAGCCTCACTTAACAGTGAGGCTTTTTTTTGTCTAATTTTCAAGGTCTGTAGCGTTTTTCAACATGAGCTATTCAGTCTAATTGCTAAGTCTAGCTAATATATTAAAAGCTCAACAATCAGCACCGTGACCAAAACGTGACCATTTCGAACTAACCCTCTAAAGCGGAAATATCATTTCAATTGTCAAAGTTATAGTACTATTAGAATGGACTATCACCACAGTCCACTCCAATTAACGACAGATTGAGCCATTCATGAACTTCATAGACGTTGAGCCCACGCTAGAAAATTACTGGCGAGCTATTATTCTGTTTGGTAGAAACACTGCTTCTTATAAATTCGCGCTTGCCAAAACTTTAATCGATGTCAGCTTAGAGAGAGATTCTGACTTGATTTCGCTCGAAGATTTAGCGCTGCCCTACGCCTTACATCTATGTGAACATCTAAAACATAGCCCTAAACAGAGCACTTTTAGTAGTAGTAAGTTTATCAATGCTTGCATTCAATTCAACCATCAACAGATTAGCGAAGATGAACTCATTCATGTCACGAATAAAGAAGGATTTAAATACGTTTTGGACGCATTTCATGTGGTCAATACTAAAGCAGTGCAAGAACGTTTTTATGATGTAATTAATGAAGAGTTTTTTGTTGACGAGCGTAAACAAAATAAAGGAATACGTCTAACAGATAACTTATTCAAATTATTTCATGTGTTTGATAATTCGGCTAAAAATCTAAATTTAGAGACAGAGTCACGTTGGAACTTGGTAGAAAAAGCGTGGGAGCTCAATATTAGTAAAGGTTTAATTTCAGTTGAATTTGACCAAGATACCAAACAATTATTTACTAAAGATAATAAACATTGCCGCATTGATATTACCAGTTCAAGAGGTGCATTAAACGGATATCAAAAGAGCAGATGCTTTTACTGCTTTACAGAAATCAGTATTGCTTCTAATGACGTGATGCTAGCAGACGTTGACCACTTCTTTCCGCATACTTTAAAAGCCCAAGTAGCAACCGCTAGTTGCTGTCGGCCAGTTAATGTCGATGGGGTTTGGAATTTAGTGCTTGCTTGCTCTAATTGCAACCGTGGTATAGATGGTAAAGCTGCTAAATTACCTAATATTGAGTTGTTGAAAAGACTACATACACGCAACGAATATTTGATTGGCAGTCACCACCCACTACGCGAAACCTTAATCAATCAAACGGGTATAAATGAGAAGACACGTCAACAGTTTTTGCAGAAGTCCTTCAACTTTTCAAAAGAACATTTGATTCATGTCTGGCAACCTAGACAACAAGGAAGTAGTCTCTTCTAATAATGAACAGCGATATATAGCCCATGATAAATCAATCAAATACCCTAGATTTTTATAATAGCAACGCAAATTCATTCTTTGAGCAAACCATTAGTGTGGATATGCATCGACTATACCAACCCTTTATAGACAACTTGCCTGTTAGACCAGTACACCAGCAAAACATACTAGATTTAGGCTGCGGCTCAGGTCGTGACAGTATTCACTTTGCTAACTTAGGCTTCAATGTTACCGCGACTGATGGCAGTCAAGAGCTTATTGAACGGGCAAAAACTCATAACAATGATATTATTGATTGGCAATGCTTAACTTTCGAGCAAGTTCCATTTCAGAAGTGGCATAAACGATTTACAAGTATTTGGGCATGTGCTTCGCTGCTTCATGTACCTTATGAAGAGCTTCCTGAATTAGTAGATAACTTACTCACCATGCTGACAGATGAAAGTAATTTTTACGCATCTTTTAAATATGGCAATAGAGACCGTATTGAGGATGGACGTTTTTTCTGCGATATGAATGAAGAACGCTGGGAAACCTTAAAGCAAAAAATCAATCATAAGTTCAAAGAAGAAACTTGGCTTACGATTGATCAAAGAGCGAATAGAGATGAAGCATGGTTTAATATTATGATTAAAAAGGTTTAAACAAATGAGCCGAAGCTATGATGAGTTTCGATGTGCACGTTTTTAATATAGAACGACATAGGTTGCGCAATATTTATGTCGTTAGTATCATGTTGGTTTAGAAGTAGCTCAACTACAATTAGGAAAATATTATGGCAAAATTAGAATCAAACATTGAGCTAGAAGCAGCGGCATTTCGTCGCTTACTAGCTCATTTAGACGAACGTAAAGATGTACAAAATGTTGAGCTAATGAACCTTGCCGACTTTTGTCGTAACTGTTTATCCAAATGGTATAAAGCGGCTGGTGAAGAGCGTGGTATTGAAATCGAATACGAGGATGCGCGCGAGCTTGTTTATGGTATGCCTTATGCCGAGTGGAAAGAGAAATATCAACAAAAAGCAACGCCAGAGCAGTTAGCGCGTTTTAACGAGATTGAAGCTGCTAAGAATAAAACGGATTAAAACTGACAGTGATAGCTCAAATAAAATAAGCCATCACTAGAGAGTGATATCAGAAAATCCAACATTGCCGCTAGATTAGCGGCTTTCTATAGATTTGAGTATGCTACTAAACCCTATGGTTCCTTGTTTCTGCATTTGACGGTCGAACAGGCGACCGACTAATGGCAGTGGTACAATCAATCGACCCTCAGATACCCAGGTCACGTGTGTGGTGCCATCGCCCAAGTCTTTTAAATCAATGATGCCTTTATCATGTTGCATTTTGATAGGTTTAGATTTTTCGATTTGGTATTGCATATGAGTAGGACGCTCAAACGCTGTAATCCGTTCCCAAAACTTAACGGGTCCCGTTTGAATGCTACGTAAAGCTCCAACGCCATTGCGTTCCTCGTCACCTTCATTCACCAACTTAGCCACTCCCACCGCTTTAAATGAGCCATAACTGGCATGGTCACTCAGTGCTTCAAATACCTCATCAATCGGTTTTTCGACAATGCGCTCTACTTTTATTTTAAACATAATATTATCTCATTAAGACTAAAGTTATTTAGCTTACTGCTATTTTAAAAATAAATATAGCCGTCACATTGTGAAAAATTATTACCGTGAAGAGCCTCTTCCTTTTGAAGGACGCCTGCCATTGGTAGCAGGTTTACCATTGCCTCCGGACTTACCCTTACCCCCTGACGGCTTACCACGACCAGTAGGACGTCCATCCCTACCTTTAGAACCTGCTGGTTTTCTAGCATCATCTTTGGCGTATTTGTTACGCCCCTTTGCTGCCCCTGCCGATTTTGTAGATGGTTTTGACTTTGACGAAGCATCAGCACGAGGTTTTTTTCGTGGCGTATTGCGAGGTTTCTTGTTTGAGTGATTGTCTTGCGAAGAGGAATCTTCTACAGATTTAAGTAACACAGACAGCTCTTTTGGGGTTAAGTCTCGCCAGTCACCAATGGGAAGACCCTTGAGACTTACATTCATAATCCGCGTACGTTCAAGCTTGACGACTTCGTAGCCAAAGTGCTCACACATACGGCGAATTTGACGGTTTAGACCTTGAACGAGAGTGATATTAAACACATTAGGAGCTACTTTAGTCACTGGGCATTTTTTGGTCATCTTGCCAAGCATCGGCACACCGCCCGCCAAACCTTCGATAACACTATCAGTTAACGGCTTATTTACTGTAACTAGATACTCTTTCTCGTGATTATTGCCAGCACGTAGTACCTTATTGACCAAATCACCGTTATTAGTCAAAAAGATCAAACCTTGAGAATCTTTGTCCAAACGGCCAATCGGAAAAATACGCAAACTATGTCGCACAAAATCGACAATATTATTTTTCTCAGAGCTTTCCGTGGTGCTCACAATGCCCACTGGCTTATTTAATGCAATAAAAATAAAATCATCAGGCTCTCGTGGCTCAATAGGCTGCCCGTTGACTTTTACTGCATCACCAGCGACCACCTGATCACCTACCGACGCACGTTTGCCATTGATGTATACATTACCTTGTTCAATAAAGCGGTCAGCGTCTCGCCTAGAGCAAATACCACTTTCGCTGATGTATTTATTTAAACGAGTCGAGGAAGCGTTGAACATAAAGCACCGTTTTACCTGATAAGAAGCGTTTTTTGCTAAGAAAAAAGCCTAAATTGAATGGATCAACAATAACGAAACAGCTCACATTATATAGGAAATCGACTGACCCTTTGAGGGGAGATGGGTAAAAACCTAGAAATGTATCGCGTCATGTAATTTTGGATGATGTCGAAAGAACTTATTTATGAGGTTGTAAATTTAAAAAGCCTCACCATTCATAATACGAGTAGTGAGGCTTTTTTCTAGTTTTTCAGCTATATAATTTTCAAATCTGTTCTTTTGCTGATTACTCTACTAACTTATCTTACTCACTATTCAGCATCATCCAACAGCTTATTAAGCTCGTCTACCATTGGATCGTCAATGATACTGCCTTCTACATAGCTGATTATCTCATCTACAGTCGTAAGATCCATTTCACGAATACCTAAACTGACTAATTGCGCATTAATAGATTCTAAGCTGTCGTTATCTTCAGCATCATCTAGCAAATCCTCTTCAAACCTACCTCTAACAAACCAATACATTTTTTCTAGTACGGTTTCTTTTTTGGTCAAAGTAGAATAACCGTCGCCATAAATGAATAGGTTGAAATGATAAGGTATTTCTACATCATTGATGAAAAATGTACGTTGGCACTCTAACGTATAGGCTTGAATCTCTTCACTCTCAGCGCTTTCATCACTTTTGTTGTCTTCATCATATTCAATCGCCTCTTCTATCAACTCACCTAATATCTGATAGTCGCCGACTTTGATTTTATGATTATAAATGATAGCAGAGTCTGCAATTGCATCGAAAATAATGGCACTGACATCTAAGGTATGATTATCGATAGCATAGAATGCTTTTAACGCTGGCAAAAACTCTGTCAGCTCTTCTTCTGGCACTTGAATGAGAAACTGCTGCTCGTATATTTTAATCATATCTTCAGGAGCATAGGTATTAGCAGTATTGGTCTCGTTTCTACCTGTTGGCTGCAAAGGTAAAAAATTATACGGGTTATGTTTGGTCATTCAGAACTGCCTTTTTGCTTAAGTTAAATTTATTAAATGTCTGTGTTGCTCAATCTCTAAGAGCTTTTGAACGTGCTACTATGCTTCAGTACCGTAAGACTTTAGGATTTATGGGCGTATTGTCTCTTATTCAGGCAATTTTAGATAGACAGTTATAAATATACAAGTTCAATCACTCTACTTTAGACAGGCAGTCTAAATAACACAGACTAAAAAGACGATACTAGCCAGCAGTATCTTAATATTGCCTTCAAGTGCTAATCCAACTTTCACTTTTCTCTAAAGCTACTTACATACTAATTCACTTGCTGCCACCCTGATGTTGCATGATGCTCATCTTGATGTGCAAATAAAGGGTGAGCTTTGGCTTCATTTAGACTCAAAACAGGGGTCACACAGACATCTTTTGCTGCAAATACACGTTGCCAATGCTCAAGCGTTTGACTGGCGAATTTTTCCGCGATTGTGTTGGTCGCTGTTTGGCTCTCAGGTCTATTGGGCATGATACCAAGTTGCCAGTGTATTGCTTTAAGCGCTGGCAGCTCCAATACCTGACATAGCCCTTGCCAAAACTTCAGCTCCAAGGCACCAACCGCCATATAGCGCTGGTCAGCGGTTTGGTACAATCGATAGCATGGCAATGCACCGCCTAAAAAGTCATGCTGTGGCATGGGAGCTGTACTTGAAGTGTTATTTGAAGCACTATTTGAATTGTCACCTGAAAAACGACTGATTAGCTTACCCGTCACCTTTGGCATGACCATATGATTGTACAAACTGTGCGTCATGCTAATCGCAATATGTCGTCCTTTTCCGGTACGCTGCGCGGCAAATACAGCAGCCAACAGTGCTATCACTGCTGTATCACTACCACCTGCCAAGTCCGCAAACTGGACATTGGGCATAGCCTGCTCACCCTGAGCTGTTTTTAACTGATCAAGCACACCACTCATAGCCATAAAATTAATATCGTGACCGGCCTTATCAGACCAATTATGATTTATTTGAGAGCTATTTTTTGGCTCAGCACTTTCTAAGTAGACACCTTCTTTTGCGTAACTGCCTGCGATACCATAGCCAGTAATAGATACCATTACCAGCTTTGGGTTGATGACATGCAAGGTCTTAGTATCTAGTCCCATTTCTGCCAAGACACCTGGGCGAAAGCTATCTAGCATCACATCAGCCTTTTTCAGATGTGCTTTTATCGCCTCAATCGCTTTGGGATCATGAAAGTCATGCTTTTCGGTCATCTTACCGTGGTTCAAAGCAGCGAATAACTCACCAAATACGCGAGCAGGATCACCTTGTTTGGGTTCGATTTTAAGGACGTCCGCGCCCAAGTCCGCAAGCAGGCGCGTGGCAAATGGCCCAGGTAGGTTACGAGTCAGATCGATCACTCGTAACCCTTGTAGACAGTCCGCCATTTGATCATGGTTTGATACATGCATGTCAATCATCAGAGAACGCCTCGCCTTTGGCTGCCATGTCTAGCAATATCTGAGCAGGCTCAAACCGTTCGCCATATTTCGCAGCCAGCTCACGACTCCGCTTAACAAACGCACTCACGCCCATTGCATTGATAAACTGTAGTGTACCACCGTGCTGCGGTGCAAACCCCCAGCCAAAGATAGACCCTATATTGGTGTCGGCAACTGAGCGCACGACGTTTTCCTCATAGCATTTAGCAGATTCATTGGCTTGAATAAACATCAAACGATCCACCAAATCTTGCTGCGACGGTTGCTCTGACTTTGGCGGATATAAGTTTATCAACTCAGGCCATAGATGCTTATCACCGTCTTCTGGATAATCATAAAACCCTTTGCCATTTTTCTTGCCCTCGCGCCCATGTTCACTGACCAGCGTCTTTAGTATCTCGTAAGAAGGGCGCACAGCAACGGACTTGCCTTCGGCTGCCATATCTACCTGCTGTTGCTCGCTGACATGTAATGCTAGGCTTAACGACACTTCATCTTGTAATGCTAAGGGCGGCATCGGCATACCTGTTTTTAGTCCGGCAACTTCGATGCTACGCGGATGCACACCCTCTCCTAGCATTGCGATACCCTCTGATACATAGGTGCCAAATACCCGCGAGGTATAAAAGCCATGACTGTCATTGACGACGATAGGCGTTTTGCCTATTTGCACAACATAATCAAAGGCTTTGGCCAACGTTTCATCATCAGTTTGCGCGCCTACGATAATCTCAACGAGCGGCATCTTATCTACTGGCGAGAAAAAATGCAGACCGATAAACTGGTTTGGTCGTGTACTGGCTTTTGCTAGCCCAGTAATCGGTAGTGTTGAGGTATTAGACGCATAAATAGCCGTGTTTGAAATCACTGCTTCACTCTGCTGGGTACATTTGGCTTTGATTTCTCGATTTTCGAACACCGCTTCGATGATGAGATCACAACCAGCTAAATCATCGTAAGAGACGGTTGGCGTGATACGTTCTAGGAGAGCTTGTTTTTCCTCTTCGGTAGCGCGCTTTCGGCTGATGGCTTTATCCAAAATATTAGCAGAGTACGCTTTGCCTTTTTCTGCATTGGCAATTTCCGTGTCCAATAGCACGACGTCTATCCCTGCTTTGGCAGTGACATAAGCGATGCCAGCACCCATCATGCCAGCCCCTAAGATACCGACTTTTTTGGTTTGGGTCTGCTCAAACCCTTGAGGTCGAGACTGACCTTTTTTGATGCTATTCAGCTGCGTCCATAAGGTGTTAATCATGTTTTTAGATTCAGTTGACAGTACGCAAGCGGCAAAATAACGCGACTCGATCTCAAGCCCTGTATCGATATCCACTAGGCATCCTTCAAACACACAAGACATGATATGAGTAATCGCTGGATAGTTGCCGTGAGATTTTTGATTGGCCATGGCTGGGGCGATAGAGAATATCGGTACAACGCTAGGATGCTTACTATCGCCGCCAGGAATTTTAAAACCCTTCTCATCCCATGGCTGCTGCGCGCTTGGATTGTTTTGAATCCAGTTTTTTGCTTGCTTCAGCATATCTGCTCGATCAGTGGCTATTGCATCAATAAGTCCAATATCTTTTGCCGCTGCTGGTCGTAATTCTTTGCCTTGCGTCATCAGCTCCAGTGCTACTTGAATACCGACCAACCTTGGTAAGCGCTGAGTACCGCCGCCGCCAGGTAACAAGCCCAGTTTCACCTCAGGCAAACCAAGCTTGGTCTTAGGCGTGTCAATGGCAATACGATAATGACAGGCAAGTGCCAACTCTAAACCACCGCCTAATCCGGTTCCTGTCATAGCAGCGACCACAGGTTTGCCTGAGGTCTCAAGCTTGCGCAAACTCCCTTTTAGTTCTTCGGTCAATGCAAACGCTTGCTCGGCTGTCTCTATCTGGTTCAATTGATCAATATCTGCGCCAACCACAAAGGTGTCTTTGGCCGATGTGAGAATTAAGCCTGAGGCGGCGTCATCATTGATAAAACTATCAACTATCGTGGCGAATGCTTCCGTAAAGCCATCACCAATGACATTCATTTTGCGTTTGCTTTGGTCAATCGTAACGGTGACGACACCCTCGTCATCACGCTGGGCGGAGAAGTTATCTAATGCGTTAATGGCGATTACGCTATCTACTGTTTGGTTATTTGTCATCATTTTTATCCCTTAAATGATTCTTTGTATATTGCGTTTTAGTCTAATTGGTTTTCAGTCTATTTTAGAGAAAGGTTAAACACGCTCGATAATAGTGGCAATTCCCATACCACCGCCCACACATAGCGTAATCATAGCAGTCTGTAAGTCGCGGCGTTCCAACTCATCAAGGACTGTCGTCATTAGCATCGCGCCCGTTGCCCCAAGCGGATGACCCATAGCGATTGCACCACCATTGACGTTGACAATATCAAGCGAGATTCCAAAATCATCAGCGGTATTCATCGGCACAGCAGCGAATGCTTCATTAATCTCCCAAAGGTCTATGTCAGAGGCTTGCATGCCCGCTTTATCGAGGGCTTTTTGGCAAGCTGGCGTTGGACCTGTCAGCATAATGGCAGGCTCTGAACCAATGACTGAGGCCATTGTGATTTTGGCGCGTGGTTTTAGTCCTGCTTTTTGCCCAGCCGCCGCGCTACCGACCAAACAAATCGCCGCCCCATCAACGATGCCAGAAGAATTACCCGCATGATGCACATGATTGACGGTTTCAATCGTGGTGTATCTGTCCAAAATAACGCTATCAAAGCCCATTTTACCTGGCATAATAAAAGAAGGTTTAAGACCCGCTAAGGTGTCGACATTGGTATTAGGACGGATGGTTTCGTCTTTATCCAATAGCATCATGCCGTTGATATCGGTGACAGGGACAACAGATTTGTCGTAATAGCCGTTCTCCCAAGCCTGTGCCGCGCGGCGATGCGACTCGGTGGCAAAGGCATCGACATCACTACGACTAAAGCCTTTGAGCGTCGCGATGGTATCCGCGCCCACGCCTTGCGGTACGAAATGCGTGGCTTCATTGACGCGCGGATCCATGTACCAAGCACCACCATCTGAGCCCATCGGCACACGGCTCATAGACTCAACACCGCCTGCCACGACCATGTCTTCCATACCTGACATGACTTTGGCCGCTGCTAGGTTGATAGACTCCAGACCAGAGGCACAAAAGCGCGACAAGGTAAGACCTGCCACACTTTGCGCCCAGCCAGCATCAATAGCAGCAATGCGAGCAATATCAGAGCCTTGCTCACCCACTGGCGTCACGCAGCCAAGCACCACATCGTCGACCAAACTGGTATCTAAGTTGTGGCGCTGTTGCATCTCTTTTAATAAGGTGCGTGTAAGCCAAATCGGTGATGCCTGATACAACGAACCGTCCTTTTTTCCTTTGCCCCGTGGCGTGCGGATCGCATCATAAATATAAGCAGTCTCAGTCATAAAAAGTCCTTTTTTTATTTTTAAATAAACAATCGTTTCAATCAATAAGTAACACGTCTACATAAAGCGTGAAGCCAGTTCCTTCATAATCTCATTGGTACCGCCATAGATTTTTTGCACGCGCGCATCAGCATATAAACGTGCGATAGGATATTCTGTCATATAGCCATAGCCACCAAATAGCTGCACGCATTCGTCGATGACTTCGCACTGTTTTTCGGTAACCCAGTATTTGATTAATGAGGCATGCGGTACTGATAATTTACCCTCAAGCATCGCATCTACTGCCGCATCACACATGGTACTGGCAGCAAGATAATCGGCATAGCATTCCGCCATCTTAAAGCGCGTATTTTGAAACTTCCAAATAGGTTTGCCAAAGGCTTCGCGCCCTTTTACGTAATCTAAGGTTAAGTTGATCGCCAGCTTCATTGAGCCAACCCCTGATAACGCAATGATTAAGCGCTCACGTGGTAGTTCTTGCATCATTTGGATAAACCCCATGCCTTCTACCGTGCCCAACAGGTTGGTTTGTGGCACACGTACATTGCTAAAGAACAGCTCTGAGGTATCCTGCGAGGTCAGACCAATTTTGTCGAGATTGCGTCCACGCTCAAACCCTTCTACTTTGTCCGTTTCTACGATGATAAGTGAGACGCCTTGCGCGCCTTTTTCACGGTCTGTTTTGCACGCTAATAGGATAAGATTGGCATGCTGACCATTAGTAATAAAGGTCTTAGAGCCATTGATAATGTAGTCATCACCGTCTTTTATCGCATAGGTTTTGATGTTTTGTAGGTCGGAGCCAGTACCAGGCTCGGTCATGGCGATAGCACCGATATATTCGCCCGTTGCCATTTTTGGTAGCCACGCTTGTTTTTGCTCTTCAGTACCGTGGTCTAAAATATAAGGCGCGACAATACCTGAATGCACCATACCGCCAAATCCCGATTGATTGGCTTCGGTCTGTGCGTAGATAAGCGCCGCTTCATGACCAAAATCACCGCCGCCGCCGCCATACTCGCTTGGTATCGCTGCACACAAAAACCCCATCTCGCCTGCTTCTTCCCACGCATCGCGATCAATCATGCCATTTTTGCGCCACTGCTCATCTTTAGAATCCCAAGATTGAAACATTTTTAAGGCGCTGTCGTGCACCATCTGATGCTCTTCGGTCATCCAGTTTGGGGTGAGTTTTTCGATACTCATGATGTCTATCCTTGACAAGGTGGAGTGAATGACAACTATATAGTCAAGTCTATATAAGTCCGCTACATCGTCATCCTCGCTAAGCATACTAATGTATAACTTGCACTCGGTTTCCTTGTATCGAAATTATATTGAACTGACTATAGTTAAGCCATTTTTTAAATTTATGGTAATTTATATTACCGTTATAGATATATTATAAATTCTTTGTATTTATTAATATACGAGTCTTATACTAGGCTACGAAAAACCACTTCGCAATCAATTAAATAAAAATGGTAATTTATATTACTTATTAATTTAATCACGTTAAATTATCGAGAAAATTATTTAACTGATAGGACGTATCAAATAGCCAATACTTTAAAAAGCGATAAATATGAAAACCTTTAGTCAGTCAGACAGCCTCATGCAAACTCGATCTCTAGCGCCCCTATCCGATATGCGGTCCGCAACTTTGGATAAAATTGAACAAGCCGTTCGTAAAGTCTTTGCAGGATTTGACGCTAATGAGGTGACGATGGCGCAGATTGCAAAGTCTGCAAACGTCTCTTTGCAAACGCTCTATAAGTATTTCGGAGACAAGCAAACGCTGTTTTATACCATTATGGATATCGTGCTCGGCAGATTAGCCGCTCGGATTATGGATCATCTGCAAGGGATTGATAGCGTACAAGATCGTCTACGTAAGACGCTGTGGGTCTGCTTTGATTTTGTAGACTCACACCCAGATGCGGTGATGGTGCTCTCTTCTGTATCGGCCTCGCGTATACGTAATATCGCAATCTATGAAAACAAAGAGTTAATTGGCGCGTTTTTGGCGGTATTAGAAGATGGACAAAATCGTGGGGTGCTCAATGACACTGTCCCACTGCACATACTCTTCGATGTATTTATGGGGTTTATCAGTCGACTTGGCTTAATGCATACCATTCGCCAAACAGAGACGCCATTAAATGCAGAGTTTGATGCGCTATTTGCGATTTTATGGCGCGCCATCTCTAAACCTGAAGCTTAAAATGAATTTTATAAAACTGATATTTAGCAGTGTTCGACTCTTACAAGAAAACATAACGTAAAAACCCCAAAAGCCCCACGATAAAGTGAGGCTTTTTTATATTTTTTTTAGTCAATTTGATTATTCAATCAATGTAATTAACAGCTCACGCTACTTATACGCTCAAAAAATTTTAGATACTGCTAGATTTTGGCAATCCATACTCTGCATGGTCGACCACGTGGTTGTTTTGTTCAATAGTCAGTCGATAGGCTTTGATGATACCGTCGTATGGCAAACTGCCCTCATACTGCTGATAATGCTCGCAGATGCTGTCTTGAATCACTGATTTACGTGCAGCATCGTCTAATTTAGCAAAACCGCTAGGCAAGTGTACTTGCGCAAAACGTGAAGCCGCACCACGAGACATCCAATTATCAGCACTCGTAAAGGTAAAATCCATTTCCGCTCGTAAGCTATATCTGGGTAGCGTGTTAGAGTGATTAGCTAAGTCGTATTTAATCTGCGCAATATCTTCTGCGAATGGCTGATACGGTATCTCAAGTACGGCAAACAGTTTTGCTAAAAACTCATCAGCGGTAAAGTGTTTGTCCATATAGCTACCATCAAGCCCAAGGAATTTGCTCGACAGTACATGGCGCAGGCGGTCATAGGCAGGTATGGTATGTTTAAGAGGATAGCCCATTTGCTTGACGATATCTTGCGGGCGCAGCTCAAGCGACTCTATTTGATTGATAATATATTGCGCTAGAGAATGGCGTGGATGATAACGACGGGTATATTTAGATGGGTTAGCAATGTGGCTCATGATATTGAACACCTTAGACTCCTGTTACTCCGACGAAAAAGTATGATATACGCCCAAATAGGCAAAAAATCAGGCACAAATGAGGTTGTCGGAGTACAGGCTCATGCGCTTTACCAGAGTTGTTTTATATCGTGCTGGAAGTTGCAAGGTTTGTCACGCCGCCATGAGACTATTGTCATGGTCGGCGATAACAAAACTGTTAAACCCACGATAGATCGTTCAACGATGATAGCACATCAGATGACAAAAAATAAATACCGATATTTGTGACCGTTTGTGAATAATTCTTTTTCATGTTGCGCATTCAATCTTAGACGTTTCGATGCATCATTTATTCATATGCTAACACGAGGTTCAATATCGAAATATTAAGGTTGAAGTATTAAAAGTTATGCTTGATAGCCTAACGATTGACGTCAACGACTATTCGACCACGAACTTTACCATCCAATAATTCGCTGGCTGTCGGAATGACTTCGCTTAGACCAATCTCTCTGGTGATCGCATCCAATTGCGTCATATCCAAACCTGTACTCAAACGCTGCCATGCTTCTACACGCTCATCATAAGGTCGTGTCACACTATTGATACCAAGCAAACTGACACCGCGCAAAATAAAGGGCGCGACAGTAGCAGGGAAATCCATGCCTTGAGCCAGCCCACAAGTAGCGACTAAACCATCTTCACAGGTACTGGCACAAACGTTGGCCAGCGTATGACTACCAACAGAATCAATTGCGGCAGCCCATTTCTCCTTACCAAGTGCGCGTCCTTGACTACTCAACTCTGCTCGGTCAATGATCGTCATTGCACCAAGGCTCTTTAAGTATTCAGCCTCTTCCAGACGTCCCGTAGAGGCTGTGACAGAGTAGCCTTGGTTTGCCAAAAGTGCGATGGCAAAGCTACCAACGCCGCCATTAGCACCAGTTACCAATACTTCGCCACGCTCTGGTGTCAGTCCATTACGCTCTAATGCGATTAGACAAAGCATCGCGGTATATCCTGCTGTGCCAATTGCCATTGCTTGACGTTCAGTTATCGACTCAGGGAGCGGGATGAGCCAGTCACCGTTTAATCGTGATTTTTGTGATAGACCACCCCAATACTTCTCACCCACACTCCAACCATTCAACAACACCTTGTCGCCAGCTTTGTAGCGAGGATGGCTGCTTGTTTCTACAGTTCCTGCTAAATCAATACCTGGAACCATGGGAAATGTGCGTACCACAGGGCTACGACCCGTAATAGCCAATCCATCTTTATAGTTGAGTGTGCTATATGCCACACGGACCGTGACATCCCCTTCTGGCAATTGCGCGTCCTGTATCTCAGTCAGATTAGACTGATAAACATCATCATTTTTTTCAATTAATATCGCATTAAACATAGTAGCTCCTATTTAGACCAATCGTCTATAAATGAGTAAAAAATAATTTAGACCGGTCGTCTAAAAATATAGATAAAAAAATTACTTCTGTATTCCTGCTACAAAACCTCGGAAAAAAGTATCTAATGGACTGACATCTTGCGTTAACTTAGCACGCAGAACCGCACCTTCCCAACCAATCCAAAAGAAAGCAGCCAGTTCATCATAATCACTATTAGCAGGTATTTGTTTTTGTTGTACTGCAAGCCGTAAGCAAGCCGCTAAACGCTTTTGCCAATCAAGCAGTATGTTTTCTAACTCACAACGAAAACTCTCAGGCAACACGACAATCTCTTGACCCAAGTTGCCTACCAAACAGCCGCGTCGAAATTCATGCTTAATCATTCCTGACTTTGCATCTTCAACGAAGTCACTGATACGCTGCATGGGAGATACTTGCTCGTTTAAAAAACAATGATCTAGCTTGCGAGCAAAATATAACGCGTACTGCCGTAATACTTCCTGTCCAAATGCTTCTTTGTTTTTGAAGTAATTGTAGAAAGAACCTTTAGGCACATTGATGCGTTTGAGTATGGCATCGATACCAGTGGTCGCAAAGCCTTGCTCTGTCAGCATCTCCATCCCAGATCTCAAAAGAGCTTCACGGGTATCCGTAAACTCTCGTTCAACATTGGGTGGACGCCCTCGACGGGCTTTTGGCTTAGTAATCGTCATGCACAAATATTATGACCGATCGTCTTTAATGTCAATCGATTATTTTTAGCGGTTTATTTATCCAACAGTCACTCTAGTTTTTTGACTGTCATCGCTATCAGTCTTCACCATGATATGTTGCCTCATCCATCCAAACGATGGCATCTTCACACAGATGAGTTACGTGATACCAGATATCACTACTACGAGCGATACGGTGATGACCGCCTGCAAAGTAATCAACGTCCCAGCTATCAGGCAGATTTACCAAGGTTCGTCTAGCCACTGCCACATCAAGACTTTCATCATCGACTTCTACCATCACCCGCACCATCTCGGTATTAGAGGTAGGGAACGACAGCTTCATATCAGCCACGTCAGGAATACGGTCCGCCAGTACCTCATTTGGATAGATACAAGGCGCAATCAATAGCGCGCGCAAGTTATATTTATGCGCAAAATGATTGGCAAACCAGCCGCCAAGCGAATGCCCTGCCAACACCACTCGTGGATACTGTGTCATTTTCTCGCGAATCAATGCATCATAAATCTCAAATATTTCTACAAAACTCTCGCGGTAATTGACCGTTTGACAGTATTTTGGCTTACGCGTGATACAGGTATATTTGCTGGTCTCATTGCTAGAATCGAGACCATGAAAAAACAGTAAAAATGTGTCGTTATTTTCGATAGGAAACATCATAAGGTTCTCCTTTTTTAATTATTATTTAGGTTTTTTCTTGATAATTTGGCTTATAAATCAAACTGGTTTTTGGTTAGCAACCTGCACTTGGTACAAGCTTAAAAGCTCCTCACAAGCCCGCATTGAGATATTTTTTGCAAAGCCTTCATTAAACCAAAAGTCGTAAACCGCTTGGATAATGGCTTTCACCGCTTCCGCATTTTCTGGCTTTTGTTCTGTTAGTTTCATCGCAATGTCTTGCGCTTGTATATCCGACTCGCTATAGGGCGCGCTCCAGCCCACGCCATAACGATACAGCACATCATTAATGGCCAATACGAATATGGCATTCGAGACACCAAATAAGCCAATAAGCCAATAAGCCTGTCAAGCATTGCACAGCGCTCTTCGTAAATACTGGCCTCTATCGGTATATCAGCCTGCTCAAACAGACAGTCACAACTCACCATGTGCGAGGGTTTACTAAAATCATCCCATAGCAATGGATAAGTTCCTCGAATCCCGCCCTTTTCCACTATATTAAATTGCCAAATCGCATAATGAGTATCTGGCCCCTTATAAGGCACATGTATAAAACACTGCATCATCGCATCACTGTCATACATGATATGAATACTACCAATCCTCACGCCCTGCTTAGGCAGTACATCCTGATATACGCTATTTATGTCATCACTATAGAGCGTCACTTTACGTAAGTTTTCATCACTGACATCGCCCAACTTTGCTCGTGCTTCAGTTATGTTTCGATAGGGTTTAAAAGGCGCTACCCATCTGAGCGTCTCATTAGTATTGTTCACGAAATAAATATCATCTTCATAACTGTCTATAGAAACCGTTTCGAGGTAAAACAATGGCTGTTTTCGTATTCGGCCTTTCTCATCATTTGCTAGTGCCGTTATACCGGATAGCTTTGAGCCATCCGACCATTGCATATTGTCTAACCGTTTTTGCTCAAACTGATACGTTAATGTCGTCATATTTATATCCTTATTATTTTGATTTTGGTTTTTTCGCTGCAGTTTTTCGTTGTTGTTATATTCTGAATGCTGATTTCACGCCAGCCGAATCTATTCGCCATTGTTTAAATGACGTCATTATCTATAAAGTTGAGTAAATTAATCGATTTGGTAAGGTAGTAATTTTTAATTCTAATAGGCTTTTTAGCCACAGTTTTTCGCTGTTACATTGCTAATATTTTTGCAACGCCAACGAGCTTTTTTCTGTTAGGTTTTTTGTTTATGAATAAATATGGTTTTTTGGGTTTGTACAGGCGTAGAAGTTTAGGATTAAACGTAAATAACACTACTAGGGCGTGTCTTCAATTCACTCGATAGTTATCTAAATGGGCTAAAAATAGCTAAATTTTGCCAAACATCGTCAAATCGCTGGTTAATATCCCGATATTATCGGCACTATTTTCCTCGTTTGACGGCAATTTATCTCATTTTTATCACCATTTTTGAAATGAAGACACGCCCTAGAAAGACTTCGCTAAGATAGCATTTAAAAACTCAGTTAAGAAGTGAAGCGTTGCGCTCCGAGGGTTAACTGGTTTTTATCTCATGTTACTTTGCCTGACCTAATAACTATAGTATAAGCTCACATAAAAATAAAGCTGTTTAAAACTTTCTACGACAATTGGTGTCGCTTCTTTTTAAATGAATTGTAGTTTAGTCATTAGCAAGTATCCCAACGCATTAAGTATAATTAGCGATAGTTTCATATTACTCAAGTATCTGCAATAAACGTCCAATTAACAATCCTTATCAAAAAACACCTTTTAAGATCAACGTGAGCTTGCTATCTTGCCGCGCAACCCTTGTATTCTAATTAAGCCTACCCCACTTTGACCTATCACACGTAGTATTTGCATCTGTATTGGATTTTATGACACATAACCTTGAAACCAGCTCAAACGCTCGCCGAACTCAGTATTTTCAAGTATTTTTGATGGGCGTTAGTGCCTTTATTATGAACACCACAGAATTTGTCCCTGTGGCGCTGTTGAGCGACATTGCCCAAGACTTCTCTATTACGACGGCAGAGACTGGCTGGATGTTGACACTCTATGCTTGGATTGTCGCAGCGATGTCATTGCCGCTAATGCTATTGACCAGTCGATTTGAGCGCAAACGCTTACTCTTGGGTCTTTTTGCCGTATTCATTGCCAGTCACGTACTGTCCGTATTTGCATGGAGCTTTGACGTGCTGCTCATTAGCCGAGTTGGAATTGCGTTATCGCATGCGATATTTTGGTCGATCACAGCTGCAATCGCGATACGCGTCGCACCTGAAGGCAAAAAAGCCATGGCGCTTAGTGTACTGGCGACGGGTACGTCGTTAGCAATGGTACTGGGTGTGCCGCTGGGGCGTTTGGTTGGGCAATGGTTTGGTTGGCGAGCGACATTTGGCGGTATTGGCGTCATTGCCTTAATTGTATTTATTCTACAAGCGAGACTCTTACCAACGCTACCTAGTATGTTTGAGGGGTCTTTTAGAAAGATTCCAGAACTCCTTAAAAATCCCCTATTAGTCTGTCTATACCTGCTTATCTTATTGGTCTTTACAGCGCACTACACAGCTTATTCTTATATAGAACCATTCATGCGCCAAGTCGGTAATATCAGTGAAAACGCTGCGACTTTTGTACTGTTATTATTCGGTGCAGCTGGAATTGTAGGCAGTGTTATTTTCAGTCGGTGGGGTGATCGGTTCAATACCAGATTGATGCTGATATCGACCATACTGATGCTCGTGTCTATGCTGGCGCTATTGCTAGCAGTGACCTCTGTATGGGCGCTCAGCTTTATCGCCTTACTGTGGGGCGCGGCACTCATGCTACTGATTATCTCCATGCAGGCCAAAGTCATCATGGTCGATGTCAATGCGCAAGACATGCTGATGTCGATGTTCTCAGGTATTATTAATTTGGGGATTGGTACGGGTGCACTATTTGGTGGTTATGCCGTCACGCACATCTCACTATCTAGCGTAGGATATACAGGTGCTGCTATCGCAGTTGTGGCGTTACTCTTGATGCTATTTATGATCAAGCGCTTTCCTGAATTGAGTAAACGACTTGGCTAGCTAATAAACTGATATTAGATAGTATCCAAAAAACAGCAGACAGTAAGTAACCTTCAGAAAATAACAAGCAGAATGCTAGCCATATAAATGGGCTGGCATTTTTTGTTATGGTCTATGAAAGCATTACGAGGATTGCCTATATATTCATTGAACGAACGTTCAGGTGCAGTTATACTAATTTTATTGGACATAAATATGCTTAGGCTATAAGTATATTTAATAAAAGACTGATAGAGATTTAGCACAAAAGGATGAGTGTGAAATGGATACTATTCAACACAAGGAAGTCATTACCTCTGGTCTAAATTTGGTGACGGTATATATTGCGAATTTTCAACTTGTTGGAGATTCGTGATGCCCGGTAGAATACTTCGAAAAAGCAACACCGCTCCTCTTAAGCTAGGCAGGTTACATTATGCTTGGATCGTTGCTGCGACAGGCTCTGTAGCAATGTTCTGCGGACTAGGATTGGGACGATTTGCATTTGGTATGTTACTACCTTCCATGTCATCTTCTTTGGGATTAAGTTATACACAAAGTGGCTTATTAGGCTTCGCTAACCTGATAGGATATCTGGTTGCGGTGCTTCTAAGCCCGTTTATCCTACCTCGGTTGAGTACTCGAACGACTGCGACGGCAAGCCTCCTCCTTATTGCTTTCTCTATGTTCGGTATGGCTTTTACCACCAGTTTTCCAGTACTCTGCGCACTCTATGTATTGACAGGTAGCGGTGGCGTGGTCTTACCAATGATGAGCGTCATGTCGCATTGGTTTTTTCCTTCACACCGCGGGCTTGCTCTAGGGCTAGTCATGGCTGGTCCTGGATTTGGTATCATTTTATCAGGCTTTGTCGTACCCAAACTCTTACCTATCTCTACTCTATTGTCTTGGCAGACAGGTTGGCTAATTTTTGCCGTGATTAATATTGCGGTAGCTTGGCTTACCTTTACTTTGATTCGCAACCATCCGGACGATGTTAGTCAAAATCCTTTAGGGCGCGCACCCACCTTACCTGTTAAAAATAAGAAAAAGCTAGAACGTAGCAATATTAAGCTGCTCGTACATTTAGGTGTCATCTTTGCTATTTATGGCGCCACTTACATGGTTTACGTCACCTTCATTGTCACCAGTATGGTTGGCTCGTATCAACTGAGTGAAGCAACTGCGGGTGGGGTTTGGGCATGGATTGGCCTACTCAGTATGTTCTCAGGTATATTATTTGGCTGGATCTCTGACCATATTGGCAGACGCCTTGGTCTCGCTTTAGCCTTCTTTTTCCTTGCTATCGCTTATCTGTTGGTCGGACTTACTGACTGGGATTTCGGACTGTATTCGTCCATTATTCTGTTTGGCTTAGTGGTTTGGAGTGTTCCTGTCATTATGTCTGCTTCGGCGGGAGACTATTTTGGACCCGCTGCAGCGGCAAGTGCGCTTGCGGCGCTAACTTTTGCCTTTTCAGGAGGACAAGCTCTCGGACCAGTGGCCGCAGGCTATCTTGCAGAAATCACTGGGGATTTTAGTATCAGTTATATGATATCTGGTATCGCAGCTTTTGTAGCACTTGGACTGGCCTTATTATTGCGTCCACAAAAACAAGCTTAATTTCAGTTTCTATAGTATTGATACTGCTAGCTATACTTTGCTATTGCCGCCAGTGACATCTTTATACGCATTTAGTCTGACTATCTTATTGTGGAGTGCTGCTTTGATACTATTTACGATTGGGCAGTTAGTTGAGTTAAACAAGCAATGTCGACAGATAAGCCTTATACTTTTCAATAAAAATAACTGAATAGAAATCAGGTGCTTACAGCATAATTACATAGAAGGAAACAAAATATTATGTGAGCGAGACAGTATGATTTTTTAATACTTGCTCCCCCCTTTTTATGCTCTAAAAACTTACTTAAATCAGGCAATATTCTTGCAATTTTGCAATCAAAACGATTGCTAGCTTTCTAAAAAGTGGTTACACTCGGTTGACAAACTATTACATTGATGACAAGGAAGTCGCTATGCCTCGTAATACTTCACGTTCTAAAATTAGCCATACCACTCTCAAAACTTTTACCAAAAGCATACTGGCTGTCAGCCTATCTATCGCTGGTATTGCTCACGCGAATGCTTATGACAGTGTCACCTTTTTTGGTGATAGCCTGACCGATGGGGGATACTTTAGTCCTCTAACTCAAAATAATTTTGGGCTTCCAGATTCAGGTCAGTTTACTACCAATCCTGATAATACATGGGCGACCTCATTCGCTGAGCAATTGGGTACAACCTCTGTCGCCAATACTTATGACGGTAGTCAAACTGGGAATAATTATGCCATTGGCGGTGCAAGAGCTGGCGTAGATGTTGCTGCTTTCGGTATTCCAGTAGCTTCTGCCAATAGCCAAGTGAATAGTTATCTCGCTAATAACAAAGTAGACCCTAATGGACTCTATGTCGTATGGGCAGGGGCAAATGACCTGCTTGCTGCAGGTGAAGCTGAAAATCCTGCTAGTGCCCAAGCGACCATCCTAGGTGCAGTAGCTAGCCAAACCGAAACGATTAAGGCACTAAAGGACAATGGTGCCAAATATATCTTAGTACCCAATATTCCTGATATCGGTCTGACGCCTAGGTTTGTTCCAGACCCTGATCTAGAAGGTCAAGAACTTGCAGAGGCTTTGGCAGCCCAAAGAGCGGCAACTGATGCAGCCAGTCTCTACAATCAGTTTATGCTTAGTGGCGTCGCAGGTACTGGCGCTAATATCATACCGCTAGATATGTTTAGCTTAACTCAGGAGATCATTGCGTCGCCTGCTCAGTATGGTTTCACTAATGTCACCGATGAAGCTTGCGGTGACAACAATAGCTCTCTAACTTGTGGACCTGATACTCTTGTAGAAGCAAATGCCAACGAAACCTACTTCTTCGCTGATGGCATACATCCAACAGGTGCTACCCATCAACTGATTGCTGACTATGCAAATGCTGTAGTCACAGCGCCTAGCTTAATCGGCGTCTTGCCACATATTGCAACGACAACCGGACTTGCAACCAATGAGCGCTTACAGTCACACGTCAACCAAATCCAGAGCAGTGAGCAAAAACCTGATCGTACACTATGGGCTGTCGGTGAAGTCGCTAATCAAGACATTGCAGGGTTTGATGGTGATAGTAATACCCAAGTATTGCTTGGTGTAGATTTTGCTCATCCTAATTCAGCCAATGCAGTGACAGGCTTATACGGTAACATCACTCAGAAGGACTTTGAAAACTCAGATGTCGGTACAGGTTTGAGTGATATTAATCTGGGAGAAGTTGGTTTTGGTGTCTATCATAGCAACAAGTTTGGTGGTTTACAGATCAATGGTGCTGCAGGATTTGGCAACATGGATGTCGATGTCACACGTGCTGTGACACTAGGCAGCAACCAACAGCAGTTTAAGTCAAATGCTGATGGCAAGCGCTTTTATGCCAACCTGCAGGCAGGCTACCCAATGCAAGTGAGCAATATTGCCGTTACGCCTTATATCGGTGCCACAGCGAGCCGCGTAAAAATTGACGGACTCAAAGAAAAAGAGATGTCTGGCATTGCTATGCAGTTCGATGAGCAGAAATACTCTACGACATATGGCAAGCTTGGCCTCAAAGCCAATCATAGCTTGATGGAGAACCTAAACTTATTTGGTGATATTCATTACCAAAAGCAGCTGAGTGACAATCGCGAAGCGGTAACCGCACGTTTAAATACGCTACCAAATATCAGCTTTGAGACGCCTATAGTCGAAACTGATGATGATAACGTTGCCATGACACTTGGCCTATCTAGAAGCTTTGGTCTATTGAACGCCAATGCTGGTATCACACATTCACAAGGTAATGACGATGACTCAACCAGCCTATTTATTGGACTTAATGGTGCATTCTAAATAAGTCGTTAACTTAGAAGAATGGTATAGGTGATAGTTAATTGCCTATACCATGATAAATTCGAAAATTGCCATAACCTCTACGATTTTTGTTCTATAAGTTTTCTGCCGCACAACTTCTCAACGACAAAACCTACTATCACAAACTCTCTAAAAATCTACTTTACCGCGCAAAGCCTTTATTTTACCACGCTGGGTTTTTGTATCCACCCGTTTACGTTTGGCATTTCTGCTTGGCTTGGTAGGCTTTCTCGTTTTATTAACGTAAGTGGCTTTGGTGATAAAGCTTTGCAAACGTTCAAGCGCATCTATTTTATTGCGCTCTTGCGTACGAAACTGCTGCGCCTTGATAATCAGCACGCCTTCCTTGGTTATTCGGCTATCTTTGCTATTTAGCAGTCGCTGCTTGTACTCATCGCTTAGACTTGAGGTGTGAATATTAAAACGTAGATGAATGGCAGAGGAAACTTTGTTGACATTCTGCCCGCCTGCGCCTTGCGCTCGTATGGCGCTGATCTCTACCTCGTTATCATTGAGGCTAATATTATTATTAATGAAAATCATAGTATGCTTTTATCGAATGTGAATGGATATGGTTTATGAAAAAGCATTATATAGTCAACCCTCTATAAATTAGGTACGGTGTCAGTCTCGCTTAGTATACTGCTTGTAATACTTTCACTCAGCTTTCTAGGGCGTGTCCTCATTTTAAGAATGGGGATAAAAATGAGATAAATCGCAGTCAAATAAGGAAAATAGCGCAGATAATATCGAGATATTAGTCAGCTGTTTGACGCCATTTGGTAAGATTTAGCCATTTTTAACCCATTTAGATAACTATCGATTGAATTGAGGACACGCCCTAGTAACCAAATTATATTGAACCAACTGCTTATATTTAACTAAACATGGATTGGTCTACTACTTTGCCAACAGTTGACGACTGCGCTCAATCACTGGCGCATCGACCATCTCACCATCTATCTTGAATACTGCCTGCCCGCTCCGCTCATACTCCTCGACTACACGCTGTGCAAACAACAAAGTCTCATCTGTCGGTTGTAATGTTTGTTGCACGACTGCCACTTGTTTTGGATGGATACATAGCATTCCTGACATCCCCATTTGTGACCATAACTGTACTCGATCGCTCAGTCCAACTTCATCATTGAAGTCAGGATAAATGGTATCGATGGGCGGCGATAACTGGTGCACTTTTGACGTCAGGATTAGTTGATAGCGAATTTGATTGGCGATGATATCAGCGGCAGGCGTTCCTACTTGCACGTGCAAATCATTGCACAAGTCTAAAAACCCGTAACTAAACGCGGCGAGCCCTACTATTTTTGCCATACTATCGATTTGATACAATCCTATCGCACTCTCAATCAATGCAGTCACAGGTAAATTGGTAAGCTGATGTACGTTATTAATATCTTCTGCTTGCTCAGTTTTGGCCAACAACACGCCAGCCAAATTAGGCATCTTCTGACAGAGCACTATGTCTTTAAAAAATTCTTCGCTACCTGCCTTATTAATACGTACCCAAATCGGCTGATAACCTGCACTGTCGTGATATTGCTGTAATGCTTCGCGTGCGGACGCTTTATCTTCTGGCGCAACAGCATCCTCTAAATCGACAATAACCGCATCTGCACCACTAGCAAATGCTTTCGCTACTCTATCAATGCGAGTCGCTGGCACAAACAGCCATGTTGTATTTTGAGAAATCGTTTTTATTCTATTTTTGATAACTGAATCCATGCTTAACTCCTATATCGTCCAAGTAGCTATTAGCATATTTATTATGCCACTATACAGCTGAACTCATTTAAAATTAGCAGTTTATTCGATAGTGCAAAACCAAATCAAAAAAACCGCATGAAAATTTATCTCATGCGGTTCTTGAATCTCATTCAGTTTTAAACAATTACTTTCTTATCTAACCTATGTCTTATAGATTGTCTAATTAAGCCAGCATACCACCATCGACAACGATAGTCGCGCCTGTCGTATAACTTGAGGCATCAGATACTAGATACAATACGGTACCAGCCATTTCATCAGGCTCAGCCACACGTCCTAGCGGAATCGAGTGTAGCGCCATTTTTAAGACTTTATCGTTAGTAGTCAATGCAGAGGCAAACTTAGTATCCGTCAAACCTGGCAATAGAGCATTAACACGGATATTAAGTGGACCACATTCTTTAGCAAATGCTTTGGTCATGCTGATGACTGCCGCTTTAGTAATTGAGTAGATACCTTGCTTATCGCCTGCTACTAAGCCATTGACCGATGCGGTATTCAAGATGACACCGCCACCCTGCTCTTTCATCATTTTGCCAGCAGCCGTCGACATAAAGAAGTAACCACGGATATTAACTTCAACCGTTTTATCAAAAGCGGCTAAATCTGTATCTAAGATATGGCCATAGTAAGGGTTGGCTGCTGCGTTATTGACCAAGATATCGATTTGACCAAATTCACTTTTGATATGCTCAAAAATTGCGTCAATTTGTTCCATATCTCCTACATGACAAGCAAAAGCACTGGCCTTATGACCGTCAGCTTTGATGCTATCAGCGACTGCTTGGCAAGCATCGATTTTGCGGCTTGAGACAATCACATGTGCGCCTCTTGATGCCAATAAACGAGCAATAGACTCACCAATACCACGGCTAGCACCAGTTACTAGAGCAACCTTACCGGTTAAATCAAATAAATCTTTCATCATTATTCCTTATATTTTTATAAACTTTATATTCTCAAACATTCATTCTTGAACGCTGTCACTATGTTGCTAAACGCAGATAATCGCTGTCATAACTAACAGCGATTATCGAGCACTAATGAACTAAACAAAGAGCGCTCAACGATCACAGTTACGCTAGCATACCACCATCTAAGGTGAAGGCATGACCATTCATAAAGCTGCTTTCATCGCTGGCAAGCCACGCAATCGCACTAGAGATTTCACTGACGTTTCCTAGGCGGCGCAGTGGACTGGCCTTAATCGTTGCTTGCTGTGTACGCTCATCCATCGTTGCCATGGTGTTGCGTACCATTGGCGTATCAATGAAGCTTGGGCATACAGCGTTAAAACGGATATTGGCACGGGCATACTCATGGGCAGCAGATTTAGTCAGACCCATAACCCCATGTTTAGCCGCACTGTAGGCTGATATCATAGGCGCTGAACGCAAACCTGCAATAGATGCGACGTTGATCACATGACCACCGCCATTAGGCAGCATACAATTGACTGCAGCACGCATACAGTGCCAAACGCCTTTTAAATTCACTGCGATATTACGATCAAAATCATCATCACTTAGCTCATGCATTGGTGAAGGCTTGTGGTCGATACCAGCGTTATTCACCACAACATCTAGGCCACCAAGCGTTTCTACTGCAAAGTCGAACAACGCACGCACTTCATCACCACTGGTCACGTCTACTTTTTTAAAGACGATACTGTTGCCAGCATCTTGGCCTTGCTTGGCAACCGCTTCACCCATCTCTTCTGCCATATCACCAATGACGACTTTTGCGCCGCGACTGGCTAGCAATAATGCGCTTGCGGCACCGATACCTGACGCACCACCCGTGATCAAAATTCGTTTGCCAGCTACATCTGATGCAATTCCGTTTGTATTCAGTGTCATGATCTATCCCTCTACCTTAAGTACTAGTTTGCCGAAGTTTTCACCGTTAAAGAGCATCATCAAAGTATCAGGGAACGTCTCGATACCTTCAACGATATGGTCTTTCACTTTCATATCACCTGACTGAATCCAGCCAGCAATCTCTTTCATGGCGATTGGGTATTCTTTGATATTATCGAACACCACGATGCCTTCCATGCGAGCACGATTGACCAATAATGATAGATAGTTCGATGGGCCTTTTACTGCTGTGGTGTTGTTATATTGGCTGATCGCACCGCAAATAACGATACGCGCATGCAGGTTTATTTGTGTGAGCACATCATTCAAGATATCACCGCCTACGTTGTCAAAGTACACATCGACGCCGTCTGGACAGGTTTTCTTTAGTGCTTTCTTCACATCTTCATTTTTGTAATCAATCGTGGCATCAAACCCAAGCTCATCGACTAAGAATTTGCACTTCTCAGCGCCGCCCGCGATACCAACGACGCGGCAGCCTTTAATTTTGGCAATCTGACCGACCAAGCTACCAACGGCACCAGCAGCTCCTGATACCACTACCGTCTCGCCTGCTTTTGGCTGACCCGTTTTTAGCAGACCGAAATACCCTGTCATCCCCGGCATACCTAGTACACCCAAGTAATAAGACAGCGGCGCTAGGCTCGGATCAACTTTATGCAGACCAGTACCATCGCTGACCGCATATGACTGTACGCCGTCGTGACCTGCGACATAGTCACCTACTGCAAATTTTTCATTTTTACTTTCAATCACTTCACCCACAGTACCGGCGCGCATCACTTCACCAATTTGTACTGGCGCGATATAAGATTTGGCATCGTTCAGCCAACCACGCATCGCCGGATCGATAGAGATGTATTCAACCTTAATCAGTAGCTGACCATCGGTAATCGTTGGTATTTCTGTCTCGGTATAATCCCAAGTTTCAGCGCTTGGCTCGCCTACTGGTCTTGCTTTTAGGCGCCATTGTTTGTTTATCGTTGTCATGTCTCTTTCCTTAGAGTTGTCCTTAGAACCAGTCCGCTTGCATATCAGTGCAAACCGAGTTGGTGTTGGTTAATAATTCGATGTCGCGTTTAACTAATGGTAGTTCCCAATCGATGAAGTATTTGGCCGCTTGTATCTTGCCTTTGTAGAAGTTTTGCTGCTCGACATCTTGCGTCGTACTTAGTAGCTGCTCGGCTTTACTGGCTTGGCGAATCCAAATCCAGCTCAGTACAATTGAGGCGAAAATATTCATTAGTGCTTGAGCATTACCAGTCAATGTCAGCGCTTCTTCTGTCTGCAACACTTTGCCCAAATGCACGAGCACTTCATGCAACTGACCCATATAAGGCATCAGCTTGCCTGCAAGTTGCGCACTCTCAGGCGTAGTGATGCTTTCCAAATCTTGTGTAATTTCACGTTTTAGGATTTGAATGCCTAACCCACCTTTTTGCCATAACTTGCGGAATGACAAATCTAGCGCCTGCACACCATTTGTGCCTTCATGGATAGGATTTAGACGATTGTCACGCCAAAACTGCTCAGCTTGATATTCGCGCGTATAGCCTGCGCCGCCCAATACTTGAATACCCAAATCATTGGCTTTTGGACCATACTCAGATGGCCATGCTTTTAGCACTGGCGTTAGCAAATCTAATAGTTCAGTTAGCTCATTTTTTAATGTTTCGTCTTCACAGGTATTGATACGGTCAATTAGGTTTGAGCCATATAAGCACAATGATATACCGCCTTCAGAATAAGCTTTTTGTGCCAATAGCATGCGCTTTACGTCACCATGCTGAATAATGGCCGTTGCATCATCTTCAGGCTTATTGTTTGGCGCAATGCGACCTTGTGTACGGTCTTTGGCATAATCTAGCGAATACTGATAGCCGCGATAACCAATCATAGAAGCGCCAAAACCGACAGCGATACGTGCCTCATTCATCATTTTGAACATATAACGCAAGCCAAAATGCTCTTCGCCAATTAAATAACCATGACAATCACCTTCATCACCGAAGCTCAATGCCGTAGAAGTTGCACCTCTATAACCAAGCTTATGAATCAGTCCAGTCAGATGTACATCGTTGCGCTCGCCAACAGACAAGTCATCGTTCAAGCGATACTTAGGCACGGCAAATAAAGAGATACCTTTGACGCCGCCTGGACCACCTGGCACTTTGGCCAATACCAAATGCACGATATTATCAGACAACTCATGATCACCTGCTGAGATATAAATCTTGCTGCCTTTGACGCGGTACGAGCCATCATCCTGTTTTACAGCGATGGTTTTGATATCGGCAAGCGATGAACCTGCATGTGGCTCGGTCAGTGCCATAGTACCGGTAAATTCACCTGTCAGCATGCGCGGCATAAAGGCTGCTTTGATATCATCACTAGCAAAATGCGAGATGACGTTGATTGCCGCAGTGGTCAGAAATGGATAGGCAGTCGTTGATGGATTGGCTGCCATAAAGTAGCCTGCCACAGCAGTCATAACCGTCTCAGGTAACTGCATGCCGCCGTCTTCGAAGCTATAACGACCAGCAATAAACCCAGACTCGCGGAACGCATCAAAAGCGACTTTTACATCGTTTATCATGCTGACTTTTTTACCATCGAACTGTGGTTCGTTCTTATCCGCAATATGGTTGTGCGGTAAAAATAAATCTGTCGCAATCTTATTTGCCGTCTCTAATACAGCATCAAATGTCTCACGGCTATGTTCTGAGAACTTTGCGTGCTCGGTAAGTGACTCTGTGCCTAGTACGTCATACAATTGGAAAGGTAATTCAAAATCGTTTAGGAGGGTATCTGCGGCCATAGTATTCTCGTTAACTGATTAAATGTGGTTATCAATTGATATTAGTCTAATTTGATACCTGTCCGTATTGTCATTTATGACATAATTATGGTCAAATAAGACATAAACAGAGTGTCTAACCGGTTAAAATCAGCCAAATAATGGCTATTTTGGTAAGCACAGCAAAGGAAACGAGTGACTTATGCCCTATTTCAAACCTTTTAAAATGATTATTCTTGGCTTCGATGGTGTGCTCGGTAGTGTACTATCTGGCGCATTGGACTTGTTTTCATTCACGGGGGTCAGCTGGCAGCGCTTTTCGAATGAGTCTGTAGAGCCACGATTTAATGTACAGATTGCAAGCTTAGGTGGTGGCGATATCAGGTGTAGCAATCGGTTAATCATGCAAGCCCACTGTGATATTCGAGACGTAACAGAGTGCGATTTATTGCTTGTGCCCACTATTGGCGATTCTATTGATAAGGTATTGACACAAAATAGTGAGCTGCTGCCACATTTAGTACGGCTTGCGAATACCAAGGCTGATATAGCAAGCAATTGTAGCGGAGCATTTTTTTTGGCAAAGGCAGGATTGTTAGATCATAAGATAGCCACCACACACTGGGGCTATGCCAATAAGTTTAAGGCAGATTTTCCATTGGTGGACTTACAAGAAAATCAGTTTGTGACCCATTCAAGAAGCGAGTCAACAAACCAGTCAGGCAATATATTTTGTGCAGCTGGCGGCAGCGCCTTTTATGATTTGGGGTTATTATTGATTGAGCGCTACTGCGGACGTGAGATCTCTACACAGGTAGCAAAAACCCAAATCATCGATAGCAAAAGAGGTAGTCAGAATAGCTATACCAATGTGACCTTGCACAAGCCGCATTCCGACCATTTGATTAAACAAGTCCAAGAATATATCGAAGAGAACTTTCAACATTCTTTGCAGGTCAGTAGTTTAGCCGCTATGGTAAATATTACCCCGCGCACTTTAAACAGGCGCTTCCAGTCCTGCGTGGCGATGCGACCGATTGAGTATATTCAGGCCGTCAGAATTGAACAAGCCAAACGCTTACTTGAATTGGGCGATGTATCAATAAAATCGCTTGCCGATCAAGTAGGTTATGATGATATCTCTTCATTCACGCGTCTATTTAAACGTGCGACAGAGCTGACGCCTAAAGAGTATCAAGATAAGTTTTCGCGGTTGGCTATTTAAAAAGGACAGTGATTAGCGTTTAATCATCTTGCCACAAGCCTTCTACTTGGATAGCATCAGCCTTGATGATTGGATAATCGGTAAACGCTAGCTGATACCCACCATCAGTATTAGGTATAAGCTGGCAAGTCGCTCCCAGCGGAAAACTGTATTTTTTGCCGATATGACCAAAAGGCATACCACTATATATCGGCAATCCTGTTAGTTCATGCAGCTGACGAATGACTGTGGCGACATCATAACGTTTGTCATAGCTGTCCTCGCCCGTACCAGACAATGCCCCAAATATAATCGCTTGCTGCCCTTTGAACACACCTGCGAGATATAAGTCATATAACATGCGCTCAATACGATACGCCTGCTCGCCGACATCTTCTAAAAACACAATGCCACCATTGATACGCGGTAAATACTCACTACCTGCCAGCGCTGATACGACACTTAAGTTCCCGCCCCAAATCGTACCAGTTAATGGTTTTGGCTCACCTTTTGTCAGTATGGCAGGTAGCTGCTGACTGGTTAATGAAGCATTTTGTATGCTGATAGTTAGATTAGGATTGATCAGTGTTTCAATAAACTGCTGACAGCTGACCTTATCAGGCGCAGTTTTGCCAAACTCGCTATAGAGCATTGGCGCGGCAAGCGAGCTCATTGACCCTTTTGCCAATAGCGCACATTGGATAGCTGTCACATCGCTAAAGCCTGCGAGTATCGTGCCGCGCTCCTTCATAATGCGTCCTAGCGTCGCCCAGTCCACCATCGGCAATATGCGCATGGCACCGTAACCGCCGCGCACACCTAGCAGTAACTTGGGCGCGGCTATTGCCCCAGTGGCAAGGTTTTGAAAATCGCTAGCACGCTGTGAGTCCGTTCCCGCAAAGCGTAAATACTGACGATTGGTAATAGCAGGATTTTCTACTTTAAACCCAGCACAAGCCACTCGATCTAATGCCAACTGATTACGCTCATCATTACCACCAACGTTGGAGCTAGCAAAAAGTCGCGTCTCAATCGTGGGCGTGATACAGCTTGTCTGCGTTAACGACGCCTGTGACGTTTGCGATAGCGAGCTTTCATTTATCAGCGCAGTGGGCAGATCATCCTTGGTCAGCTGCGAGCTATTACCAGAATCAATAGGACTGGCCGCGAGTGCTTGAGAAATACCTTGGCTCGCTAGTACCGCTGTGCCTGCACTCACGCCTATTCGATGTAAAAACTGCCGACGGTTTAGCCCAGATGTCGTTTCAGTTGCATGACTATTTTTATCATCTTTCCATGACTGAGTCTTAATCCCCATATCTTGCTGCTACCTTATCGCTTTTATTTTTATGATTTTTTTAAACCTTGTGGCAGCATATTGTAGACGCTTTTCTGATGCTGATGGTTTCCTAATCTTTACCGATATTTACTTTTTCGCTACTGAGACACACAATATAGGTCAATTAGATTTGTTACTGTAAATACAAATTCATCGCAAAAAACAAAAGGTAATAATTATGTTTAATAAAAAAACCGATAAAAACAAGTCACTTGACTCTAATTTGGAATACTTGCTAGGTAAAGAAGATAAGCTGAAACAAAAGTTAGAGGACAGCGGCTATCTTGAGCCATTTAGTGATGATTTAATGCTATTTATGAGTCTTGTCAAAGATTATTACAAAGGTGACTACCGTAAGATTCCTTTTAAGACAATCTCAGCTGGCGTTATTGGTGCGCTCTATGTGCTAAATCCAATTGACCTTATTCCTGATTCTATTCCGTTTATCGGTCATATCGATGATGCGCTAGTACTTAAGTTCTGTCTAAAGCAGGCCAGAAAAGATCTGCAAAAATACAAAGAATGGAAGCAGGAACAATCAGCTACTAAGAATAAGTTAGAAGCTAAGAACGACACGGATAAGACTGATAACGACAAGACTAGTACTGATGAGAAAGACAGCGACGAGACTAGTACTAACCTGAAGAAAGCCTCATAAATATTAATACTTTCAGCTATTAAAAGAAGTGATTCATAATCACAGTATTAAAAAAGCCACGACCGCGAATTAACTTTTCGGTCGTGGCTTTTTAATTTTCATGATTCATCTGTCGTTAGATTTTAATCAGGTACTTCATAATTAGCTTTCTCTGGATTAAGACCAAACGAGTAGACGAAGGTCGCAACGAGGCTATTTACAATAATGAAAGGCAAATCAATCGCAGCATGACCAAGTGCATAGCGACCAAGCAGCCACGAGACGATCAACATGATAATAAAAAATGCACCCAAATATGCCAAAATCGCAGGGTGTTTTAAATTATAAGGCTGCTCAGGCGTTGGTTGTTTGTCTAATACATACGTCCTTATCGCCCAACCAGCTGCATAAGAGAACCCGCCTAACACCACGTAACTGAAAAAATTCATATTGCTTAACTCTAATGGTATGACTGTTTATAACAAAATACTGTCTATGCAAATATCATCGACCAACAATGATATTTATAGTTGATACTTATACAAGTACTATCGTCAATGCCTATTTAAATACTGTCATCAACATTATCGATAATAAGATTAGCATGTGGGTTGGCTAAAATATCGGTATTCACCTCATCACATTCCACACGGTAGATCGTGTTGGCACCTCGGTAAATATACGATAAGTACTCACTGTCTAAGAGTGGATCAATATTTGCGTAGGCTGGTTTAACGTGCGCCAGTACAAGCACTCGATCAGGACGACCAATGACTGCATCGACATTGTCTGGGTCAATAGAGAAGAACTGAGGTATGTCACTATTCTCGATCACTTCTAACGGCTCTGGAGTATCCCAGACACGCTTAGCAGTGACGGGTTCTTTCATCTGCATCACCCAATTGTCATTTTGTTTGCTGACCTTTATCTGAGCAGGCTCATCTTGACTCACCGTATAACAACCCTCAAAGATAGACAGATCTGCTGCAACTTCGGTATCTACTTGAGGGCTAGTATCATCACAAGCGCTCAGAAAAATCGCGCTGCTGGCAGTCACACTGAGCATCAGATACGTCAGTCTCTTATTAAATAAATTCGAGCGTAAGGACATAATGGGGTTATCCTGCAATCATGCATTAAAAACTTTTATTAAGTGTACTATTGTCAAAAAACCATCAAATAGCAGATACAAAAAATGCGCTTGGGCATCTTTGTAGCAAAGGCAGCTCTGTCATTAAAAACCAGTGGCTTTCAGCGAGCTTCGCTATTTTAACAGAAAACCAGGACGTTACTATTATGTTATAAGTTACCATAAGGGTTTTCTGACTTTGTGCGTCACGACTGCCCATATTTATGATAGATTTGCTATACTCACAACGTCATCATCATCGTTCAAATAGCGTAAACGAGATGCTCTAGTACCACCCTATGCTTACCACTTATCAGGTCCATACTCTTTTATGTCAGACAACCTTAATTCAATGCCAAACACTCATAAAGATAACGCGATTGATCCATTGGCTGCTAAAACAAATACCACTGTGGCCTATACTGATGGTGCTTGCAAAGGCAATCCTGGCGCTGGCGGCTGGGGCGCACATCTTATATTTACTGATGGTAGCACGCAAGATTTATACGGCGGCGACAAAGAAACCACCAATAACCGTATGGAGCTAATGGGTGCAATACAAGCCCTGACCCATAGCCCGCATGAGCATACTCTTGAGATTTGGACTGACTCCAGTTATGTCAAAAAAGGCATTACTGAATGGATTGAAGGTTGGAAGAAAAAGGGCTGGAAAACTGCCAGTAAAAAGCCAGTCGCCAATCAAGACCTATGGCAACAATTGGATAAACTCTGCCAACAGCGTGATGTTAGCTGGCATTGGGTCAAGGGTCACGCTGGACATGCTGGTAATGAAAAAGCAGACGAGCTGGCAAACTTAGGTGTCACATCCAACAGCGGGCATTCAGCTATGCTCAATGAAGCAGATACGACTAAAAAAAAAGACCAAATAGCGACTGATATTAATCCTAACATTGATACTAATACTGACACTAACACTGATACTTTGCAAAAATCGTCTAGCGCTGACTGGCTAAGTTTCGATCCATTGGGTCTAGATATGATGGACGATGAGTTTGATGAAGAGCTCTTAGAACCTGAGCCGCTAAAAGAAGATAGTCAGAGTACAGCTAACACCCTTAAGATGAATGAAGACATTGCTTTAGAATCTAACAGCTATCAAGACAATACATACAACCCGACGAGTACCAAAGCTATGCCCGATATTCAAACGCACCTAGATGATACCGTCGACAATGATATATTGCCAAGTGTAAAATCTGACGCCCCTAAGTTCGATGGGGATACTAGCCGTGCCAACCCATATTTCCAGCCGCTACTACCAAAGCCGATACACCGCCATGAAGCAGATCGTCAGCTTATTATGGATACAGAAACCACAGGGCTTGATGCACTAAAAGGCGACCGTATTATCGAGGTCGGTATTGTGGAGCTAGTCGGACGTAAGTTTACTGGTGAAAAGCTGCACGTTTATATCAATCCGCAGCGCGGCATGGATGATGAAGTCATTCGTATTCATGGTATCTCTGAAGCATTTTTGACCGACAAGCCGACCTTTGATCAAGTTGCTCAGTCTTTGTACGACTTTATGGATGGCGCTGAGATTATCGCTCATAACGCTACTTTTGATATGAACTTCTTAAATATGGAGTTTGCAAAAGTTGGTTTGAATGACTTTGCTAATCGAGTGCAAGTAACCGATTCACTGGCGATGGCCAAGCAGCAGTACCCTGGGCAAAAAAACACGCTAGATGCCCTCGTGCGTCGCCTAGATGTTGGTAAGCAAGACCGTACTTTTCACGGAGCATTACTTGACTCAGAGATTCTAGCCGAAGTTTATTTGGCGATGACTGGCGGACAGGTCACGCTTGCCATCGAAGAGGATACAGATACCGATGGCGGACAAACCGCTCATGCAAGTTTCGCCAATTTAGCAAATTTATTACTGACATCAACGGCGGATGAAACTGCTGACCAAAGCTGGTATACCGCTTTGGCAGAAGATTATCCTGCCCTAAAAGCTAGCATGTAATTGTCATTTGAATTTTTATTGAACCGACATTTGTATAATTTAGTCTTGATTATTATGATAGAAAGCGTTAAAACATCACTAGCTAATACTTTCTGAATCAAATTTATAATATTGCTATTCTCATCAGTACATTATGGAAAAATACTTATGGACCAGTCTGCGCAAATGAAGCTAACCGCCCCAACGCTTAGTGTTACTGATTTTAACCTACCATCACTCCATTTACTGCATGATGAGGTTATAGCAACGCTTAAGGATACCGAGATTCATCTGGGTGAGTTCAATGATGATAGTAGCCAGGCACCTTTGTTGTCAGATTCTATCGAAGTATTAAAGCAGCTGTCTTGTATTTTCAAACTGATTTCTTTGGTCGGTGCAGAAGCATTGAATGATGCTATTGTTGGTGGTCTACAGAGACTTTATGATAATGGTGATAACAATGATACTGATTTGATCATGGATCTATCAGAAGCTATCATGACTTTGGATCGCTATGTCGAGTTTGTCCTCTTGACTGAATCGGTAGAGCCTACTCTACTCATACCTGTAATCAACAAGCTTAATGCACATAGTCAAGAAGCTCCTATTACAGCAGACTATTTTGCAGCTTTTGGTAGCAGTAGTGTCATCATCGCCAATCCTGAACAAAACTTTGAATCTCTAAGCACGCTTAATCTAGACACAGAGCTGCTGACCAACGCATATCGTAGTGGCCTTGCGGTTGCACTACTCAATCAAGATGGCAACATTGACTCAGCAGACCAGCAAAAGTTGGATGCTATGAGCGCAGCCTGCGCATTAATTGCCTCAAATACTGATAGCTTATTTTGGCAAGCGGCGACTGCTGCCGTGGCTGATATCGCAGCAGTATTACCATTAAACTTGAGTCAAAAACACACACTTATCTATTTAGAGCAGCAATTTCAAAGCTATTTACCAGTCATGGATACCCGCTTTGCAGATTTAGTGAGCTTTGCCTGTCAACGTGATAACGAGCAAGCGCATCAACTACGTGAACAGTATGCCAGTAACCATTTAGAAGGTGCTCAGCTAGAACAAATGAAACGCTTTTTATTCGGTCCTAACCGCGAACTTACCGATACGTTAAACACAATTATTCAAAATCAGATCAATAATATTAAAGAACACGTCGATAGTTATGCACGTGGCGATTCAATCAACCCTATTGATATGCAGACCGCGCAAATTATCGAAGAGCTGACTGAGCTTAGTTCAGCATTACGTTTATTAGGTCTGTCCAACGCAGCCAATAGTCTTAGCGAAGCAGCAGAAGCTGTGAGCCATTGGCAAGCACCTTCCCCTGACGATTTTGATCATTTGCTACTAGCGTTAATGCATGCAGAGAACGCCGCCATTGCCATGGCAGAGATGCATACACCAGGGGCAATCTATCTGCCACTGAATAACCCGCATATCTCATTGCATCAGCTTAATACGGCTAATGATACCTTGATACAAGAAAGCCGAACTGCGATTGCTAGTGCTGAGCAAGCCATTAATGATTATTTGGCGGAGCCTGAGCGCGACATGCTCAATATCCAAAATATCCCTGGGATGATGCGTCAAGTAGCAGGCGCGGTACGTTTCTTACAACTGGCCACACCTGCCAGCATGCTGAGTCAGCTAGCCAACTACATTGAAAAGCGTATCGAAGGCGGACGACGTATCGAAGACAGTACGTTAGCCTGCATCGCTGATGTTATTATGGCGGTTGATCATCACTTAGATGGTTTTGAGAATAATCGCCCTGTCAGCAAGCAAGCGCTTGATGTTGGTCAACAGAGCTTAAGCCATCTACTTGCTGCTTAACTTTTCTCATTGTCATGGTCATCACCTCTTAACCATGACATCTCATTTAAATATAGATAATTCAAGATAATGTAGGTACGAGTCAGGCACGTGAAAGCGCTACAGTCATTAGTCTGAACCAATCTGGCAACATATCTGGATATCTGGGTGTCTGGTTTACATAGAATTGATGATATTTTACTCTTAATAAGTCTGTGTCTACGTCGATGCGGACTTACTTTATAATGTTTGGAGTTTTATATGGCCCATGCTTTTGTATTAAGTGATGACAGTATCTTATGCCTTCAAATGCCAGATGGTTGGTGGCCTTTGCAAGTTCAGCTATCGTCTGATAGTAATGACTCAAATGAGCAAGCTTATCAAGTCGGTCATGTAACGCTGCACGAGAGCCTAGCACCAAATCATTGGTTATCAGACAACAGTAATAGCGCTGGCAATGATGCAGATGATACGGTTAATGCCAATATGGCTCATAGCTTTACCGCTCAAGCCACGAGCGCCATGACTTATGACTATGCAGTTGCTCATAAAGTGACGCTACCAATTATTGCTGAAAGTAGTGGTAACACTTTTGTTCCTTATCGAAAACTGATGACTCATTTGCCAGTCGCCTTGTCAGATCAGATTAGCCAAGCGATACAGCTATTAAGCTGGCAAGCAGATACACAGTTTTGTAGTCGCTGTGCTAGCCCTACTGTAAATGCTGACCAAGGCGAACGTGCCATGGTTTGTCCAGTATGTCGGTTGCGCCAGTATCCCCGCGTACAACCATGCGTCATTACTGCTATTACTCGTCCAAATCCAATGACAGGTGAGATGCAAATTTTACTGGCTCACCATCATCGTCATGGACAGCAAAACCTACCGCCAATGTATGGTTTGATCGCAGGGTTTGTAGAAGTTGGAGAGAGTTTGGAGCATGCCGTAGTACGTGAAGTCGCAGAAGAGGTCAATATCAGCGTATCAGATATCCGCTATGTCAGTAGTCAGCCATGGCCATTCCCCTCTAACTTGATGCTCGGTTTTCGTGCATCGTATGCTAGTGGCGATATTATCTTGCAAGAAGACGAGTTAGCACATGCTGATTTCTTTGATCTCTCAAACCTACCCAGAATTCCGCCAAAGGGCAGTATCGCTCGCGATTTAATTGACCAAGTGGCTAAAGAACAAAATATAGATTTATAATTAGCACTTATCTACAAATACCACATTACGCTATAGTATTGTATTTTCAATCTCATCTCTTTAAAATCGCTGCTCCTGTGATAAGCGTTTTGCTTTAAATTTATTTTTTAATAAGTAACACGCCAACATGAGCAGTAAAACGCTGACAGAGCCAGTGCTCTTATAGATACTGTTTTACAAAGACCGCTTTCTCAACCTTTTATCTCTATTTATACTAATACCAATTCTTACGACTGGTATTAAGGTCCTTAATTAAATGCAAAGTAGCACCAATATACGCTTAGTCAATCTACCTATCTTATTCGATGCATTACACATTGGTACCTTGCCCGCTGACATACAGGCAAAAATTGCACGTGTGGATGCTTGTTTGCCACAGACGCAGTGCGGGCTATGTGAGCATCCAGATGGTTGCCTGCCATATGCCGCTGCGATTGTATTAGATGGCGAGCCGTATAATAAATGTGTGCCTGGTGGTCAGCCAGTCACCAATGCGATTGCTCAGACTCTCGATATAGATACTCTTGACACTACGCTGACGGCGGTGCCTTCACAGTGGCCAATAGATGCCACCTCTGAACGTCCGACCGAGGTTCGTGCGGTGATCCGTGAAGATGACTGTATCGGCTGCACCAAATGCATCCCTGCTTGCCCAGTCGATGCTATCGTTGGTACTGGCAAGCATATGCATACGATTTTCACAGATTTGTGCACGGGCTGTGAGCTATGTATCGCGCCCTGCCCTGTTGATTGCATTGACTTAGTTACGATTGAGCGAGAAATATCTGAGCCTGAGCGAATAGCAGAGCAAGAGGATTTAAGACAACGCTACCACACTCATTTGAAACGTGTCACAGAACAGCTTGCCGATACGAGCAATAGTAGACCTGTCGTTAGTATGGTAGAGGCTAAGCTCAATAATGCAGCAAGTCAATCTCTAAACATCAGTGAGTCACAAGCAAAAAACACCATTGCTGCTGCCAAGCTCCGTACCAAAATCAAAAAACTAGAAAAGCAACTGAGTGTTCGTGCAAATGATAAGAAACAAGCAGAACTCGATTCCTTACAAGCCGAGCTTGAGTCATTGCAAGTAGCGCTATAACGGTAATAGCTGATTACGCAACTAATGCGTTAATAAATTGATACTTTAATCATTAACATGAATGCTAGCGCTAGCATATAATTTGGCACCATCATTCATCAAAATAATAGTCAAAATGCCATGAGTAAAACGGTCAAACATAAAACAGCTGACACGCCGCCCTCTAGACGAATGCCCAATCGTGACGTGCGTCCATTCTTTGAAAAGCTGGCAGCGACTATTGATGAGCCTGTCACCGAACTCAATTATGACAGTAATTTTGAGTTACTTATCGCGGTAATTTTGTCCGCACAAGCGACTGATGTCAGTGTCAATATTGCTACCAAGCAATTGTACCCTGTGGCCAATACACCTGAGTCAATACTGGCACTAGGCGAAGACGGTCTAAAATCCTATATCAAAAACATTGGTTTATATAATGCCAAAGCAAAAAACGTCATCAAAACCTGCCATGATTTAATTGAGAAGTTTGATAGCACCGTTCCTGATAACCGCAAAGACTTAGAGTCACTGGCAGGTGTCGGCCGAAAAACTGCCAATGTTGTGCTAAATACGGCCTTTGGTCAACCCACTATGGCCGTTGACACGCATATCTTTCGGGTGGGCAATCGTACTGGGCTTGCCACTGGCAAAACCGTACTCATCGTCGAAAAAAAATTAGTCGAGCGCATTCCAGAAGACTTCATCGTAGACGCTCATCATTATCTTATCTTACACGGCCGCTATACTTGCCAGGCACGTACACCCAAATGCGGCGCTTGCCCTGTCTATGAAGAATGTATGTTCAAAGATAAAGCTGCATTTTTAGAGTTGTAACGTATTGTTCATTTCAAGCAGATGCTACTGCTAGCTAATCACTTACCTAGATAAACCGATATCCAGTAACCACCTTTGATTGCAGTGAACTACTTGTTGAGCATTTCTTATAGTAGAGCAAGTGTTGCTCACTAGAGTTTTATAACGTTTCAAGGTAGAATAACCCTATTTTGCGTTAAGAGATTTTGGTCATTACCCTGCTTCTGATAAGGCAATCTGCACATTAGCGTTGTCTATTAGAGCAAGTACTGACCCAACTCGTTACCGCCAAGACCATATTAGAGCGAGGCAGTATCATTTTATATATTGATTAAATGATAGTCCGCTCACCCTTTGGTCATATTTATTAGTAAAGATTTTAGTCAAAACCGATTTTAAATTAAGAAATACCGATTATCTGCCGCGTAAATGCGTGGTCAAAATTAATTAGAGCAGCACCCAGATGTGCTGCTTTTCCTACCCTTATTGATTCAATTAAGCGATCCCATTATGCGTGAATACAACTTATTTACCTCAGAATCTGTGAGCGAAGGCCATCCTGACAAAATGGCTGACCAAATATCAGACGCTATCCTTGACGCTATCTTACGTGAAGATCTGCACGCACGTGTGGCATGCGAAACCTTAGTAAAAACAGGCGCAGTCATACTTGCAGGTGAAATCACTACAACGGCAAATATCGATTTAGAACGTCTGGTTCGTGACACTGTAAATGGCATCGGCTATCACCATTCAGACCTAGGCTTTGATGGCGAGACTTGTGCAGTCATCAACATGCTGGGCAAACAATCTCCTGAAATCGCGCAAGGTGTCGATCGTAGCGATCCTGAAGAGCAAGGTGCAGGTGACCAAGGCTTAATGTTTGGTTATGCCAGTAATGAGACCGAAGTACTTATGCCAGCGCCTATCGAATATGCTCATCGTTTGATGGAGCGTCAGTCGGAGCTGCGCCGTGCAGGCGAGTTGCCATGGTTGCGTCCAGACGCTAAAGCGCAGGTGACCTTGAAGTATGACGGCAATCGCCCTGTCGCCATCGATGCTGTTGTATTATCAACACAGCATGATCCAAGCATCTCGCAGTCAGACCTACAAGAAGCCGTGATGGAATCTATCATCAAGCAAGTACTACCAGCTGATTTGCTACACGCTGGCACACGCTATCATATCAACCCAACTGGTAAGTTTGTGATTGGTGGTCCTGTTGGTGATGCTGGTCTGACTGGTCGTAAAATTATTGTTGACACTTACGGCGGCATGGCACGTCATGGTGGCGGTGCGTTCAGTGGTAAAGATCCTTCAAAAGTGGATCGCAGTGCTGCTTATGCGGTACGTTATGTGGCCAAAAACATCGTAGCAGCAGGTCTTGCTGAGCGCTGTGAAGTACAGGTCAGCTACGCGATTGGTGTCGCTGAGCCGACCTCTATTTCTGTTAATACCTTTGGTACTAGCAAAATCAGTAACGATGAGATCATTCGCTTGATTCGTACGCACTTTGACCTACGTCCTTACGGCATTACCCGTATGTTGAACTTACTACAGCCAATGTATCAGCAGACTGCTACCTTTGGACACTTTGGTCGTCCAGGCTCAGAGACTGCCTTTACGTGGGAAAAAACAGACAAAGCTGATATCTTAAAAGCAGACGCTGGTTTATAAGAGTCACTACTTTAAAACGTTTACCAACCATTTTTATATATTAAAAACTACTGACACTTATTATTAGGAGTTGCTTATGTCTCAAGACAATATTCAAGACCAAAACGCTGATGCTAACATCGAAATCACCCCTGAAATGCAGGCATTCTATCAACGTGCTGACGCTATCATCGGTATCGCCAACAGCCAGCTAGGTCCTGAAGCACATTCAGGTCAAGTAGGTGCTTCTTTATTGTATGCTGCAGCACGCTATAGCGCGTCAGTTGCCTCTATCGGATTCGTCAAAGGCGATGATTTCGCCAAAGAAAAAGACGATATCGTCGAATTTTATGTCAAACAATATCGCCAGATGCTAAGTGACAATTTGACAGATTATGCACAAAACTTCGATAAATACGTGCAGCTAAACCAAGACGACAAGCCAGCTGAATAAGCCAATTTTGTCAAATCAGATGATATTTGACTTAGATACTGTGTTGTTAAAACGATACTTAATTCAGTAAACATCGAACCCAAGCTAAATTAAGCTTGGGTTTTTTTGCAAAATCATTGAGTAGACAGCTATCGATTAGATATTATAATGTCTTAAGCACTTTATTGATCTCACAATAATACTCACGAGCAATAGCAGGACGCTATCAAACGCCATTAATAAGGAAATACAATCATGCAAAACAGCCTATCCAAACGACTCTCGGTACTGAAACCATCATCACTTATATTATCATTGGTACTTGCATTGACAGCTTGTAACTCTACACTTAATACAGCTACGCCCACTACTGTGCCTGCTCAATCAAGCACGAACAATAATAGCCAAATGCTTGAAAAAACGCTAACACAATGTCCGCCCTTTGACCCTGTGAATACAATATGTAATGCACAATATGATCCCGTCTGTGTAAAAACGAAAGTTGGCTCAGTGATAAGCTACCGTACCGCTGGTAATGCCTGCTCAGCCTGTAGTACACCTGAAGCCATTGGTTATACAAAAGGCGAATGCAATTAATCCATAAAGTGATTGTATTGAAAGCTGCTGTATTGAAAGGTTTTTTATTAAGAATATTGAACGTCCATAAAAATACCCAGCTTATGACAAGCTGGGTATTTTTGTATTTTTGTAGCTAAAAAATAACCTCTAAAGCTTAAGCATCTTTCTCAAGTGCTGGTGGGCCTTTTAGCAACTCTTCATCACGGAATTCATTGGCCGAGTTGTGCTCTGCCGACTCTTCTGTGGTGAACCATTGCTGATTACGATACAGTATCAAACGATCGCGACTGAGACCGCGCAATAGAGAATACATCATCACGACGATCACAATAGCAAAAGGAAATCCTGAGACAATCGATGCCGCCTGTAATGCACTTAAGCCACCTGCTGCCAATAACACAGCGGCGATAACACCTTCAGAACCTGCCCAAAATAAGCGCTGAATCTTTGGCGGATTGGTATCACCACCTGATGTCAGCATATCGATGACAAAACTGGCTGAATCTGATGAGGTAACAAACCATAGGACAATCATCACCACAATGAGCAAATTGACCGCGCTCGTCAATGGATAAAACTCCATCAACTTAAAAATAGCACTACCTGTATCCGCTTGGACAGCTTCTATCAGACCTGGACTAACTATGTTAGGGTCTGCTGCTGCCACCAACTCCATATTTACTGCAGAACCACCAAAAGCAGTAAACCATAAGAACAATATCGTGATAGGAATTAATAATACGCCTAATATAAACTCACGGATGGTACGGCCACGAGAGATACGCGCAACAAACACCCCAACGAATGGTGACCAGCTAATCCACCATGCCCAATAGAAAATCGTCCAAGATGCTTGCCAGTTTTCTTCTCCTCTATAAGACTCCGTCCAAAGACCTAACGGCACGATTTGATGCAAATAGTTGCCGATGTTTTCTACAAAGCTGTTAAAAATAAACTGCGTAGGCCCGAAGATAATCACAAAGCTTAGCAATATCACAGTGAACAATATATTGGTATCACTTAGACGCTTGATGCCTTTATCCAACCCCATAAACAGAGATAACCCTGCTAGCATGGTGATAAGGCCAATCAAAATAATCTGCACCGTAATATTATTGGGTATACCAAATAACGTCTCAAGGCCTGAGTTAATCTGCAAGACGCCAAGACCTAACGTGGTCACTACCCCAAACATCGTACCAAATACGGCGAGCGTATCTACCGTATGTCCCCAACCGCCGTAGATCTTTTTACCCAATATTGGATAAAGTGTCGAACGGATAGCCAGTGGCAAACCTACTCGATAATGAAAATATGCGAGCGATAGCGCAACCATGCCATATAGCGCCCATACATGTAGACCATAATGTAGGAACGAGATATTCATCGCTTGCTTGGCAGCGGCAACTGTCTCCGCCTCACCTAATGGTGGTGCCATGAAATGATACAGCGGCTCAGCAGTGCCCCAATAAAGCAGCCCAATACCGATACCTGCTGAAAACAGCATACCAATCCAAGAAACCATATTGTACTCTGGTCTCTCATTCTGATGACCGAGTCTGATATCGCCGTAGCGGCTAAATATCATATAAATACTCATGACCAATGTTAAATTGACCACGACAATAAAGAACCAGCCGAAGCGTAAAGAGACAAATGCTTTTGCTTGGTTAAATACGACTTCTGCTTGTTCATTGAATAAAGCGCCAAAAATAATGAACGCCAGTATCAAGATTGCTGAAGTCAAAAATACAGGTTTACTTACCCGCGGAAAAGGGCCTAATCGGCCAACTTTTACATGATCCATAGGTATATCCCCAAAAAATTGCGTAACCATACCGAGGTATGAACGAATTATCAAATATAACACCTTGTAAATACTGCCGAATGTATAGAAATGGTAGTAACATTTCGGTAATAATTTTCAACAATACGAATTTATCCTGAATAAATTTAAGTATCTTCACCCAACAAAGAAGCCCCAATTTAAAAATAAATTGGGGCTTTTTCTATCAAAAGCTTAAATAGCAGTCTTACTTTTACCTGCTTTTAGTCACCTTTTACAATCTTAGGTGGTCCTTTTAGTAGATGCTCATCAGCAAATTCATCTGCCGAGTTGTGATCTGCTGACTCTTCAGTAATATAGTGCTGCTGCGCTCTATATAGTATTAGTCGATCGCGGCTCAAACCACGCAGTAGCACATACATCATGGCAAATATAACCAAGGCAAATGGTAATCCTGCTACGATAGCGGCTGCTTGCAACGCGCTCAATCCACCAGCAGCTAATAAAACAGCAGCAATGACGCCTTCAGTGCTTGCCCAAAATAAACGTTGAATCTTTGGTGGATTGGTATCACCACCTGCGGTCAGCATATCGATGACAAAACTTGCTGAATCTGATGAGGTCACGAACCACAATACAATCATAATCACAATCATAAATGTGATGGGTTGCGCCAACGGATAGTACTCAACCAATTTAAAAATGGCACTACCAAAATCTGTTTGTACCGCCTCGACCAGTCCAGGACTAACCAACGCTGGATCAATAGCAACGAGCAGCTCCATATGAATAGCAACGCCGCCGAAAGTTGAAAACCAAAAGAACAATATGGTCATAGGAATAAATAATACCCCAAGTACGAACTCTCTAATCGTACGACCACGGCTGATACGAGCAATAAACACGCCGACAAATGGTGCCCAACTTACCCACCATGCCTAATAAAATATCGTCCATGCTGACTGCCAGTTTGCCTCACCTTCATAAGACTCTCCCCACAGACCTAATGGCACAACCACTGAAAGATAGTTGCCGATATTTTCTAGGAAGCTATCAAAAATGAAAAGCGTCGGCCCTAAGACGACCATAAAGCCAAGTAGAATAGCCGTTAGACCGATGTTTACATCGCTTAGACGCTTGATACCCTTATCCAAGCCCATCATGACAGAACATGCGGCTAAAGCAGTAACAAAAGCAATCAGAGCGATTTGTATTGTGAGAGTATTAGGAATACCAAATAACTTCTCAAGCCCTGAGTTAATTTGCATAACGCCAAGACCGAGTGACGTCACCACACCAAACATCGTACCGAATACGGCTAAGATATCAACGGCATGACCCCACGAGCCATATATTTTTTTACCCAATATAGGATAAAGGGTTGAGCGAATCGATAGTGGTAAGCCACGGCGAAAATGGAAATAAGCTAAAGATAGCGCTACAATTGCGTACAATGCCCAAGCATACAAGCCCCAATGTAAAAAGGTAATATTCATCGCCTGCTTGGCGGCTTCTATCGTTTCCTTTTCACCAAGTGGCGGTGCCATAAAGTGATATAAGGGCTCCGCTGTACCCCAGTAGACAAGTCCAATACCGATACCAGCAGAGAACAGCATACCGATCCACGAGAATAAGCTGTACTGTGGTGTCTCAGTTTGAGCACCAAGACGAATATCGCCATAACGGCTCATAGACAAATAAACACAAAGTCCTAAGGCCACATTAACGAGAATAATGAAAAACCAACCAAATTTATCGGTAATAAAGCCTTGTAAAAAACTGAACAACGTACCGGCAGATTCAGTAAAAAAAACGCCAAGAACAATAAATATAATAATAAGTAATGCTGAAGTTAAAAAAACAGGTTTACTTACCCGCGGGAAAGGGCCTAACCTGCCAACTTTTACATGATCCATAGGTATATCCCCAAAAAAGTGCGTAACCATACCAAGGTATGAACGAATCACTAAATATAACACCATGTAAATACTGCCGAATGTATAGAAATCGCAGTAACATTGCAGCAATAATATTTCGACAAACTGAATTTGTTCAGAATAAATTTAAATATCTTTACCCAATAAGAAGCCCCAATTTAAAAATAAATTGGGGCTTCTTTTATCAAAAGCTCAAATAGCTGTCTTGATGCTATCTACTGCTTAGTCACCTTCAACAATCTTAGGTGGCCCTTTTAGCAGATGCTCATCGACGAACTCATTCGCTGAGTTATGGTCTGCTGATTCATCCGTAATAAAGCTTTGCTGCGCTCTGTATAGAATCAGACGATCGCGACTCAAACCACGCAGTAGCGCATACATCATGACAAAGACCACTAAGGCAAATGGTAGTCCCGCTACGATCGCGGCTGCTTGTAACGCGCTCAATCCACCAGCTGCTAGCAAGATAGCAGCGATAACGCCTTCTGTCGTTGCCCAAAATAAGCGCTGGATTTTTGGTGGGTTGGTATCGCCACCAGCAGTCAGCATATCAATCACAAAACTGGCCGAATCTGACGAAGTCACAAACCAAAGCATAATCATGACAACAATCATTAACGTAATCGGTTTGGCTAGTGGGTAGTACTCAACCAGCTTAAAGATTGCGCTACCCGTGTCTGCTTGTACTGCTTCAACCAACCCTGGGCTAATACCTGTCACAGCAGAGGCAAGCTCCATGTGAATCGCTACGCCACCAAAGGTCGTGAACCAAAAGAACAAGATAAGCATAGGGATTAATAGCACCCCAAACGTAAACTCACGGATGGTACGGCCACGAGAGATACGGGCAATAAAGATACCAACGAATGGTGCCCAGCTCACCCACCATGCCCAATAAAATATCGTCCAAGCGCTTTGCCAATCTGTTCCACTATAAGACTCGCCCCACGTACCCAAAGGGACGAGTACGGTCAGATAGTTGCCGATGTTTTCGATAAAGCTATCAAAGATAAATAGCGTTGGTCCTAAGATGACCATAAACGCTAATAAGACGATAGTGAAACCAATATTGATATCACTTAAACGCTTAATACCTTTATCCAGACCCATCATAACGGAAGCGGCTGCAAGCGCTGTGATGAAAGCGATCAAACCGAACTGTACAGTGAGACTATTCGGCATGCCAAATAGTTTCTCAAGTCCCGCATTGATCTGCATCACTCCAAGCCCGAGTGAGGTGACCACACCAAACATCGTACCGAACACGGCCAAGATATCGACCGTATGCCCCCAGCGACCATAGATTCTTTTGCCGAGCAAAGGATACAAAGTTGAGCGAATCGATAAAGGCAAACCGCGACGAAAATGAAAATATGCTAACGACAGTGCCACAATCGTATAGATGCCCCAAGCGTGTAGACCCCAATGCATAAACGAGATATTCATTGCTTGCTTGGCGGCTTCTACTGTCTCTGCATCGCCCATTGGTGGTGCCATAAAGTGATACAACGGCTCCGCTGTACCCCAATAGACGAGACCAATACCAATACCCGCAGAGAACAACATGCCAATCCAAGAAAACAGATTGTACTGCGGTCGCTCCGTTTGATTGCCTAAACGAATATCACCATAGCGACTCATTCCTAAGTAAATGCAAAGCCCGAGCGCTGTATTCACTAAGATAATAAATAACCAACCGAACTTATCGGTAATAAAATTCTGTAAAAAACTAAAAACTGCCCCTGCTGTTTCAGTGAAAAGCGCACCGAAAATAATAAATCCAACGATCAACAGTGACGATGTAATAAACACAGGTTTACTCACCCGTGGAAAAGGTCCTAATCTGCCTACTTTTACTTCTTCCATGTGCAAGTCTCAAAACTTAAGGAATATTACCTTAACAAAATAGGCTTTAACTATCAATCAATTACAAAATAAAACTTGATAAAACCTTTAACTTATTCTAATAAGATTGATAGTTTTTTTAAAATGTCTACATAAATACAGATGTAAAAGCAGCTTTATCATGATGTTACTTAGGCAATAATCTGAGTAATCGTCCACCATCACCATCACCATCTTCCAATGCCCAGACCTGCCCATCAACAGCCAGTACGCTGCGGACACGCTCACCCATGTCATAACGATAGCGTTCAGTAGCACTATCATCTTCATCGATACTTACGACAATAAGCGCTTTTGAAGATAAACCACTCATTAAAAAATCGCCTTGTAATGCTGGAAAGTCATTGTGGCTACCAGCCGTATATAAACTCAGTGATGACGGTGAAATAACGGGCGTCCATGTGATTTTGGGCATTTCAAAATCAGGACGAGTGTCGTGATCTGGGATTGGTGTGCCTGAATAATTACGACCATTTGATACAATCGGCCAGCCGTAGTTTTTGCCTTTTTTAATCAGATTAAATTCATCACCGCCCTTTGGCCCCATCTCGTTTGCCCAAAGCCTGCCGCTATCGTCAAATGCCATACCAAGCACATTGCGATGTCCGATGGTCCAAAACTGTTTGGCCAACTCATTATCAGTAAACGGATTGTCTGTCGGAGTGTTACCATCAGGACTCAACCGTATTATCTTTCCCAGATTGCCATTCATGTCTTGTGCTGGGTCTTTGTCTTGACGCTCGCCTGAGCTGATATATAGATAGCGCCCATCGGGTGAAAACAGCAGGCGATGACTATAATGTCCTTGCCCTGTGACTTTCGGAGACTGTTGCCAGATAGGCATGATATCTTGCAACGTAGGTGTGGCTGTCTCTAATCCTGAGAGTGTCGCTTTGATAACTTTAGCACCAAATTTATTGCTATCAGCTCCTGTTCCTGCTTCCGCGTAGCTAAGATAGACGGTATTGGACGTCGCAAAATCTGGAGCCGCGATGATGTCTCCTAAGCCGCCTTGACCACCGTAAGCGACTGTAGGAACGCCTTCGATTTTGGTCTTATTACCCGTCGCGGTATCTACGATAAATAGCTCACCTGTTTTTTGTGTCACTAGTAATTTTGGCGCTGTGCTATCTACAATGGGTAACGCTGTCATAGCCCAAGGCTCATCAAAGGTGGCGATTGCTTTAGTCGTAAAAGCAGGCTTGCTAGTCTTTGTTTGTGTAGTGCTTTTTGTGGCGGTTTGAGCATTGCTATCTGAAATGGAAACTTCCTTGGACTCTGTTGCGGTACTTTTGTTATTGCTAGGACTTACTGCTGAAGGGTTGGAGCACGCGGCAGTGCTAAACAACAACGCTGCAATGATTAGCGGCGAAGTTAAAGGTATATTTATACGTTCGATATGGGCTGTCATTGTTCTGTTTCTCCATTCAGTTGATACTTAGACTATTAGTCTTTGATTTAGTTATAGCATAGTCCTGAGACTTAAGAGATATTGAAATGGTAAAAAAACAGTAACGTAAAACGCTCCTTATAAATAAAAACCCCTTACCTACGATTGTAGATAAGGGGTTTGTTTTAAGCGTACAATTGGGTTATAAAGACATCAAAGCCAATACAATTAGCTCATTCTAAGCTTATCAAAAGTTAGCTTGTCATCGGCACCTACATCGACTTTGATAATATCACCAGCGACAAAATCACCTGCTAATAGTTTCAATGACAATGGGTTTTCGATCTCTTGTTGAATGGCACGCTTTAAAGGACGAGCACCATAAACAGGGTCATAACCCACGGCAACCAATTTATTCATCGCATCTGCTGACAGCTCAATATCCATCTCACGCTCTTGGATACGCTGACGCAAGCGATCCAATTGAATATCAGCAATACCTGCCATCTGCGACATACCAAGCGGATGGAAGACTACGATCTCGTCAATACGGTTGACGAACTCTGGACGGAAATGCTGCCCAACAGAATCCATTACTTCCGCTTTGATATCCTCGTAACTTTCACCAACCATCTCTTGAATTTTATGCGAACCCAAGTTACTGGTCATGATAATCACAGTGTTTTTGAAATCTACCACCCGACCTTGCGAATCGGTTAAGCGACCATCGTCCAATACTTGCAGTAAGATGTTAAACACATCAGGATGCGCCTTCTCTACTTCATCGAACAATATGACGCTATATGGCTTACGGCGTACCGCTTCAGTCAACGTACCGCCTTCTTCATAACCGACATAACCTGGAGGTGCGCCTACCAAACGACTGACACTGTGTTTTTCCATATACTCACTCATGTCGATACGTACGATTGCATCTTCAGAGTCAAACAAGAAGTTTGCTAGTGATTTGGTCAGCTCGGTTTTACCCACACCAGTAGGTCCTAAGAATAAGAAAGAACCAGAAGGACGGTTTGGATCAGACAAGCCTGCACGGCTACGACGTACCGCATTGGCCACTGATTCGACCGCTTCGTTTTGACCGATGACGCGCTCATGGAGCTTTTCTTCCATTGCGATCATCTTGTCACGCTCGCCTTGCATCATTTTGCTGACTGGAATACCAGTCGCGGCCGCAACCACTTCGGCGATTTCGTTGTCTGTCACCTTGTTACGTAGCAATTTCACACCGCTACCTTCACCTGTCTGCTCTTTTTGCTCAGCCAAGTCAGACTCATGAATACGACGTTCTAACTGCGGAATGGTTTCGTATTGCAGCTTACTCATGGTCTCATAATCGCCTTCGCGACTAGCCTTGTCATAGGCAATACGGGCTTTATCTAGCTCGTCTTTTAGCTGTTGACTGCCTTTGACCAGTGCTTTCTCTGCCTGCCAAACCTCGTTGAGATCAGCATACTCTTTTTCCAATTCCGCTATTTGCGCATCGAGCACTTTACGCTCGGCTTGCGCGCCAGCATCTTCTTCATTTTTGAGCACTTCACGCTGCATTTTTAATTGAATCAAACGGCTATCAAGCTTACCTAATGATTCAGGTTTACTGTCCATCTCCATGCGCAGACGACTGGCCGCTTCATCAATTAAATCAATCGCCTTATCTGGTAGCTTACGATCGGTGATATAGCGGTGACTCATGCGCGCAGCAGCGATAATGGCACTGTCTTGAATATCGACGCCGTGATGCAGCTCGTAACGCTCTTTTAGACCCCGTAATATCGCAATGGTGTCTTCGACCGTTGGCTCATCGACCAGTACTTTTTGAAAACGACGTTCAAGCGCAGCGTCTTTTTCGATGTACTGGCGATACTCATCAAGGGTGGTCGCACCAACGCAGTGCAGCTCACCGCGTGCCAGTGCAGGTTTTAGCATATTACCCGCATCCATCGCACCTTCAGACTTGCCTGCACCAACCATCGTGTGCAGCTCATCGATGAACAGAATGACATTGCCTTCTTGTTTGGCCAAGTCGCTCAATACGCTTTTGAGACGCTCTTCGAACTCACCGCGGAATTTTGCCCCAGCGATTAGCGCGCCCAAGTCTAATGACAACACTTCTTTACGGCGCAGACCTTCTGGTACGTCGCCATTGATGATTTTTTGTGCCAAGCCTTCGACGATGGCTGTTTTACCAACGCCCGGCTCACCGATGAGCACAGGGTTGTTTTTGGTACGGCGCGACAGCACCTGAATGGTACGGCGAATTTCTTCGTCACGGCCAATGACTGGATCTAGTTTGCCAAGCTCTGCTTGCTCAGTCAGATTAATCGTGTATTTGTTGAGTGCATCACGCTGATCTTCAGCGTTTTGGTTATTGACGGTATCATCACCGCGCAGCTGCTCAATGACCACTTTTAACTTGCTAGCCGTCACGCCGGCACTTTCAAATATCTTTTTGGTTTCGCCCTGCTCAGCGAGTGCCAACATCACCCATTCCGTCGCGATAAAATCATCGCCTTCTTTTTGCGCCTGACGATCGGCCAAGTTCAATATTTTGACCGAGTTTGGGTTAAGATTGACGTCACCTGTCGGCTCCGAAATGGTCGCTTGGTTATCCAATGCTTTGGCAACGCCATTTTTTAACGCTGGAATAGAAGCACCTGCTTGTTGGCAAATAGATAAATTAGATTCATCTTGTAACAACACGGCAAGCAAATGCACAGGATCGATACCTGTATGATCGCGACCTAACGCTAAGCTCTGTGCTTCTTGAATGGCGGACTGCAGTTTTTGAGTAAACTTCTCAAATCTCATGTCTATATCCTTTTATAATTGGTATTCTCAATAGCACCTCTAAGGATTATCTTAGTCTAGTGCCTACTGTTATCTGTCACTTATATAAGGTATATATACATCTATTTCAAGACAATTACTAAATAAAACCTTACTTAAAGCAATGATATTTATTATTAATAATATTTAAAGGGGCTATTAATATCAGTTAAAGGTAGTTAGTAGATCAGTTGTGCCATTTTATTAGTGCAAATGAAAGATAAACCTCCATTAAATACGTTAATGAATAATGCACTTACTTAGTATAAATTAGATAATAATCCGACTGTTCTACTCCACGATTTCGATAGGAGTACCAAGTATCACCGCATCCATAATTCCATCCATCTCGTCATTAGTGACAGCGATACAACCATCTGTCCAATCGCGTCGTTGATTAAATAATGCCAAGTATCCAAAGCCGTTCATTTGTCCGTGAATCATAATATCTCCGCCTGCACTGACTCCTAGTTTTTTAGCATATGCTTTGTCAGCAGTATTGGGATAGCTGATATGAATAGAACGATGGGCAATGGAATTTTCATTCTTATAATCTAATGTATAAACCCCAACGGGCGTACGCTGATCACCTTCTTGTTGCTTATGACCTACTGGACTACCCCCTAGCGCAATACGATACGACTTAATGGCTTTACCATCGCTCATCAGTTTTAAGACACGATCTGATTTGTCGACGAAGACTCGATCAATCACTATAGAAGGAGGAATATGATTCTTGGGTTTTGAGGTGCTTTTGACATAAGCAATAGCGCTGGTGCTGACAATGGCAGCAAGACTAAGAACAATAGTAATAGGCAGCCAAGGCATACGCTGCTCATTTGATGAGTAAGATTTTTTATAAAAAAATAGCATAGGCTTTGATTCCCATAATTAATTTTTTGTCATTAATCATATGTATCAAAGTACTATGCCAGATTCTGTAGATACGTTTTGTGCAAAAGTGATGAATCACTCACGAGACTGTTACACCATGCGAATCGCACCATCTAAGCGAATAACTTCACCATTTAGATAAGCATTATCGATGATATGAGTCACCAATTTGGCAAACTCATTGGGATCGCCCAAACGTTTAGGATATGGCACGCCTGCTTCTAACTGTTCGCGTGCCTTTTCAGGAATACTGTCCATCATCGGCGTAGCAAAGACACCTGGTGCGATAGTCATCACGCGGATGCCATGACGTGCCAGCTCGCGAGCAAGTGGCAAGGTCAGACCAACCACGCCTGCCTTGGACGAAGAATAGCTGGCTTGACCTACTTGACCGTCAAAGGCAGCGATAGAGGCTGTATTAATGATAATGCCTTGATCTACATTCTTCTCTACATGGTCGCCTGCACTACCATCACTCGCTATGCGCTTGGCAATGCTAGCAGCGACCAAACGGGCAACGTTAAATGAGCCGACCAGATTGATATTGACCCCACGGCTAAATGCCTCAAGGTCTGCCGGATTGTTATCACGATCCAGTAGCTTTTGTACCACTACGATACCAGCACAGTTGATTGATCCTTGCAGGCCACCGAAAGCTGATTCTGCCATTTCGACCGCTGATTGCACTTCATCACCGTTAGTGATATCACAGCGTACAAAGCGCGCACTATCACCTAACTCGGCGACCAGAGCTTGTCCAGCAGTTTCATTTAAATCAGCGATAACGACGTTGCCACCTTGACCTACAATCGCCCGAGCCACTGATTCGCCCAAACCTGATGCACCGCCTGTGACTAAAAAGCTGTTTTCTTTAACTTGCATGATTATTCCTTTAAATTTTTGCTTCTTATTAGATATTTTTCTATTACATTCATGTACGCTTTACCAACTCATTTATGCAGCAGACAGACTACGCAGCAAAAAGCGTTGAATCTTACCACTTGGCGTTTTTGGTAACTCGGTCACAAACTCGACCTCACGCGGATAAGCATGAGTGGATAGACGTTTGCGTACTAGCTCTTGGATTTCTTTGGCTATTTGCTCACTGCCTTCGATGCCATCTTTTAGCACCACATAAGACTTGATGGTATGACCGCGCACCTCATCTGGCACGCCTACCGCCGCAGACTCTGCCACTGCTTCATGTTCTAAGACGGTATTTTCGACATCAGTAGGCCCTACGCGGTAACCTGCAGTAATAATGATGTCATCGTCACGACCTGAAAACCAGTAACTGCCGTCACTATGACGCTCGACCACGTCGCCTGTCAGATAGTAATCATCTACAAAGGCTTGTTTTTCATTCCAGCTATAACCGCGGAAATAAAACGCAGGTGATTGACTGACGACGACTGCTAGCTGCCCTTGTTCGCCATCCGGTAGCACATTCATATCATCATCTAGTACGACTAGCGTATGACCTGGTAGCGCCATACCCATCGAACCAACAGGACAATCATGCGCCAGTGCATGATGTGCACAGCAAGTCATGCCAGTCTCTGTTTGCCCGTATTGGTCTTTGACTTGGCACGCCAGATAGGTTTCGACCCAATTGACCACTTCGGTATTCAGCGTCTCTCCTGCCGAGTTGGCACAGCGTAAAGACAGCTTGGCATCGTCATGAGTCTCTTCATTAACACTATCAAATACACCACTAGATTTCATCATTCGAAATGCGGTTGGTGAAGAGGCCAAATTGGTAATCTTATGACGTACCATAAAGTCACGGGTATTGGTCGCGTCAAATCCTGCCTCATTAAAATAAGTGGTGATGCCCAGTAGCAAAGGCCCTGTGATGGCATAGTACAAGCCATACGCCCAGCCCGGATCGGCCATGTTCCAATACTGATCATCTTCGCGTAGGTCGATGGCATAACGCATATATAGGTAAAAAGCAGGTAACGCAGCCAATGGGACGCTGACCCCTTTTGATTTACCAACCGTACCAGAGGTAAACATTTGCAAAAATGGCGCATCCGTATCGAGCATCACTGGTTCAAACGTTTGCGGCTGTGCTGCCATAGACTGGCTATAGTGATCGTCACCCCATGTCTGGGCATCTTCCACACTGCCGACCAATACCATTTTAGTTTGCTCAGCCAAATCTTCAAACTTACTGCGATTCTCTAGGTTAGTAAAAACGACTTTGGTATCGGCTTTGTCCATCCTATATTTGATTGAATCATAGCCAAAAGCAGTAAATAGCGGCTGATATACGGCTCCGATACGCCATGTTGCCAATACAACGGTTAGCAGCTCGGGCGTGCGCGGTAGCATGGTCGCTACCTTATCGCCCGCTTTTACCCCATACGACTGTAGCAAGTTAGCGATTTGAGCACTCGCTTTGTCAAGCTCACCAAAGCTCATGCGTGTTATGTTGCCTGCGGTATCTTCGTGTACTAACGCAGCATTATCAGCGCGGCCATCACGTACGTGACGACCACAGCAAGCCATATAGGCATTCAGACGATCATCTACGTTCTCGCCAAAGATTTCTGACAGAAGTGTATTCATATCAAAATTATTATAGTAATCGGTATAGTTTTTTGGTGTGACGGTAGTATCTGTATCAATATTTATCGGGGTTTGAGAGGCGGTGTTCATAAGCTAATCCTTTAGCAATAGCAGGTAACTGGTAAAATGGTATTTATGATTGAAAAACGGTCACATCCTATAGACCGTTTCATAGGTTCGTATTTATCATGCTCTATTAGTAACGCATTTTTACGTTTATTTCAATACATAACGTATCATTTTTATTTTATAGAAATAAAGACAATCTATAACTAATTATCATTAATTCGTTATAAGTCCGCGAAGACACCTAAAATAGCTAAAGTACTGCCACATATTTTCGATTTCCTATTAGAGAATTAACACCTCCGTATTATTATATAAAACCTCACACCTAAACATCAGCTCTTAAAAACCCTAACAATGCTTTCTCTTCACAGCTTTGATATTTTTTGGTTCGGCCACAGCGCGCTTGTTTGTAAGTTTCAAAGAACTGCCCTGCCAAAAAACGCTCAATGACAATGGGATGAATATAAGAGGCACGGCATACGGTTGGCGTATTGCCCAGCTCTGCTGCCACGCTTTTTACCATATCAGTAACTAATTGCTGTCGCTCAGCACTTTCTGGCGCACTGGCTAGTATGTTAGCGCCTGCAGTCGTTTGTAGCTCATCATATAGATAGCTTGCTGCGAGTACACTGGCCATCCATGTACGAAAATCTTTTGCGCTGTACAGTTTGCTTTCGCAGTCCATGCCGCACGTATGCACCCGTAAGTAGTCATTGATATCATTACTGTCAACGACTTGCTTATGTCCGTTGTCATCTAGATATTTGAATATTTGATAACCGGGCAGCTCAGAACAGGCCTGCACGATGTCAATCAATCGCTCGTCTTGTAGCTCAATGTGGTGTTCTTTCGCGCTTTTTCCGACAAAATCAAATGCCAGTCCATTGTCGGTTTCACTGACATGCTTGCTGCGTAGCGTACTCAGACCATAACTTTTGTTTTGTTTGGCGTAGCGGCTATTGCCAATACGAATCAAAGTGGTCTCTAGCAATTTAACAACGGCAGCAAGAACATTGGTGCGTGACAACGATTCTGCTTCCAAATCTGTCTCGACCTGCGCGCGTAAATTGGGCAGCGCCTCTGCAAACCCTATCATCGCATCAAACTTTGCTTGGTCACGAATATTGTTCCATGACGGATGATACAGATACTGCTTGCGAGATTTTTCGTCTCGCCCTGTTGATTGTAGATGGCCTCTTTCGTCTTTGCATATCCACACCTCTGACCACATGGGCGGTATCACCAACGCATCAAAACGCTGACGCAATGCTCTGTCTTTTACCGTGTTACCCGTTGCATCACGATAAGTAAAGCCGCGACCCCAGCGTCTGCGCTCGTAGCCTGGTTCGTCGTCACTCACATAACGCAAATTGGCACGGCGTGCGAGATGCTCGTAATCATGAGGCACGTCTTTGGTCATTGTCTGCTGGCTAGTCTGTAATTTTGCCTTTGTCATAAACCTATATACCTTTGAGAATTCATGGTTTTAGCATAATTAATGGCGGTAGTTTTTGCTGTTTATTTGGCACAGACAAAGTGTAATCGATGTGTAAAATAAAATTGAAATTATGGATGCTAAACGATGCGTTTGTGAGGCATAATTTAGCACTACTCATGACTTAAGTTTATTAAAATAAAATGTACCCTTCATCTGTAGAAATAAAACCCCTAGCTCGCGCCGATTACGACTTTTGGTTAACATTATGGCAAAGCTACCTAACCTTTTATGAGACCAGTTTGCCCATGAGCACGACTGATACAACATGGCGCAACTTGCTCAATAACGACGTCGCTACTTATGGAATTGGGGCGTGGAAGAATGGTACATTGGTAGGTTTTACCCATGTCGTAATACATCCAACGACTTGGAGTAGTACGGCATGTTGTTATCTACAAGACCTCTATGTCGATGAGTCTGTACGTGGACAGAGCATCGGACGAATATTAATTGAAGCCGTATATGGTTTTGCTGATGAAAAAGGCTGTAATCACGTTTATTGGAAAACTCAAGAAAGTAATGCTAATGCACGCCAACTGTATGACAAAGTCGCAAGCTTAACGGACATGGTGCAGTACCGTAAAAACTTATAGTTTTTTATAGTTCGGAAATAAAAAAAGCCAAGCATCAAATACTTGGCGTTTTTCGTTTTGATACTGCTATAACTTAGAAGTCATTATTTACCGTATACACATAGATAAGCGGTTTCGACGTCTACTTTTACTTGGAACTTCTGATTGGCTTCGACGGTAAACTGCTCGCCAGCGTTAAACGTTTGCCAATCATCACTCTCTGGTAATTTTACGGTCAATGCACCGCTCACCACACTCATGGTTTCAAATTCGCTAGTACCAAACTCATACTCACCAATTTCCATCACGCCGACGGTAGCTGGCAGGGTCGCTGTTTGAAAAGCAATAGAAGTCACTTTATTATAAAAATAGTTATTAACGCTTGGCATAATTTTCCTTAATTAAATATTGATTGGACTTTCAAAGTTGTCTTAAAAGCTGTCTTTCAAATGGCATTAATGGTAGCCTAAATTTACAGCCCAGCTTTTAAGCTTGCTACAATAAATTGATCGAGGTCGCCATCTAATACCGCGCCAGTATTAAAGGTTTCAACACCAGTACGCAAGTCTTTGATACGCGAGTCATCGAGTACATAAGAGCGGATTTGACTGCCCCAACCGACATCAGATTTATTATCCTCAACCGCTTGCTGACTCTCCATACGTTTTTGCATCTCAAGCTCATATAACTTGGCACGGAGCATTTTCATCGCCGTCGCTTTGTTACCATGTTGGCTGCGCTCGTTCTGACAAGTGACTACCACGCCACTTGGCTCGTGAGTGATACGCACCGCAGAATCGGTGGTGTTCACGTGCTGACCACCCGCGCCTGACGAGCGATAGGTATCGATACGCAAATCCGCTGGATTGATATCAATCTCGACATTGTCATCGATTTCAGGCGAGACAAACACTGCAGCAAACGACGTATGACGACCATTATTACTATCAAATGGTGACTTACGTACCAAACGGTGTACGCCAATTTCGGTGCGCAACCAGCCAAACGCATAGTCGCCTTTGATCTCAATCGTTGCCGACTTGATACCAGCCACGCTACCTGATGACACTTCAATCACATCTACTTTGAAACCATGTGCTTCTGCCCAGCGCGTATACATACGTAGTAGCATTTCGGCCCAATCTTGCGCTTCAGTACCGCCACTGCCTGACTGAATATCCAAGTAGCAATTGTTTGGATCCATCTCACCACTAAACATTCGGCGGAACTCTAGGTCAGCAACACGTTTCTCAGCACTATCTAGCTCGCTCTGCACATCGGCTAGCAAGGACTCATCTTCTGCTTCGACTGCCAACTCTAGCATGGCAGACGCATCTTCTAATGTCGTCTCAAGTGACACTACCACATCGATGACACCATCAAGGTGACTTTTTTCTTTATTAATTTTGGTCGCGCGCTCTGGATCATTCCATAGCTCAGGGTTTTCTAATTCCAAATTGACTTCTTCTAGGCGTTCTTGCTTACCATCGAAGTCAAAGATACCTCCGCAAATCCTGCCCACGCTCTGATAAATCTTTAATTTGCTCTTGATACGGATTGATTTCCATGAATATTCCTGTTTTTCTAATAAAAATAAATAACGCATGTGGCGCTATTTTAAATGAGATTGATACTAAATGGTTCGTTAATTATCGCTGATGCCAATATTGCTACTATTATTAGATTAGACAGCCTAGATCGACCAATCTTCTACTGCCCAGCGATGTGCCAAAGCATGCGCATGTAACGCATCATCAGGTGACACGCAAACGGCCACATCAGCCCATTCCAGTAACGGAATATCATTTTTGGAATCTGAATACGCGTACGTTTTTTCAAAGGTGATGCCAGAGGCTTGCTGTTTATTTAGCCATTTATCCAAATGGTATATTTTGCCCGCTTGGAAGTTTGGTCTGTCAGTTAGCTTACCTGTATAGCGATTGTCTTTGATCTCGAGTGGTGTTGCCAATACATTGGCAGCTTCAATACCAAACCGCTTAGCAATGGCCGATACCACAAAATCATTGGTCGCAGAAATAATTACCACATCGTGTCCTTGCTCAATATGCTGACACAATGCTTCCATCGCTTTTGGGCGAATATGTGGCTCGATTTCGCTTTTAATATAGTCTTCTCTTAGCTCATCAAGTCTATCAAGCGGCAGACTGCTTAAAAACTGCGCGACGAATTCATTGTACTCTGTCGCGTCTAGCGTACCTTCAATATAGTCATTATAAAATTTCTGATTGGCAGTGCGGTACTGCGCCTCATCGACAAGGTCATGCTTTACGATATACTCACCCCAGAGATAATCGCTATCGACATCAAGTAATGTATGATCTAAATCAAATAATGCCAGTTGTTTTTGTTGTGTTTGTGCTTGATTTGCCTGCATGGTGAGACCTTATCGTTGGTTGCGAAAAAATATGAATCGTTTAATAAAATTGGGTACGTTATGTATTATGGTTGAGCGTATCACTTAAATAGCATGTAAACGAAATAAGCCTGTACCTTGTAATCTATCCCTTTAGAATTGCTTAGACTATTTACCTTTAGTCAGGCATCGCTATTGCTGTTAAGCCTGTTTTGAATTTTTGGCAACGCTCAGCATAATGTAGCGCTGACATTTTTAGCATGGCGGCTTGCTCATCGGTCAGCGTCTTGACCACTTTTGCAGGTGCGCCCATCACCAGCGAGTTATCTGGGATAACCTGACCTTCAGTAATCAAGGCTTTCGCCCCTATCAGGCAATTTTTACCGATCTTGGCATTATTGAGTACCACAGCACCTATACCAATCAAACTGTTCTCACCAATCTCACAGCCATGTAGCATAGCCAGATGGCCGATAGTCACGTAGTTACCAATGGTCACCTTGACACCTGCATCAGTATGAATCACGCTGTTTTCTTGCACATTACTATAGTCACCGATATGAATACGATCATTGTCACCGCGTATCACTGCACCAAACCACACATTGGCTTGATGACCTAAATATACATCGCCCATCACCTGCGCCGAATCTGCCACCCAACCGTTGAATGGCACAGCAAACTCAGGGGTTTTGTCTAAATACTGATAAATCATAACGATTCCTTGTCATCTTCATTATTGTTATAAAAAACGATCATAAAAAGTGGGTTTAGCGCTGCGCTGTCCATTGTGGCAAAGCCAACTGCGAAAATCCAGCGCTATTAATATACGCTCGATGTCGAATTCGATAAAAGAAAAGATAATTTATATCTGCTTAGGCTATTTTTATAACGTAAGTATTTTTATAAAGTCTTTGCTATTAGCCATGAAATGACTATTAATCCAGTAAATCGGCTAGCTATAACCGTCTATTTTGTATATAATACGCAAAATCTGTGCCTAAGCGAGCGGACATGATGCAAGTTACCTATTCACTATCTAGTGGGTTTTGTAGTTTTCATCAATAATGTCTTCTCGCTTTTTTGTGGAAAATTTTTGTGTATCGCCCTTTTTTTTACTTTTATATGACAACAGTCAAGTGCCGTAAATAAAAGGATACGGAGCAATTTTAGACCAACAAAACATGATGGCACTCACCAATAACAGCGGAGGCAATCCTTGAATTCATCGGCAGAAATACAAGCAATTTTGGCACTAGCAGACGGTACAATCTTTCGCGGTGTCAGTATCGGCAGCCTAGGTCATCGTATTGGTGAAGTGGTATTTAATACAGCCATGACAGGGTATCAAGAAATCCTAACCGATCCAAGTTATGCCCGCCAGCTGGTGACTTTGACTTACCCTCATATCGGTAATACAGGCACCAATAGCGAGGACACAGAATCTGGCAACGGTCACAAAGTATGGGCAGACGGTCTTATCATTCGTGATGCGACCATGGCAACCTCTAACTTCCGTAACTCAGAGTCACTTAGCGACTATTTAAAGCGTAACGAAACCGTAGCTATCGCTGAAATTGATACCCGTCAGCTAACCCGTCTATTACGTGATAAAGGTGCACAGAACGGCTGTATCATGACTGCCTCAAACGGCGAGACGATCAGCGCTGCTGATGAGCAAAAAGCGATTGAGTTAGCGAAAAGCTTTGCAGGTCTAAAGGGCATGGACTTGGCAAAAGAATGCTGTACTAAAGAGAACTTCGAGTGGACAGCAGGTACTTGGGATTTATCAGACACCCTACTCAACCGCGACATCCCTGGTAGTCATGATAGCGGTACTGGCGGCTTCTTCAAGCAACTCGGCACTCACATCGATTCTAAATACAACGTCGTCGCTTATGACTTCGGTAGCAAAACCAACATCTTACGCATGCTCGTCGACCGCGGTTGTCACGTAACGGTTGTACCAGCGCAGACCCCTATCGCTGATGTGCTAGCAATGAACCCAGATGGTATCTTCTTATCAAATGGCCCTGGTGACCCTGCAGCTTGTGATTACGCTATCGATGCGGTACGCCACATTATTGAACAAACTAACGTGCCAACGTTTGGCATCTGCTTAGGCCATCAGCTGATTGGTCTGGCTAGCGGTGCAAATACCATCAAAATGAAAACTGGCCATCATGGTGCCAACCATCCAGTACAAGATTTGGCAACTGGTACGGTGATGATCACCAGTCAAAACCATGGCTTTGCGGTTGATGAAGACACACTACCTGACAACGTTAAATCTACTCATCGCTCATTATTTGATGGTACTAACCAAGGTATTGAGCTGACCGATAAGCCTGTATTTAGCTTTCAAGGTCACCCAGAAGCCAGCCCTGGCCCACATGACTGCGCGCCATTGTTTGATAAGTTTGCGGATATGATGAAAGCGGCTAAAACTGCCCAAGCGTAAACGGTTGATTATAACTACATAATAAGTAAACGCTTGAATCGTCCATAGCGCTTCAAGCGGCACTAAATAAAGCACTGCAAGTATAAAACGCCATAAGCGTTATCAAAAATAAAGATTACTCAAATTATCACCCAAACGAAGGTAGCTCTAACTATGCCAAAACGTACCGACATAAAAAGCATTCTTATCATTGGCGCAGGCCCTATCGTCATCGGCCAAGCATGTGAGTTTGACTATTCAGGCGCACAGGCGTGTAAAGCACTAAAAGAAGAAGGCTACCGCGTCATCTTGGTCAACTCAAACCCTGCGACCATCATGACCGACCCTGTCATGGCTGACGCGACCTATATCGAGCCGATTACTTGGCAAACCGTTGAGCAAATCATTGCTAAAGAACGTCCAGATGCAATCTTGCCAACGATGGGCGGACAGACGGCTCTAAACTGTGCGCTAGAGCTAGACAAGCACGGCGTATTGACTAAGTATAACTGCGAGTTAATTGGCGCGACCAAAGACTCAATCGAGATGGCAGAAGACCGCAACTTGTTTGATAAAGCCATGAAGCGTATCGGCCTTGAGTGCCCTCGCGCTGAAACCGCTGAAACCATGGAAGAAGCCTTTGCTACTCAAGAAAAAATGGGCTATCCGTGTATCATTCGTCCATCATTCACGATGGGTGGTTCAGGCGGTGGTATCGCTTATAACCGCGATGAGTTCATCGAAATCTGTGAGCGCGGATTTGATTTGTCTCCAAACCATCAGTTGCTTATCGATGAGTCATTGATTGGTTGGAAAGAGTACGAGATGGAAGTGGTTCGTGACAAAAACGACAACTGCATCATCATTTGTGCCATTGAAAACTTTGACCCAATGGGTGTGCATACAGGCGACTCAATCACCGTTGCGCCAGCACAAACCTTGACGGATAAAGAATACCAAATCATGCGTAATGCGTCATTAGCAGTACTGCGTGAGATCGGCGTAGAAACGGGCGGCTCAAACGTCCAGTTCGGTATCAACCCTGATACTGGTCGCATGGTCGTCATTGAGATGAACCCACGTGTATCACGCTCGTCTGCCCTAGCATCAAAAGCCACTGGCTTCCCGATTGCCAAAATCGCAGCGAAACTGGCCATTGGTTATACCCTAGATGAATTGCAAAATGACATCACTGGTGGCAAAACGCCAGCCAGCTTTGAGCCTGCGCTTGATTATGTCGTGACTAAGATACCTCGTTTTAACTTCGAAAAATTCCCACAAGCAGACAACATCCTATCGACTCAGATGAAATCAGTCGGTGAAGTGATGGCAATCGGTCGTAACTTCCAAGAGTCTATGCAAAAAGCATTGCGCGGCATGGAAACAGGTGCGGATGGCTTTGACGAGCAAATTGACTTATCAAAAGTAAGCGCCGAAAAAGCACGTAGCGAGATCATCAACCGCCTAACCATTCCAACACCTGAGCGTATTTACTACGTTGCTGATGCATTCCGCGTCGGTATGAGTGTCGATGAAGTGTTTAACTTTACCAAGATTGACCCATGGTTCTTGGTACAGATCGAAGACATCGTTAAAACAGAAGCCACTGTGAAATCACTTGGCTTTGGCGGATTGAACGAGAAAAACCTACGTAGCTTTAAACGTAAAGGTTTGTCAGATCTACGTTTGGCTAAATTGCTTGGTATCTCACAAAAGCAACTACGCAAAAAGCGCTGGGATCTAAACGTCTATCCAGTCTATAAGCGTGTCGATACCTGTGCAGCAGAGTTTGCTACTAGCACGGCTTATATGTACTCGACGTACGATAGCGAATGTGAAGCCAACCCAACAGACAAAAAGAAAATCATGGTTATCGGCGGTGGCCCTAACCGTATTGGCCAAGGTATCGAGTTTGATTACTGCTGTGTGCATGCAGCGCTTGCCATGCGTGAAGATGGTTACGAGACCATCATGGTCAACTGTAACCCTGAAACGGTTTCAACCGATTATGACACTTCTGACCGTCTATACTTTGAGCCAATCACGTTAGAGGACGTGCTAGAGATCGTTCGTATAGAAAATCCTGATGGCGTGATTGTCCAGTTCGGTGGTCAAACACCATTGAAACTTGCTCGTGCACTAGAGTCGGCAGGCGTTAAAATCATCGGTACTAGCCCAGATGCAATCGACCGCGCTGAAGATCGTGAGCGCTTCCAGCATATGATTCAGCAGCTAAACCTAGTACAGCCGTCAAACGCACTAGCAACCAGCTTAGAAGACGGCTTGGTTAAAGCAAAAGACGTAGGCTATCCATTGGTTGTACGTCCATCTTATGTATTAGGTGGTCGCGCGATGGAAATCGTCTACAACGAAGATGAGCTAAGACACTATCTACGTACTGCGGTACAAGCATCGAACGAAGCGCCTGTCCTACTAGATCGTTTCTTAGATGATGCTATCGAAGTCGATGTAGACTGTGTATGTGATGGTACTGATGTCGTTATCGGCGGTATCATGCAACACATCGAACAGGCTGGCGTTCACTCAGGTGACTCAGCATGCTCACTGCCACCATACTCACTGTCTAAAGAGTTATGTGATGTCATGCGCGCGCAAACGGTCGCTATGGCAAAAGAGCTAGGCGTTATCGGTCTAATGAACGTACAGTTCGCAGTAAAAGGCGAAACCGTATATATCCTAGAAGTGAACCCACGTGCTGCACGTACAGTACCGTTTGTTTCTAAGTGTATCGGTACTTCGTTAGCACAGGTTGCTGCTCGCTGTATGGCTGGTACTTCGCTTAAAGACCAAGGTTTTACCACTGAAATCGTTCCAGCATTCTATGCGGTCAAAGAAGCGGTATTCCCATTCGCCAAGTTCCCAGGTGTTGACCCAATCTTGAGTCCTGAGATGAAATCAACGGGCGAAGTTATGGGCGTGGGCAAAACCTTTGGCGAAGCATTCTACAAGGCCATTATCGGTAGTAATGAGCGTCTGCCAGGTCTACCGACTGAAGGCGAGACAAAAACGGTCTTTATCTCAGTTCGTGATAGTGACAAAGCCCAAATTGCTCCGATTGCTCGTCAGCTTGCAGACTTTGGCTTTAAGATTGTCTCGACCACTGGCACGCAAAAAGTACTGAGCGACGCTGGTATCGAAAGTCAGCAAATCAACAAGGTCACTGAAGGTCGCCCGCATATCGTTGATGCCTTGAAAAACGGCAAAATCGACCTTATCATCAATACTACTGAAGGTAAGCAAGCTCAAGAGGATTCGTTCTCTATTCGCCGTAGTGCACTACAAGGCAAAGTATTCTACGTCACCACGTTAGGTGCCGCTGATGCCGTCTGCAAATCTTACGCGATTGACTTACCGTTTGATGTCTATAAGTTACAAGATTTGCATGAGCAAGCAAAGTCTATTGACGTGGCTGAATAATTTCAGTAGATTAAGCATAACCGTTAGGCTTGCCTAAAAGCTCACTCAAGTATCGTTGTTTGCTTTAAATATAGCCAACCATGCTTGAGGAACGATACCTTTACCGTGATAGACCTAAAAAGCATAGTGGCTAAATTGCGACTATGCTTTTTATTACGTAAGCTTAAGTACGCCTATGCTTGAATTGAGGTGAGATACACTCATAAATGATGGCCAACTTATTCATTACATCGTCTTAATTATCACTCTTTTATATTTTATATCCATTGCAACAACACTGACACCATCTCATTATGAGGTGGTGTGGTGTTATTGGTTTAAGGAAAAAACATGCAACGTTACCCAATGACTCCGCAAGGACACGCGGCTTTAGAAGCCGAATTAAAACAGCTAAAAAGTGTCGACCGTCCACGCATCACAGCATCGATTGCTGAAGCACGCGAACACGGCGATTTGAAAGAAAATGCTGAATACCATGCTGCCCGTGAGCAACAAGGTTTTTGTGAAGCACGTATTCGTGACATCGAAGCCAAACTTGGCGGCGCTCAAGTCATCGATCCTTCGACACTGCCAAAAGAAGGCCGTATCGTATTTGGCGTCAGCGTCGTGATCGAAAACATGGACACTGAAGAAGAAAAACAGTACAAAATCGTTGGCGACGATGAAGCTGACTTTAAAGCTGGCAAAATCTCAGTCAACTCGCCAATCGCTCGTGGTTTGATTGGTAAGTTCGAAGGCGACGAAGTACGCATCGAAACGCCAAAAGGCGTGGTTGAATATGAAGTCATGAAAGTTATATACGACTAATAACTACACTGCGTTCTAATCTAGAATTTTGATGTTCTCAAAGATAGACAGTTTGAGAAATGACTTTTAGATAATAGTTTTTATGACAATGATTGTGACTAGCGACTTAGTTATGCAATTCCATAGATGAAAGCCGTACTACACATAGATAGCATTTATACCGTTTCGGTTACACAATGCTGCTTTTATCCATGATTTGTTTTGGCGCATAATTATTTTAGTTTGAGTGCACCACAGCTTTAGTATTAACTCTATTCAGTAAGAAATAGTTAAGATTGAATAGCTTTTATACAAGTGAGTATTGCGGCGCTTATACTAAAAATAATGATGGTCTGATCGCATACATAGGCTAACATCAGCACTACTACCCTCGTTATTTGGCATATTTTTCGGTGTCATTTAGCGGGGGTTTTGTTTATCTAAGCATTATCTATTGTTGTATTACTTACTATTATTTTTGAGGAGTCTTTTATGATTATGAACGATGGTTTTCAGGCATCAACTGCTAAAACGACTATGGCAAAAAATACAGCTATGTCTGCAATGCTAGCAGGTATCATGTTGGCCGCATCATCGGCCAATGCTGCCCCTGAGATTGCCATTAGCTCCTCTGCGAGCGGTAGCACCACTGTGGTCGAGCAATATTCTGATGGCAAAACTGCTACGATTACGGCGACACCAAACGGTATCACCATGCAAGACGGCATGCCGTACGCGGTGACTCAGGTGACCACTGTGCCACGCTACGTCGTACGTCAGTCTCCTGTTGTCCAAGGTACGACGACCGTTACTAGCGTACCAGTGACTAACTCTATTACCAATAAAGTCACTAAAGTAGATGTGATTACCACGCCTGCCAGCAGCGTGACGCAAGTACTACCTGTCGCAACCAATGTCACCCCGCCAGTGATTATGCAGCAGCCAGTGACCAATCAAGTAACGACCACGACGACAACTTTGGATACGTTGCAACTGACTCCTACCTTTAGTACGCCTGGCGTGGTCAATGCCAACACCAAAGTGATAAAAATTTTAAAAAATGCTGATGGCCGTGAAGTTGCCGTTCCTGCCAATCATATTGCCCCTGGCGATGTGATCGAGTATCACACCACTTATACCAACACCACAGCACAGCCAGTCAATGACATCAACGCAATGATCTCATTACCAAGTGGCGTCCAGTTAGTCTCGTTGAATAGTCCTCTGCCGACGCTTGCTACCACTGGCGGAGACAGCTATCAAACCATTCAGCAAGTTGGCAATACGGTAGTTGTCCAAGAAAACTACTCTGGTCTAAAATGGAACTTGGTGAACTTTGATGCCAATGCAGCCAAAACCGTCGTAATACGTGCCAAGGTTCAATAAACATTAAACTGTCGCATACTATTATTTAACGGTTATCGGTATATGTAAAAGGTCTTGTGAACTAGCTATCTAGTCAGCAAGACCTTTTTTTGTGTCGGCGGCTTGGTTTTAAGTGTGGTAAAGCACTTCTTTAAGCTTAGGATATAAATGCTTGATGCAGTGGCAGAAATAGCTGAGCTTTTAGAGAAGATCATTTTTCTTTATACAGAATAGGCCGATTAATTAGATTATTAAGTTTTGTCATAAAAAAGATAAAACCAAAACCAAAGATTGACGTAGTGAGCACTCTTATCATGTTTTGATTGAACATTAGGTTTTTGGTATCTTCGTAAGTTATTTGCAGATCCTCCTCTGATCCTCTAATGTCTAAGCTGACTAATTGCGGTAAATTATTCGATACGCCTAAAAAATTGGGCTGATAGTACCAACCAACTCTTGCGTACTTGCCAAGCCTAGGTTCAAGGTATGTAGGACCCATACATGACCCAGTATTAATAAAGCCAAATACATTATAGCTACAGCCGTAAAGCGTTATTTGTTTAGGATTTTCGATAGATTGCAAGGCTATACTAAATCCCGTATCAGTGATAATGCCTTCACTGTATTGTAGCTCCGACTCCTGCGGAAAGTCTCTACCCTGCCATTCCAAAAAATTGAGTGCAATGAAAAAAGATATAAACGAGACATTTAGAAACGTATCGAACTTTTGAGACGCTGATTTTTCTTTAAATTTTTTGAGCATAAAATCCCTCTAAAAAACCCTTTTATGGAATGTTTGAAAAAATCTATATTTACCCTTAAAAAGTGAATATATTAAGCCACAGAGTTTAGCTTTTAAATAAACCTCAAACCACTGTTTACTATATCAGATACGAATCATACGACACTATTTGTCGTGTTGTTTTTATAATTATCCCATAAATACAATGACTTAGCGATAATTTTGGTAAAATAGTCTCTCAATAATTAATTGGTAAAACGCGACTTATGGCAAACATCAATTATGAAAGATTACAGGGAAAACTCAATATCTTGGCCGATGCTGCCAAGTATGATGTCTCTTGCTCATCCTCCGCTGGTACTCGTAAAAACCAAGGCGGTGGATTAGGCGATGCATCAGCAACGGGTATCTGTCACAGTTATACCGAAGATGGTCGATGTGTCAGTCTGCTAAAGATTCTTTTGACCAATCACTGCATTTACGACTGTGCTTATTGCACCTCGCGCAAGAGCAATGACACGCCGCGTGCTGCGTTCAGTGTCGAAGAAGTCGTCGATTTAACCATGCAGTTTTACCGCCGTAACTATATCGAAGGGCTATTTCTTAGCTCTGGTATCTTCAAGAGTGGCGACTATACGATGGAACGACTGGTCGAAGTCGCCAAACTCTTGCGTACGCGTGAGCGCTTTAATGGTTACATCCATCTAAAGACCATACCAGGTGCGTCAAAAGAGCTGCTGCTAGAAGCAGGATTATATGCGGATCGTTTGAGCGTCAATATCGAGATTCCGACCAAATCAGGGTTGGCTTTGCTCGCGCCAGAAAAATCTCACGATCAATTAAAGGCACCGATGGAAACGGTAAAAGAGGAAATCATCACCATTCGTGAAAGCCGTAAAACTCATAAAAAAGCGCCTAAGTTCACGCCAGCAGGTCAGACTAGCCAAATGATCGTTGGTGCGAGTAACGAGACTGACTTGCAGGTGATTCAGCTATCGAGTCACTTCTACAAAACGTATGATCTCAAGCGTGTCTATTACTCAGGTTATGTACCTATGCTCTCTGACAATCGCTTGCCTGCGATTGGAACGCCTGTGCCGATGGTACGGGAGAATCGTCTGTATCAAGCAGATTGGTTAATGCGTTTTTATGGTTTTGGTGCGCATGAGATTGTGGAGCCGGAGTCACCGTTTTTAGATTTGGACTGCGATCCAAAACTGGCTTGGGCAATACGCCATCGCGAGCATTTCCCAGTCAATATCCAGACAGCGACTTATGAGATGATTCTACGTATCCCAGGTATCGGTACAAAGACTGCTAAGAAAATCGTCAAAGCACGTAAGTTCAATCAATTGACGCTATACCATCTAAAAAAAATGGGCGCTGCAGTCAACCGTGCTAAATACTTTATCGCAACCACTGGCAAAAACGAACACCTTGCACATCTAACGCGCGATAATTTCCGTCAGTATGTATTGGCTCAAACGCAAACCAAGTTTAACGATCAGCGTACTGGGCAGTTGGCTTTATTCTAGAATGGCTCTAGATAGTGTGCGCTAGAGAAAGTCGCTATCTCGCTACTGTATTTATGATAGAAATGTAGGATAAAACATGTCAGCACTTATGCAAAACGACTCTTACGCTGTTGGTCAATTGACGCCTAGCATTGTACTGTATGAGCCTAGCTTTGAAGGTTGGCTGAGTGCGGTGTTTTATGTCTATGCCAATCGTCTACAGAACGATGTGGCGCTAAAGCTAACCGCTCAAGATTGCTATGTGCCATCACTCATCGCTCAGGCGATTAGCGTGGCAACCGATGAGGATAAAGCCGAGCGGGTGTTAGTCAAATTAAATACCTTATTGGGTCACTCAGGCATGCGAAATATCTTATGGGGATTTTTATCAGAGAAAGACGATATCGGTACGACATTGTTTCGCGTGGTCAAATACGCCATCGACTACCCTAGCCGTCAGATCATGCAAGATTTAGGTAATTTAGATGTTCTGGAGCTAGTACAGACAGTCAAATCTGTCGGCCGTGAGAAACATCGCATGGAAGCGTTTGTACGTTTTGAGCATACGACTGATGATATTTATTTTGCACGTGTAGAGCCTGATTTTAATGTATTACCACTGATCGGAGAGCACTTTCGGCAGCGCTATCAGGATCAGCACTGGGCAATCTATGATCTAACGCGGGGCTATGGCATCTATTATGATAAAAGTAATAGTACGCCATCACGTCCAGCAAAGCTGCAAACCATCACCGACCTCGACGATGCGGTACTACGCAATCCTGCTAGCATCCACAGTCCTGATGAGCAGCGCTATCAAAAATTTTGGCAAGGTTACTTTACCAACGTCAATATCAAAGAGCGTAAAAACCCTAAGCTGCATAAGCAATATCTCCCGCAGCGTTACTGGAAATACTTGAGTGAAAAACAAGTACTGCCCAATGCTGAGCACTTACAAAAAAGACGCTAACGGCTTTTGATGTTTGTTAATCCACATCTTACGCTCATATAGTCTAAAAACCCCCTATCTGACCTCATCTTTTTATCTTGATGGTTGAGTTTTAATCGCTTTTAACTGACAATAGCAAATTGATATTACTAACTGGTGACCAACGCTATTATGAAAGTTATGCGCTTACTGTCGTCTCTAAAGCATGATGAATCCGAGCGCGGCATTTTTCATCTTGGACGGGCATTGGTCAAAAATGAGCATACCTCTATCATTGTCTCTAGTGCCGATGAAGACAACGACTTGGTTAGACGTCTCAAACGCGATGGCAATATATACCATCAGCTACATGTGAATAAAAAGTCCTGGCTATCGCTATTGCAAGTCTCTGCACTGCGGCATTTGATAGAAAAGTACGAACCTGATGTCATTCATGTACATTCGCGTACCCCTGCATGGATATTGCATTTGGCACTGCGCCGCGCTCGCGTCAGACGTTTTCCCAAACTGGTCTCGACCATGTATGGTTTTTATCCTATTAATAAGTACTCTCAAGCCCTACTCAATGTTGATACGATAATCACCGTATCTGATAGCGTCACGCAATACTTAAAAAAAGGACTGCGCATCGAAGACGTAGATCCCAAAGTCATCACGCGTATCTATCGCGGTATCGATACTCGGCGCTACCCTTATCGTCATAATCCTTCGGTCTATTGGTTACGTCATACCTTTGCTGAATACCCTGAGCTTGAGCACAAAAAATGGCTCGTATTCCCAACCGTAATCGGTAACGAGTACGGGCAAGAGTGGCTGATAGATATCTTGGGTAACCTGCAAGAGCAGTTCCCCAATATTCACGTCATTATTATGGATGAAGACTATAGAGACGGCGATGTCGCTCATGAAGATTTTCGCCAACGTACTAATAGCTTAGGCTTAGCTGAACGCATTACCTATGTGGGCAGCAAGCGCAATGATATGCGAGAATGGCTATCGGCGGCCAATATTGTCATGGCACTTGCTAATGAGCCCGAGTCAATCGGTATCAATGCCCTACAAGCCATACATCTAGGTACGCCAGTTATTGGTTGGGATCAAGCTGCCTTTAGCGAGATTTTACAACCGCTCTACCCGCAAGGACTGGTAAAAAAGTACAATGCCAATGCGCTTTGTAAAGCGGTTAGAAATCAGTTAGAAAGTGTGACGCGTCCTGAAATGACCAACAAATTCACCATGCGTGAGATGATTGAAAAGACGCTTGAAGTCTATCAAAGCTTACATGATGCGGCGCTTGCCGAAGAACAAGCCGAAGCAGATGCTATCGCAGTTCGACGCATCAAACGTAGCCTAAAAAAAGCGTCTAAACCTGCCCTTAACGTCGCTGTGAAAAATATCGAACCTGTTGCTAAGAATCCAAAAATAAAGCTAACCAAAGAAAAGTCTAAGACAGCAGATAATGTCGATACGGTAGATACGACAGAAACCATTGAAGACAATTAACAGCCGTAAGCCAAGCGTTTTATTTGTTACGTAATTTTATAATCAAAAAAAGGCTACTTCCATTTTAGAAGTAGCCTTTTTTGTTCAATCATCACTGGGCAATATCAAACCTAACGAAATTTAGCTTAGGTTTAATAAGTCGTCGGTGTATGGGCACTTACGATACGGGTGATGCTATCGGTAGGATTAATAAAAGTATGCGGCTGAATGGTATCAATCACATAGCTATCACCTTGATTTAACAAATAGGTACTGTCTTCGATACGGATAATAATCTTGCCCTCGATGACCGTACCAATCTCCTCGCCTTCGTGAGCGATTTTTTCTTCTGTTGAGCTATTTGGCTGATAGGTCTCGATTAAGAACCCCAAGTTTCTTGTCCTGCTGCAGTTATAGACCTGCTTTAGCGACACTTTGCTATTAGGTTCATTGAGCTCTAATAGATCCTTCGGCGTGACAATCACTCTAGCCTTTGGCTCTTTCCACTCGTCACTAAAAAACGTGGTCAGATCAGAACCCAATACTGTCAAAATCGCCTTTAACGTATTGACCGCTGGACTGACCTTATTGCGCTCAATTGAGCTGATAGAGGTGTTCGTCAACCCTGAAAGTTTTGCCAATTTACGTTGCGAATAACCTTTTGCTAGACGCAGCTGGTTAATCTTTTTGCCAATGTCTTCTTTCAACGATTCATCTGTTTCAGAATCATTCAATTCATCATCATCGATATCATCTATTTCAATATCAACATCATCTGCATCTTTGTCATCGACACTAACAACATCGTTTTCAATGTTATCACTATCAGTGACAGCAGTTTCTGCCTTACTTTTAGTTGTGCTACTCGGTTTGTGGTTCTGTGGCATGGTGAATAAATTCCGTGAATAGAAATTTGGACAAGCTATCTTGCGCATAATTTAACTCAGGATGCCATTGTACACCAATCATAAATGGATGTTGTAACAAGCTGATAGCCTCTACCAGACCATCAGGCGCTAACGCTTCGACGAATAAACGCTCGCCTACCTTATTGATGGCTTGTTTGTGCAATGAGTTGACGTGCCACTTTTCACCAAATGCTGCCAGCCTTCCTTGAGGTTGAATGATAACGTCATGTATGGGCTGATACTGCACCTCAAGCGGCTGGGTATTGTCTTCTAAATGCTGCTCATAAAACCCATCGATATCACGCCAATCAGGATATAGCGTGCCACCAAAATGAACATTCATCTCTTGCAAACCTCGGCAAACTGCAAACAGCGGAATATTTTTTTTGTCTGCATAAGCCAATAATTTGAAGCTCAGCTCATCACGGCCTAGGTCTTGTTTGGCTTCGGTATGTGACGCGCCATAACGAGTTGGGGCGACATTGCTATAACTACCAGTCAATAAAATTCCATCTGCTATTTCTAGCAGCGCATCGAAATTTTCGCTATCGGCAGCTGTATTTGGCAGCAGTATAGGATTGCCACCATAAAAGTTTACTGCATCGATGTATTTTTGATATACCGCCTGTGCTGGCTGTCCGTCAACCATCTTATGACAAGACACAATAGCAATAATAGGTCTGGAATTTTTCATATCATTTTCCCTCGTTATAACAACTAGACCTAGGCTGTCTATGTTGTCTAATCCCTTATTTAGCTAAAATTTAACACAAAGCCTCGTAAAATGTAAACTATAAACTTCATTAACGTCGGTATTTGTATTAAAACCCCGCATTTGAGTTATTTTAAGATAATTTTAAATAAAAATTGACAATTATAGTTTTCATCCATATATTAAAAGTCAGCAGCAATGATAACCAACATAGTTTAACTTTTAGCCTGAATAAGAATGCCTAAGAGCACAGTCTATAAGTCACTCATATCATTGATAAAAAATTTAGTCGTAGTACAAACACCTCATATTCAACCCGTCATTTATCAAATACTTATTTATTAAGTGTTCGTTATAAATGCCACTAGCAGAGAATTTAGACACCACAGCCAAAACGTAGTAGCAGTAACAAACCCAGTAATTCTACAAATTCATAGGAAGAACAGACATGATGACAACCAATGGAATGGTCAAATCTGCAAACAGCACAGAGTACGTCTATGTTGCCGCAGGAGATATCAATGGCTTACTTCGTGGTAAGCGCATCCCTTTTGATCAAATGGAAAAAGCAGAAAACGGCGCGATCCGATTACCTCTGTCAATCTTAGGTGTCGATATATGGGGCGCTGATGTCATCGAGTCTTCGCAATGCAATGGTGATATCGACGCCATTGCCCGTCCAACTGGTCGCGCTGCCTATCCGCTTCTCAATACCAGTGCCCCTTCATCGCTACTACCTATCTGGCTATATACCGAAGACAATGAGCCTTACTACGGTGATGCCCGCCACGTTTTGGACTACATCAGCAAAAAGTTCAAAGCATTAGGACTGACGCCAGTAATGGCAACCGAGCTAGAGTTTTATTTGGTTGACTATACCGAGGGAGAAACACCCAAGCCGCCTATCCGTCCCAAGAACGGCCTAAGACTGAATAAAACATCTATCTTAAGTATCAATGATTTATTGCAATTCGATGAATTTTTAGATGAAGTCTACGAGCAGTGTGAAAAGCTCGATATCCCTGTTGATGCGGCATTGGCTGAAAATGGCTGTGGGCAGTTTGAAATCAATTTATTACACGTAGATGACCCATTAAAAGCTGCAGACGACGCCATTTTGTTTAAACAAGTGGTCAAAGCCGTGGCAGCTCGTCGCAAGCTTACCGCCACCTTTATGGCAAAACCTTTTGGCCTACAGTCTGGTAATGGCTTTCATGTGCATTGCAGCTTATTAGATAAAGATGGCAACAACGTATTCGATGATGGTTCAGATGAAGGCTCAGATATGTTGCGTCATGCCGTTGCCGGCCTACTAAAGACCATGTCAGATTGCACCTTATTGTTTGCACCGCATGTCAACTCTTACCGCCGCTTTACCCCCGGTACATTGGCGCCAAACAACGTGTCATGGGGTTATGAAAACCGCACTGCAGCTGTACGTATCCCTGGCGGTGACACCAAAGCACGCCGTATCGAACACCGTGTATCTGGCGCAGATGCCAACCCTTATCTAGTTTGTAGCGCAGTACTGGCGGGTATGCTGTATGGTATCGAAAACAAGCTTGAAGCACCTGAGCCGATTAACAGCATTACTTATGACGCAGCAGAACTAAAAACACTACCGTTGGACTGGCTCTCAGCCATTCGTCAATTTGAGAGCAGCGATGTGGTTGACTCACTATTTCCAAGCGAGATGATTGAGCTATTGATTGCGGTCAAAAAGCAAGAGGCCAAACGCTTTGCTCAGCAAGTGACCAACCTTGAATACCTCACCTATTTACAGGATGTTTGATATGTCAAATAGTAGCCCAAATAGCAACCAAAGTAGCAATATGGCAACGAACCAAAACCCACCTTCTAATAACACGCGCAATATCCCGCATTACTCGGATAAGGGTCAATACCCTGATAGCTATTATGCAGCCAGTCGTAACCCTAAGCCTGACAGACCAACGCTTAAAAACGATATTCAAGTAGAAATCTGCGTGGTCGGTGGCGGTTACAGTGGCCTATCAACTGCCCTGCACCTTATCGAGACAGATCATGAAGTCGTCGTGCTTGAAGGCGCACAGATTGGTTGGGGCGCATCGGGTCGTAACGGTGGTCAAATCGTCAACGGTCTAAATGCTAGCCTGCAAAAAATCAAAAAATCTTACGGTCAGCAAAGCGCAGACTTCGTCGGTCAATTAGTGACTCGCGGTGGCAAAATTATTCGTCGTTTTGTCAGTGACTACGATATCAGCTGCGACTTGAAAGAGAAAAACATCTTTGCAGCATTGAATAACGGACAGTTAAAAGACTTGCAAGAGACGCATGCACTGTGGGAAAGCCACGGTATGCACGACCGAGAAATGCTAGACAAAAATGGCATTCAAGAGCATATCAAGTCAGATGCTTATGTGGGCGGTGTCATCGACCACTCAGGTGGACATTTTCATCCATTAAACCTTGCACTGGGTGAAGCGGCGGCTATCGAAAAAAATGGCGGCACGATTTATGAAAACACCTTAGTGGTAGATATTGAGTACGCTGACGACTCTATTAAAGTCATTACTGAGTTTGGTACGGTGACCTGTGAGCAAGCCGTTCTATGCGGTAACGCTTATCTCAATAAGGTCATTCCTAAACTGACTGATCGCGTAATGCCAGTATCGACACAGATTATCGCGACCGAACCATTGGGTGATTTGGCCGATCAACTGCTCCCTACTGATGTCTGTGTCGAAGATGTGCGCTACATTCTTGACTACTATCGCCTCTCAGCAGACAAACGCATGTTGTTCGGCGGCGGTACGGTTTACGGCGGTCAAGATCCTGCTGACATCACCGCCAAAATCAGACCCAATATGAATAAGATTTTCCCAGAGCTGCGCGATGTGAAAATCGACTACGCGTGGAGTGGTAACTTTGCCCTGTCTTTCTCTCGTGTACCGCAAATGGGCAAGCTACATGAACGCGTATATTTCGCCCACGGCTATAGTGGACACGGTGTAACAGGCTCTCATCTGTTCGGGCAAATCTTGGCTGATGCCATCAATGGCAAAACCAAAGAGTTTGACACCTTTGCACAGATTCCTTGGATTCCGTTCCCAGGTGGGAGGGCTCTACGCGTGCCTTACTCGGTCATGGGCTCATGGTGGTATGCACTAAAAGACACCACCGGCCTGTAAATACATGACCAACCGTGCATAAGAGCGGTCGACATAGACAACGCTTTTATCATAAAAACTACTGTTGCCTTGACCTATCACAGTAATGGATTGCTGTGATAGGAAGCTCGATAGAAAGTTGATTCGCTACTGGCTGTCGAGCATCAACCACCTAATAGAGTTTGTTTTAAAAAATGAGGTTCTACAGGGAGCGTAAGTATGAACATGAAACTAAATGATGCTGTCGAAGGGCACTATCATAACAAGCGAGTCTTTCTCACCGTAATAGTAGCCGTCGTCATCTATCTGGCCTTTGCTTGGCTATCCATGAGCCGTGGTCCAGATGAATCTTGGGGTGCTTTATCTTTATTACCCACATTATTAGTATTAGTCACCGCCATTGTCTCTAGGCGACCGTTTGAATCTATGATTGCAGGCTGCGTCGCTGGCCTTGTGATGCTCAACCCCTTTGATTTGGTTTCCCCCTTTGCAGACAATATGTCGATGGTCTTGGGCAACGAGACCATTATCTGGATTGTCCTCGTCTGTGGTCTGATGGGCGGGTTAATTCAGCTCCTTGAAATCAGTGGCTGCCTCGATGGTTTTAGTGAATGGCTACAAAAAATCATCAAGTCGCGTCGTCAATCGTTATTGGCCACTTTTGCTTTGGGTGTCGTGGTCTTTATCGATGATTATTTAAACTGCTTGGCTGTATCAACTTCCGTCAAAAAACTCACTGACGTCTATAACGTCTCCCGTGAAAAGCTCGCCTATATCGTCGATTCGACCGCCGCCCCTATGTGTATCATCGTGCCGATTTCTACGTGGGCCGTTTACTTTGCAGGTCTGCTAGAAGAAAACGGCGTGGCAGCAGATGGCGAAGGCATTGGGCTTTATATCAGCGCTATCCCTTATATGGCCTATGCTTGGTTTGCCTTACTGATTGTATTCTTAGTTGCTTATGGCATATTGGGCGATTGGGGACCGATGAAAAAAGCAGAGAAACGCGCCAAGGCTGGCAACCCTGTTCCTGAAGCATTTGTCGAAGAGCAACTGATTTCAAATGTCAAAGCCAAGCGTAAGCTGTCGTTCAAAGCCAACATCGCTAACTTTGCTTTTCCGATGATTCTATTGATTGTCTCAACCGTTTACTTTGAAATCGATCTGTTACGCGGGGCGTTATTAACCTGTTTTGTGACTGTCGTTATCTACTGGATGCAAGGTATCTTGAGTTTTGAGACACAAGTTGAAGCCATTTTTAAAGGCTTTAAAGTCATGCTCTATCCACTCTCGACCGTTATTGGTGGATTTTTCTTAAAAGCAATCAACGATGAGCTTGGTATGACCATGTATGTGATTGAAGCTATCACGCCTTATATGACCATCATTATCTTCCCTGCGGTTATCTTTGCGGTCATGGCCTTCTTGACCTTTGCGACTTCATCAAGCTGGGGTCTGTACGTGTTGGCGATGCCTATCGTGTTCCCAATATCGCTCGCCCTTGGCGTAAGCACACCACTTATGATTGGCGCCTTGTTATCGGCCTCATCATTCGGTAGTCATGCGTGTTTCTTTAGTGATTCATCATTACTTGCCGCGCAAGGTGCTGGCTGCTCACCCATGCAGCATGCCTTTACCCAGTTCCCGTATGCGATGTTAGGTGCAGGACTGTCCGTCGTGACCTTCTTAGGATTGGGCTATATGATGGCTTAAGCCGATAAAACTCAACCAATATGGACTTAACTATTGTCGCTATACACTAACGAATGATGAGAAATAATTCGTTAGCCAATACGAAACACCCTTGTATAGGGTACTTCCTAATAAATATGATGAGGATTTAGAGTATGCGAAACGTTACTGTGGCGACCACGCAAATGAAATGTGGTTGGGATATCCAGCAAAACATTGCGACCGCGACTGACTTGGTCAAAAAAGCGGCTAATGATGGTGCCAATATTATCTTGCTACAAGAACTGTTTGAGACACCCTACTTCTGCCAAGTTCATGACTTTGATTATTTTAAGCTTGCAACTTCAGTCGAAGATAATGCAGCTATCAATCACTTCAAAAAACTGGCAAAAGAGTTAGAAGTGGTACTGCCGATTAGCTTTTATGAAAAATCAGGCAATACATTCTTTAATAGCATCACTGTGATCGATGCTGATGGTGAGATACTCGGCACTTATCGAAAAACTCATATACCAGACGGTATTCCTTATGCGGAAAAATTTTACTTCACCCCTGGTGATACAGGATTTAAGGTTTGGCAAACCAAATACGCTAAGATTGGTGTCGGTATCTGCTGGGATCAATGGTTCCCTGAATGCGCCCGCAGTATGGCATTGATGGGTGCCGAGTTGCTGTTTTACCCCACTGCCATTGGTGATGAGCCGACACTTGGTATCGATTCAAAAGGCCATTGGCAGCGCTGTATGCAAGGCCATTCTGCCGCCAACCTGATGCCAGTTATTGCAACCAATCGCATTGGCACAGAAACCATCAGCCAAAATGGCAATGACAGCACGATGCAGTTTTATGGTAGCTCGTTCATTACCGACGGCCGCGGCGACATCATAAAAGAAGCGTCAGCAGATACTAGTGAAGTGATTAGTACTACCTTTGATTTAGATCAACTGGCTGTCGATCGTCAGCAATGGGGTGTTTTCCGTGACCGTCGTCCATCGATGTATGGCACACTGCTCACTCATGGTTAACCTGATTTCCGTCTCTTTGGTTTACTCTCACTATTTTTATAGTCGCTCGTGTACGATAAGGTGATTTTATGTCTATATTACTGACAGACTCAACCCCGCAGCAGGATGGCTTTTATATGCCAGCAGAGTTTGAGCCAATACAAAAGGTATGGATGGTCTGGCCATACCGTGCTGATAACTGGCGACAACAAGCGGTCCCTGCCAAGAGGGCTTATGCTGAGGTTGCACTGGCAATTAACAATTTTTGTGACGTTGGCGTACTGGTCAATCCTGATGATTATCAGCAGTGCCGCGATAGCTTACCTGATGATATCGACGTTATCTCTATGCCGAGCAACGATGCGTGGGCGCGTGATACTGTGCCGACATTCTTAATCAATGACGCAGGCGAGCTACGCGCTTGTGATTGGACATTCAATGCGTGGGGCGGAGACTATGATGGCCTCTACTCGCCATGGGATGACGATGATAAACTCGCAGAACGCTTGTGTGAGCAGCTAGATATTCCGCGTTATCGAACGGATGACTTTGTCATGGAAGGCGGCGCGTTTCATGTCGATGGTGAAGGCACGGTTTTGACCACGCGCATGTGCCTGCTAAGCCCAGGACGCAATCCACATCTGAACGAGCAGCAAATCGAGGACAAGCTAAAAGCCTATCTCAATGTTCAAAAAGTGCTCTGGATTGATGATGGTATCGATCCTGATGAGACTACAGGTCACATCGACGATATCGCCTGCTTTGCGCGCCCTGATGAAGTGGTTTGCTTATTCACGGATGATCCTGAAAACCCGTTCTATGAAGCAACGCAAAAAGCCTATAAACAGCTCTCAAATATGACTGACGCAAAAGGCAGACGACTAACAGTCCATAAGCTGTGCTGTACTCAGCAGCCAGTGACCTTGCCCGACGATTATGACATTGTACAGTCTCATGATGCCAAACCTCGCCTAACGGGTGATGTTTGTATCGCCTCCTATGCCAACTTTTTGATTTGTAATGACGCGGTCATCGTACCGCAATATGATGATATAAATGATGCACTCGCCATCGAGCAGCTTGAAAAAATCTTTCCGCAGCATCAAGTAGTGGGAGTACGCACAAAAGAGATTGTCTATGGCGGCGGTAATATTCATTGTATTACCCAGCAACAACCTGTAACCAAAGCGTCACTCTAAAACACGCCGCTTGGTATAGAGTGAACCATAATAAATCGCACTTATTAGCAACTGAAAGTATAAGCATAAACCCAAAAATGGATTTTAAACCCAAAAACACGCTAAAAATAAGGAAAAAGTATGAGCGATTATCAAATCAACAATCCAGCCACTGGCGAACTAGAAGCCACTTACCCTACCGCCACTGAACAAGATATCCAACAAGTCATTGAGCAAGCAGATACCGCTTATCAAGACTGGCGTAAAGTGCCATTAAATGAGCGCAGTGCATTACTGCATAAAATCGCTGATATCTATCTTGAGCGTCAAGACGAGCTATCACGTATCGTTGCAAATGAGATGGGCAAACCTGTTGCCCAAGCAAAAGGCGAAATTGGTCTGGTGGCTGATATATATCGCTACTATGCAGATAACGCTGAGCAGCTACTGGCAACCAGTACCATTGAAGTTGATTCAGGATCAGCATCGGTAGAAAAACACCCTGTAGGCGCGCTATTAGGTATCATGCCGTGGAATTATCCGCATTATCAAGTGGCACGTTTTGTCGCGCCAAACTTTATGGCAGGTAATACTATTATCTTAAAGCACGCGCCTCAATGCCCTAAGACTGCAGAAGTTATCGCTGATATGTTCAAAGAGGTCGGCGTACCTGAAGGTGTTTATAACAATATCTTTGCCACCAACGAGCAGGCAGCGACTATTATTCATGACAAGCGTGTACAAGGTATCTCACTCACTGGCTCTGAGCGCGCTGGACAAGCCGTTGCCAAAGAAGCAGGCGGCGCACTCAAAAAAGTCGTGTTGGAGCTTGGCGGCTCCGATGCCTTTATCGTTGCAGCAGATGCCGATATCAAACAAGCGATAAAAGGCGCGATCTCTGGTCGTTTTGGTAATGCCGGCCAAGCCTGTAACGCCGCCAAACGCCTAATCGTGCTTGAGTCTGTCTATGACAAGTTCGTTGAGGGCTTTACTGATGCTGTACGTGGTATGACATTGGCCGATCCTCTTGATGAAAAAACCTTTATCGGCCCAATGTCTTCAAAGGCTGCCGCGGTCAATCTGCAAGCGCAGTTGGATAGTGCCGTTGAAGCAGGCGCGACGGTCCTAGTAGAAGGTGGACTGGTCAAAGATAAGCCTGGTGCATGGTTCAAACCTGCGGTACTAACAGATGTCACTGAATCAATGGATGTCTACCGTGAAGAGTTGTTTGGTCCTGTCGCTGTCGTCTACAAGGCTCGTGATGTCGATCACGCTATCAAGATTGCTAATGATGTGCCTTTTGGTCTGGGTGCGTCTATCCAAACGCAAGATGCTGCCCTAGCTGCTGATATTGCTGATAAATTAGAAGTGGGCATGGTCACTATCAACGCGCCGTCTGGTACCGAAGCCAATACCCCATTTGGCGGCGTTAAACGTTCAGGTTTTGGCCGTGAGCTTGGCACCCTTGGCATCACTGAATTCTTAAACTATAAGCTGATCCGTGATAAGTCTTAATAGATTAAAATCTTAGTTAAATAAAAAAAGCCTAACGTTTGACGTTAGGCTTTTTTATGAAAGGTAATTAAAGTAAGTCTACTTTTTATATGGATTTTCTTTTAACCACTGCTGGTTAGCCGTTTTTAGCTCGCGCAGTTCATGATCCATAATGTCTTTACTCTTACCAGGATTCTTCATCGTAGCATAACCGTACAATACGCCACCAAGTACGATCCAGCCAAGGAAAATCCACCACTCAATAGCGACAAGTGCTGATGGCATACCTGGTAGATATAGTGCCAACATACCAAGACTCAAGATAATAGTGATAATACCAACCAATTTACCTGCTGGTACTCTAAACGGACGTACCATATCAGGCTCACGGTAGCGCAGCACTAAGAATGAAAGAGCCACACAAGTATAAGCAATAACAATACCGAACCCGCCAGCATCTACAATCCACACCAGCATTTTACGACCAAATAATGGCGCAAGTGTCGCGAGACCACCGATTAATAAAATCGCATTGACGGGCGTATTATATTTCGGATGCAGTTTGCATAAAAACTGTGGCAACATGTGCGTTTTGCCCATAGCATATAGCAGACGACTACCACCGATAAGAAACGCATTCCAGCTCGATAAAATACCCAGCACACCGCCAATAACCAGCAAGGTACCAGCCCATTTGCCATTCCAAGCATTGGTCATCGCATCAGCCGTTGCCAATGTTGAGTCTTGTGCTTGTAATAGCGGTAGAGTCTTGCCCACACTCCAGGCGACTGCTACATACCACAGCACCGCGATAATAATAGAGACAATCAAAAACTTACCGATGTTCGGACGAGATAGATTGATTTCTTCTGCAGCTTGGGGAATGACATCGAAGCCAACGAACAAGAACGGTACCATCACCATCACCGTCATGATGCCACCCATACCGCCAATAAAGTTAGGCGCTTGTACGGTATTAGAAGTTTCAGGACTGAACAGTAACGCCCCTACGAACAGTAATATACCAACTAGAAAGATACCGACGACTGCTGTTTTTTGAAACCACGCGCTGACTTCCATACCGCGTATGTTCAGCCATGTGACGATCACTGAGCCGAGCATCCCGACGCCTACCCAAGTGGCGTAAACATCCCAGCCAGCAACATTCCAAAGATACCCTTGGCTATAATTGGGAATAATGTATTCGACGACGGTGGGCAGCGCCACGGCCTCAAACGCGACGACGGAAAAATAACCAAACAAAATACTCCATGAGCAAATAAAGGAGACATTGACCCCTAATGCTCGGTGGGTATAAGTATGCTCACCACCAGTAATTGGCATAGAGGCCGCAAGTTCAGCATACGTCACACCAATCAATACAACTACCAGACCGCCTATCAAAAAGGCGCTAATTGCGCCCCATATACCTGCCGAGATGATCCAACTACCTGCCAGTACAACCCAGCCCCAACCGACCATTGCACCGAATGCCAGTGCAATGATATCGAACACCCCTAGCGACTTTTTTAATTCAGACATAAACTACTCCTTGTCTGTGTTTCATCCGTGTGAGCCTGTTACAGCTACACTATTTTTGTTTCATGGGATCATACCCATCATGTTTGTTGTGTCTGTCGCGTCGCCGCAAAGTTTAACTTTGCTATCGGTATAGTATTCAAACAGCAAAAACAAAAACGGCGTCTTGACTTGCAAGGCGCCGTTAAAAAACTCACTCAAAGCGAGTGTTATAAGGGCAACCCTTGCCGTTATCTTTCATACAATCTTTTAACCAATATCGGTACTTGAACTAGCTGTACTTGGTTAAAAGCGCTCCATCGCTAAAGTAAATAACACTCAGTATTGCTTATGCCGTTAGAATACCTTTGATGATATCAAGGCCTTCTTGTAGCACTTCATCTTCAACCGTCAATGGCACCATCACACGAATGGCATTGCCATACATACCACAAGACGCTAGTAGCAAACCTTGCTCAAATGATTTTGCTTTTAGATTGGCTGCGGCGGCTGCATCAGGTTTGCCTTCGCTATCAATCAATTCAAACGCTAGCATAGCGCCCTTATGACGGATATGACCGATACTGCTAAGGTTCAAGCCTTTTAAGAATGAAGCAATGGTATCGCCAATCTCGATACTACGCTCAAGTAAGTTTTCTTCTTCGATCACTTCCATAACAGCAAGCGCCGCCACACAAGCAAGTGGGTTACCAGAGTAAGTACCGCCCAAGCCGCCTACTTGCGGCGCATCCATAATGTCAGCACGGCCAATGACCGCAGAGATAGGATAGCCACCAGCCAAACTCTTCGCAGCAGTCATTAGATCAGGCTCAACGCCTAGCTGTTCAGTAGCAAACAACGTACCAGTTCTGGCGAAACCACACTGTACTTCGTCAAAAATAAGCACAATGCCATGCTCATCACAAATCTCACGCAATGCTTTAGCAAATGACGGCGTTACCTGATGGAAACCACCCTCGCCTTGGACTGGCTCGATAATCATTGCAGCCACTTCACTAGGATCGATATCTGCTTGGAAGATCATGTCAAGGCTGTGCAGTGCTTGCGCTTCTGTTACGTTCAGCTCTTCTGCAGGGAACAATGCATGGAATACAGGTCCTGGCATCGGGCCAAAGTTCTTTTTGTATGGCAATACTTTGCCAGTTAGGCTCATACACATCATGGTACGACCATGCCAGCCACCAACAAAAGAAATCACGCCTGGACGACGGGTTTTAGCACGCGCAATCTTGATGCAGTTTTCGACCGCTTCTGCACCAGTGGTCAAAAAGAATGCTTTAGTATCGCCGCTGATAGGTGCTTTTTCGCACAGCTTTTCAGCCAAATCCACATAGCATTCGTAGTTAATCATTTGCGCCGCAGTGTGTGTAAATTTGTCTAGCTGCTCATGGACACGTTGGGTGATTTTTGGATGGCTATGACCCGTGTTCAATACTGAGATACCACCGACGAAGTCGATATAACGCTTGCCTTCGATGTCCCAGATTTCTGAGTTCTTTGCTTTTTCTGCAAAGATAGGAAAGGCAACCCCAAGTCCTGTTGGTAAAACAGCTTTGCGGCGCTCAAGTAATGATTGATTGGTAGTCATGGGAATGTCCTTTTCTTTGTTCGTAACATAAGTGCCAGTTAGTGATTGGCGGTTTATTTGATGTCTGTCTTTGTACTCATTAGATATCAAATGGTGCTTGTTTGACCCAAAACACCACAGATATCCAAAAATTCTTGCTAATTGATACTTTATTAATTGTTACTTTGCTAACCATTAAGCCAACTCATTAGGTTATGGCTATTAGGTGATATCAGAGCACCAGTATTTGGTCGTGATATAGTCTTCGATACCGTATTTTGAACCTTCACGGCCAAAGCCAGACTGCTTCACACCGCCAAATGGGGCAACTTCGGTAGAAATTAGACCAGTATTATGACCGATAATGCCGTACTCAAGACCTTCGGTAACGCGCCATGAGCGGGCATAGTCGCTACTATAGAAGTAAGCGGCCAAGCCATAAATCGTATCGTTAGCAGCACGGATAACTTCTGCTTCATCTTTAAAAGTAAAGATAGTTGCAATTGGTCCAAAGATTTCTTCAGAAGCGATGTCCATATCACTACTAATATCGGTGATAACCGTTGGGTTGTAAGTCAGTTCTGATGCGTCATTGACACTACCGCCAGTGACCAGCTTTGCGCCTTTATCTAGCGCATCTTTTAGCAAGGCTTGAACTTTATCTAAGGCTTTTTTGTTGATAAGAGGACCGATATCGACGCCTTCTTCTAAGCCGTTACCTACTTTTAATTCAGCGACTTTTTTGACAAAGACATCTAAGAATTTATCTTTAATGCTGTCTTGAACGTATACGCGGTTGGCACAGACACAGGTCTGACCAGCATTACGATATTTAGAAGCGATTAAACCAGCAGCGGCTTTCTCTAGATCGGCATCATCAAAGACGATAAACGGCGCATTGCCACCCAACTCTAACGATAGCTTCTTAATAGTTGGCGCGCATTGTGCCATCAGCGTACGGCCTACTTCTGTAGAGCCTGTAAATGATAGTTTATGGATGCGTGCATCACCCGTTAGGATGTCGCCGATGACAGAAGACTTACCGGTTACGACCTGAATGACGCCAGCTGGAATACCCGCTTGCTCTGCCAATACACCTAGTGCCAATGCAGAGTAAGGTGTCTCGGTAGCAGGTTTGACGATAATCGTACAGCCTGCTGCTAGTGCAGGAGCAACTTTGCGCGTGATCATCGCAGCTGGGAAGTTCCAAGGCGTGATAGCAGCACAAACACCGACTGGCTGCTTAAGAACGACATGACGTAGCTGTGTGCTATTAGCAGGAATCACATCACCATAGACGCGCTTGCCTTCTTCGGCAAACCAACGGATAAAGCTGTTGGCATAACCTACTTCACCACGTGATTCAGTCAGCGGTTTACCTTGCTCAGCGGTCATAATGATGGCCAAATCTTCTTTATTGGCATCGATTAGATCAGCCCACTTTTGCAATAACTCTGCACGCTCTTTGGCTGTTTTTGCTGCCCAGTCTGCTTGGACATCATGAGCGTAAGCAACGGCTTCGTTGACATCTTCTGTGGTGAGGCTTGGTACAGTACCAATGAGCTCGCCATTAAAAGGATTGTTTACATCGAGCGAAGATTCATCACTAGCAGCATGCCAGCCGTCTTTGATAAAGCAAGATTGTTTGAGTAAATCTGGATTTGATAACTGCAGCGCGTGTGACATGTTGACGCTCCTTGTCATATAGGATGTATTTATAAGAATGGATACATTGGTAAGTCGTAAATAATTATTGATAATTCATTATTTGTTCAATATACTGAACACGTATTCTATATACGAGACGTCATTATAAGAACGATATGACGCGATTTGCAACCCTTAATCTCATTATTTTAAAAATTATCTTGTACTTCTTTCTTTTATTTCATTTTTATTCACTTTTGTAGGTTACTTATGAGCTCGACTGCCGTGCCTGCGCTAGACAAAACATTTCAGATTTTGGACTTGATTACCGATAGCTCACAGCCTCTGACAGCGGCTCATATCGCAAAAGAGCTTGGGCTACCGCGTAGCTCCACTCACAACATTTTGCAGAGTCTATTGACCAAACATGTCATTTATAAAGACCCTGAAAGCCGTTTTTATTTGGGTTCATATTTGATGTATTGGGCGGGAAAATACGAGCAGCAGCAAGGCGTGGTGCAGTTGTTTAAAGATTTGATTGTGCAGTATCCGGTACTTCTTCAGCACACAGTAACCTTGTCAAAGCTTGATTTGGGCGAAGTGGTGTTTTTGGCTTGTCATGAGTCGCCTGCGCCGCTTGGCTTTACTTTTCGTGCAGGCGTTCGCGTACCTGCCGTATTTTCGGCGACAGGCAAAGCCATGCTATCCACGTTGTCGATAGACAGTATCAAATCATTATACAAAGACACGTTTCCAACGCCGATGACCCAGCATGGGGTGAAGAATTTTACCGATTTGGCAACTGAGCTTGCAGTGATACAAGAAAGCCGAGTATCGCTCGATGATGGACAATTGCGCGATGGGATGTACTGCTTAGGGACTTATATTCGTAATGCGTCAGGCAATGCGGTCGCTGGTATGGCAGTGAGTTTTTTGCAAGGAGAGTATGAGTCTAAACGGGCTGAGGTCAGTGCGGTATTGATTGAATTGGCCGAGCAAATTGAGCAACATTTAGGCTTTACTGCAAATTGATAATTGGTAAGAATCTATAAAAAATAGGTCGCAGTGTTTACCCCTATACTCTGCGACCTATTTTATTACTTTTAATTTGATTTAAATATTACTGTCGCTACTGCTGTTCTCGTCCATCAGTCCTAATAGGAATGCTTGTAGATTGTCATTGAGCTTTTGAAGGTAATATCCACCTTCCACTAAAACAATCAATGGCTTGTTTAGAGCGATCATCTTTTGTGCCAATATTTTAAACCCTTCCGTACTCACGGCACATCTCGCTTCTGGATCGTTTTCGTAGACGTCAAAACCCAATACATGAACTATCACATCAGGATCAAATAATGTCACCGCCTGAATAGATTTATCAATATAATCAAAGAACCCTGCTTCATCAGTACCATGCGGCATCGGGAAATTGATGTTGTAACCTTCGCCCTCGCCTATACCTTTTTCAAACGCATGCCCTGTCACTGCTGGATAAAAATTAACGGGGTCACCATGTACTGAAGTATAAAGCACGTCTTTGCGGTCGTAGAACATCTCCTGAATACCTTGTCCGTGATGCATGTCAGTGTCGATAATGGCGATTTTCTTATACTTTTGGCGTAAATGTTCGGCGATGATGGCAGCATTATTAAGGTAACAAAATCCACCTGCGGCACTCTTACGTGCGTGATGACCAGGCGGCCGTGAAAAGCAAAGCTGCGTCTTACTCTGAGCACGCTCGGTGTCTGTTGTCTTATTATTTAGCAGTGCTTCGGCTGCGTTAAGTGCCGTTTGCGCCGACCAATAGATAGACGTCCAAGAATGCTCACTAATGGGCGCACTGTCATCCGCTTGATACTTCGCTGCTTTTGCCATGATGCCAATACCAGGATTGTCATATGGCACAAAAATACCCGTTTGCACCTGCGCACCCAGATCTTCCTCAACCGCCATCCACTCATCATAGCCATGTTTGAGAAACTCAACATAACCAAAGTCATGAACCGCCAATATTGGTGCGATGCCAACATCGGTAGCAGTAGTGACTTCTAGACCCAAAGCCACTGGTGCTTTCAACAGCTCAACCATACGCTCTGGTATTTCTAACGGTTCGTGCATTTTCCCATAAGAAAAATAAGGTAACGGTCTATGCAGACTTAGATTTTCATGGCTGTATATTTTCATGCTCAACATTCCTTGTTTGACACTACTTGGTTTTACATTATTTGTTATGATACTGCTTTACTTAACGTTGCTTTGTTTAAGAAACTCCAGTTCCTAGCTATTATTTTTATCATTTCTCATTGTAAATATACGGCTGCCGACGCTACTTCAAACGATCCCATCGGCCTTTAGCTTAGCAATCATTTCACTGTCATAGCCCAACTCAGCAAGTGTGCTATCAGTATGCTCGCTTAACTGCGGTGGCGGCGTACGATAGCTGACTGGTGATGCGGATAACTTGATAGGATTGCCGAGCGCTCTGACTGGACTGCCTTGCTCGGTGAAATTAACAATCATATTCCTTGCTTGCGCTTGCGGCATAGCCAAGGCTTCAGCCACATTATGAATCGCACCGCATGGAATGCCTGCTTGATCTAAAACCCTTAGCCAATAGGTACGTGGCTGCTTGGCAAATTGCTTAGTCAGCTCACCGCACAGCAGTTCGCGATTGGCAACACGTTGTGGATTGGTCGCAAAGCGCTCATCGGTATGCCAATCAACTGCAAGCACCTCACACAGTTTGGCAAATTGACTGTCGTTACCACAGGCTAAAATAAAGTGCTGCTCACCCTCGCCCGCAAATACTTGATACGGCACGATATTAGGATGCTGGTTGCCCAACCTTGGCGGTATCTTATCGGAGGCCAAATGATTCATGCCGACATTGGCCAGCATAGCCAGTGCACTGTCGAGCAACGCCACATCGACATGTTGACCAACACCCGTATTTTGACGCGCCAATAGTGCCGCCTGAATACCAATCGTTAGCTGCAAACCTGCAAACAAATCGACGACTGCCACACCCACTTTATGCGGTTCGCCATCGCTTGGACCCGTGATACTCATCAGACCTGACAGACCTTGGATAATATAATCGTAACCAGGGCGTTTGGCATCGGGACCTGTCTGCCCAAACCCTGTCAATGACGCATAAATCAGACGCGGATTGTCTTGTTTTATGCTGACATAATCCAAGCCGTATTTTTTCAGACCACCGACTTTAAAGTTTTCGACCAAAATATCACTGTCAGCAATTAGCTGCTTAATGATGTCTTGTCCTTTAGCCGTAGTGATATCTACCGTCAGTGATTTTTTATTGCGGTTAATCGTAGCGTAATAAGCGGAGGTATCATCGCTGAATGTTGGCGGTGCCCAATGACGCGTTTCATCACCGATATGCGGACGCTCAACCTTGATGACTTCGGCACCAAGATCAGCTAACACTTGCGTACAAGAAGGGCCAGCCAGCACTCTCGATAAATCGAGCACCTTGATGCCATGCAATGCGCCCTTTGGCATATTAGCCATATCAAACATATCTGTCATGAGATTCCCTTACTCTGTGGCGTATTCTTCGATTTTCTGATTAGAAAATTGTTATTCAGGATGTAATTACAAAGTAGTTAAATCATGAAGAACAACTGAAAAACGTACGCTACTGTTAATGCTCTTTTAATAAAAAGCTAAGCAGTAACGTACGTCATAAAATACAGTTGTACCAAAAATTATTAGCTAAAAATTCTTAAAAGAACGCTTGAATGCCTGTCTGTGCACGGCCTAGGATAAGCGCATGAATATCATGTGTACCCTCGTAAGTATTGACGGCTTCCAAGTTCATCACGTGACGGATGATATGGAACTCATCAGAGATACCGTTACCGCCATGCATGTCACGAGCGATGCGAGCGATATCAAGCGCCTTGCCGCAGTTATTACGCTTAATAAGTGAAATCATTTCAGGCGCTGCGTTGTCTTCATCCATCAAACGACCGACACGTAGCGCTGCTTGTAGACCTAAGGTGATTTCTGTCTGCATATTGGCCAGCTTCAACTGTACCAGCTGCGTTGCCGCTAGCGGACGACCAAACTGCTTACGATCGAGCGTATACTGACGGGCGGCTTTCCAGCAGAATTCTGCTGCACCCATCGAACCCCAAGCGATACCATAACGGGCTTTATTCAAGCAGCCAAATGGCCCTTTTAGACCACGGATATCTGGGAAGGCATTGGCTTCAGGAACGAATACTTTGTCCATGACAATCTCACCCGTAACTGATGCACGTAGTGAGAATTTGCCTTCGATTTTCGGCGCAGATAAGCCTTTCATGCCTTTGTCTAAAACAAAACCGCGAATCTCGCCAGCATCGTCTTTTGCCCACACGACAAATACGTCAGCGATAGGACTGTTGGTGATCCACATTTTATTACCAGTCAACTCATAACCGCCATCTACAGCGCGCGCACGAGTAGACATCGATGAAGGATCAGATCCTGAGTCTGGTTCAGTCAGACCGAAGCAGCCTACATACTCACCTGTGGCAAGCTTAGGCAAATAACGCTCTCTTTGCTCTTCTGTGCCATACGCCCAAATAGGATGCATAACCAAGCTTGACTGTACGCTCATCGCTGAACGGTAGCCCGAATCGACGGCTTCTACTTCCTTGGCAATCAGACCATAAGCAACACTCGATAAGCCAGCACAGCCATAACCTTCAATCGTGACACCAAGCAGACCCATTTCACCCATTTGACGCATGATATTACGGTCAAAATTCTCATTGCGATTGGCCTCAATAATGCCAGGCATCAGCTCTTTTTGAAAAAACTGACGCGCGCTGTCGGTGACCATGCGCTCTTCTTCAGTGAGCTGGTCACGTAGTAAAAAAGGATCTTCCCAATCAAAGCGTGGGCTAGTAGATGTTGCCATGTGGATCTCCTTGGTATCAGTCATCCTGACTGACGAATAGTGATTGATACATCATTTGGTCTAACAAGTCATTGACTTCATTATTCCGCTGTGCGAAACTTAGTTTCATAATTTAAAACCATTTAACCAAACTTTCGCTGCGCTGTAAACCTTTATCAAAAAAAGATGAGTATAAAATGACGAAACCCTTATCAAAAGCTACTCCGCTACTCGAACGCATGCATGCAACAATGAGTCAAAACAAGGAAGAGAATGACCGACAGTTTGTGACGGCATTGGGACGGGGACTAATCATACTGGCGGCTTTTGAGCACCATGAGCGGCTCACCCATCAACAGCTATGTCAGATGACCGAACTACCGAAAGCAACTATTACCCGCCTTATCCATACTTTAACTACGCTTGGCTTTTTACGTGTCACTGAGCACGGACAGTATCAATTGGGCAGTAGTGCTGTACGGCTCAGTGCGACCGCGTGGAGTCGTCATGACATGGTGGCAGCGGCTGAACCACTATTACGTCAGTTCGCTAGTGAAAATGAAGTATCGGTGAATTTGGCAACCGAAGTCGAAGGAGAAATGCGCTATCACGCCTGTTGCCGTAGTCCTGCTCGCCTATCAGTCAACTTGCAGGTTGGCTCCGCCGTACCTGTCGCACGCACTGCCATTGGACGTGCTTTTTATGCGGTAAGTACGCAAGCGAGAAAGGCGGTCATCATTAGTAATCTACAAGAGAATTTGTCTGTTGAAGATTATAACCATGCGCAAACTGCCCTAGCCAGTGCGGCAGAGCATTATGAAAAATACGGCTATACCGTGTCTGATGGGGAATTTTCTACTGATATACTGGCAGTCGCGGTCGGGGTCTATGATGTTGCAACAGGACAATACGCGTATTCGCTGAATGCCAGTGTGCCAAGTGCTAACTGGGAAGCGGATGAGTATGCTGCGATGATCGTGCCAAAATTACAGGCGTTAGCGGAGCGGATTGGTGGTGGTACATAGATCATATTAAAACGAATAAAATCAAGGTTTAGGCTGGATAAACGAAAACACCATCTATAACCCTGTTACCCATTGATACCGACGTAATGACGTCATGCGTGTATGATGTACGCGACAAATGTAAGCATCTTATCTATATCAATCATTACTATTGAGCCTCGCTATGCCTGAATCTCGTACCAATCTAAACCCTGAACCCAAAACCAGCTCGCCGTATTTTATCGGATTATTACTTCGCTATAGTACGTTTGGCGCGGCGATTTTAATTCTGTTAGCGGGTTTATTATTGGTAAGTTGGTGGCTGATTGTGATCGGTGGTTTGGCTGTGGCACTTGGTATCTATGATTTGATTCAATCTAAGCACGCGATATTGAGCAACTACCCTGTCGCTGGACATATTCGCTATGTATTGGAGGACTTTCGCCCTGAGATTCGCCAGTACTTGCTTGAGGACGATAAAGAACAAGTGCCGTTTTCACGCCAGCAGCGTGCGCTAGTCTATCAACGTGCTAAGAACGTCAGTGACACCAATGCCTTTGGTACGCTAGATAATTTATATACTCATGGTAAAGAATGGTTTTTGCAATCCACCATCAGTGCACCACTAGAGAACAAAGACTTTCGTATTATGGTAGGCGGTGAGCGTTGTCAGCAGCCACACGATATGTCGGTATTCAATATCTCTGCGATGAGCTTTGGCAGTCTGTCAGCCAACGCCATCATGGCACTCAATCAAGGCGCAAAACTCGGCGGATTTACTCATGACACGGGCGAAGGCGCGATCAGCCCTTATCATCGTAAGTTCGGTGGTGATTTGATTTGGGAATTGGGTACAGGCTACTTTGGTTGCCGTGATAATGATGGTAACTTTGATCCACAGTCTTTTGCTGAAAAAGCTGTCGATCCGCAAGTTAAAATGATTGAAATCAAGCTTTCACAAGGTGCCAAGCCTGGTAAAGGTGGCGTGTTGCCATCGAGCAAAATTACGCAAGAGATTGCAGACACACGTCAAGTACCTACGGGTCAAGACTGTATCTCGCCTTCTTCGCATACCGCATTTAGCACCCCGCGCGAGTTAGTCGCCTTTTGGCAGCAGCTGCGTGAGTTATCTGGTGGCAAGCCAGTTGGCTTCAAGCTATGTATTGGTCAGCCATGGCAGTTTATGGCGATTGTCAAAGCGATGATAGAGACGGATAACTATCCTGATTTTATCGTTATTGATGGTGCAGAAGGCGGCACAGGTGCAGCGCCTGTCGAGTTTATGGACAATGTCGGCATGCCAATGGTTGAAGGGTTTTTGCTCGTACATAATACTTTAGTCGGTGCAGGTATTCGTGACAAAATTAAGCTTGGCGTCAGTGGCAAGATCGTATCAGGCTTTGATATTGCGCGCATGATTGCGCTAGGTGCCGATTGGTGTAACTCAGCACGTGGCTTTATGTTTGCGGTTGGCTGCATTCAGTCGCGCTCTTGTCATACCAACACTTGCCCAACGGGTGTAGCTACCCAAGATCCATATCGTCAAAAGGCGCTCGACGTCCCTAGTAAAGCTGAGCGTGTTGCAAGTTTCCATGAAAACACGCTAAAATCGCTTGCCAGTATCGTAGGTGCGGTTGGTTTACAGCATCCTAGCCAATTACAGCCGTATCATATTGCACGCCGCTTAGACGATGGGCAGATTAAGCTGTTATCCAAATTCTTCTACTTTACTGATAAAGGCGCATTGCTCGATCATAGTGCCCGTGCCGATGTATTTAACCAGATGTGGGTCATGGCAAACCCTGATAGCTTCTTAGCCAATAATGACGCACTCATTGCTTATAACAAAGACTCGCGTGATAAGGGCAAGGAAACTGGCGCGCCAACAGAACACAGCGCTGGGTATAATTCTGAGCACTTGACCAATCTCACCGATGGTGGACGATTAATTGGTAATGTGAACAATACAATCCGTGACTTTCCGCCTACTAATGACTGAATCAGTGCCTAAATCGTTGTATTTAAAAAGTAGTGATGAAGGAGTAATTAAGCGGTAGATAGTAACCAAACTCAAATAACTTACACATTAAAAGACGCGTGATTGATGCCAAGTTCTATTTTTAACTTATTCTTATCAACGATATTGCTTGCGCTAGGCCTGAGCGCTTGCCAGCAGATAAATACCAATGCGACTAGTAGCGATACCGATAGCTGGTCATGTCAGACTAAAGACACGCCCTTTGCTTATAGTGTTTGCCGTGTCGATGCTACCGCGTTAGCGAGCGAGCGTTATTCATTACAACTGTTTTGGCAATCCTCTGATAACAATGAGCCTCTGCTGACCTTTGATGCGTTATTGGCCACATTACCGAATCATGAGACCCTCAAATTTGCGATGAATGCAGGCATGTATAATGAAAACTATGCGCCGATTGGCTATACCGTCATCGAAGGCAAAGAACTCAAATCGCTAAATACAAAAGAAGGTGGCGGTAATTTTCATCTATTACCTAATGGGGTTATGTGGTGGGACCAAGCTGGCAACGTGCAAATCACCGAAAGTAATGCGTTAAATGAGCAGATAAGCAATGGTGATGTGCAGCCTTGGTATGCGACGCAGTCGGGTCCTATGCTGGTCATCAATGACGAGATACACCCAAAGTTCAACCCTGATAGCAGCTCAATCAAACTGCGTAATGGTGCAGGCGTTTGCCGTGATGGCAGTATACAGCTCGTTAATAGCTATGAGCCTGTGACCTTTTATCAGTTTGCAGAACTATTTAAGAATGAGTTAGGTTGTTCAAACGCGCTGTTTTTAGACGGTGGTATTGCCTCAGCTTTGTATGCGCCCAGTATCGATAAGCAAGACAAAAAAGAGATGGGCGTGATGATTGGATTGGTTGAAAATAAAGAGTAATACGCATCTATATTTCAATGTTAATACCCAACTCCCTATCTTTTCTCATATTACGTTCAATTAAAAGCACTTGAAATGACGTTGTCATCCAAGTGCTTTTTTTGTTATTGGTAATAATTAATGGCTAACAATCGCTAAAAACTAGCCACCCAAGCTCATCTTAGGGCCAAACGGTTCGTAATGAACACTATCGGCACCATGATCTAAGGCTACTAACCCGTCAATCATGCTCTCCATAAATGGCATCGAGCCGCACACATAGATATCGGCAGGTTTAGGCAAGGTAGCAAGCCATGTCTCATCTAATATCTGCCCAGACTCAAAGTAAAAGATATGTTTTTCTACGTTCTCAGCCTTAGCAAGTAATGCCTCTACCTGATCAGAAAAAGCATGATGGGCGATATTTTGACATGCATAAACCCAAATAATAGGACGTTTAGGATTGGCTAATACTTGCGCCTCTAGCATAGACAGTACAGGCGTCACCCCGACTCCTGCACTCATCAATACCAATGGAATATCATTTTGCTGTACCAAATCTTGATTGAGCGCAAAGTCACCAGCTGGTGCCGATAATAGAACTGTATCGCCTACTTCTAATTGATCATGCATATAGTTAGAGACTAAGCCATGATGCTCATTACGGTTATCACGTCGAACCGCAAACTGAATGCCCGTATCGGTACTGGTAGAGTATAAAGAATAATGACGTAAGGCTATATGGTCGCTGTCTTTTGGGTCTGTTTTCACCGTGATGTATTGACCAGCGGTCAAGGTCAACTTGCTCAAATCAATCTCTAGAGCGCTTGCTAAATCATTGCCTTTATTATTCTCACTATTATCGACTGGTACCACGGTAAAGGCTGCGATATCCGTAGCAGCCGCTACCTTTTCGGTCACTTTAAAAGGCGCAAATCCTTGCCACATCGCCTCTTTATACATGCCATGTTCAATCTGAATAAATACCGAGGCGATCTCATCATAAGCTTCTGTCCAAGCGGTAATGATGTCGTCAGTGGCTGAATCTCCTAGCACTTCTTTTATCGCCCCAATTAAATGCTTGCCGACGATAGGATAATGCTCAGGTAATATCTGTAAGGCTCTATGCTTATGGCTAATCTGGGTCACTTGTGGCAATAGCGTAGCCAGTTTGTCCAAGTGCTTGGCAGCGGCTAATACTGTCGTTGCTAGCGCCGTCTGCTGTCTTCCCAATTTTTGATTGGTTTCATTAAAAATATCTAACAGCTCAGGATGCTCATTAAACATATTTTTATAAAACACAGTGGTAATCGCAACGCCATGCTCTTCAAGTACAGGAACAGTTGCGGTGACGATTTCTAACGTTTTTGGTGAGGCCATGTTGTTTCTCTTAGTCATTAACTACAGTGATAAATTGAGATGTTAAAAATAATCCGTCTAAACTGGCAATAATGAGCAGACCTTTTTACAGTAGTCATCAAAATTGTTAGCCGACTAATTCAGAAATACTTATAACATTCATTTAAAATGAATGTTAACACACTTTACTAGGCATACCAATATACAAACAATATCGAGCTTATTTGCATCGATAAAAAAACAGCCGCTATGTCGTCATAACGGCTGTTGTTATAAGGGTTTAAGCTGTGTTAACAGATTTTATTTATTCATCAATCGGGCTGAATATTAAAATCACCGTGCCATATATTGAGTCATTTCTTCAACACCATGTAGTGTCATCGGATACATTTTATTTTCAAACAGCTTTTTAATTTCAACGATGGTCTGCGTATATTGCCAGTAGCTAGGGTTTTCAGGATTGAGCCAAGTTACTTTATCAAAATGCTCCAGTACGCGCTTCAACCATACGATGCCCGCTTCATTATTCATATACTCTACGCTACCACCTACTGTCATCAGCTCATAAGGCGACATCGATGCATCACCGACGAAGATAACACGATACTCTCGGCCATATTTATTGAGCAGCTCAAACGTTGGCATCGGTGCACTATGGCGACGATTGCTATCCTTCCACACATAGTCATACAAGCAGTTATGAAAATAAAAGAACTCTAAGGTTTTAAATTCATTTTTTGCCGCAGAAAATAGTTTCTCGAGCGCTTCGACATGGATATCCATACTGCCGCCCACATCGAATAACATTAGCACTTTGACTCGGTTACGGCGCTCTGCTTGCATATGTATATCGAGCACACCTTTTTTTGCCGTGCGTTTAATAGTCTCATGAATATCTAGCTCGTCAGCACTGCCAGTCCGCGCAAACTGACGCAGATTGCGTAGCGCCCTTTGAATTTGGCGAGTACCGAGCTGATTGTCGTCATCGAGGTTACGATATTTACGCTGCTCCCAGACTTTCGCCGCGCTGCGTTTGCGCGACTCACCGCCGACACGCACGCCTTCTGGATGGTCGCCGTAAGCACCAAATGGCGAAGTGCCGCCCGTGCCTACCCATTTACTGCCACCTTGATGACGTTCTTTTTGCTCTTTTAACCGCTCCTCTAACGCCTTCATCAGTTCTTCAAGCGAGCCGTACTTTTTCAGTAATCGTCTTTGCTCTTCGGTCAGATTTTTGGGATCGAGCTTCAGATCCAGCCACTCTTTGGGCACATCTGTTAGCTTGGCCAACAGCTCATCCATATTGAGACTATCGACACCTTCAAAATAATCCGCCATGGCCCGATCGAACTTATCAAAATGGCGCTCGTCTTTGACCATGCACAGTCGAATCAGCCGATACATATCTTCGCGGCTAGCAAAAGTAGTCAGTGCTGGATCTTCAGGATGCGACTGCATCATCAGCCCTTTATCTAACGCGGCATTGAGATCGAGCAGCTCGCGCGTACTGACTGGCACGCCATAAGTACGCAAGGTATAGAATAGTTTGATAAACATAAGAGTCGTATCACTTATTGGCTGATATTATTATCTGGTGATATTGCTGATATCATTAATTGGTACAGGTACAGGTACAGTCACAGGACGAGCGTTTGCATTGACCTTCATAATAGACATCCGATATCGGACACAAGATATTAAAGTCAACGCAAGCTGCAAATATTAACGACGCATCATATTGGCAAAACGCTGTAATAAACTCACGTCTGCTTCGTTTTTCAATAACGCACCGTATAGAGGCGGGATAGATTTCTCGCCGCGCAGATTTTCTTCTAGCTCGTCTTGAGCCATATCATCAGCAAGTAACAAAGTTAACCAGTCGACCAACTCAGACGTTGATGGCGGCTTTTTAAGACCTTGAATACCACGCAGCTTATAGAAGATATCCAATGCATCATTGACCAGTTTTTCCTGAATGTCTGGAAAATGCACTTCGATAATTTGGCGCATGGTTTCTTCTTCTGGGAAGTCGATATAATGGAAAAAGCAACGACGCAAAAACGCATCTGGCAGCTCTTTTTCATTGTTTGAGGTAATAATAACTACTGGACGCTGCGCCGCTGTAATAGTTTCGCCCGTCTCATAAACATAAAAAGACATCTTATCAAGCTCATGTAGCAAGTCATTTGGGAACTCGATATCGGCTTTATCAATCTCATCAATCAGCAGTACGCTACGCTCTGTACTGGTAAAAGCGTCCCACAGCTTGCCCGGCTTGATATAGTTGGCAATGTCATAGACCTTATCATCACCCAACTGCGAATCGCGCAGGCGTGATACTGCATCATACTCGTACAGTCCTTGCTCAGCCTTAGTCGTCGATTTGACGTGCCAAGTAATCAATGGCATGCCCAAACTCTCAGCAACTTCTTCGGCAAGCAACGTCTTACCTGTGCCAGGCTCACCTTTGATCAGCAATGGCTTTTGTAAGGTCATAGCGGCATTTACGGCCAGTTGCAAATCATCAGTAGCAATATAACTACTGGTACCAGTAAAGTTTTGCTTAGTATTGTCAGCTGTGGTCATAATCAGATCTCGATTGTTGTTATAGATAAATTGTTATAAATGGATAGGTCTAAAACATGAGTGACTAATAAAGGATAAGTTAGTAAAGAATAAATTAGATTAGCACAGCCTGATGCATTGCCAAAATACTCATGCGTTCGCATTTATTAACAATTGTTATGTGCAATGCATAGTGAGCTATTATTTATATGACTAATAATCAATCTGACACAAAAAAAGACACGCAGCGGTGTCTTTTTATTCGGGTATCAAATAAATTCTAAAACAATAGTACTATCTTAATGCCTAGCCTATTTTTATCACTTATCAGACGTATCGCTATCTGTTTTTTTAGCCAACGTACTGTCTTTTTTTAAGCTTACATTAGTATCGGACTGTTCGGTGACAGTAGCACCTTCTGCCAAATAACTGCCGGTCGTCAGTTGCATTGTCGCTTGCGTATCCTCTGCCGTACGGCTGCGGGCTTTGTCCAAGCTCGATGCGAATGCGCCGCGTATCAGCTGCCATACAAAACCAACGAACAACCCTGCGACCAGTATCACCAATATCGGCAACATATTGGCAACCGCGCCTGCGTAATCTTTCATCATCACAGCATAGACGACGCTAATACTGGCTGGTGCAAGCTCGCTCGGATCACCAAGCGCTGTACCTGGTGCTAATAATACTGCAAACAGAACCATCCAGCTCATACCGCCCAATGGTTTTGGCAGTACACGAGCAACGAGTATCCATAGCACTAGTACCAAAACAGCACCGCCAAGATAAGCATACATCGGCAAATCAGCGGGCGGGACATCCTTTACCATTTGGCCCCACCAAATGGCAATCTCACCGAGAATGTCACTGATAGACTCTAGCGGTAAGCTATGTAAGATATTTTTTAACCAGTCCATGCGTGTTTATTTACCTGCGTTTATCGCCGGTGACACAATCTGTGTCTAGCGGTATATGTGCGTTCTGTAGAACCAGAATGAGGCCAACTACATAATGAACTTATGCATTATGTAGGCTTGTATGTACCTTGCGTAGGGTGTCAGTTTATCACGACTCTCTACTCAAATGCATGTGAGCAAGTGTGTCGTAGGTTTTTATTGACGCCGTTTTTAAGGTAGCGTCCAGATATGTCCTACCACACTTACTTGCTGACAAATCTATTAATTATAGATGCTGTCCTGCGATTCACGAGCACGCAGCTCTGCTTGACGGCGCATCACGTCTTGCGGCGGCAACTGCACAAAGTAACCTTGAGACTGCAGTTTTGCCAGTACTTCTTCTTTATCAACACGAGCGAGCTTATCTTTAGTCGCCAAATCCAGATGCATGACGAACTTACTACGGCCTAAACCTGCACGGAAATCCTTTGGTAATACACCAAGCCAGTCTTTGATCTCATCAGTATCATCAGGATAATCAGGACGCGCAATGTAGATATACATGTCGTCATGTTTTGGAAATTTATAAATATCGCAATGCATAAAAACCACCTATCAGAAACTATGGGCGTAGGTTAGCATATTTCAGGCAAATACCAGTAGTCGCTTTGCGTTTTGCTATGGTAATTTTTGTCAAAACACACAGACAAAATGCTGATATGAGCGATAAAAATATCATTGTAAAACATAACCTATTTGACAGACTTCCCTATCAAAACATCATTTTTGCCAAATTTATTTATTTTAATGGCTTTGATGACTTGTAAAAGCGCTTTGAACCTTTCATAATAAAAGCGTTTTTCAGGAGAGAGTTTATCAGCATCGTTTTTGTATTAAACCCTATTGGTTATACAACTATTGCAATTGCTAGATAACCACCGAAGGCGCATCCACCCTGCCAATCGCTCAGGTAAAAGGACTGAAAAACGCATGTCACTGTTGTTTGATAGTGTTTAGTAGCATGACGCTAATAGCGCACTACTTTTTTATCAAACATAAGGCATAACAAATCTGGAGAGTGGTAAGAACGGACGACGTCTTACCCACCGAAGGGGAGAAAATACGCTATCATCGACGATAGGGCTCATACAACTGCCCAAGAATGATGGTTCGTGTTGAAAATCTCAGGTCACAGGACAGATAGGGCTTTAGCTCAAACTGACGTACAGCGTCTGTTTGGCTTACGTCTTCATCTTTGCTTTCTGTGTCACCCTTTGATGTGATATTTGCGCCTTGCAATATTGCTTCTCGCTACTTTTACGTTGCGCATCACTCCTTACTCTGCTGAGTACGACTGATGTACACATAAGGATTTGTTATGACTGATACCCATTCTCAAGACATCACTTCTCAAAACGATCAAAGCCAAACCCCTCAGCGCACTCCTTTTTACCAGTCTCATATTGATAGTGATGGCAAACTGGTCGATTTTTCTGGTTGGGAATTGCCAATTCATTACGGTTCACAAATCGAAGAGCACGAAGCGGTACGCACAGATGCAGGTATGTTTGATGTCTCACATATGGTTGTGACTGATATCAAAGGCGCTGATACCAAAGCATGGCTACAAAAACTGCTCGCAAACGATATCAACAAACTCACTACCGCTGGTAAAGCGCTGTACTCTGGCATGCTCAATGAGCAAGGCGGCGTTATCGATGATTTGATCGTCTACCTGATGAATGCAGAAGAAACTGAGTACCGCATCGTCTCTAACGCAGCCACTCGTGACAAGGATTTAGCACAGTTTAATAAAGTCGCCGAAGGTTTCGATATTACGATTATCGAGCGACCTGAGCTTGCTATGCTTGCCGTGCAAGGTCCAAATGCTATTGCAAAACTGGCTCAGGCCAAACCAAGCTGGACAGATACCTTAGCAGCACTAAAACCTTTCGTTGGTGCTGATTTGACCGATATCGAAGGCACTGATTGGTTTGTGGCTCGTACTGGCTATACTGGTGAAGATGGCGTCGAAGTCATTATGCATGCCAATGATGCTCCTGCTTTCTTTGAGCAGCTAAAAGCAAATGGCATCAAACCTGCCGGTCTTGGCGCACGTGATACCTTGCGTATGGAAGCAGGCATGAACCTTTATGGCCATGACATGGACGAGACCATCAGCCCTTACGAGTGCAACATGGGCTGGACGCTAGCGCTCAAAGACGACCGCGCCTTTGTCGGCCGTGAAGCATTGGTCAGCAAACGTAAGCAGTCAAAAGAAGACAACACCGCTATGAAGCAAGTAGGTCTGCTATTGACCACGCGCGGCGTATTGCGTGAAGGCATGACAGTGACTATCAATCAAGGCACTGATAACGAGCAAACTGGCATTATCACCAGTGGCACATTCTCCCCTAGCCTAAAAAATTCAATCGCGATTGCTCGTGTACCTACCAGCTTATCAGAAGATGACAGCGTACAAGTCGATCTACGCGGCAAAGGTAAATTCGTCGATGTACGCGTACTAAAGCTACCTTTTGTCCGTAACGGCAAGCAACAGTTTGACTCTTAGGTCTTATAAATTCTATCATTAGAGCGCGTTGTCATTTTGCGCGCAATTATAAAAATGGCAACACGCCTAGCCTCCATTATTTTTGTTAATTAACCTCTATGACTTAGGAGAGAGACCATGAGCAACATCCCAGCAGAGCTAAAATATATTGCTAGTCACGAGTGGCTACGCCTAGAAGACGACGGTACGATCACTGTTGGTATCACTGACCATGCTCAAGATCTATTGGGTGATGTGGTATTCGTTGAGCTACCAGACGTGGGCGATATCATCGCTGTTGATGACGAAATCTCAGTTGTTGAATCAGTAAAAGCGGCTTCTGACGTTTATGCACCTATTTCTGGTGAAGTGATCGCTATCAACGAAGCACTAGAAGATGATCCTGAAATCATCAACTCTGACCCATACGGTGAAGGTTGGTTCTTCAGAATGAAGCCTGACAACATCGCTGACTACGAAGCATTAATGACTGCTGACGAGTACGAAAGCGACTTATAAGCTAAGCACGTAAGCTAATCATGCTCTCGCAAGACATTAACATTTGTAAGATATTAGCTCGTACAAAGCACTAGCCCCGACTAAACATCATAGATACTGGCAACAGCTGGTATCTATACTCTCTATTTAAACTGTTTGAACAACCTTTCTCCTTAAAAGTATTGGCTCATTGACCATGCTTGTTATTTGAAAGCAGCTTTATATGTAGACCACCAAAAACCATTATCGTCCGATGTTATTGCTCTCAAGCGTTATCTCATTGACTCGTATTGATCACCTCTTCGAATTCCAATGAATACGTGCTATCAATAACGACGCAAACTGATAACCCAATTCTCAGCATGGATCCTAATATGAATGCCAACACCGATAATAAAGACCCCATCGCCACACCAAACCATACGCCGCAGCTACAAGCCTTTCGCGATATCGTAGAATCACGCCGTTCCGTGCGCCGTTTTACTGACACGCCCATCCCTGACGACGTACTGGCAGACTGTCTGCGTTTGGCCATGCTAGCACCAAACTCTAGCAACTTACAGCCGTGGGAGTTTTATGTTATCGATGATGCTGACAATCGCAAACGCGCCATCAAAAACTGTATGAACCAAAACGCTGCAAAAACAGCAGCACGCTTAATCGCAATCGTTGCTCGTACCGATATTTGGCAAGATCACGCCCAGCAAGTACTGCGCGAATACCCTGATCAGCCAGTGCCTAAGAAAGTGAAAGACTACTACACCAAAGTCGTCACGATGGACTTTTTGCGCGGACCGGCCAATGTGGTTTCGGCCGCAAAATGGGGCGCGACGCAAGTGGTTAGACGGGTAAAAGGCCCAATAAAATCGCCTTACTATACCTTTGAAGACACCAAAAACTGGGCAACCAATAACACCTCGCTTGCCGCCGAAAACCTGATGCTAGCATTACGTGCTCATGGTTTTGACAGCTGTCCTATGGGCGGCTTTGATGAGCCTGCCATGAAAGCGTTGCTCAATCTTAGCGACGACCATCATATCGTTATGATGCTTGGCGCAGGCGAGCGCGCTGACAATGGTATTTATAACACCCAGTTCCGCTTTGATCAAAAACAGTTTGTGCATTACGTATAACGTACCGCTCACACTATTCCCTTAATTGCTATTTTGTTTATTACTCCCTTAACCAAGGATTGTCATGACTATCTCTCAAAACCCATCGTTTGATACCTTTCAAGGATTGTTCAACGAAGCTGAATTTGTCTATCGCCACTTAGGTTCGAACGAAACCAAGCAAGCTGACCTACTCAGCGCTGTTGGTTATAAAGATATGCAAAGCTTTATCAATGACACTGTGCCTGAGCCAGTACGTCTGCACAAAGAGCTGGATTTGCCAGTGGCGATGAGTGAGCATGCGGCACTTGCCAAACTACGCACGATGGCAGATGACATCACTGTTAACAAAAGCTATATCGGTCAAGGCTACTCTCCGGTTCGTATGCCTGCCGTCATTCAGCGCAACGTCCTTGAAAATCCAGGCTGGTACACCGCCTATACCCCTTATCAAGCTGAAATCGCTCAAGGTCGTCTAGAAGCATTGCTGAACTTCCAACAAGTATGTATTGATCTAACAGGTCTTGAGCTGGCTGGTGCGTCATTGCTTGATGAAGCAACAGCAGCGGCAGAAGCGATGGCGATGTCAAAGCGTGTGAGCAAAAGCAAATCAACGCAGTATTTCGTCGACGAGCGTGTCTATCCGCAAACGCTAGATGTTATCAATACTCGTGCTAAATACTTTGGTTGGGAGGTGGTCGTTGGTGATTTTGAAACGGCTAAATCAGGCGATTATTTTGGTGCGCTATTCCAGTATGTCGGTGCTGAAGGTGACGTTAAAGACTTAACAGACGTCATCAGTGCAGTAAAAGAAAACAAGACATATGTAAGTGTCGTCAGCGACATCATGAGCTTGGTACTATTGAAATCACCAGCTGACATGGGTGCTGACGTAGCGCTAGGTAGCACGCAGCGTTTCGGTATTCCAATGGGCTTTGGTGGCCCACATGCCGCTTACTTTGCGTTCTCTGACAAAGCCAAACGCTCAGCACCTGGTCGTATCATTGGCGTATCAAAAGATGCACAAGGCAATACTGCATTACGTATGGCTCTACAAACACGTGAGCAGCATATCCGCCGCGAAAAAGCCAACTCAAACATCTGTACCTCACAAGTATTGCTAGCTAACCTCGCTGGTATGTACGCGGTATATCATGGTCCAGGTGGCGTAAAACGTATTGCCACTCGTATTCATGCGTTTGCCACTGCGTTTGCTGATGCCATCACAGAATCTAATGACAGCAGCTTGAGCGTAGTACATGATCAATTCTTCGATACAGTCGTCGTTGATTGTGGTTCAGAGAAGCTTGCTACTCAAATCTTTAAAAATGCAGACAACGTTGGCTATAACTTATGGCGTCTAAGCGACACCAAATTGAGCGTTGCCTTTAGTGAAACCAGCGATCAGCAAGATTTCAACATCTTGACTCAGTTATTCGTCAACAAGTCACATGATCTACCTGAAACCGCTCGCATCTCACTTGACAGCGCGCATCTACGTACCGATGACATCTTGACCCATCCAGTATTTAACTCGCATCATACCGAGCATGAAATGCTACGCTACCTAAAGTCGCTTGAAGACAAAGATCTAGCGATGAACCGCAGCATGATTTCACTGGGCAGCTGTACCATGAAGCTCAACGCCACCAGTGAGATGCTACCGATTACTTGGCCTGAGTTTGCCAACGTGCATCCTTTTGCACCGCGTGACCAAGTCACTGGCTATATTGCGATGATTGATAGCTTGCAAGATCAATTAAAAGCCATCACTGGTTTTGATGATGTTTCTATGCAGCCAAACTCTGGCGCCTCTGGTGAGTATGCTGGTCTGCTCGCGATTCGCCGTTATCATGAATCATTAGGCGAGACCAATCGTGATGTGTGCTTGATTCCTCAGTCAGCGCACGGTACCAACCCTGCTACCGCCATGATGATGGGCATGAAAGTCGTCGTGGTCAAAACCGATGAAAACGGCAACGTTGATATCGATGATTTAACCGCCAAATGTGAAGAGCACAGCGAGCGTTTGGGCGCTTTAATGATCACGTACCCATCGACTCATGGCGTGTTTGAAGAAGGCATCCGTCATATCTGTGATTTGACCCACAAGCATGGTGGTCAGGTCTATATGGATGGCGCCAACATGAATGCTCAGGTAGGCATGATGCAGCCTGCAGACGTTGGTGCTGATGTACTTCATATGAACCTGCACAAAACCTTCTGTATCCCGCATGGCGGCGGCGGTCCAGGTATGGGTCCTATCGGTATGAAGGCGCATTTGGCACCCTTCATGGCCAACCATACGCTAAGCCCTGTACATAATGCACAAAAAGACTGCTCAGCGGTATCGGCTGCGCCTTATGGTTCAGCAAGCATCTTGCCAATCTCATGGATGTACATTGCCATGATGGGCCGTGATGGTCTACTAAAAGCGACCGAGCTTGCCTTGCTAAACGCCAACTATGTGGCAGCTGAGCTAAAAGGTCACTACCCTGTCCTGTATGCAGGCAAAAACGGCCGCGTGGCGCACGAATGTATCATCGATATTCGTCCGTTAAAAGAAGAGACTGGCATCACTGAAAGCGATATCGCTAAGCGCTTGATGGATTATGGTTTCCATTCGCCAACAATGAGCTTCCCAGTCGCTGGCACGCTTATGATTGAGCCAACAGAGTCTGAGTCAAAAGAAGAGTTGGATCGCTTTATCAGTGCGCTAAAATCTATCAAAGCTGAAGCCATGAAAGCCAAAGCTGGTGAAGATAACTGGACGCTAGAAGACAACCCATTAGTCAATGCACCGCATACCGCAGCTATGATTACTAATGAAGAGTGGACGCATCCTTACAGCCGTGAGACTGCTGCATTCCCACTACCATACATCCGTGCAAACAAGTTCTGGCCAAGTGTTGCGCGCGTCGATGATGCGTATGGTGATAAGAACCTAATGTGCTCTTGCCCAAGTATCGAAAACTATATGTAATTATCATTTTTGATAACAGCTCGTTTATTGTCAAAAAACCTCCAAGTCAGCAGCTGACTTGGAGGTTTTTATTTTGCTGACTTTTTATCTATTACATTAGCAGGTAATATTATCAATAAAATAAACGATAAGAACTCAATGTAATAAAAACTTATATTGATAATAAGCTATTTATCTTAAATTTCTGAAGCAATCACTTGGACACTGCTATGCAACATAAAGCACCTAAACAAAAAACTCGCGTCATTCTAATACATGGGCTACACCAAACCCCATGGATCATGCGACCATTAGCCAAGCGCCTGCAAGCAGCAGGATTTGATACCCATCAGTATGGCTACCGTAGTATGCGTGATGGTATCAAAACCAATAGCGCTCGCCTAAATAGCTGGCTAGAAACAAACCATCATCCAGATCATCCTATCGATTTGGTCGGGCATAGCTTGGGTGGTTTAATCATTCGTGATTTTGTTGCTCAGTATCCAAAATGGCAAATTGGACGTTGCGTGACTCTAGGGACACCGCATATAGGCAGTGTTTGTGCAGATTATATTTGGCGATTGACTCCTGCTGTCGTAGGTCACTCATATGTCGACGCCCTCGATGGCACAGTCGCACCATTACCCAAACACGTGACGTTAGGCGTTATCGCTGGCAACCGCCCTTATGGTCTAGGTCAGTTATTTTTGCAATATCATAATCGCAAACTGCGCAAATCTGATAAGCCACCCCTTAACGAGCAGCTTGCACATGACGGGACAGTCTATATAGAAGAGACGAAGATAGAGGCTGCAGCTGATCATATCGTCATGCCAGTCTCACATACTGGCATGCTAGTGAACCCAGAGGTCGCCGAGCAGACTCGATACTTTTTAGAGCATGGACGATTTAAACGCTAAGAGCTGTATGAATAAGAGCTGTATGAATACTTGAGTGTCAGTTTTCAGTCTTATCGAACGATTTCTTGTTAAACGGTGCCTTATCGAACACTGCTTTATCGAACGATTCCTTATTGAACACGAATACCCATGCCCTGCTGCAGTTCGGTTTTATGCTTTTTGATGACTGGAATTAAGGTTTTAACAACCCAATCGCTACGCCAACCTTTTAGCCCTTGCGGCAGTTCGCTCACGTCCTTATCAAGAGCAACCACTTCATAAAGTTGTCCTAGCCATTTTTTACGCATCAATACGCTAGCAGGTATACCGATTTCGCGCGCATGCTCATCAATCGCTTGCTGCACTGCTTTTGATAATACTTTATTTTTTGAGCGATATGGTGGTACTAGACAGTCTGGATGCTCTGTAGGGGGTAGACTCTTGGCATCTCTGATTACTTTCAGCAGCTCTTCACCATATAGTCGCAGCATACTACGGTGCATGGTTGTTTTGTGTGCCAGCTCGCGCATGCTGTTTGGCTTTTCAGTGACAATTTCACGTACTGCTTGTTTCTTTATCACAAAGGTACGCGGTTGATTGGTCGCACGTGCCAGCTCTTCTCTCCACGTAGCCACTCCTTTGAGTATCGCCATTTGCTGCGAGTTATAGCGATAATCTGCCATCGTGAGATACATCGCTTCATCTTCGACGTGCTGCGTGTCATACAAATCACTGGCATAAAGCTGACAGTCAGCCCAAACATAATCGTATAAGCCTTGAGCCTTAAGCGCATACTCGATACTGAGATACAGCGCTGGCAAATAACGTACATCATCGATGGCATATTGCTCTTGCTCATCTGTCAACGGACGCTGGAGCCAATCAGACTGACTATGTTCTTTATCGATATGCATATCTAGCTGATCAGCCAGTGCTTGCTGATAGCCCATTTGCAATTGGCCCGTTAGATAAGACAACGCAATTTGCGTATCGAAGATATTGGTCAACGGTGGGCAGCCAGACAACAGATAAAAAATGCCCAAATCTTCGCCGCAAGCATGCCAGATAGCCACATCTACTTTGCGTAGCGCTTCCCACAGTTCAGCCAGTTGTAACTGGGGTGCATCCAGCAAATAAACATGATCGCCAGTATTTAATTGCACAAGTGCCAAGCGCGGATAATAAGTGTCACGCTTGATAAACTCAGTATCTAAGGCTACGCGTCCGCAAGTCGCTAAGGCATCAACAACCTCATCTAAATCGCTTTGCTTACGTACCCAAGTAATAGCAACGTCATCAGCAATATCCAATAATGCATCGATATCAATTACATCAAGATCAAGCGCCGCAATATCAGGCGTATAAACATCTGGCTCTGATGCTGATGCTGATGCTGATGCTGACATTAATTCAGTATTAGCGGCTTCTTGTAATGAGCCATCATTGATATCAGAAGCATTTGATTGAGCTGAGGCGTTTGAAACGTTATTGGACACGGGCAGATACCTGCATAAATAGGAGAAAATAAAACGCGATACTGCGTCTTAATAAAATTAGAAAAGAGAACAATAATAAAGCAATTATAACAATTTCATAGAATGAAAGGGGCAAGACTTTGATGCAATCAAAACCTTACAAAAAAGAGCGGTTTTGCATGGCTTGACCCAGCGTCATACTATCCAGATACTCAAGCTCGCCGCCCATCGGCACCCCTTGTGCCAAACGTGTGACTTTATTGACATGACGACTCACGGCCTCGCTAATAAAATGTGCGGTGGTCTGGCCTTCAACCGTCGTACCTGTCGCCAGTATAATCTCTTCAACAGGCTCTTGTTTGACTCGCCATACCAGCTGATCAATATTTAAGTCATCCGCACTGATTCCATCAATCGGGGATAAATGTCCACCAAGCACAAAATAGCGACCACGATACCCTGCGGTTTGCTCGATTGCCATCACATCTGCCGCTGTCTCTACCACACACAGCAGCCCATCATCACGTCTAGGGTCTTGGCATAGAGGACACACCGCTTCATCACTAAAGCTATGACAGCGCTGACATTCAACAATATCGCGCATGGCTTCATCTAGTGCTTGGGCAAGCGCCATACCTTGCGGACGTTTTTTACTAAGCAAATGTAGCGCCATTCGTTGGGCACTTTTTTGACCGACGCCTGGCAATATACGCAGCTGTTTGACCAGCTGATCAAATTTGGCTGTAAGCAAAGTAGCTTCCTTTAGTTGACTGAATTTAACTTAATTTAAAAAACCGTAGCTATAAAAATGGGGTCGTATCGTGTCGATAACAACCCCATTTTTGTGTTCAGTCTAAAGTATTTAATGCTTAGAACATGCCTTGCATGCCTGGTGGCAGACCCATGCCTGAGGTCGCGCCAGCCATGGTTTCTTCATACAGTGCATCTGCTTGACGAACCGCATCATTGATAGCAGCAGCGATAAGATCTTCAATCATATCTGGCTCATCTTCTAACAGACTTGGATCAATAGTCAAACGCTTAACCACATGACGACCAGTCATCGTTACTTTAACTAGGCCACTGCCCGCTTCTGCTTGCACTTCTTTATTAGCAAGTTCTTTCTTAGCGTTTTCAACGTTTGCTTCTACTTTCTTTTGCATCGTTTGTGCTTGTTGCATCAATGCTTGAATGTTCATAGTTGCCTCTTTGTCTTATAATAATAGATGGGATAATTTAAAGTTTAAAATAAAATACTGACCGCATTATACCGCTATCTTTACAAACTGTCTAAACCACGCGCCAAATCTTTAATAATATCTTCGACATCTTCCAAACCGACTGATAGACGAATCAGACCGTCTTTAACGCCTGCTTCGGCACGAGCCTCAGGGGTGAGACGGAAATGCGTGGTGGTTGCAGGATGAGTAACCGTGGTTTTGGCATCGCCCAAATTATTGGTGATAGAGACCATTTGTGTTGAATCAATCACATGCCACGCCGCTTCTTTGGTATCACGGCTATCAGATGCCTTGACTTCGAAGCCCATGATAGCACCGTAACCGTCTTTCATATGATGCTGATGGGTGGCAAGCTCGTGTGCAGGATGGTCACTTAGGCCAGAGAAATGCACCGTACTAACGTTAGGGTGATTGACCAAAAATTCAGCCACTTGGTTGGCATTGGCGCAGTGCGCTTGCATACGCAATTTGAGCGTTTCAAGCCCCTTAGTAAACACCCAAGCATTAAACGGGCTCATGCTGATACCGCCTGAGCGTACCACCGTGAACGCTTCTTGCATCAATTTGTCACTACCAACCAACGCTCCGCCAAGTACTCGGCCCTGACCATCCAAATATTTGGTTGCAGAGTGAATAACCACGTCTGCACCCAAATCTAGAGGACGCTGCAATGCTGGTGTCGCAAAGCAGTTATCAACGACGAGTAATATGTCATTGGCTTTACATAGCTGACTCAAATAACCGATATCACAAATCTGCGCCAATGGATTACTTGGACTTTCACAATAGATCACTTTGGTATTTGGTTGAACGGCATTGGTCCATGCATCATTGTCAAAGCAATCAACATAGCTAACTTCAACGCCAAACTTGGCCATATAGTTGTTAAACAGACCGATAGACGAGCCAAATAACTGATTGGCAGCAAGCAGATGGTCGCCCGCTTTTAGGTATGCCAAGCACATGGTTAGGATTGCACCCATACCAGAGGCCGTTGCAACCGCACGTTCACCGTTTTCTAGCGCGGCGAGACGACGCTCAAAAGTACGGACGCTTGGGTTGGTATGACGAGAGTAAACGTTTCCTGTCTTTGTACCGTCAAAATGTGCCGCGGCATCAGCGGCTGATTGGTAGACATACGAGCTGGTGGTAAAGATCGGTTCTGAATGCTCGCCCTCATCGGTACGATGCTGACCTGCGCGCACGGCGATGGTTTGCATACCATAATCAAGCCCTAAATCTAAGGCATCATTGCGCCAGTTTGGATCTAATCCATCGTTTAAATGCGTTTGTTTGTGACTCTCATCTTTTGTTTGCGACTGACTCATAGACGTTCCGTTGCTGTGTTTTGGTTGATATAAAAGGACTGCTTATTTTTTTGATTATCGAGTGGATACACCAGTACCATCATAACATGCTGACTTATTTCAAACATCTGCTTTCAGATACCTCTCCATATTATTTGTGCCTACTGCAGACTCAAACGATTCAGGATAAGGAGTATCAGACAGGTTGAACTGCCTTAAAAACAGACCACATCCATCGTCAAACCTAACAAAAATAACGTATTTATAATAGGCAGATATGCTAACAGCTGCTAAGCTTAGCGACGATTTGAATTTTGGCGTTGGTGATATTGTTATAGACCGTCCAATCAATGCTATCATCCTTAAAAATAGATGAACAATTTCAGCAAATTACTTATCCATGCATTTTATTTATCAGTATATTTAGGCTCATCAAGGTAAATTCGTTATGTCGATGTTCAGTATAGAACCAAGCAGCTTATCGTTGAGTCTGACACTTGGGCTGACTTTAGGTCTGAGCGCTTGCCAGAGCCTACCCAAACAGCCTCACCTGCCTGAGAGTCAAGCATTATCAGCCCGAGTCAATGCTTTATACCAACAAGAAGACAGCCCAAAGATTGAGCAAAATACAGCGACTACAATCAACAATACTGATCTAGTGGCCGCTGTTAGTGCGCAGAATGAAATTCATCCTGATTTGTCAGGCTATCATCCGATCGTCACTGGGGCAAATGCGTTTGCCGCCCGTAGTATGTTAACAGGTATGGCCACGCGCAATATCGATGCGCAGTATTATATTTGGCATAATGATCAGGCTGGCCAACTGCTATTAAAAGACTTGTGGGAAGCGGCTGAGCGCGGTGTGATCGTGCGTTTGTTGTTGGATGATTTTAATAACAGTGCAAAGTTTGATCAGCACCTATTACGTTTTGCGAGCCACCCTAATATCGCGGTGCGTATCATCAACCCATTAATGCACCGTAAGTTTTCAACATTGAACTACGTCACAGGTTTGCCGCGTATCAATCGCCGTATGCACAATAAAAGCATGACGTTTGATAAACAGATTACCATTATCGGCGGACGTAATATCGGTAATGAGTACCTGAGTAACGATCAAAGCAGCCAGTTTGCGGATTTGGATGTTTTACTGATTGGTAAAGTCGTCGCAGACATTGATAATAGCTTTGCCAGTTACTGGTCATCGCCGCTGTCGTTTGACATCGAAACTTTAGCCAAGTTCGACGATGACGTCACGCCTGATTTTTTGAAGGCATTAGACAAGCTGGGTATAGATGAGGAAAATAACGAAGGCAGTAGCTTGACGGTTTATAAAGCCGCCATCAAAGACTCGACGATAGACACTGATCTGATCAACAAACGCGTGCCGTTTCGTTGGACAGACATGCAGTTTTTGAGTGACGATGTTGGCAAGCTGTCCAAAAGCGTCTCATCTGAGACCAACTTAGTGCATCAACTGCGTAACTTGCTTGGTAGCCCAACTAAGAAATTGACGATTATTTCTTCTTATTTTGTACCGACCAAAGATGGGGTCGATACTTTGGTGAAGCTCGCCGAATCTGGCGTTGATATCAAAATATTAACCAACTCATTTGATGCAACCGACGTGACCGCTGTTCATTCTGGTTATAGTCAATGGCGCCCTAGCCTGCTGCGGTCAGGCGTAAAAATATACGAGCTAAAATCAACGGCAGCTGAAGAAAAACGTGACAATAAACTCTGGCGTGCACGCAGTCAGTCATCAACCAGCCTACATGCAAAAACGTTTGCGGTAGACGACTATCAAGTGTTTATCGGCTCCTACAACGTTGACCCTCGGTCTGCCAATATCAATACTGAAATGGGTGTAATCATCAATGATGATGAGTTGGCAAGACAGCTGCACGGGGCGCTGAGTGATGATTTACTAAATCAAGCTTATGAAGTTAAGCTGCTAGACAACGGTAGCTTGGAGTGGCACACCATGGAAGATGGCAAAGAAGTCGTTTACGAGTCAGAGCCACGGGTCGATATGAGTGATCATATCTGGCTTACTATTATGTCTTGGTTACCCATTGACTGGCTACTGTAATATGTAAACTCTTTTCTAAATAGTCCCTAAAATTGCAGGATGTGCAGTTTTGCTTTTGTTAAAAGCCAAATCCTGTAATCAAAGTTCTTATTACAATACACAAAATTACTGTTCCGGCGAATCATTGTTTATATACTTTGATTTGCCGGTTTTTATCATGGCCGATTATCTAAACGATGATCGTCTTAATGACCACTTTACTCCGTGGATGCGTGATCTATTATGCCGACTCGTTCTCAATACGCCCTGATGTCTAAAAAAGACAAAAATACAGTCATATTCGTAAGCTTTATCAGCGCTGTAATCTTTTTTGATTTCTTGATTTATTTGTACATTGCAGACATTGTCTCAGCTGCTATTTTCCCCGCTAATAACGATCCTACGGTTGCTAAGCTGCAAGGAATGGGGCTGTTTGTCATTGGTTACTTGGCTCGGCCATTTGGTGGTATTCTGTTCGGGCGTTATGGTGATCTCAAAGGTCGAAAGCCGACCTTTTTCCTGAGCATAATCGTTACGGCAGGTAGCTTGCTCGCAATGGCGTGTCTGCCTACTTATGCGCAGTGGGGTGCGCTTGCACCTGCGTTATTCATATTGCTGAGAATCATACAAGGTATGGCATTTGGTCTTTACGCACCGCTATCTTGGGTATTTGTGGCGGAGCATGTCCCTCGGCAGTATTTGTCAGTGGCTTGTAGCTACGTTACGGCTAGCTTTTTGGTAGGTGTACTGTTCTCTAATGCGTTTTTTCTGTGGCTGACTGACTTTATGACCACCGTACAGCTGACTGATTATGGCTGGCGTTTGCCGTTTTTTGTTGGCGCCTTACTAACCTGTCTGCCATTGTTGGTATGGCGATTGGTTAAAGAAACTCCGTTTTTCTTGGCGTTAGATAAGCCAAAAACTGGTAAGAATCTAGGTAGACCATTTACGGTATTATTCAAGCGCTGCAAACACTCTATCTTTGTCAGTATGGTACTGACTATAGTGATATCTAGTATCACCTCTGTCATTGTCCTACTACTGCCAGAACTAATAGAAATCAACTTTACTTTAGACAGTGATTTGTTTAGCTTTTCTCATAGCTTGGGCATCGTATTTATGGTTCTTGGCTGTGTCTTTTATGGCATGATCTCGACCCATGAGAACTTTGGTAAAATTTTGGTCATTGGTTCTGTTTTACTTATCGCTCAAACACTGGCGTTCTTTTATCATCTGCAGGCGGGTGGCGACTATATCTTAATCATGTATGCATTGCTAGGGTTCTGTGCCGGTATCGTGGGCATGATCCCTGCCATTTTAGTGCAGCTATTTCCGACCAATGTACGTCTCACCGGCATTTCTTTTTGTTATAATATTACCTACGGTATCGTGGGTGTGCTGATACCCTTTGGTCTTGGTTACGCCACGACACTCATCAGTTTCTCGCCAGCGCTATATATTGCCTTTGTGGGCTCTATCGGTATTATTATGGGGCTTTATTTCTATAATTTGCCCGAGTTAAAAAAGATTGACCACGTTATTGTATAAGTAAGATAGTCAATCGCCGCTTCGCATAACGCTTGAAGCTCTAGAAAATCTTGAAAATAAGGTGCAATGGGTTGTCTCATCCATTGCACCTTCTCCATTTATTTAAGACACAAATATTAAGGCTTAATCACCATGGTTGATATGACCAACAAACGCCTCTCAGTTGCGCCAATGATCGACTGGACTACGACAGATTATCGTTATTTTGCACGACTATTTAATCCACATACCTATCTATATACCGAGATGATCAGTACTGGCGCATTGATACATGGCAATCGAGCACGGCATTTGCGCTTTGATACGCTTGAGCATCCACTGGTATTGCAGCTCGGCGGTGCAGACATCGGTGAAATGACACAATGCGCAGAGTTTGCTCAGCAATATGGCTATGACGAGGTCAATATCAATGTTGGCTGCCCCTCAGATCGCGTACAGCACAATAAGATAGGTGCCTGTCTGATGGCAGAACCTCAGACCGTCGCTGACTTGGTCAAGCATATGCAAGCTGCAGTCGATATTCTAGTGACGGTCAAGCATCGTATTGGCATCGATGACTTTGATAGTTATGAGTTTATGGTGGACTTTGTGCAGACCGTTGCGGCTGCTGGTTGTACCCGCTTTATCGTACATGCGCGTACGGCATGGTTGCAGGGGCTCAGCCCTAAGCAAAACCGCGAAATACCACCGCTGCGTTACGATGATGTGTACCGTCTAAAGCAGGACTTCCCTGAGCTAGATATTGAAATCAATGGCGGTATCGATACAATTGAAGATATAAAAATGCATCTACAGCATATCGATGGCGTGATGATTGGTCGGGCGTTTTATCACAATCCGTATCTATTAGCAGAGGCCAATAGCTTATGGAATGAGGCAACTCCTGAGACAATACCTAAGCGCTCGGAGATTTTAGCGCAGCTTTATCCCTATCTCGAAGAACAACTCGCAAAAGGCGAAGCGCTGCCAACGATGACAAGACATTATTTGGGACTTTTCCAAGGTCTGATGGGCGCGCGTAAGTGGCGTCAAGCATTGAGCGGCAAACCTCAGCTTACGATTGATGATATTAAGCGAGCGGCCGATGAAGTGCTATCGTTAAATCCTGATGCATAATTCTAACACGTAGCCAAATTTTGATATCTAACTGGCTCGATAGAATTTACATGCCAGCCATCGTTGTGGTCAGCATTTTATCTACGCCGCTTGCACAATATACTGCCACATCGCTGCACCATTATTGACAATGTGCAGTACGATTGGCAGTAATAGCGAGCCTGACTTAATCCGTGCATAGCAAAATATCAATGCCAATACTACGATAGTACTAATCTCATAGATACCATATTGCACATGAATCACAGCAAATATCAAACTTGTCACAATGCTTGCGACAATCGCCCCATGATTCGCTGAATATGATGGAGCTGTGAACTGTTCTGCGATGGCAGACCACAATATACCGCGAAAGATAACCTCTTCATAAATTGGTGCGACGACCACCATAGCAAATACTAACAGCCAAACCAAACTGACAGACTGGTAGAGAGGATCGACAAACACCAGTGGTGTCATATCGAGTACATACGTCAGTGTCTGACTGGCAATCATAAATATCAGTAGCAGCCCAAGCATCCCTATACCCACTGACAGTGAGAACGGCTTTAGCGCTAGATATTGACGCAGACTGCCACCTTTTAAACGAATTGTAAGCACGCTAATTGTCACTAGCAATACACAGCCGATAAGTATAGACAGGCTCACGACCGTTCCATCATTACTACCAAAATAGAATATACGCCCTATCGATGTCCTTTCATCGGCAGGTAATACCAGCTTGCCAGCGACATAAATACCTACCAACTGACTGATAAAAAACGCAAGCACCATTCCTACTGTTAGCACGAATGTACCCACACGCGAAAATAGCGTCAGAGACTTAGGTGAGGCAGTCGTACTAGATGGCGCAGTTAGGTTTTTTGGCATAGAAATGTCACTTAAAAATACTCTGGCAGCTCATATTTATTACAAGCATGACTGATGGTATGTTGCATTTATTTTGACAGTTGCTGCTTGATCAATCCTAGCACCTGCATTGAGACAGACTCTGGATGCTCAAGTGGGAACATATGTCCCCCTTCATGAGTCTCATAAGGAATACCCAAGCGCGATTTTATCTGCTGCGGAAAGCGACGTTTCAAAAAGATACTGTCTTGACCAATGATTAAAGTTACAGGCACTTTGGGGCCACGGTTTGGTGCAAGCCAATACCAAGAGGGATTGGTACGGAACACAGCAACTTCGCTGGCTTTAGGGATAGCCAATGTCACTTTGCCATCCGCGCGCTCATGTAAGCCGTGATCGATATATCCTTGAAAGCTACGCTCATCAAAATTTTTAAAAAACCCTTTATGTCGCATTTTCTCATATGCTTCATCTCGGCTATCCCACACATCACGGCGATGTTTGGACACGCCCGCTGGTGACAGTTTGTCCATCAGACGATTATTCATAAGCGGTAATCTGTCTGCTGTCTTTGCCAAATGCCACAACAAGCTGACTTTGCCATAAATCCAAGGCGGGTCCATAAGCACCGCTTGTGCAAACAAATCAGGCTGACGATACGTGGCCTGCAACGTACACATAGCCCCAAGCGAATGCCCAACTCCTACTACCTGTGCAACGCCATGCTTTTCGCAGGCTCTGTTTACGCTATCAATGATTTGCTGCGTCAAACTGCGCCAATGATCGTCCACTGGATAATCAGGCGTATCACCCAACATCGCAATATACTCAATCGTAAAAAATTCTGATAAACCTTCAAAAAACGGCTTATATACCGCGCTTGGCATTCCATTAGCATGGGCAAAATGCAGCACAGGTTTATTGGTTATTTTAGAGACAGGCAGTTTAGTAAAGGACTGCAAATTTATTTCATCACTCATGACAGACTCTCGTGGGAACGTTTATGTTATATATTATTCTAATGATTGAACCTTGTACCCTTATTAAAACCAACAGCATCAAAACTAACCCCTTCAAAACCAACTATGTCTATATGGCAAGTTTGACGACTGTGTTTGATGGTTATAGCTAGTTTAATCAGGCTATCACTCAGACCAAGGTTTTTATTTGATATTGCATACAATTAAGGCTGAGCATAATTATATGCTCAGCCTTAACAATCATACACATTATATCTAAAACATAAAACGCTTAACGCATCTGCCCAGTGTTGCTTTCTTGTGGCAATACGTCAAGACTAACGCTAGAGCCGATACCAGCACCTAACTTTACTGCAAAACGATCCATAAACATTTGGAACGGATCAGTTGGGCTATAGCTAATGATCGTATCTAGATCTAGTTGCTTACTTAAACTTGTGATACTACCTGTTTTGTCTGCCAAACCTAGCTCAATAGACTGCTCACCTGTCCAGAATAGCCCTGAGAACAGTTTGTTTTGCTCAGGATTCTTCAGACGGTCACCGCGACCTTCTTTGACAGCGTTGATGAAATGCTTGTGCGTATTTGCTAGTACTTTTTCGACATGGTTTTCTTCATAATCAGTCAACGGACGAGATAAGCTTAAGATATCTTTATACTCACCAGCCGTAATCGTACGATCTTCTACGCCAACTTTGTCCATCAAACCTTTGACGTTATAGCTTGGCATAATGACACCGATAGAGCCGACCAGACTTGAAGGATTGACATAAATCTCATCTGCGGCAGACGCAATATAATAAGCACCTGACGCACCGATATCACCAATCACCGCATAAAGCTTTTTGTCTGGGTACTCTTGGCGTAAGTCCATCATGGTCTGCCAAATCTCGTCAGACTGTACCGGTGAACCGCCAGGTGAATTGATATCTAAGGCCACTGCTTTTGAGTTACTGTTTGCAAAAGCGTCTCTCAAAGCTTCATTGACATCATACGCATTGGCCACATCATCATTACTGATGACGCCTTGCAGCTCGACCACTGCCAAATGTGGATCGCTAGTATCAACTGCGTCCATACCTGTTGGCGCACTGCTGCAACCACGACCAAGGGTCAAAAATATCAATAGGATATAACCAAAGGTCAGTAGTTTAAAAAAGATACTCCAACGACGAGCGCGGCGCTGCTCAACCACACTCGCTAATAACGTGTTTTCCAGCACCTTCCATTCTTGTCCACTTGGCGGACTTGGTTGCTGCAGTTGCGTTGGCTGATTTGCCGAGTTATCAGGACGTTTGTTAGGGTCTGGTGGCCAGTTGGGCATATAACTTCCTAAGTTAGAAACAATCTAAAACAATAAAATGAGGTTGTCGAGAAATACAGCTAAAGCGGTGATGTATACCTGATACTGTCTCACCATATCTGTGACCTATGTTAATAGTCAGTGACCTGTATTAATAGGCTGCTAAGTATGGTGGTATTTCGATAATGGTTCAATAGTATAACTGTGAAATATCACTATATTGTAACGCTGGTAATATAAGCCTTATTTTTGAGGGTGAGTAGTTTCGGCATTGGGAGTGCTATTAATGTTATTTAGCGATAATGCAGCTTCTAACGGCTTATTATCATAGGTTATAACTTCATCGATTCTCTGACGACTTGTGATATCGCCTGTAATTTGCGAGGCACTATGACCAAGCCAACGTGTATTTTTGAATAGCATGTCATCATTATTTGATTCAGCTGAACATAGTAATGCCCACAGTTGCCAAACGCGTTGATGAGTATCAGCATTTAAAATCAGACGTGACTGGGACTCTGACTGTTTGCTAGTTAACTTGTTAGATGCTACTTGTACTTGAGGGCTAACAGGTGAATTGGCAGGTAACGAGTTGAGTGGATCTGCTGCATTGTATCTTAGAACGCGTATAGGCAGGTTGGTATCAATAGCAATCGTACAATCCCAAACGCTAGTATCACCTATCTCGGCCCAACCAGTGATGGCTTGTACTGAGAACTCATCGTTAGCCGACTCCCATATTTTGCCTTGCTCACAACGCTGGGTACTAAGAGTGGGCGTATCTTCAGATTGCCTGATTGTTTTATAGGCTTGCTGAAATGTAGACCAGCGATCAGAGCGCCCTGCTTGCCAATATTGGCTAATGGCTAAGCGGCCATTTAATTGAGCAACGGTCATCGGTAGTAATTCAGAAATTTTGGTATTAGCAATATTCTTATCGTCAGGAATTAACGTATCAGTCAGGCCGTCACTGCTACTCTGTATGACAATACTCTCTAACTTATCGACAGATAAACTACCCAGTTGCTGCTTTAAATTTTCAGATAGTTTATCTGCTGTCAGGCTGCTTGGCATCGTTCGTGTAGAGGCTGGTCTATGGTCAGCTAAGAACAACCAATTGGTACTGTCTTCATTGACGGTAGGATATTGCAGCAATGCCGCCGTTATATACGAATCACCCGTTGGCAAAATATATAGGGTCGGTACAGTTACCAGCGACTGCTGATTGGCATACACTGTCATCATCAGCAACGTTAATGGTGGTAACATCAACCAACGGCTGAGTAAACCTCGTGGCAACAGCCAAGGCAATGCGCTTAGCAAAGCCATCGATAGTATCGCGATATTAACTGGTATATAGAGCCACGCATCCGATAGCGCTGGCAATGACGTGAGCCAACTCATTAAATCGTGTAGATGACCAACTATGGTACTAATAATTACCCAAAGAATATCAGCGATACTCGGCACCAGTAGGTAACACAGCCCGGCTAATAAATTGAGCGGTACAATCACCCAACCAAATAGTCCAATAGCAAATAAATTAATAAAAAGCCCCCATAACGATGCCTTACCAAATAAAAGCAACGTTACGGGTAATAAAGTAAGAAACAGCCAAAACTGTAGTTTAAATACACGCTTGACCATTTGCCAAACACGGTTAGATAGCGCGCTATTGATATAAGTACGCGGCTTATCATCGTATAAATTCGTTACAGCAGTAGTCTGATGCTGATACGACTTATCGTCATACTTGAGTAATAACGCCACTGCGATAAAAGACAGCCAATATCCCGCCTGCCATAATACGTAAGGGTCACGCCAAGCCATCAATACAGCCAATGCCAATAGCACGCGCGTCGTACTAATAGGAAGCAATGTTAGTCTGATAAATCCAATCGCCAATAACATCCAAGCCGTACGGGCAGCAGGCACGTCAAAACCAGTAAATAGCGCATAAATAAAAGCGGCACCAATCATTACCCACCAGCGCACTTGCCAACGCGGAATACGACGATAAATCGTTGAATAATTACGATCAAACAGCAGTACAACTATACCTGCTAGCACAATAGCTAAAAACAGTACGTGCGTGCCTGAAATAGCGAGCAGATGTGAGATACCCGCCAGTTGATATAAATCTTTAGTATCACGATTAATCAAGCTACGATCACCCGTGAGAAGACTTAATGTCACGGCTTTTGCTTGTTGTTCTGCTGTCGTTTGTGCTGACCAGTCTTGATAAAAATGCTGTCGTAATCGCCAACGCCCTTGATCAATATGAGTACGAAAGCGCTGAAGATATGAATCAGAGTCTAGCGACTGCTTCGAATATTTTTCATTGCTGATTTCGTTGCTAATTTCGTTACTATTTACCAATGTAGGGCTAACGGCCAAAATATTTGCAACGCCATCAATATGCCGACCTCGTAACCAGCGATAACTGTCAAAGCCAGTAGGGTTATTGACTGCTTGCTCAGAAGTAGCTAACGGCGCCAGTGCTAGGCTCATGAATATCTCATCACCGGGCTGCAAATCGTTTAAGAATGCAAATTGGCTATCATTTGCAGACTTTCTTGGATAGGCGTTAAGTAGGACTCGGTGTTCGCTAACTTTGAGACTAACTTCATTGGAATTAATATCGTGATTAGTGCTTAGGCTATTTTTATTTGCATCTAAGTAGTCGGATGTTTTAGTTGCTAACTCTTGGGGCGTCAGCTCAACGGTCAATGGAGCGATGTTCGTTATCACCGCTATTTGGCGATAACCGCTGTCTGTAGTGGCATCATAAACACTGTCGCTCAACCCTTCGATACGCACGAGTGCTTGTACTCGTATCGGTGCAGTTATTTCAGTGGTTTCTGCTTGTTGATGAGTAACCAAAGCTTGCAATGCGCTGCCTATCACTAACGCAGTCGCTAACAAAGCTAAGACCAAGTGTCTAATAATTCGGAAAGGAAGTTTAGTATGAAGAGTTGCGTTGTTAGAGGTCTTTTTATCAGCGCTGTGACTGTCTATCGAAGGTATGTTGAGTTGAGCAGAAGCCAACAGAAACGTAGCAAATACAATCAGCGCCAACGACTGATTGGACGGATCAATCATATCTAGCAAAGATAAGTCGGTTGGCATTATCACATTATCTGCGACTGCCAATACGCCAATCATAACTATAATTATTAGGCTACCAGTCAACCAGTACACCAGCACTCCTTGCTTGATGACTTAAATATTATTCGGCCAAATATGGTTACTTACTATAGCAAATGGTACGCGATGCAATAGCATTTATATTTATATTACCCTATACTGAGGCAACGTATTAGGTGGTAACTATCTGACACCACCATTCTGTGTGTTCTAACCTTTATCCTACTCACCATATATTACTTTATACCAGCTTCTCAATACCATTGAGTAGACTGTAGTTAATGATTAAAGGCGATCCTGTGCCCCAAAAACGTCTAAAAGACCTACTTCCTACACCAGAGAAAATCTTAGAAAGTCGCACTTTAAAGCTGTTTGCACCGCACTTGGCTGATCCAAGGTTATGGCATTTTAATCGACACAGCCTAAATAAGGCCGTCTATATCGGTGTACTAAGTGCATTTTTTCCACTGCCAGGACAGATGTTGCTGGCACTTATTGGCTCGCTTATTTTTCGTGCCAATGTCCCTATGGCGCTTGGTTTGACATGGATTACCAACCCAGTCACTAGCTTGCCAATATTTTATGCTGGATATTATATCGGTGCAAAGATCATTGATGCACCTGTGATTAGCTTACGATTCATTGGTAGAATGATTGCTGATTTTAGCTTATGGGCATTATCAAATGGTGCCAATCCGTTCATTACTTATCGCGGTACCGTATCGCTTGCTGCATTTTGTATCGGGCTAACGATTTTGGCCGTGGTCACCAGTCTTATTTGTGGTTTGGCATTTAAAGCCATTTGGCGTTACAAAACTGTGGCGAGCTGGCAGAAACGTCAGCAAAAACCTTCTGACGAATCTGACAAGTTATAAGGCAATTTATCTTTGTTATATAGCTATAACGCTTACGCCTTAGCTTAGCTTAGCTTAGCTTAGCTTAGCTTAGCTAGCAAAGCTTATTCTTCTTTACTGTTCTCTATAGCATTTAAGACTTTGTCAGTGAAATTGCTATCCATCGGTACAATCTCAATAACTTCATCATTTTTACAGAGCGTATAACGCTTACCTGTCGCGCTATCTTGGACTTTTAAGTCGTAATCAACCCCAGCCAAAGTGATGGCATCAAACACAGGGGTCAGTAGCTCGGTTTGCGCCTGTCTATCGAGCGTTTCAAACAAAGTTGGATCGATGTAAGGCTTTAACGGCTCATCACCCTCTTCCGCACTGCCAAAAGCCGCAATTGGATTATCATCTTCACGCATTTTACGCATCCTTATAAAATAGATAAGGCGGCTGGCTCACAACCGCTTAATCGCTAGTTTCTATGATATATTTTCTTAATAATACAACAATAACTCTTCAATATGACAGCCACCACATTCATGACAGACGCCAATAGATGCGTTTCAGTCAGTTTTTCGACCTAATACACAAAACTATTAATACTGTTCCCAATGCCCATTGCGTAGCAACAACTGACGGTCAGCAAGCGCCGCTAAATTGCGATCATGCGTCACCATAAGTAGCGCCGTTTGCATGGTGCTTTGTAGCTCTGACAACAGACCAAAAACGCTCTGCGCATTATCATAGTCCAAGTTACCTGTTGGCTCGTCCGCCAAAATAAGCGATGGCTTGGTCACTAGCGCGCGTGCAATCGCTACACGTTGACGCTCGCCACCTGATAGTTCACCTGGTCTATGCATCAGACGATGCTCAAGACCGACATTTTCTAGAATCTCAACTGCCTGCTTACGAGCATCAGTCGTTGATACTTCTGGACGCATGAGCAACGGCATGGCTACGTTTTCGATTGCTGTAAACTCTGCCAACAGGTGATGAAACTGATAAATAAAGCCCAAATGCTTATTTCGCATTGCACCGCGCTCAGTTTCATTCATGCTATTTAATAGCTGACCATGCAACCAAACCTCACCACTGGTTGGCGTATCTAGACCACCAAGCAAATGCAGCAACGTACTTTTACCTGAACCACTGGTTCCAACGATAGCGATGCGCTCACCCGCATGGACAGTCAGATCAAGACCAGTCAATACTTGTGTACTGACCGCGCCTTCATCATATATCTTATTGATATTGGTCGCCTCTAAAATGGCAGACATAGCGCTTCCTTTATTTTATTTATTTCGGTATTTATTTCGATGTTTAGGCGTTTGCGATTACTCATAGCGTAGCGTTTGAGCAGGCTGAATCTTAGCCGCTCGGCGCGCTGGATAAATCGTTGCCAAAAAGCTCAATACAAACGATGCACCTGTGATTAATACCACATCTAACAAACGCAACTGCGATGGCAAATAATTGACAAAATACGCATCAAATAGATTCAGACCAAAGGCTTGGTTAATAAAGCCTAAAATATCGCTGACCGTAAGTGCAAATATCACACCCAGTATCGTACCAGCGATAGTACCGATAACCCCGATGACCACACCTTGGACCATAAAGACTTGCGTAATCAAACGAGGAGACGCACCAAAGGTTTTTAAGATTGCGATATCTGCTTTTTTATCGGTTACTAGCATGACTAGACTTGAGACAATATTAAAAGCGGCAACTAGGATAATCAAAAATAGCAATAGGCCGACCATGGCTTTTTCCATTTGAATTGCTCCAAACAGATTGCCATGCGTCTGTGTCCAGTCATTTGGATATAGCTTTTCAGGTGCTATCGCAGCCGCTTTTTCCGCAGCTATAGGCGCAGTAAAGATATCGTTAAGCTTCATGCGTACGCCCTGTGCACCTTCTGGTAAACGCAGTAATTTTGCCGCATCTCCCATCGGGATAAACGCCATGAGACTATCTACTTCTGGGCTGATTGTAAAGATACCTGTCAGAGTAAAACGCTTAAATCGCGGTATCACGCCTGCTGGTGATGGCGACGCTTCTGGTAATACCAGCGTCACTTTATCCCCTATTTGCAGACCCAAGGACTGCACCATTTCCTCGCCCAACACGATACTGAAGTCACCGCTTTTCAGGGTGTCAATACTACCTTCAATCATGTGCTCGTTGATGATGGAGACGTTTTTTTCGTATTCAGGCTCGACGCCTGTCACCATGATCCCTGCGACCTGACCATTTGATGTCAGCATCCCTTGCAGTTGAATGAATGGTGCCACAGCTGCCACTTCTGGGTCTTCTTTGATCTGATCAGCGAGCTGTTCCCAGTCGCCAATAATTTCTGATGAGACCACAGTAGCCTGCGGTACCATTCCCAAAATACGGGTTTTCAGTTCACGGTCAAAGCCGTTCATCACTGATAGCACCGTAATCAATACGGCAACCCCAAGCGTCAGACCAATCATCGATATGAGTGATATAAAGGAGATAAAGCCATTACTACGTTCTGCTCGGGTATATCGTAAGCCGATAAATAACGCTAAAGGACGAAACATATTCAAACTCTTTATCTTATCTACGTGCGACTTTATATAGGTTGCATAACGAGCAGTAGTAAATGCATCATACAGTTGCTACTACTCACATATAAATCAAACACAAAAACAGGGTGTCAGACGAGCCAATAACAGCTGTCAAAAGGGAGCTAGTTTGACACAAACTAGCTGATATGTGCCAGTCATTAGCAACAACTGAGAGTATTTTTTACCAAAAAACTGGGTTTTGTTATTATTTTTTATAGGGGGCTTGCTATTAGCTGTACCAATACCTATATATTATATGCTAAAGACAATTGTCATTAACCCCTCATTGAGGTTTCTGATCTTTTACTGGCTAGGCTGCTGACCATCATAAACCAATCATTTAAAATGTTGGATGGTACACAAGCAAACACAGTATTAGACACAAACCTCACGCTGACTTAATTTTGAGTATTTTCATGACCATAAATTATCAATACAAAAACATTCAATCTCCCACCAAGATCACGTTGACCGATGAGCAGTCTGCAGGTCACGCCGATCACTGGCGTATTCTGACCGATGATATGAGTCATGATGTGCCTGAATGGCTACAAAAAATGATCGAAGTCGCTGCTATGCCTAAAGGCCTGAACAACAACGTCAGTGCAAAAGACAGCTGCCTGCTTTTATCAGAAGATCAGCCATGTCATATTAATCAAGTGCTCGCGATGAAAGATGGTAAGCCAGAATGCTTTATTAATGCTTATCCTTGTGTCGATAGTCCTTACGGATTGAACTGCAAAATTGAGCGTGTCATCGCCAATGACAACTCACATGATGCCGTGTTGCGCTTACGTACTGCTGATGGCAGCATTATTTATGCGTTTGATCAACTCTATACGACCAATCGTCATCTATATCAACGCGATACCTCTTACTATGTAAACTTTAGTGCTTGGGCGCATGAAATGAAGCTAAGCGAGCAAAACGAAGTCATCATGGTAGAAGATCAAGAGTCTATCCGTTATCACCGTGCCTTTAATGACATCGTGGCAGCAAATGACGGAAAAATCCCTGATGATCTGCAAGAGCAAATCAGTGAATGGAAACCTGAAACCAAAGAGCAAATGGCACCTGTTGAGATTAATTTAGGCCATATGTGCGCTTACTTGTTTGGCGATACGCTAGGACAAGAAGACGAAGCTTGGTGTCAGGGGCAAGTGCTTGGCAAGCAAGAAACCGTGTTTAACGGTAAATCTATCATATTGTTTGATGTGGTAACGCTACGTGAGCAAGATGCAGATCCTTTTGTAGTGCGTATCGGTGCGCTTAATACTGCTGAAACTAATAGTATTAAAGTACATGACTACGTTCAAGCGAACGTATGGCTACAAGCAGCGATATACAAAGAAAACCAATCAAATGTGACGCAGCAATCAAAAGCTAGCTAGCCTGTTTGAGAAATCTTCTCTAGCTTTCATGCTTACTTATGTACTTACGCAATAAAAAAGCCCCTAATATGAATTAGGGGCTTTTTTGTGTCTTATGGATTCTTACAAACCAAAAACGTAACGTAAAAATCGTATGAATATGCGATTAAGCCATCGTCGTCATTGATTTGATGCGAGTGTATAACTCTTTTTGCTCTGCGCTTGGACGTGCAGTCTGTACGGCCATCAACTGTGACATATCGCCTTCGACACGAATTTTACCACTCATAAACGCACCCATGATTTGATTGGTATCAAAATCAGTGATGATAGACTGTAGGATATCGCGATCTAGTAGCAGCGTCGTCGTTGCATTATCGTTTAAGCCGCGATGCAGCAAACCATTTGCAAAATTGGCTTCGATAGTTTTATCAGCTTCAGCCACTTTTAAGTTGACGACCATATTGGCAAGTACTGGTGGTAAATTTAACTCACCTGCTTCGTTGCCCATTTTTTCTACTTGCTCAAACCATTCATCTGTCAAAAAAACTGCCATATTATATTATCCTTAATTGATATTCTGTCAGACCAATATCCCTTGAGGCACTCTTGGCCTAACTATTAGAATTATTAAAATGATTGCTATCAATAGACCTATGCAATACATAGCCATTAATGACGTTCAACCTCATTATAAAGGGCGACTTGATAAGAAGTAAAACCTATTTATCGGCTCAGCAATGTTATTGTTACAAAACTTCTTTGCAGGTCTACGCTTATGTTTAGCGAGCGCCTCCCCTATTCAATCAAGATGAGCATCTAGAATAGTGACAAAATTGTGTATAAAATAGAGGAGTAGCACAGCAATAATAAGTTGCTCGCTAACATTTATACCAAAGAGTTTGTATTTTGGCGCATAGTTCTGATGATATTTAATTAGGATTGCGTTACAATACCCTTAAACAGAGTCGGGAGTTTTAACCAAACATTACATAATCGTGTTTTTTGTCAGCCGCCGCTAGCATACATCTATGGTCAATGCGTTTTAATAGCCCTATAGATATGGGTATCTATCTTCATTAGTACAGATTTTTTCGTAATAATTAAGATACATATTTAGCCTTATGAGATGTTTGATGCTCAAAACGGCGCGTCTTCTTATTTACCTTGATGATCTATTAACAATCCTATTATCGATTGACCTTGAGTAAGGTGCATGAAGTGCCTATTTCTATTTATTAGTATTAACTGATAGACAGCAAGGGCCTAAATCGATAGTTAATGACGTCATTGCGCTAAATAAGCCAAAAAACAACATGTGTTGGCGCTAGTATAAATACAAATTTGAGAGTATTTATAGTGCAGACAACATAGATTGTTGGTTAATTCTGTTGATAATTCGGGCTGTAAAGGAATCATCCAATGAGTTTACAAAACACAGCAGTCGCCCCAGTTGACCGTGAGTATGAAATTACTATCGTAAGATTTTTTACGATCATGGCTGTCGTTTGGGGCATCGTCGGCATGAGTCTTGGTGTGTTCATTGCTTCACAGTTAGCATGGCCAGCACTCAACTTTGACATTCCATGGCTGACCTTTAGTCGTTTAAGACCACTGCATACCAATGCGGTGATTTTTGCGTTCGGTGGCTCTGCCCTGTTCGCAACGTCTTACTACATCGTTCAGCGTACCTGTAAGACGCGTTTATTTGCGCCATATTTGGCTTGGTTTACCTTTTGGGGTTGGCAAGCGGTTATCGTATCCGCTGTTATTACCCTTCCTCTAGGTTTGACCTCAACTAAAGAATACGCGGAGCTTGAGTGGCCGATCGATATCCTAATTGCCTTGGTATGGATCTCTTATGCCATTGTATTTTTTGGTACGCTCATCAAACGTAAAACCTCACATATCTATGTGGCTAACTGGTTCTTTGCCGCTTTCATCATTACGATTGCATTACTACACATCGTAAACAGCATGGCGATTCCAGTTAGCGCGTTCAAATCTTATTCGCTATTTGGCGGTGCAACTGATGCGATGGTGCAGTGGTGGTACGGGCATAATGCGGTAGGTTTTTACTTAACGGCAGCCTTCCTTGGAATGATGTATTATTTCGTTCCTGTACAGATTGGTCGTCCTATCTATTCTTATCGTTTGTCTATCGTTCACTTTTGGGCATTGATTGCTTCATATATGTGGGCCGGTGGTCACCATTTGCATTATTCAGCGCTTCCTGATTGGACGCAGTCTCTTGCTATGGTCTTCTCAATCATCCTATTCGCACCATCTTGGGGTGGTATGATTAACGGTGTACTAACGCTATCAGGTAGTTGGGATAAGCTGCGTACCGATCCAATCATTCGCTTTATGATTGTTGCATTGTCGTTCTACGCGATGTCGACGTTCGAAGGCCCAATGATGTCTATCAAAACAGTGAATGCGCTATCGCATAACACTGACTGGACAGTTGGTCACGTACACTCAGGCGCACTTGGCTGGGTTGGTATGATTACTATTGGTTCGCTATACGTACTGTTACCACGTATTTATAACAAACCGAAGATGTACTCTATCAGCTTAATCACCACGCATTTCTGGCTAGCGACTGCAGGAACGATCTTCTATATCGTGTCTATGTGGATCTCAGGTATTGGCCAAGGCATGATGTGGCTGGCTACTAACCCAGACGGTACTTTGGTATATAGCTTCGTTGATACTGTTGAATTCTCGCATTTCCCATATATTGGCCGTGCATTTGGTGGCTTCTTATATGTATCGGGTATGTTTGTAATGGCTTATAACTGCTATAAAACACTCAAAATGCCAGAAGGTAAGCCTGTAGATGTCGCTGATCCAACGGATCATGAACCTAGTGTCGAAAAACCTTCGACAGCTAACGTATAAGGAGCGATCATGGCTGGTACACCGCATGAAATTATTGAAAAAAATACAGGCTTGTTAGTCATTGGTATCGTGATTGCTATTAGTTTTGCAACGCTAGTTGAAATCGTGCCATTGATCTATGACAACAAGGGTCCTGAAGAAGGCGGGGTGAACGCTCCCCTTCCTGCCATGGAGCCTTGGACAGCGCTTGAATTTGAAGGTCGTGATATTTATATCCGTGAAGGATGTCACGTTTGTCATACTCAAATGGTTCGCCCATTACGTGCAGAAGTTGAACGTTATGGACCATACTCACGTGCCGCTGAGTCGACGTGGGATCATCCATTCTTATGGGGATCGAAACGTACTGGACCAGATTTAGCACGTGTTGGTGGCCGTTATTCTGAAGATTGGCAAAAGCAACATTTGATCAATCCACGTTCGCTAGTGCCTGAATCAGTTATGCCAGGTTTCCCTTGGTTGGCGACTAACGAAGTAGATGGCGAAAACGTTCAAACTAAGATGCGTCTATTCCGTGATCGCTTTGGTGTACCTTACACTGAAGAAGATATCGAAGGTGCTCCTGATGCGGTGCTTGGTGCCACTGAGCTTGATGCTTTGGTCGCCTATCTCCAACAGTTGGGTACTGCAATGGAAGGACAGCGCTAATGGGTATTGGTGAATTACAAACAATTGCGACCGTTTCTGCCTTTGTTGCCTTTGTAGGCGTTGCATGGTGGGCGTATTCGCCAAAAAACAAAAAACGCTTCGAAGAAGATGCACAACTTGCGCTTGATGACGAGGATATAAAGTCTCTGTCTGAAGAGCAGCGCAATAAGGATAAACGATGACATTTTTTTGGAGTTCTTGGATCACTGTATTTAGTTTTGCTTGTTGGCTATTTATTCTTGGCGTCCTTTTGATGGTTCTAAAGTACAAGCCAGAAGTAGAAGAAGACGGTACAACAGGTCATGAATATGATGGCATCCGAGAATACGACAAGCCGCTTCCTAAATGGTGGTTAGTGATATTTTTTGGCTCAATCGTTTGGGGTGTGGCGTACTGGGTATTCTTTCCAGCTATGTTCCCGAAACACTGGGAAGGTATCGCCACCGTAGAAGTTGACGGTGAGACTGTACCGTGGACCTCTAAAAACGAGTTGTTCAGTGAGCTTGAAAGCAACAACAAAGTATTTACCGATAACTTTGAAAAAAGCATTTTGGTAAAAGCAGATGCTGCAGGCGCGACTGCGACACTTGGTACGCTAAACGAGTTACAAGCGACCATGCGTCGTAGCGAAAACCCACCAGCAGATCTACAGACTAAAATTGACGAAAAAGTTGCAGAACTTGCTCCTTATGTCGAAAAATTGTCTGAAAATCCAAATGCGTTAAAAGTTGGTAGCCGCTTGTTCCTACAGAACTGTTCTGTATGTCATGGCTCTAACGCTAAAGGTGCGACAGGCTACCCTAACCTAACAGACAATGATTGGTTATACGGCGGCGAAGCTAGCAACATTCTGACTACGCTACATAATGGTCGTATTGGCGGTATGCCTGCTTGGCGCGATCAGATCGGCGAAGACGGTGTACGTGCAGCTTCTGAATATGTATTGTCACTATCTCCAAATAACGGTAGTAAGAGTAACGGTGAACTTGATCAAACTTTGGTTAATCAAGGCGAAGCTATCTTTAAGCAGCAGTGTGCACTATGTCACTCTGAAAGCGGTAAAGGTATGATTTCAGCAGGTGCACCGAACTTGACTGACAATATCTGGTTGTATGGCGGTGAGCGTGAGACTGTACGTAATACATTACGTTATGGCCGTGCTGGCGTTATGCCTCAGTGGGAAACTAAGCTAGGTAATGAGCGTATCATGCTACTTGCTGCTTATATCTACTCACTATCAGATAAAACAGGCAAATCACCTGCAGCAGCACCAGTTACTGCTGCTACTCAGCCTGTAGCAACTGAAGAAGAAGCAGCTGCTAACTAAGACGTTGTTACTGTACTGAATATGGATGAGATTTAATGAAGGGAGAACTGTTATTGCAGTTCTCCCTTTTGCGTATGGCGGTATTGTTTTTTATTTAGAAATGACAATGATGAGCGGCTATAAACACTAGAAATCGTTCTCATATATTCGTTGCTTTTTACGATTATCACCCCATTATTAGTAGGGAGAATGTTAGAATAGCTATTTTTTAAAATAGTCTATTAGTCATAGCTTTATATCGCTCTGACTCAATCACATAACACGATAGTCAACTTCACATAAATTAGATGCAGGTTTGTTTAGTCTACTATTTGTAGTACCTTCACTCCCCTTTGCTTGTATCAAGATTATGTTGAACCAACTATATTTACAATCGATCATTTGGTAAGCAGATTAGAAGGTTTTTCATCGAATTTCCTATCCGCTATTTACTGACATTGATAACATCATACACTCATATACCTCGACGCTAGAGGTGTTTGTTCATCATGCCAGCAGACTGATTCTTTTTTAAAGAGGCACGTTTATGTCAGCACAACAATCCAATAAAATTCCTGTACAACAAGTCGATCTTGATGCAACCAAGCATCGTGTGCATCCGAGGTTTGTAACAGGTTTTTATCAAAATATTCGTGTCATCACGATGTATGCTCTTTTGGCGGCTTTTTTACTTTTGCCATGGCTGCGCTATAATGATAGACAAGCGATATGGTTTGATGTGCCATCGCAGCATTACTATATTTTTGGCATGACGTTTTTGACGCAAGATTTCTATTTTATTGCTGCATTTGCCATTATTGCCGCGTTTACGCTGTTTATGGTGACGGTATATGCAGGGCGCGTTTGGTGTGGTTATGCTTGTCCTCAAACGATATGGACGCATCTATACCAATATGTTGAAAAATGGGTGATTGGCGATCGTAATAAACGCATCAAGTTTGATAAAGCACCATTAAGTGCGAGCAAGGTATTCAAGCGTACGGTTGTTTATTCAATTTGGTTTTTGCTTTCTGTGATTACAGCAGCGACCTTTGTTAGTTATGTGGCGGGAACAGACTCTCTATATCATAGCTGGCAGTCAATAGGAGTAATTCCATTCCCTGACTGGCCAACGTGGGTATGGGTTTCAATGTTTATCTTCACCTTCGCTACTTATGCCAATGCAGGCTACATGCGTGAGCAGATGTGTGTACAGATTTGTCCTTATGGCCGCTTTCAGAGTGTGATGTTTGATAAAGACACATTGATCGTATCTTATGATTATGAACGCGGTGAGCCACGCGGTGCCCGTAAAAAAGGCACAAATCCAGAGCACTTAGGCGATTGCATTGAATGTACCATGTGTGTGCAGGTCTGCCCTACTGGTATCGATATTCGTGATGGCTTGCAAGTTGGCTGTATCCAGTGTGCAGCTTGTATTGATGCCTGTAACGAAGTGATGGACAAGGTCGGCTATCCGCGTGGACTGATTCGTTATACGACCGAACGTCAGTTAGCAGAAAAAGAGCCAAGCCGCGTACTACGCCCACGATTATTTGCTTATTTGACGTTATTAGCTGTGCTATGTGGCGGTGTTATATATGCGCTGACCGATCGCGTGCCCTTAGAGATTGATATCCGCCGTGACCGTAATCAGTTGTCGTCTATCAATAATCAAGGCATGATTGAGAACAGCTATATCGTCAAGCTGACCAACAAAACCCAAGAGCCTCACACTTATAAGATAACGCTTACACCACAAGATGGCTTAAGCTTAGAGCTGCGTTTCAATGACGTACCGTTAGAGGCCGGTGAAAGCTTTGATATGCCAGTCAGTATTTATGGTGATCCTGATGTAATAGAGTTTGGCCAAACGCCTGTCACGCTAAATGTGAGCAGCGAAAATGGCAAGTATAAGGTAAGTAAGCAAAATATCTTTACGACCCAAGGTCAGTAAATTACTGACTTATCCATTATTTAGTTTTATGTATCTCATTCGGTAGTCTAGCTAGTTCAAGTAGTTAAATAACTATTCTAGCTAAAGACTATCGAATAAATGTTTTACCATTAAACTGGTAGCGCTTAGCCGCCAAATTATCCGTTGATACCATTTGTAGATATATAATGAACAGCTATCTATTGAATGCGTATCTGATGCATAGGTATTTTATGTCTACTCCAGCACCGAACTTTAAACATCAAGACAAGCAGCCATGGTATAAAAATTACATGGTCGTTATCTTTGTGATTGGCATGCCTGCTGCGGTCGTGATCGCTTGTATCTGGTTTGTTTATTACTCTTACCAGATCCGTGATAGCGTGGTACGTGACGACTGGTATATGGATGGCAAAACGCTCTATCACGATGTGTCTCGTGACAAGCTCACGTATGACTTAGACTTGCATGGACAAATGCAATTTGCAGAAAATGGCGATATTGTGTTTTATCTTAACTACCCTGAGCAAAGCGTCCAGTCAGGCAAGCTGCTAAACGGCACACCACTTACCTATCCTGATACGTTGGAACTTTCTATTTCTCATGCAACGGATATCAAAAAAGACCGCGATGTTGTCCTTAAGCATGTTGAGGGCAATAAATACAGCGCACAAGTCGATATTGATCCTGTAAAAGCCAAGTATTACCTCCAGGTTAGCAACGACGGTAAAGATGATTGGCGTATGCAAGATGTCGCAAAACTGCCTCGTTCAAAGATCAGCTTTGACCCACTACCAGTTTTTGCTAAAAGTTAATGCTGTTAGTAGCATCTAGACATAAAAAAACCAGCCACTCGTCAGAGATCGGCTGGTTTTTTTTGAGCTATTTAATATCCTACTAATGAATAGGTACTATTTAATATAGCTCTAACTCATAAACTACTAAATCACAGGGTTAATCGTTGGAATTTTCTGTGCTTTACGCTCGTTTTGTGCGGCTTTCTCCGTCTCTTTTGAATAAGGCTTATCACTAGCGAACTTAGGATTGAACGTTTGCGTCCTTGGCGATACAGGTAAACCAATCTCAGCCAAACTATCCGTCTGCCCAGCTTGAATATTGTCGCCTTCAAATAAACGCTCATCATTATCGCGATCAAGACTGAGTGTTTCAAAATCAAACAATTCACGATCAGCTAACTGTGATGGCGCGACGTTTTGCATTGCCTTAAAGATAGAAGCCAAACGCTGCGGGTGAGCGTCATCCCATTCACGCAGCATATCGTTGATGATGGCGCGTTGTAGATTGGTCTGGCTGCCACACAGGTTACAAGGAATGATTGGGAATTCTTTTAATTTGGCATATTCAATAATGTCTTTTTCTTCGACATAGGCCAATGGGCGAATCAGCATATTTTGCTTGTCATCACTCAGCAGTTTGGGCGGCATGGATTTGAGCGCACCACCATGAAATAAGTTCAAAAAGAAGGTCGCTAGCATATCGTCACGATGATGGCCAAGGGCAATCTTAGTCGCGCCAATTTGTTTAGCAAAGCCATATAGTGAGCCGCGGCGCAGACGAGAGCACGCTGAGCAGTAAGTCTTGCCTTCTGGCACTACGCTTTTGACGATGCTATAGGTGTCTTTTTCTAAAATATAGTGGGCGATACCCTGCTCGTTTAGATACGCAGGTAAGATGTCTTCCGGATAGCCTGGCTGCTTTTGATCAAGATTCACCGCGACGATATCAAAATGAATCGGTGCAATGCTTTTTAGCAGCAATAAAATATCAAGTAAGGTATAGCTGTCTTTACCACCCGAAACACAGACCATCACCACATCGCCATCTTCGATCATATTAAAATCGCGGATTGCCCAAGAGACTTGGCGACGCAGCTTCTTTTGTAGTTTACGAAAGTACGCTGATTCAGTAGGTGCTTGCGCATCTGCAAACTGCGCGTCAATCATGCCCTCATCATTGCCATCTTCAGAGACGTCATCGTACTCTCTACTATCAGTATCGGTCTCCAAAGCCTGACTATCAAAGCTCATTGCATCAGATACATCATTAGCTTGAGAAGGAATATTTGGCGTAAATAAGGTTGCTGCGGTCATAAGTTACTCAATATCTTTATAAGGGTGATTTTACTATAAAGCGATTTGCAATAAGGCTTTTAAAGCATTGTCACTGAGGTCGCGTGACGGATGCTTTAAAAGCTGCGATTATAACAAATATTGCTAACAGATTGAAAAGATGACAGTAATACCGACTTTATTTTATTACGATGCTGTTTAAATTTGCTTTGGCAGCTTAGTGACGGGTGATTGGTCGCTTCGTGGTTCTGTAGTAGGCGTATTTTTGCTAAAATAGCCGTTTTCGTAAATCAATAATAGATATCACTATGACTAACGTTACTTTGCAAAACACCTCCGATCAAGCATTAGATGCTGACTTAGCTGCTCTTACCAAAAGCCAAAATGCGGTTGTCCTTTTATCAGGCGGTCTCGATTCGGTGACTTGCTTATATTGGGCAAAAGCACGCTATGCATCAGTGACAGCTGTCAGCTTTAACTATGGTCAACGTCATAATAGTGAACTTGTCGCCGCAAAGACGATCGCTGAGACAGCAGGTGTCAATCATAGAATCATCGATATTGATATCGCACAACTGGGTGGCTCATCGCTAACAGACCACAGCATGATCGTGCCAGATGGTGATTCGGACAAATTCCCTAGCAAAAAACGCGATGAAATCGATAACGACGCTATCCCAAATACCTATGTGCCTGCGCGTAACACTATCTTCTTATCATACGCGCTAGCAGTCGCCGAAGTCGCTGATGCCAATCATATCGTCATTGGTGTCAGCTCAGTTGACTATTCTGGCTATCCTGACTGCCGTCCAGAGTATATAGCTGCCTTTGAACATATGGCCAACCTTGCGACAAAAGCAGGCGTTACTGGAAATCGCTTATCGATTCAAACGCCATTGCAGCAATTATCAAAAGCCCAAACTATTGAGCTTGGTCTGTCATTAGGTGTCGATTACGGCCAGACGATTTCTTGTTATCGTGCAGATGCCAATGGTCTTGCTTGCGGTGTTTGTGATAGCTGCGCATTGCGTCGTCAAGGCTTTGCCCAAGCTGGCGTAACCGACCCTACTCATTATCAGTCTTAATTAATTTTAGTCAGTCCTATATAAGTTGGGTACGGTATCAGGCGCGCTTAGTCTACTACTTGTATTACGTTTAATCGCCTACCTTATGTTTAAATCATATCGAACCGACTATGTATTAACGATAAACGCTGCGTGGAATGACGATACCCATCAACATTCGCGCAACATTCGCTTGCATTAACACAGCACGTCGTTCTTGTATTCTAATCGACATACTTGCTATCGTATGAACGATTATATTTATCGAAAGATGTACACGACGATATCGGTCACTCATATATTGATGAGTTGACTTTGCATTGAGCAAAAGATAAAAAATTGACGCTACCCGTAAGAGGAAATTTATGAAGTTGTTGCCAGTACTACCCCTAGCCTTAGCGGCCCTGTTTGCCTTGCCACAAGCTAACGCTGCTGACATTAAGCAAGACAATATTAATTCATGTGTCAATGGCGCAGTCAAATATAAAGTCGCTGACAAAAGCAACGCAACCAAACTATGTAACTGTACTATTGGTGTGCGCAGCAACATGACTATCGGTCAAATGTGGGAAATCGAAAGCTACGCGCAAGATAAGAAAGACCCTTCTAATCTGCCATATGTGAAAGCGATGCAAAAAGATTTGCAACAGTGCACCGTTGGCTTGGATTTGAAGAAGCCGCAAAAACCTGCGTAACCTCTAATCGTTTGATATACAAAAGACTGGCTATTGCCAGTCTTTTTTGTTGCCAATGAATGGGCAAAGTGTAAAACTGATTATTTATTTCTACTAATCTGCTTATAATAAGAACACTATAAATAGAACCATAATTACGCCAATACACACAACTAAAACTAATAAGGATTTTACAATGGCTAAGCCAACGACAGAAACCATTCACCTGCCTGATTTTCCAGTAACTATAGTACGCAAGCTTGCTGGCAATTTTATTCATGATGAAATCAATTTAAAAGAAATGGTCGCCAATACCGATAAAGGCCTTATTCTGTATTTTTATCCCAAAGACAATACGCCAGGCTGCACTACACAAGCAACAGAGTTTACCTCGCACCTTCATGATTTTGACGAATTGGGCTACGACATTATCGGCGTCTCTCGTGACAGCGTTGAATCTCATGAAAAATTTATCGACAAGTATGATTTACAGATTCCACTCATCAGTGATGCCGACGAAAAGCTATGCCAGTATTTTGACGTTATCAAAGAAAAGAATATGTACGGCAAAGTTACGTTAGGCCTTGTACGTTCGGCATTTGTATTCGATAAAAACAGTGAGCTGACTCATGCTCAGCGTAACTTACGTGCTAAAGACTATACCAGTCGCTTACTGACTATATTGGCGCCATAATTACTGGTTCTGTACTTAAATCAGTATTATTGGCACTATAATTAAGTCAATATTCATCATAAGAACGATAAAAATAGAATAAAAAATATAAGCCGAGAATTTAGTCTATTACTGAATATAACCTTTACCCTATTAGAGAATAATATGAATAAACAATCTGGCACTACCACTGACGATACGCCGAGAGAAGTCACGCGCAAAGTATCTGTCGCTATTATTGGTGCTGGTACCGCAGGTCAAAATGCTTTTCGCCAAGCAAGTAAAATCAAAGATGATGTGGTCATTATTAATGAAGGGTTTTGGACCACGACCTGTATTGCGGTCGGCTGTATGCCTAGTAAGCTGCTAATTGCAGCTGCTGATCGCGCACACGATGCCAACCATTCTGCTGAATTTGGTATTCATGCAACCGCGCAAGTCGATGGCAAACGAGTCATGGAGCGTGTGCGTGACGAACGCAGTCGTTTTGCCAGTTACATCAAAAAGCAAGTGGACAGCTGGTCTGATCATAAGAAAATCGACGGTCGTGCTCGTATTAATGAACAAGGGCTAATCGAGGTCAATGATGAGTTGATTGCTGCTGAGCAAATCATTGTCGCCACAGGTAGCTCGCCGTTTATTCCTGATGGATGGGCGGAGAAGCTTGGTGATACTATGCTCACTTCTGATAGTGTCTTTGAGCTTGAAGACTTACCAAAAACGATGGCTGTCGTCGGTGCTGGTGCCATCGGTCTAGAGCTTGCACAAGCATTCACACGTTTAGGTGTGGAAGTTACGCTGCTAAACCGTGCCAAACAAGTGGCTGGTCTAAAAGATGATGATATTAATAATAAAGCCATGGATTGCTTAAGTCATGAATTAACCATGCATCTAGGCAGCGAAATTACCGATGTAGGTACACAAGCAGATGAAGGTAATAAAAGTGCGTTTATCAAATATGAAGACAGCGCTGGTGAGTCTCAGCAATGGCAAGGCGAGTACGTCTTAGTTGCTACTGGTCGTCGCAACAATATTAAGCAGCTGGGTGTCGAAAACTTAGGTGTTGAGCTAGACGATAAGAACCGTCCAAAAAACTTGAGTAAAAAAACAGGTCAGATTGGCGACTTAAACGTCTATATCGTTGGTGATGCCAATGCTAATATTCCGTTACTGCATGTGGCTAGCGATGAAGGCTATAGTGCGGGCAGTATGGTCTGCGAGAACACAGAAGCGGCTTATATTCGCCCACCTGCGACGCCGTTTTCTATCGTATTTTGCTCACCGCAAATCGTCAATGTTGGTATGTCGCTACCAGAGATTCAAAAAGATTCAGAACTCGAATTCGTTATCGGTAGCGTGAGCTTTGATAATCAAGGACGTAGCCGTGTAATGGGTGTCAATTGCGGATTGCTACATATCTATGGCTGCAAAAAGACAGACAGAATTTTGGGCGCTAGTATGGTCGGCCCTGACGCTGAATATATCGGTCATATACTTGCTACAGCGATTACCAATGATTTGAGTATTAAAGACATGCTCGACACCCCTTTTTATCATCCGACGATACTAGAGGGACTACGTACGGCGCTACGTGATGTGCAGTACAAAATGGAGATACCTTTCCAATCTTTAGATACCCAAAAGGATAATTCTTAATCGACCCTTTAGCTAACTCCTCAAATCAGCAATGCCTTTAAATTAATAGTAACTAGTCTTAACCATTACTTTATTTGATTGCCTTGACGACTTGAGGTAATTTATAAATAGATATTCGTTTACAATTTTTTGTACAAACACATCCTGCATGGACGAAAAAATGCCAATCGCTAGTGTTACCGACTTTTTTGAAGAGATCGTTCGCGACTTACATACTAGCCTATATCTTGCTCTCGGCGGCTCTATCGATGAAGAGTCACTTAATTGGTCCTCTCAAGCAGTAGAATTGGCGAGCACTGGCATCAAAATCCTAATACTGCTTGCGGTATTGGGATTTTTTTATTGGTTGGCCAATTATATTCTTAGACAAAGCCAAGCCAAAATTAGACTAAATGAGCGCCGCACTAAGATTGTCCGTTCAGTTTTGCGCTATGTCTGGATTGTCGCCAGTCTGATAGCGATTATGAGTCAGATAAACTTTGAGCCAGAGACCATCAAAGCCACCGCAAAGGCAAGCACTTGGGCGGGCATCTATTACGTACTTTGGGCATCATCAGGACAAATCATTCACAGAGTCCTGCAGCACTATGGGCTCAATGCTTCCATAGAGCAGCTACTCAAAAATATTTTATCTGTATTACTATTGGTACTCGGGCTTGCCAGCGTCATGGCGCAATTTGGCTTCGACATTGTATCGTTAGTGGCGGGTTTGGGTATTGTTGGTTTGGCGGTTGGCTTCGCCGCTCAGTCTACCCTTGCTAATTTTATCGCTGGTATCACTATTTTACTTGAGCAGTCTTTTCAGGTCGGTGATTGGATTCATATCAATGACAATGAAGGGCGCGTAGTACTTATCGCGTTGCGCACCACTCATATCCTCACTCGAGACAATATTACTGTCATTATCCCAAATTCCAACGTTGCCTCATCAGAAGTCATTAACCTGACTTCCAAAAATTTTATCCGTTTTGATATTCGCGTACGTATCGCGTTCGAAGATGATATTGAGACGGCTCGTAAGGAAATTTTGCAAGTACTCAGCAATACCGATGCGGTGCTTAATCGTCCTGAGACCTCAGCGACCGTGGCAGAAATTGGCGAGTACGGGGTGTTCTTTATCGTACGTTTTTGGGTCAAACCAGCAGCCGTTGCCCGCATCCCCAAAATCAAAGAAGTGCTGCAAGAAGAGATTAAGGTTGCATTTGATGCGGCTAATATTTCTACGCCCTATCCTCATATGCGATTGCTGATGCCAAAAGATGTTGATTACCCTATCGCGACTAAACCCTTTGCGACCACCACTCAAATCGTCCCAGAGGAATTACCACTGACGAAGGGTGAGTAGAGAATTTATTGTCACGTATTTGACTATCACATCTTAAAATCTTAAACACGGCTACTTTGAACCATCCTACTGTGAATTATGGTAAAATTGCCGGTTACACCGATTATCTTATTATTTGCTTTTTTGTCAATTTAGCCCACAGGTACCCGTATGACCGAACAAACCGCGCCCGCATCTCTAACAGCAGCTTCACCAGAGTTGTCGCTTGATCTTATTATTACCTGTGCCGATGGGCTTGAGGCACCACTGCAAACTGAGCTAACCAGTTTTGGCATTGACAGCGAAATCAAAAGTACCGGCCGTCTAGCCGTAACTGGTGGCTTGCGTGAGCTATATACCATCTGCCTATGGTCACGCGTGGCCTCGCGGGTATTGATGCTGATTAAACGTAAAAACATCAATGCAGAATACGACGTTGCAGAGCAGCTATACGGCTTGGCAAAATCGGTCAATTGGACTGAGCAATTTAGCCTAGAGCAAACCTTTGCTATTCGTCTGTCTGTCGATAAGCGTGTCGCCGTCAGTCAGCAGTTTGCGATGCTACGTATCAAAGATGCAATTGCCGATACCTTTAACGAAGTTTATGACAGCCGTCCTAACGTCGACAGCAAAAACCCAGACTTCTCTGTTTTTGCAACCATCAATGATAAGCAAGCTGAGTTGTATTTAGATTTATCCGGTACCAGTTTGCATCGCCGTGGTTATCGTGTGGCCATGACAGAAGCGCCATTAAAAGAAAACTTGGCAGCCGCTCTACTCTATAGTGCTGGTTGGCACAAGAAAAACGAAGCTGGCGATGCACCTTTCTATAATGCGTTAATCGACCCAATGTGCGGTTCTGGCACGTTCCTTATTGAAGCGCTATTAATGCATTGTGACTATGCTGTGGGTATCGACAAAGCTGCCAATCAATTTGGTTTTTACCAGTGGCAGCATCATGACGAGACGTTATGGCAAGAAATGATCGATGATGCTCAAACACGTTTCCGTGAAGCATTAGAGATTGCCAATGAGCAGCCTGATACATTGCCGCTTATGCTGGGCTTTGATGCTGATAGTGGTGCGATTCTTGCTACAGAGAAAAACCTTATTGCCGCAGGTTTACAAGACCTTTTACCGCTACTCGATATCGAACATCGTGCGCTTGACCAACTCAGCAACGTGCTCAAGCCATTAGTCAATGATGGTCGATTGAGCAATCCTTTGGTCATTACCAACCCACCGTATGGTGAGCGTTTGGGTGATGAAGAAATGATTAAGCCGTTGTATCAAGCAATTGGGCTTATCTTGCAAGACAGCTTTGCCGGTAGTGGCATTGACCCGATGCTTGGCATATTGGCCTCTCATGTTGAACAAGTAGATATTCTACCAATTAAAGAACCAAAAACGTTACGCTGTCATAATGGTGCTATCACCGTCTATTTCCGCTACGGAACGCTTATCGCTGGACAAACGGGCAACCTTGTCAGTCGTTTTGAGAAACGCGAGATTGAAGTAGAAGATGGTCAAGACTTTATTAATCGTCTGCAAAAAAACCTTGCTAAACTCAAGAAACTGGCCAAAAAAGACAATGTAAGCAACGTTCGTGTTTACGATGCTGATTTACCTGATTTCAAAGTCGCGATCGACTTGTACGGTGATTATGCGCATGTGCAAGAATATGCGCCGCCAAAGACCATCCCACCTGAAACTGCAAAGAAACGCTTTAACTTGGCATTGATGGGTATCCGTGAAGTCTTTGATATTAACCGTGAACAGATCTTTATCAAAACGCGTGCTCGTCAGTCTGGCAACGATCAGTACAGCAAACAAAACACCACAGAAAAACGTGGCAAGTTTCATGTTGCGCGCGAAGATGGTGCTTACCTTTATGTCAACTTTACAGATTATTTAGATACTGGCCTATTTATCGATCACCGTAATATGCGTGCTCGTATCAAGGACAATAGCCGCGGTAAAGCCGTACTTAACCTGTTCGCTTATACTTGTACCGCAAGTGTGCATGCAGCGCTTGCTGGTGCGAAAAAAGTCACTAGCGTTGATTTGTCACAGAACTATCTAGATTGGGGCAAACAAAACTTTGTCTTGAACGGTTTGGATGTTAGCCGCAATAAGTACCAGTTCGTTGCTGCCGATATCTTTGAGTGGATTAAAGACAATACCGAACAGTTCGATGTTATCTTTATTGATCCACCGACCTTCTCAAACTCTAAGAAATTCCAAGGTACTTTTGATGTGCAACGTGATCATGCTGCATTGATTAATCGTGCGATGAACCGCCTAACCTCTGATGGCGTCTTGTACTTTTCTAACAACTTTACGCGTTTTGAGTTAGATGAGCAGTTGACTCAGCGTTATGACATCATTGATATCACGCAAAAAACCATTGGCTTTGATTTCAACATCAAAAAGCCGATTCATCAAAGCTTTGAGATTCGTCATCGTCAAAGTCTGTAACTCGAAGTTTTAGATTTACAGTTTAGAATCTAAAGTCCGTAAACAAGATTTTGATAAATAAAACTATAGATTTATAGTGGCAGCATAAGTACCTGAAACTTCTGTTTTTTGCCGAATGTATATAAAATATAACAATGGCCCAATCAGCTTTGATTGGGTCATTTTTTGTTGCTATGATAGAGCGTTACTAGGCGATGGATTTGCGCAGTTATTGCGTAAGCATCGCCTTTTTTCGATAACCTCATAAACCACTAACGTCTAATAAAAAGGATAACACCATGGCTTTATCACTTAATAAAGGCGGTAATTTATCGCTAACGAAAACTGACCCAAATTTAACCAAGCTACTTATCGGTCTTGGTTGGGATGAGCGTGCCACTTCTGGTGCTGAGTTCGACCTTGATGCTAGCGTATTTTTGCTAAATGGCGCGGGTAAAGTGCGCGGCGATCATGACTTCATCTTTTATAATCAGCTGAAGTCTGACAATGGCGCTGTCGAGCATACTGGTGACAACCGTACTGGCGAAGGCGACGGTGATGATGAAGTTATCAAAGTAAACCTCACTCAAGTACCTGCAGACGTAGATAAAGTAGTCGTGACAGTGACTATTCATGACGCGGCTGCGCGTAGCCAGAACTTTGGTCAAGTCGCCAATGCCTTTATCCGTGTCGTTAACGAAGAGACTGGCACTGAAGTCGTACGTTTTGATCTAGCAGAAGACTACTCTGTAGAGACAGCGATGGTGTTTGGCGAAGTATATCGTCACAACGGCGAATGGAAATTCCGTGCTGTTGGTCAAGGCTACTCGGGCGGCTTGCAAGCGATGTGTCAGCAATACGGTGTTGATATCTAAAACCATTATTTACTGGTATTTAGTCTGTTATTAGTCACTGTCATCACGTCCAAAATAGCAAACCGCCATCGTTGCAAATAGTCACAATTTTTAATGGCCAAATGACTAGTAATGCTTTACGTTTCGTTTAAAATTATGCATAAAAAGTGGTTAGTAATAACCGCTTTTTTGCGGTTCATGCCTATACTAGGTAGACCTTAGCTTTACGCAACCATACAGGATGTGTCATGAGACATTTTTATTTAGACTTTATTTTCACCGCAATTGCTTTGGCAATAGCAGCATGGTGGGGATATTCACATGGCGGTATGGGTGGCATGATAGCCACTCTTTCTATTACCGCTATTTTGGCCGTCATGGAGATTTCATTATCTTTTGATAATGCGGTGGTCAATGCTTCAGTCCTTAAGGGCTGGGACGAATTTTGGAAAAAGATATTTTTAACCGTTGGTATCCTAATCGCAGTATTTGGTATGCGATTGGTCTTCCCTATTGTCATCGTCGCGGTTACTGCCGACCTTGGTATGATGGAAGTCATCAACTTGGCTTTATATAGCCCTGAAGAGTATTCAGCAAGACTGATGGCACACCATGCGGAAATCTCAGCATTTGGTGGTATCTTCTTGCTATTGGTATTCTTGAACTTTATTTTTGATGACAAAGAAGTACATTGGTTTGACTGGCTTGAAAGCCGTTTAGCCAAGCTAGGCAAAGTCGATGCCATGAGCGTATTTGTAGCGCTTATCGTCTTGATGATTGCGGTATCGTGGGCTAATGCAGAGCAGTCAAGCGCTGTCCTAATCGCAGGTGTTTGGGGTATCTTGGTTTATCTGGGCGTACAGGTTGTATCAGGTATGCTCGAGGGCGATCTGGAAGAAGACCTAGAAAACGAAGAAAATGGTTCGGGCGCTGCGGCGACCAGTGCCATTATGAAAGGCGGTATCATTGGTTTCCTATACTTAGAAGTCCTAGATGCCTCATTCAGTTTCGATGGTGTGATTGGCGCATTTGCAATCACCAATGACGTGATTGTTATCATGTTAGGTCTTGCAATTGGTGCGATGTTCGTACGTTCTATGACTATTTTCTTGGTAGACAAAGGCACGCTTGACGAGTTCATCTATCTTGAGCATGGCGCACATTATGCCATCGGCGCATTGGCACTGATTATGCTATTGTCAGTGAAGTTCCATGTGCCAGAGATTATCACTGGTTTGATTGGTATTACCTTTATTGGTTGGGCGCTGCTAGCGTCACTTCAGCATCGTAAAGCTGAGAAAGCAAGCCTAAACTAAGGCGTGTTCTCAGTGTAGTCTGTATCTAGTTATACATCTAAGCAGGTCATATCATCAGGTATGGCCTGTTTTTTTTCACATTATTTCGCCATACTGTTAGGTCTTGTGGAAGCCCCAAAATATCGGAATAACCCATAATTAAGACAATCAATGGTTAAAATTACGTTTGCCCTGTTACTATTACCCTATCTTCAGTTAAAATCCTCATCCTTAAATAACTTGTCGAAATAAGACCCTATAAACGATATGCAAAAAATTCTTGATGATATTGCCGCAGAGATGGCAAGTGAAACTGACCGCGGCAAAGTAGCAGATTATATCCCGCAATTGGCTCATGTCGATCCTAATCAGTTCGGTATAGCTGTAGCGACTCCTGATGGGCATATGTATGCAGCAGGTGATGCAAGCACTCTGTTTTCCATCCAAAGTATCTCTAAGGTATTTACCTTAACCATTGGTCTTGGCAAGCTAGGAGATACACTTTGGACACATGTCGGGCGTGAACCATCTGGCGATCCCTTTAATTCAATTGTGATGCTCGAGCACGAGTCTGGCCGACCGCGCAATCCTTTTATCAATGCTGGGGCAATCGCAGTTGTCGACGCCATTATGATGGGGCATAAACCTAAAGAAACACTGGGTGAAATCCTGCAGTTTGTTCACCTCATTGCAGATGATGAGTCAATTCGCTTTGATCATAAAGTAGCGGCTTCTGAGATGGCGCACAAGGACCGAAATGCCTCTCTGGCGCACTTTATGAAATCCTTTGGTCGTTTAAGACACGATGTGGATAATGTATTAGGTACGTATTTTCATCAGTGCTCAATTGCAATGAGTTGCCAACAGTTGGCCAGTGCCGGTCTTTATTTAGTGTCTAACGGAGTTGATAAGCACTCAGGAGTACGTGTAATCAATGAAAAAAGAGCACGCCGTATTAACTCATTGATGATGATGTGTGGTCATTATGATGGCTCTGGCGAATTTGCTTACCGCGTGGGCTTACCAGGAAAAAGTGGTGTTGGTGGCGGTATTTTGACGATAGCACCTGGTAAAGGTTCTATCGCTGTCTGGTCACCAGGGCTTGATCATGTAGGTAACTCTAAGCTTGGACTAAAAGCACTAGAGCGCTTCGTACAAAAAACTGGCTGGTCGGTTTTTGCAGAATAAGAGATACATGTATATTTATCTAAATAGGTTTTTTATATAATGCCATGCTCTCATACTAGCTGCGAAGCATACCTAAGCCATGAGTTAGTTTGTTCTAAGCCTATATAGTCAGTCGATGCTTTTTAAAGCGATTGTTTTATCTAAGCTACCTTTGTGCCAAATCCCTTTTTGTATGAAACATTACTTTTCATAATAATATCTTAACGACTATTGCTAAGTTGATTAGAAATTATCAAAGATACAGAAGTATTATGTCCCTTAGTAAGCATATAGTAAGCGCACAAAATACGCCTTGCTTAGTGAGCAAACGCTTAGTATAGTAAAACGTAATGATATGCAGGGCATAGCGTACAGGTAAGTTTTTATTATTTGCTCCGAGGTATCAGTCACTGCACAACTTTTAGTTTATTTTTTATCAATCAATCCACTTAACTATTAATCCAAAGGATATTTGTATGGCTATTAGCTTAACAAAAGGCGGCAACGTAAACTTATCAAAAGAAGCGCCAGGTTTAACTAACATTACAGTCGGTCTAGGCTGGGATCCACGTGCCACTGACGGCCAAGAGTTTGATTTAGATGCAATCGGTTTCTTGATTAACGAAGCAGGCAAAGTCCGTAACGACCAAGATTTTATCTTTTTCAATAACCTAAAATCAGACAACGGCGCTGTTGAGCATACTGGTGATAACCGTACTGGCGAAGGCGATGGCGATGATGAGAAAATCAAAATCAACCTTGCTAGCATCCCAGCTGATGTCAACAAAGTAGCTATCTGCGCCATCATCTATGAAGGCCAAGCACGTAACCAAAACTTCGGTCAAGTTGGTGATGCTTATATCCGCGTTGTAAACGACAATGGTGAGTCTGAAATCGCTCGTTACGACTTATCAGAAGATGGCAGCACTGAAACAGCGATGATTTTCGGTGAATTATATCGTCACAGCGGTGATTGGAAATTCCGGGCGGTTGGTCAAGGCTTCAGCGGTGGTCTTGGACCATTAGCAGCCTCTTATGGCGTAAATGTTTAACGTTAAAACCAACGCAAACGTTTAGCAAGCCAATTATCATAATCAGACGTCTAGTTATGATCTAATGAGCCATCAAGTGTGCCCCTTTAACGCATTTGATGGCTTTAAATTTAATTGGCTTATCATTAAAAGCTATAGAGCCCATAAAAGCACACGCACACATTAAGAGCATTTAACAAAGATATTAGAATAAGGATTTGCAAGCCATGGCCGCAACATTCAGTTTGATCGGTACTATTGAACCTTTTTTGCATTGTAATCTTAAAAAAGGCGATTCAATTTATTGTGAAGCCAATGCAATGGTGATGATGGAGTCCAATCTTGAGCTGAAAGGTAAGCTACAAGGTGGGCTGATGCAGTCACTGATGCGCCGCTTTGCAAATGATGAATCGTTGTTCCAACAGCAGATTGAGGCAGTTAATGGTGAGGGCGACTGTTTGCTAGCGCCCACGCTCGATGGTGATATGCAAATCATAGAAGTTGGCAAGCAGCAGTATACATTGAGTGATGGTGCGTTTGTCGCAGCCCAAACTGGCGTCGATATCAGAGCCAATATTCAGCGCAACTTAGGCGGTGCAGTATTCGGTGATACAGGCGGCTTTATGGTGATGCAGACCCAAGGCCAAGGTCAAGTCGTGGTATCTGGTTTTGGCTCGTTGTTTGAGATTGATGTCACACCAGACAAAGATGTCATCATTGATAACGGTCATGTGGTCTGCTGGGACTCAAATCTTGAATACAAGTTGTCAGTTTCGACCAGTAAGAAAAAAGGCATCATGAGCAATATTATCAACTCCGTTACTAGTGGCGAAGGTATGGTTCTGAACTTCTCAGGAAGTGGCAAAGTCATTATTTGCTCGCGCAATCGTGACAGTTATCAAGGTTGGATACAAAGCGTCTTAGGTAGTAGCTCAGGCGGACGTGGCGGCGGTGGCGGCTTTTTAGACAATATCTTATAGTGCATTTCGCAATTTATACCAATTTCTGACTTTATTTTTAAACGGTTTTACTCACAATTATTATAAGGATACTCACATGGCAGTTAGTCTTCAAAAAGGTCAAAAAATCTCCCTAAGCAAAGAAGCTGGTGGCGAGCTGACTCAAGTTAAATTGGGTCTAGGTTGGGATGTCGCTCAAGGACCACAGGATAAAAAAGGTGGTTTCTTAGGAAAATTATTTGGCGGCGGCTCTGGCGGCGACTCTATCGATTTAGATGCTTCATGCATCATGTTCGATGCCAACAAGCAAGCGGTCGATGCCATTTGGTTTAGTCAGCTAAAATCGAAAGATGGCAGTATCGTGCATACTGGTGACAACCGTACTGGCGACGGTGATGGCGATGATGAAGTTATCAATGTTGATCTCTCAAGAGTACCTGCTAATGTGGTTTCATTGGTATTTACGGTCAATAGCTTTACTGGTCAAACGTTTGAGACCGTAGAAAATGCGTTTTGCCGTATCGTTAATGCCAATAATAACAGCGAAGTAGCACGTTATAACTTGTCTGCCCAAGGTGGACATACAGCGATGGTAATGGCAAAAGTTTATCGTCACAACAATGAATGGAAAATGCATGCGATTGGCGAGACTGCTTCTGGTCGCACTTTCCACGACTTAATGCCTGCCATCACACCGCATGCATAATTGACTGAAAACTTAACTGGATTATTACCAATCTAGTTAAATAGTTTATTTCAAAAGAGAGCGGCCCATCTATCAATAGCTGGGCCGCTCTCTTTTGTTTATTATTTAGATCTTAAAAAACACTATTTACGTCCACGCTTCCAGCTAAATCCCCAATTAAATGCTTTGTCCATCTCTTGATGACCTTTGAAGTATTGGTTGATACGCTCAACATTGATACTGCCTTGCTGATTGACCAAACGGGCAATGGCACACATTGGTAGATTGCCCGCACCTTCGGTCAAACGTGTCTCAATCGGTGATTGCTCTGGCACATGGATAGTCACAACCCCATCGGTTTTTTCCCAGTTAGGTGCGCCTTCGTAAATAAACGCAAAGATAAATACCTCTTCAATCTGCGACCATTGTTGACCATTAATATCTAGCCATTCACCGCCACTTACCTGCCCTGTTCTATCATCCGCACGTAGGCAGACGTAAGGCGCTGATTGCAAGCTACCAAAGCGATTTCCCAACGCTTGAATAAGGGTTTTTTCACCACTTTTTAGATGAATCATAGCGCCGACATCTAAATCGATACCGCTTGATTGATGCTGCTTAAACAGATCTCTCAGTATGCCTTTTTTAGGCGCTGATTTATCACTTTGGGGGCCTTGGTTCCAATCTAAATTGACTGAAATTTTACCAAAGTCATCACGTTTTTTAAGATTAATGCTAGATTGGTTTTTGGTTAAGGTTATTTTACTTAAGTTAATTGAAGGGTTAGCAGGAATCGGTGGCGGATTGTTAGCTTGAGACGTGTTGCCTGCTTTTTGCGTATTGATTGGTCGCTGCGTGTTGATAGGTTGAGGTTGGCTTTGTGCAGGGTTATGATTTTGGGCAGGCGCTTCATCAGCGATTTCCACACCAAAATGCTCAGATAAAGGCTTTAGCCCTCCCTCAAATCCTTGGGCAATAAAACGAAATTTCCAGCTTCCTTGTCTGCGATAGCATTCAGCCAATATAATGGCTTTTTCATTACGGCCTGCGCTACTCAGCTGACAGGTCATCAGTACTTGACTACCCTGTAAGACTTGAATGTCCACATCGCCAACTTGTGACAGTGTTTGCGCACTAGAAAACGCTAGGGCAATTTTCTCAATACTTGCAGGCTGTCCAGACAAATTAATATCAAAAAACCCATCACTGTCATGACCACGGAAGCTAACATTACCATCATCGCTACGTGTCTGACCATAAAATATCATGTCTCCATCACCGCGTACTTTGCCGTCAGTAGTCAGACGATAAGCGGCACAATCGATGGCATTTTGGCTTAAAATACGAATGCTAATATTGTCAGTCGGTAGTGGCGCATTGGCACCTGCAATTAGTTTTTGAGGTTGGTTTTGACTCATCATACGTCCTTTGGATTATTTATTATACTGTTGTCATTGTCATGCTGACTGTCGTCATATAGTAGCATGGATATTATGAATTTTTTGAACCAGACAATCGCGATATAAGCGCTAAAGTCGTCCTTACAAATCCCTATGACTATTTTATTAGAGGCGTTTATAACGCATATCATTTGTATATAATACGTCCTATTAAACCGTATACCTTTGCTAATATTACTATTAGATTTGCAGTAGCAATATTGACCTGCCCATTCCCCTACACCTAATGATAACGCTGAGAGAATTATGAATAATCTTGCTGACAATAGTAACCCTTTAATGCCAGTAGCGGCGTGGTTAGCTGAAGGTCAATCTAGCCAGCGTGATATGTTGGAGAGCTTACAAAGTCTAAAAAGCAAATCGAGCAGTCCTTCAAACAACCCTTTTCAAGTTATTGCTTCACACCGTCAAGATAGGCCTGAGATTTTCGAATTCGCCGATATGATTTATTGCGAGCCATCTGACTCGATCGTAGATACTGATGACCAAACGACTGCCGAAACTGCTATACCACGCTGGCAGTTCGTATTGAAGCAAGCTCAGAAGCATAACGTAAAAGTAATACTAACTGGACGCAATGGTATTGATTATGAAGTGCATCGTGAAAAATTTGACGCTGCGGGTATTCGCTTATTGACGGGGGCAACCAGCGTAACGGCACTAGAATCAATCGATGATAAATTTGCTTTTATGCAGCATTGTCACACTCATAACATTCCAGTGGCAGACGCATGGCGTTTTGACAATACGGCGGAGCTTGAGGCTTTATTAGCCGAGCATGGTGACCAGCCTCTATGTGTTAAACCTGTTGTCGGTATTTTTGCCCAAGGGTTTTGGCGACTGGACTCTGGTAAAGAATATGGCGAGCAATATGATAGCTTTGAGCACTTATATTTTACTGAAGAGAAAAAAATCAACACAGCTCAGTTTGTGAATGCCTATACCAACAGCCAAATGGTACACGAGCGCCCTATTCCAATGCTGCTAATGCCTTATCTGTCAGGGCAAGAGTACTCTATCGATGTAGTCTGTGAATATGGCGAAGTCCTAGCTGCTGTCACTCGTCATAAAACAGGAAAGATACAACACGTTGGTTATGAGCAGTCTGTCATGGATGTCGTAATCCCATTGATTAGGGCTTTTGGCTGTGATGGTATCGTCAGTGTACAGACCAAAGCTGATGATAGCGGTCAGCACCGAGTTCTTGAAATTAATAGCCGTCCATCAGGTGGCATTGGGTATACCTCTCATAGTGGGATTGATTTGACTCAAGCTGGATTTTCTTATTGGTTGGGGCTATCAGAGAGACCTAACTTAGAGACCAATATTCAGCATATTAAACCATGCCAAGTACGCTCTATTATGATGAGTGTCAAAATTGAAAAGGATGATAAATAAATAATCCGCTACGCATACACGTGGTTAGCAGATGATTTGAACAGACACAAAAAAGGTTTTTAGATTAATATCTAAAAACCCTTGTTTATTTTCATTTTTAATTGATATTAAAAATGAGCGTTTAAAATTACTCGCCAAATGCTAGTGTTGCTTGCTTAGGTGCATTTTTAGAAGCAATGACCCATAGTAAGCTCAATACGATTGCTGAACCGATGAAGATCATAATTGATGAAGATATGGCACCTGCATGCGTATAATCCATAGACATTGAGTGATCAGTCATCGTCATTTCCATCGCGGCTATCCCAGTGTAATGCATACCACAAACTGCCAGACCCATGATGAAGGCACTACCAAAACGCTGTAATGTACCACGTAGATTGAATGCCAACCATAGCGCAGCGATAGCAGCTACAATAGCAATCACAATCGATAAGATAAGCAGCGGTATATTGTATGACATGGTAGCGTCCATCTGCATAGAGGCCATACCGGTATAATGCATAGCTGCAACACCCAGTCCAGTAAGTACGCCGCCACCGATTAACTTAGCAACGCTTGGTTCACCACGACCTACGATAACAATACCAACTGCAACGAAACAAATCGCGAGTAGCATTGAGACAATTGTTAGCCCTAAGTCATAAGTCACAGGCATCTTCATATCTACAGCCATCATACCGATATAATGCATAGACCAAATCGCACCACCGATAGCAATCGATGATAGCGCTACCCAAAAATACAAATCCGTTCCTGGCTTAGCAGAAGGTACTCGAATGGCAAGGTTTAAGCCAACATAAGAACCAAATACTGCAATGGCGTATGAGACCAACACCAAAAGTAAGTTATATTCAACTTCCATCATTTTTTTGCCTTTTATCTATCATAAGAATTGAGTCAAATAACGTTACTTTTATTGCAACATGGTGCGTCATTCGCTCGTTGATTTTTTTGCATAGACATGAAATTATCTACACGCAGTTTTTCTTACCCAATGGTAAATTCACAAATATTGGTACTGCCTGCGCCGCAGTTAGTCTCTTCAACTTGAACCACATCTATAGCAGGGTTGCTTGCCAAAAAGCCTTCTATATAGCCCACAATAAAATGGCATCCTGAGTGAGTATGATCTGACGACTTACAGAATGGACATTTGATTAAATAGATCACATTATTCTTTGCTTTAACTTTAGACAGACCTTTTAGTGCTGGCACAAGCTCACGAGTGATCGTAGTAGGCATCTTTAGTGGGCTACCAAGTGAATAATCACGCTGGTAAATACCGCCGCCAACCTTACGACCCAACTCTTGCAATGCAGTCACACGTCGCTCAATAGGTAAACTATCCTCATACTGGCTGACAATATCTGCTATTTTAGGGTAATAAGCACCGATGGCTGATAAGACGCTTTTTTCATCCAATGTCTTTTTTGCAGGGGCAGCTGACGAGCCGCCCTCTTCATCTATTTCTAGATTAAAAAGCGTACAGCCTTCAATTGAAGACAAGTCATCGATTAGATCTGCTTGCGTTTTAGAGCCTAGGCTTCTTGCGATTACATGAATGATATTACCACCATTCTCTGAAGCCTCTTGTCTTTGGGAAACCAGCTGATAACCTGCTTTGATAAGCGGCGAAATAACATTGACCAGACGAATACGTTCAGAAGACGTTTCTAATGCACAAGAGAATTTCACAGAGCACTCCTTTTCTTAAAATACTGCTACGCTTTCTTATATCAAGCCATTTAGATAAACTGATGTGAATAACGTTTCAAAGGTCCGACCAACTGGCTTTCTCACAATATAAAAGATATGCAGACATCAACCATGTGACAGTTTTTATATATCTTTTATATTATAAGAAATGAACTATATTCAGTAGATGAAACTTCGATTTTTATAGTTATTAAGCATACAAGTGCTCTAACTACTAGAAATTCATTAATCGAGAAACAGCAATAAGCTTGAAAATAAGATTAGAATTAATAGGTTTAAATCAAATACTATTTTTAAACTTTACAGATAACACTTGGTCACAGTAGAGTTACTAAATAGCAATAGATTTTGATTGTATTATCACTGGAATTTGGTTTTGTAGCAATACACTATATGGCTTTGTCCGATAAGTGGCTACATTAACCGACAAATGGCTAGACTATAAAACCTCATCATTATTTTCTAAAAGGAATTAATTATTAAAAGGGATTTTGAAACTATTTAAACCTATATATCTTGATATATCTATTATGCAATTAATCTTAATTGTTTATTAAAACATCCATTAGCGTTTTTTCTTTTTGGAATGGTAGGTTTAAAACAAAATCAAAACCCTTTATATAGTCAGACTTTAGTCTCAAAGATAAAATCATTAAACAATAAAAATAATTATAATCGCGCAAATAAACTAAGGAAATGTGATGTCGAAGCAAGTCGAATTAGTGCTAGGAGCCAATACGGTTATCGAAAATACAAAGTGTGCGATCGCATTTTCTACTACTAAACCATTGGGATTTGGACAGCAGCTTGGACTATTGTGGTTGCCATTAGATGCCTATCGTAAAGCAGTTTGTAGTCCTGCTTATTTACATGAGTCTAAAGACTGGGCTCAGCTCGATAGCAAGGATAATCCAAGCGCATGGCAGTTAGATTTACCCCAGTTATTTGATAAAAATAATGTTAGTTTCTTACAACTGATTGCTTATGTTTATCATGAGCCAAGCCTAAACTTGCCAGCGGTAGAGTTGAACGACGTAAGCCTCACGCTCAATAATGGAGATATTCGCTATAACTTCGCAACAAACGATCGGCATGTCAAAGCGGCGATTATATTAGAAATATATCAGCGTAATGAACAGTTTAAATGTCGAGCGCTTGGCGAAGCATCAACCCAAGGCTTAGCGAGCCTTGAACATCATGTACAGGTTAGTCTGGATATTCGTCCACCTAGCACACATACACTTATTCAAGAAGCACAACAGCAGCAGCGTACTCAACCAAACAATGAAGCTCGCCCTCCCCGTCATGTACAAGCAGGCGAGACTTGGACAGGAACAGCGTTTGCTATTGATCCCTATCATCTGCTGACCTGCTATCATGTGATTGAGTCAGCAGCAATGATTGGCATACGTCAGCCTGATCGCGAGGCACAAGTCGTATTCAGCGATATCGGAAGCGATTCAGCTATTATTAGAGTTAGCGACCCTTTGCCTAGCTACCTCCCATTGGCGCAGCAATGTGTTGATATATTGGGTGAGACCATTACCACACTGGGGTTTCCGTTATCAGGACTGAGTAGCCAACTGCAAGTCACCCAAGGCTGTATATCAGGATTGACAGGTTTAAATAACGATATCCGTCATATACAATTCACTGCACCCATTCAGCCTGGATCTAGTGGTAGTCCTTTATTATTGCCGACTGGAGAGGTCGTCGGTATGGTCACATCAAGTCTGGTTCATGAACATGCACAAAATATGAACTATGCGGTGAAATTTCAGTTATTATCTGCCCTACTGGCGAGCGCTGGTATCAGTTTGGAGAACACGTCTGATTTGACCAGTGCTACGCCTCTTACAACACCTCAGCTAAGCAAGCAAAGTCGCAGTGCCTTATGGCTGGTTGGCTGTCAGGGTTAAAAATCTACGACGACATATAATTAAAAGCGCCAAGGAATATGAATGTTAAATGAGCAACACAGTACGACCATCACCCTACCCCGTGGTACGCTAGATCTAACTTATCAAACTAACTCAGCCACTAATAAATCAGCCATCAATCAAAATGGCGCTGAACAACACGAGCATTATCAATTAGAAGATTTACTAGGATTTGCCCAGCGTATTAATCCAAAGCGTGCATTTTTGTTTGTCTCAAAAGTACTAGGTCGTCATATTCCCGTTGCGACAAGCACTATGCGAGAGGCATTTACTGATTTAGCTGACTTAGTGCCTAGTGACTTGGCCGAGCCAGTGCTAGTCATTGGTATGGCAGAGACCGCTGTTGGTCTATCTGCTGGCGTCCATCAAGCATTGCAAACGCGCTATCCTCCAGCTCTGCTATTAAACTCTACGCGTCATGCACAGCACGATGAAAGTAGTGATCCGAATGGTACCAAATCCTTGCTGACGACATTTTGTGAAGACCACAGTCATGCGAGCCAGCATTTGATTTATCAGAGCAAAGATAGCGTTACTCAAGCGCAGCTACTGGCCAGTAAAACACTGATTATGGTCGATGATGAAGCCTCAACGGGCAATACCTGTGTGAATGTCGTCACTGCCTTACGTGAAGCAGGACTGAGCCAGTTAGAGCAAGTGCATCTAACAACATTGGTCGACTGGTCATTAGATCAAGAAACATCTAATCCACAGTCAGATGCTAAGCCTACACGTATGGCCGATCGTCTCGCTGGTATTGAGTTTCATCGTCATCATTTACTGTCTGGCGCATGGCAATGGACTGATGCACCCAATCCTGAACCCATTACAATGCCATCGGTTGATACTACTGCCGCTGGTAGTCAGGCGCTCGGTGATACGGGCAACTGGGGGCGTTTTCCAACGCTAGACAGTACAGATGGGTTTGCTAACTATCTTTCAAGTTTTCAGAGTGCATTTACGCGCTTCGATGGCCAAGAAAACTTTGATGTTACTCAGCTACCAAGAAAAATCTTAGTCTTGGGCAGCAATGAGTTTGTTTGGTTGCCGTTTCTATTGGCTGAATGGCTTGAAACAGAGTCCGGCAAGCTCAACGAAGATACAGCTGCGACTGTCAATTTTAGCGCATTAACCCGCTCACCGATTGCGCTTGGTGGGGCGATTACCACGATGCTGAGCTTTAGCGATAATTACGGGCTTGGTATGACCAATTTTGCTTATAACGTTGAGCCTAGTGATTGGGATTTGATAGTGTTGTGTATAGAAACATCAGCTGAAAGTGTGGATGCTATGTGGCGAGGTTTGGATAACGTGCTGGTGGTGAGCCCTAGTCACTAAACTGCTCTCTAACTTTCAAACCTATTATTTACGGACGACGCCATGACTACCTCATTTTTTAAAGCCAACCCAGACATTATTAAGCCTTATGCCTTGATGGATTTGGACGATACGCTATTCCAAACCCAGCGTAAAATTGACGCATGGGATTTACCCACCACTGAACCTGAGACTTTGGTTTGTTCGACGGTCAATAAACAAGACGAACCACTGAGTTTTATGAGTCAGCGCCAAGCAACCTTTTTTAACTGGCTACTTGCTAGTACTGAATTAATCGTAGTAACGGCACGGGATCGTAGTGAAATAAAACGTGTGAAGCTGCCTTTTGATAGCTGGCAAGTATTGACCCATGGAGCGATTGTTTTAACGTCTGACGGAGCGCTGCTGAGCAGTTGGCAGCAGCATATGTATAGTAAGCTTGCGCCATTGCAAGTTAAGCTTACTAAGTTAAGCCAGTTATTTGCCAGTCATAGTCAAAGCGAGCAAAGTCATTTAGTATTCACACCGCATATCGATAGCTTTAACAATAGTTCTATTGATGAAGAATTAACCATTTATCTGGCTATCAAACATGCGCAGAAGGATCATCAAGCGCTCGTAGATTTAGCTGAGAAACTGCCCACTTTGATACGTGATTTTGATCAAGATTTCTATGTGCATGTGAATGCCAATAACCTAGCGATATTGCCCCATGCGGTTCATAAGCGTCATGCGGTACAGTTTTTATTAGAGCATCATTTAGACCATCAGCGTCCCAGTTTTGGCTTTGGTGATAGCTTAGCTGATCTGCCTTTTTTGCAGTTATTGGACTGGTACGGTATGCCCAATCATGGCCAATTGCATGAGCAATACCAGTCTAAATCGTCAGTCTAAGCCATCAGCTTAAACAACAGCCACGCAAATCCACTGTTATCATCAAGAGTGCTATTATTCATACTATGACTTTACCTAATATACAGACCAAAAGAGCCGATTTAAAAAACTATGGCTCAGGCAGCTATCTTGCAAGCGATGTCACTGTCCTACTCGATATGGTGGATAAGGACGCGGTTGCCGATGTGCCAGTCAGTCAAAAAGAAGCGCTTATTCAAAGCGGACAACGCCATTACTCTGACATGCTGACCTTAGAGCAAGCACCTACTGCAATGCATGAGCAGCTATACATACAGGCGTTAGAGCAAGGGTCAACAAGGACCGCGACTGATATCGCTCATTTGTCTCATACACTACATCATGTTTTTCAGCACAGCGTTAGTGATGAACATCCACTGGTTTTGGTCAGTTTGGTACGAGCAGGTCTTCCGATCGGAGTATTGTTGCAGCGTGCGCTGTCGGATACAGACAGTAGCTATTACTTGCCAACTGTACATTATGGCATCAGTATCATTCGGGATCGTGGTCTTGATCCAGTGGCCCTGCAAATGCTACTAGAGGCTTATCCAAACAGTCCAGTCATATTCGTCGATGGCTGGACAGGTAAAGGTGCCATATATCAAGAGTTGGCTCGCAGTCTAGAGACGTTTAGTGATTCTACTCATGTTAATTTTGCCAACATTTTTCATCAAGGCGCTGACGTCATTCCGTTACTGACCCTTGCTGATCCGGCTGGCGTTGCTTGGCTCGCGGCAAGTGAAGAAGACTGGTTAATCCCATCGGGTTTGTTGAATAGCACCGTATCGGGATTAATTTCACGTAGCTTGTATACAGAGCCGTCATCAGGCCTGCATCGCAGTGTCTTTTATGATGATTTAATTGAGGTAGATCACAGCCTGGCATTCGTCGAGCGTATCGATGCCGTGAGACGATCATTGGCTACTACTCCAGCACGTTTACCGATTTACCAGCAGCCACGCTACCAGACTGCGGCGTTGATAGAGACGTTGGCAGCAGACTATAAGATTATCAATCGCAACCGTATTAAACCAACGATTGCTGAGGCAACACGTGCCATATTACGCCGTGATCCCGAGCGTATATTGCTCGCCACTGCTGAGCACCCTGATACCGTACTGCTACGCCATTTATGTGCACAACGAAATATCACTATCAGCCTATTAGGTGATAAAATACTGCCTTATCAAGCCATCACGCTTATCAAGCAGCGCTCCCAAGACACTTAATACATTTAATAGTATTAAATGTATTCTTTTTCGCTCTCTTATACCCTCTACTTATGATGCCAATTATGTCAGATATGCTAAAAACCGAGTCAGACCTTTACAATGATACCCAATCTTATGCGCATCTGATCACTGATCGTCATGCGATGGTCAAACCGCACACGCACCATCCATATCAGCTCGGCGCTAGCTTGTACATGCCTGCGACTCGCCAAGATATTTGGCAAGTCATCAAGCGAGATAAACTACCGACGATCAATAGTATTATTATCTGTCTAGAGGATGCGGTCAGTCAGCAGGATGTAGAGTTGGCGCTTGAGCGTTTGCGAACCCTTTTGGAGACATGGGCAGAACATGTGAATAGCATCAATGCGCCATCTAAATCAGCGAAAATTCATGCTCAACACCCGACACGTCCACTGGTCTTTATACGTCCACGTAGCCCAATGATGCTACAGCAACTGGCTGACTACACCCATATTGACCTTATCGATGGTTTCGTTATGCCAAAAGTCGATATGTATAGCCTATCTAACTGGCGCATGGCTTGTCAGAACCTAAAAGTAGATCAACTACTTATGCCGACGCTCGAAACCGCAGCGCTGTTTAATCCGCATCACAATCAGGAGCTTGCCATCGCTTTTAAAGAAGCGTTTAGCCAGCCAGTTTTTGCATTGCGTATCGGTGGAAATGACTTGTTCGCAACATTGCGCTTACGTCGCCCAAAAAACAGTATTGTCTATGACTCGCCTATCGGTACGTTGGCTTATCAAATGCTTGGCTGTTTTGTGCCGCATGGTTTTTATCTTACCGCGCCAGTATTTGAATATTTGGATCAGCCGACACTGTTTATGCAAGAGCTGAACCGAGATGTCAGCTTAGGGATGGTGGGCAAAACTGTCATTCATCCAAGCCAAATCGCCCTAGTACAGCAAGCTTACTGTGTGCCATTGAGTACATTGGATGAAGCACAAGCGATCCTTCACACTGAGGCCAAAGCAGTATTTAAGTACAATAATACGATGCTAGAGCCTGCGACGCACCGTGCTTGGGCGACTGAGATTGTCAATCGTGCAGAAGCCTTTGGAACTATTGATGATGGACATAGCCAGTACAGCTCACGAATGTAACTGTTATCGCTGATATAGCTAGCTGTCTGCTACTTAACAACTTGCACCATACAAAAAGCCGCTATCAAATAATAGGTAGCGGCTTTTTTATATAGATATTTGCTTAGGGTTCTGTATAGATATGAGGCTTTAAAGCTCTCGAACAGTATCTACATTAAGCACAACTTTCCAAAAACTGACGAAGTACTTGGTTCACTTGATCAGGCTCTTCTACTGTCGATGTATGACCAGCACCTTTGATGATAGCAAGCTTGGACCCAGCGATAGCAAAATGCATGCGTTCAGATTTGGCATAAGGCGTGGCGGCATCTTCATCCCCAACCACAATAAATGTTGGCGTTGTAATCTCACCCAGCTGCTCATAAGTACCTGTACGCTCAATCACGCCCATTGTTGCTTTGACCACGCCGCCCTTGCGATTGCTTTGTAGCATCGTTAGCCACTGCTTACGGTCAGATTTACGCAGCTTATCTGCCAAGAACGTACTGCCAAACATGATTGGCATCACTTTATTACTCACACGCTTCATACCTAACCAGCGAATCGCTTTCACTAGCTTGCGATACTGAGGGATATTTTTTGGATCTTCAGGGTCAGCAGAGGTTTCTAACAGCGTTAATGACAACAACAACTCAGGACGTTTGAGCGCGATACGTTGAGCCACGAACCCGCCCATAGATAGCCCAACAAAGTGACATTTATCAATACCAAGCGCTGCAAGTAAGCCAAGCGTATCTTCAGTCAGCGTCTCCATATCATAGCCAGACTTAGTAACCTGCGACTGACCTTGCCCGCGAAAATCAAAAGCAATACAACGATAGTCTGTTTGAAAATGCTCTACTTGCTTATCATACATCTGTGAGCTCCACAGTAGACCGTGAGCAAATACGATAACGGGCTTTTGCGTGTCGTTCGGTGCACTGTCTTCGTAATAAATATCAGCGTTATTTACAGTGATAGTTGGCATAACCACATCCTTGTTTGATCAATAAAAAGTTCGAGCGTACCCTTGTGTCTTTTACGACTCTTTTACGCTCAACCTGGCATATTAGCATAATCCATTAGCCTCTTAGGTCATAGCCTTTTTACGAGTCAGTCGTTTTGTCTCATTAGCTAGCATCAGCTTTTACGATAGAATAGTAAAGTTTACCAGTATGTAGATGTGTCTTAAGCGCCCACAAAACATGCTTTTATAATCATAGCAAGCTGCTATAGTAATCAGCATTGAACCATTTTTACCTTTATCTCAAAGTATTGTCATTGATACAGAATATTAGAACAGTCATTTAAAATAAGGAAATCTCAAATGTCACAGTCTCTCGTCGATTATCAAGTTGCAGAGCACATTGCTACTATTACATTTAACGATCCAAAAAGCTTAAACGCTTTTGGCACACCCTTAAAAAACCAAGTATTGATAGCGCTAGATAAAGCGGCTGCAGATGATCAAGTACGGGTGATTATTTTGCAAGGGGCTGGTGGTAATTTCTCAAGCGGCGGCGATATTAAAGAGATGTTGTCTGAAGGATTAGAGAAGGATATTGTTTCAAACAAATTGAGAGGTATGGTAGAAGGCGCAGGCGAAGTCAGCTTAAAATTACGTCATATCCATAAGCCGATTATTGCCAAATTAGAAGGTGCTGTAGCTGGTGCTGGTATGAACTTGGCGCTTACTTGTGACTTCCGAATTGCCGCAGACAACGCAAAGTTTGTACAAGCGTTCGTCAATATCGGCCTAGTGCCAGATGCAGGTGGTATTTACTTATTAAACCAATTGGTTGGTGCAGCAAAAGCGACTGAGCTTGTGATGCTAGGTGATAAACTGAAAGCAGAAGATATGGCGCGCTTAAACCTAGTGAACAACGTGGTGAGTATTGACGAGCTAGACACCACCGTGCAAGCATTGGCGCTACGATTGAGCCAGTTACCAGGCAAAGCGTTGGCCGCTATGAAAGAAAGCTTCAACGTACACGCCTTTGCCGGTTTGAGCGCAGCATTAGATACGGAAGTAGAGCAACAGACCGTAATGGCAAAAACCGATGACTTTATCGAAGGGGTTAGTGCCTTTATCGCAAAGCGTAAGCCTGTATATCAAGGTAAATAACAAGATAAACAATGATGCCATCAAAAAAGGGCTGCCAATATGGTAGCCCTTCTTTTGTTAATGCCTTTGATCAAGAAGCGGTCGCGGGTTTAGAATGATGAGGTAAAGTAAATATCTTGTCAAAAATCAGAGTAAACGTAAACGTATAAACTAAGAAAAATAGCAGTAGTGCCACTTCCATCATAAAGGCTTTTACTAGACCAACATCGTACCAAATCATATATAGTGGCAAGCAGATCAACACTAGCCCACCTTCAAAACCAAAAGCATGAACACTGCGTATCCATAACGTGCGACGTACAATACGTCTGCGGCGTTCCCACGCTTCAAAAGCGGTATTATATATAAAGTTCCAAACAACGGCTGCTACCGACATCATTACGGCGATTGGTAAGGATTCTGATGCATCACTGTGACTGAGTTTCATCAATATAAGAGTAGATAAGATAATCGCGATAATTTCGAAGGCGGTCACATAAATTAAGCGACGTTTAAGCGGTGATAAGGTCATCAACCAAGACTCCAAAGCACCTGTATTTAAACAGCAAGGTGCGTATCAAAGTATCGGTCCGTCCCGAGTTAGAAAAGATAAATAAAGTGCAGAGCCACGGTTTCCGCTTGCCCCTATATTATACAGAAACCAAACTCAAAAATCAGTGAGGACATTTGTAAACAGGCGTAAGCCGTTTTATTAACGATTATCGCCTGTTTTAGCCGGACTATTTTGCTGGTAGACCCCATCTATTGGTTTCGGGTTTGGTATCACTCGCTAGAAATACCAGCAATATAATAGATCCTATTAGTGGTACTATCCCTATCAAAAACCACCATCCTGAGCGGCTAGTATCATGTAAGCGGCGGATAGTCACGGCAAGACCAGGCAGAAATAAACCAAGTACTGCTACTATGTAAAATAAACCTGTCTCTGAACTGAATATTAATGCGTCTAGCAGCATTGCAACGATCATCACCCCCATTTGTACTAGAAAAAAATACCAATACTCTTTACGGCGAGCACGACCAGAAAAATTCGTGTAATTTCTCATGCCTTTTTTAAACCAGTCAATGATGCCGTAATTTTCTTCATCATTATGATTGTTAGCCATCGTAGATCCGGGCAATGGTGGCGGTGTCGCTTTATTGAGCTTGATATTATTTTCCATAGGGCTTTTTATCTCAGTCGTGAAAAGTAGAAATAGTCAGTGAAAATTATCAACCATTGGCTTTGATTATAGATACTCAATAAAAGTTTGTAAATGAATACTAGTTTTCTTAGAGTCATTAATAAAAAACCCCGCATCATGACGATACGGGGTTATTTTTTATGTATAAAGTTTTTAGTATAAAGCCTCTAATTTTAAAAGCTTATATACTCAAGATTAGGTCAACTGAGCAACGTTAATCTTGTCTGCTTCTTCAGTATAGTCTTCCATACGGTCGAAGTTCATGTATTGATAGACTTCATCACCCATGCTGTTTAGCATACCAGCATACTGCTGATACTCATCGTTAGTCGGCAATTTACCAAGTACCGCTGCGACTGCTGCAAGCTCTGCAGAAGCTAGGTATACGTTAGCGCCTTGACCTAGACGGTTCGGGAAGTTACGAGTTGAGGTCGATACCGCAGTAGATTTTGGTGCGATACGTGCTTGGTTACCCATACATAGTGAACAACCTGGCATTTCAGTTCGAGCGCCGGCTTGTGCATAGATGTTGTAGTAACCTTCTTCCATCAACTGACGTGCATCCATCTTAGTAGGTGGTGCAATCCATAGACGAGTCTTCAGGCTACCTGCTGGTACGTCTTGTAGCAATTTACCAGCGGCACGGAAGTGACCGATGTTAGTCATACATGAACCAATGAATACTTCATCAATGGTGTCACCAGCCACGTCTGCTAGCGTTTTTGCATCATCTGGATCGTTCGGGCAGCAAAGGATAGGCTCTTTGATTTCGCTCATATCGATAGTGATGTCGATCGCGTATTCAGCATCGTCGTCAGCACGCATGAGGCTTGGGTTAGCCAACCACTCTTGCATTTGCTCAACACGGCGGCTGATCGTACGTGCATCGCCATAGCCTTCTGAAATCATCCACTTAAGCAGCGTGATGTTTGAGTTTAGGTACTCAGTCACTGACGCTTCAGACAAAGTGATGGTACAACCAGCAGCACTACGCTCAGCTGAGGCATCAGATAATTCAAACGCTTGCTCAGCGGTCAAATCTTCTAGACCTTCGATTTCAAGAATACGGCCGTTGAACTCGTTGATTTTACCTTTCTTATCCACGGTCAAGTAACCTTCTTTGATCGCTTGATAAGGAATCGCATGTACTAGGTCACGTAGGGTGATACCAGCTTGACGCTCACCAACAAAACGAACACGGACAGATTCAGGCATATCAAGTGGCATTACACCAGTTGCCGCTGCGAAAGCAACTAGACCAGAACCCGCTGGGAACGAAATACCCATTGGGAAACGAGTATGCGAGTCACCACCAGTACCAACGGTATCTGGAAGTAGCATACGGTTAAGCCACGAGTGAATGATACCATCACCTGGACGTAAGCTTACGCCGCCACGGTTCATGATAAAGTCAGGTAGTGTGTGCTGAGTCTCAACGTCAACTGGCTTTGGATAAGCAGCAGTATGACAGAATGACTGCATCACGAGGTCTGCTTGGAAGCCCAAACATGCCAAGTCTTTTAGCTCATCACGCGTCATCGGACCAGTCGTATCCTGAGAACCGACAGTCGTCATCTTAGGCTCACAGTACATACCTGGACGTACGCCTGTCAGGCCACAAGCTTTACCAACCATTTTCTGGGCAAGCGTAAAGCCTTTACCAGTATCAGCTGGCTCTTCTGGCTTAGCAAAGATGTCTGAATGACCAAGACCCATGTATTCACGAGCACGGTTAGTCAAACCACGACCAACGATCAATGGAATACGGCCGCCAGCACGAACTTCATCAAGCAATGTTGGTGAGTTCAATTCAAACGTTGACAATACTTCGTCAGAATCATGCTTAGTGATTTTGCCTTCGTATGGATAGATGTCAAATACATCACCCATGTTTAGGTTATCAACTGCCACTTTTTCAATTGGCAATGCGCCAGAATCTTCCATGGTGTTGAAGAAGATAGGAGCGATATTGTTACCAAGTACGAGACCGCCGCCACGTTTGTTTGGCACATTAGGGATATCTTCACCCATCAACCAAAGTACTGAGTTGGTCGCAGACTTACGGCTAGAACCAGTACCAACAACGTCACCAACATAGGCTAGCGGATGGCCTTTTTCTTTCAGTGCTTCGATTTGCTTCATTGGGCCAACAACGCCCTCTTCGTCAGCATTGATGCCGTCGCGAGAGTTTTTGTGCATGGCTAATGAATGCAATGGGATATCAGGACGGCTCCATGCGTCTTGCGCAGGTGACAAGTCATCCGTGTTGGTTTCGCCAGTGACTTTAAACGTCGTGTAAGTGGTTTTCTTTGGTACTTCAGCACGGTTCAAGAACCATTCTGCGTCAGCCCAAGACTGAATCACTTCTTTAGCAATAGTATTGCCAGCTTCTGCTTTTTCAGTCACGTCATTGAACGCGTCAAATACTAGCAAAGTTTTCTTTAATGCTTCAGCAGCGTCTTGTGCAACTTCGCTATCATCTAGTGCAGCAACTAATGGCTGAACGTTGTAGCCACCTTGCATAGTGCCTAGAATTTCAACAGCTTTTTGCTTGCTGATAAGTGGTGATGATGTTTCACCCTTTAAGATAGCAGCCAAAAATGCCGCTTTAACGTATGCTGCTTGGTCAACACCAGCAGGGATACGGTTTTCTAATAGGTTCATCAAGAACGCATCTTCGCCTGCAGGCGGGTTCTTTAATAATTCAACCAACTCTACTACTTGTTTTTCATTTAGTGGTAGGGGTACAGTTCCTAGCTCAGCACGTTCTTCGACATGTTTACGATAAGCTTCTAACACAATAGTCGTCCTCGTCAGTTGGGGTGTAGCACATTACGTGGGTAGTCAGCATGACTGCCTGCGTCTATATACTATATGAAATAATTATCCGTGCAATCATAGCTTAAAACGCTTTAAATGTTAATGGCTCAGCTCTGAAAAGGCGCATAGTAAGGCCATATTGAACATTTATTATAAAAATAGTGCCATCAATAATATGATTGTAGCGCTCATTATAACTGACATTTGCCTGATTACGCTTATCAATAAGTACTTGCTTTATGACTGAGCAGACACCATATGACTGATATACAATTTTGTAAGAAACAACTTCGACAAAATTCAGCTTAAAGAAATGTAGCAACTTCGATTTATTAACAGTCGATTGATTAGTAGTCGATTTGATAAAAACATTTTGGTATAAACATTAAGGACGACGATATGACTGATAGCAATACGGACAACAATCCTAACTATGACAATGGTCTCAAGGTACGCACTGAGGTCATGGGTGAGCAGCATGTCAAACGCTCGCTTGATGCTGCCACAGGATTTACCCAACCACTGCAAGACTGGATTATCGAACACGCTTGGGGCAGTACTTGGCAAGATGACTCAGTATTACCGCGTAAGTATCGCTCATTAATCACTATTGCCTTTTTAATTGCCCAAAAAAGCCCAAACGAGTTGAAAGGACATATACGCGGTGCCATTAACAACGGGGCCAGTGTCGCCGAGATTAGAGAAGTGCTCATGCACAGCTTGCCGTACTGCGGTGCACCTGCCACTCAAGAAGCGTTTCGCGCTGCCATAGATATACTGAATGAGTTGGAGATCGATATAGATATTTAAAACTATGGTCGTCCAAGCAATCATAGTAATCTTAACAATATTGTTTAAAAATTGACGATCAAATTTCTGCTATAATATCTGCACTCATAAAACATTCTGATAATTCCATAAACCCTTATAATATAAAGGGTTAAGAGATAACTCCATTATGACAACTGCCGTACAAACACATGTACCTGCTGCTAAGGCCAAACCAAAAAAAGCCATCCAAGGCGAAAAGCTGCGTGGCTATGACAAAGTTGCCCGTATCCCAATTAAGGTGATCCCGACTGTCGAGGCAAAGAAAAAGCCTGATTGGATTCGGGTAAAAATGTCCTCGCCTGCTGAAGTTGCTCGTATCAAAGCAACCTTGCGTGAGCAAAAGCTTTATACCGTTTGTGAAGAAGCGGCCTGCCCTAACCTGCCACAGTGCTTCGCTGATGGTACAGCCACCTTTATGATCATGGGTGATATCTGTACGCGTCGCTGCCCGTTCTGTGATGTCGGTCATGGTCGTCCTAATGAGCTAGACAAGGATGAGCCGCGTCATACCGCTGAGACGATTCAAGGTCTACAGCTTAAGTATGCCGTAATTACCTCTGTCGATCGTGACGATCTAAAAGACGGCGGTGCTGGACACTTTGTAGAAGTGCTAAACGAATCAAGAGCGCTTAGCCCAAACTGTTTGATTGAAATCCTAGTACCAGATTTCCGTGGCCGTATGGATATCGCATTGGATTTATTGACAGAGACTGCACCAGATGTGTTTAACCACAATATCGAAACGGTGCCACGTCTATACAAAGCTTTCCGTCCGGGTTCTGATTATCAGCATTCGCTAGATTTGCTTAAGATTTATAAAGAGCGTCGTCCTGATATCGCCACCAAGTGCGGCTTTATGGTTGGTCTTGGTGAGACAGAAGAAGAGATCTATGCGCTACTTGATGATCTAAAAGCGCATGACGTGGATATGATCACTATCGGTCAGTATCTACAGCCTAGTAAAAACCATGCGCCTGTCGATCGTTATGTCCATCCAGACGAGTTCCAACGCTATATGGACTACGGTAAAAAGATTGGTTTCTTTAGCATTTGGGCAGGTCCAATGGTACGCTCAAGCTACTTTGCAGATCGTCAGTACTATGGCGAAGATTGCCCAGCACCTATCCGTAGCAAAAAAGCATTAGAAGCTGAAGGCAAACTTGGCTGCTAATTTAGTAATAAAGTGATGTGAAAGTAGTTGCGAACAACAGTCGCTAAAACATTTCTTAAGAATATTAAAAAGGGTGAATAACAAATTTGTTATTCACCCTTTTTTTGAGCTTTGTTAGATTTAAGAATGATTAAACCTAACGCTTTACACGGTTAAAGTTGGCGTTGGCTTTCCAGCTGTTTTTATATTGAATGCAGCAATACCAAGGACAATAATACCACCTGCAATACCAGTCGTAATCTCAGGATAAATCAATAGCAAAGCACCAATAGCTAAGATGAAACGAGTCACCGTATTCATACCACCTCTGAAATACCCTTCAAGTGCCGAGCTCAGCGCAATAACACCCGTCACCGAAGTCACTACCACTGTAATGATATCTACAATAGGTGGCAGCGGAAAATCTTTTGCCGTAACTGCTAGGCCAGTTGGATCTATCATCAACATCGTTGGATTATAAATAAACATAAACGGCACGATGAATCCCGCGAGAGCAAGTTTGAGAGATAAGAACCCTGTTTTCATTGGATCACCACCGGATATACCTGCACCCGCAAAGGCTGCGAGACATACAGGCGGCGTAATATTGGCAAAGATACCAAAATAGAAAACAAACATGTGCGCTGATAAGATTGGAATATCAAAACCGGCCAATGCTGGTGCAGCCATCGTCGCCGTAATGATATAGGCAGGAATAGATGGTAGCCCCATGCCCAAAACCATTGATGCCAACATCGTTAAGATAAGCGTAAAGAATAGCGATCCTGCGCCTAGCGTGACGATAGAGGACGTCATTACCGTACCAAAACTGGTCAGGCTCACAACCCCAATGATAATACCAACGACCGCACAAGCAGCCATGACCGCTAGTGACTGGCGCGCACCATCTTCTAATGCACCCAAAATATCAGAAAAGCTCATGCGAGTTTCGGCACGTAGCATACTGATCACAACGGTAAAACCAATGGTATAAGCTGCTGCATATCCCACAGGCACGTTTCTGATTAATAAGAAAATTAAGAAGACAATGGGCAATAGCATGTGACCGCGGGCTTTTAATACTTCTTTTACCGCTGGTAAATTTTCTTTAGCAATACCTTTTAGATCGCGACGTCCAGCACGGAAATGCACCTGCGCAATGACGCCTAAATAGTATAATATCGCTGGCAATAATGCTGCTAAAGCAATCGTGCTATACGGCAAGCCTGTTGTCTCAGCCATGATGAAGGCACTCGCACCCATAATCGGTGGCAAAATCTGCCCACCAACCGAAGCACTGGCCTCAACTGCACCTGCGAAATCTTTGTGATAGCCGACTTTTTTCATCAACGGAATGGTAAAGGCACCCGTACTAACCACATTGGATAGAGCTGAGCCATTGATACTACCCATAAAACCACTAGAGATGACTGCTACTTTTGCAGGTCCGCCCTTCTTATGACCAGCGATGGCCAATGCTAAATCATTGAACAACTGCCCCATTCCCGAACGTGCTAAGAACGCACCAAACAGAATGAATAAGAAAATGAACGTTACCGATGCCCCAATCGCGACAGAGTATAGACCTTCTGTTTTTAAGAATAATTGACCAAAAATATCACCCATATCATAAGGGCGAGTCAAAAGCCTGTCAGGCATAAAGTCTAAATGACTAACAAATGGATAGGCCAAAAATATGCCGGCCAAGATTGGCAAAATCCAACCAGTAATACGGCGACTGCCTTCTAACACGCAGACTACCGTAATCAAAGAAAATATCACATCGACCTGATTGGCCATACCGCCACGCGAGGTAACGATATCTTGATATTCATAAATGAGATAGCCCATACCGGATAGAGACAAGGCAAACCAAATCCAGTCATACCATGCCACTCGCTTGCGACTGCTTTTTTTGCTGGCTGGAAAAATTAGGAATATCAATGCAAAACCAACACCCACGTGTACAGAGCGCTGTAACAATGCTGGCATTGGATTAAAAGTGATATATAAATGAAACAGTGAATAGAGTATACAAATGCCAGCGATAAAATACTTCACTGGTCCTTGAGTGATATGACGCGTGATTGACTCTCGGTCATATTTTTCCAATACTGCTCGGTTGACCGCATCCGCCTCAGCATCGTTATCAACTTGAGCATCTGGCATGGTAGTCACACTACCTTGATCCGTCACTTGGGAGTTCATGACAAAAGTCCTTTTTAAATCTATCAATTAAATCATACGTCTTAGGCATGATCACCACTTCAGAATAGTCTGGCACCCACTGGTGAATCAAGAAACGATGACCACCATAATCCATTTCACCTTTGGTCAGTCTAGATACGACCCAATTAAGGCGAGGCAGTTTTTCGTTAATTTGATAACCCAGATAGCCAGGCTTTTGTATAGGAGCGAGCATTTCGGTGGAGGGCGTCCCTGCACCGAACGCTTCAAAATAGGTCGTGGTCAGTAACAGCTCCGCACCTGCTGTACTGCTGCCGTCTATGCGTTGATACTGTTCTTCCCACCACTGTTTTTCTACAGAATGTATCCAACGTAGCTGAAAATCAGGCTCAGTGAAATAACAAACCTTATCATCAGCACCGTCTACGCCTGCGACTCGCACTTCAACGACAGACTGAAGCGTAGAGCCTAACCATAGCGTAAAAAAAACCAGCGCTGCAATAAATGCCGCGCCAGTTGATAACCATAATGAATTACTTGGCTGCTTGTTCGTCATAGTATTTTTTAGCTCCAGGATGGATTGGGGCTACCATGCCATCACGAGCGGTTTCTAGACTGATATCATTGGCCGCTTGGTGAGCTGTTTTTAGACCATCTAAATTATCGAACAATGCTTTGGTTAGTTTATAACCATCCGCTTCAGATAGATCAGAGCTAACCAATAATGCATTCATGATTGCTGCAGTTGGTACGGCTGTTTCGTTGCCATAAGTACCAGCAGGAATCTCAAAGGTTTTGAAGTAAGGCTTGGTCGCGATGATTTCTTTTAGCTTGTCTTGGTTGATAGTGACAATCTGCAAATCTAAGCCTTGCTCTAACTCCATCAAAGATGAGTTTGGTAGACCACTACTAAAAAATGCCGCTTCGATCTTACCTGCTTTCATACCATCAGCAGCTTCAGCAAAGCCTAGATAATCAACGGTGACATCATCATATGTGATACCAAACCCTTCTAGTAAAGTACGAGCATTTACTTCTGTACCAGAACCTTGATCTCCTACAGCAATGCGCTTGCCTCGTAAATCTTCAATGTTTTTGATACCAGATTTTTTCGAGGTCACGATTTGCACCACATTAGGGTACAAAACAGCAATCTGCTGAATGTTAGTGATTGGCTGCTCAAAGTTGTTTTTACCTTCGACAGCATCCGTCACTACGTCACTCAATGCCAAGACCATGTCGACCTTGCCTTGGGTTAATAGATTGACGTTTTCAACCGATGCGCCAGTGGTTTGAGTTTTTGAGTTTACACCAAAAGTTTTGACATAGACTTCAGACAATGAAGTACCAATGATGTTGTAAGGGCCGGATGCACCGCCAGTAGCGATGGTCAAAAACTTAGTATCAAGCTTATCTGCTGCAGTATCCGTTGCCGCGCTATCTGCAGATGCAGTATCACTGCCCTCTGAGCTTGGAGATGAGCATGCGGTTAGACCTAGCGCAGCACTCAACATAGCTGACAAAAGTAATGGGGATTTTAAAGAATTAAGCATTGAATTCATCCTTGAAGTAATCGGTTTTATACGTTTAACAATATCCGTATTTATACATAAATACGTTACAGACGAGTAATAATATAGCAATTCTGTCAATAAATAAACCTTAGCTTACTTTCTCTTTTTCTTTTTCTTTCAATACCTTATATTTAAAGCTATTAGAGAAAATATAGGTCATTCATCAATTGTACTAATATATATGTATGTTTTGCTATGCGAAACAAAGTTTCATTTAATAAATATTAAAACAAAAATTGTCGCTATTGTAAACCTTTATCGATATCTGAAAAATATTGTCATATCGCATTATTTCTTAGGAATCTTTAGATATAGCAAATTAATGAGAATTCTCTATTTATAACTATCTCAATTTATAACTATAAGGACAAAAGTTCTGCTATATTTTATCTGAGCTATTTTTTGGTTCAGGATATTACATGGCACTAGTCTGTGTCTCTCTTTTATTAACCCATTCGGATAGTCCTTATGACAATACCTCACACGGAAGTACTAGCAACATTATCTGCTGATATTGCTATCATCGGTGGCAGCGGTCTCTACCAAATGTCATCACTGACCAACAAACGCAGTGTGACGATACAGACGCCTTATGGCAGTCCATCTGATGATATTGTCTTAGGTGAGCTTGAGGGAGTGACCGTTGCTTTTTTGACGAGGCATGGTCAGGGCCACAGACTGACGCCGTCCGAAGTACCTTATCGAGCCAATATCTATGCGCTAAAAACGCTTGGGGTACGCTATATCGTCTCCGTATCAGCAGTTGGTTCATTGCAAGCGCATCTTAAGCCATTAGATATGGTCGTGCCTGATCAAATGATTGATATGACCAAGCAGCGAGTGAGTACGTTCTTCGGTGAAGGTGCCGTCGCCCATGTGTCGATGGCAGACCCACTATGCCCTGCCCTAGCAGAACTCTTGACGCGCGCTTATGACAAAGCGGATATTACAGAAGGCACTAGTCACCCACAGGCGACTTATGTCTGTATCGAAGGGCCTCAATTCTCAACTCGGGCAGAGTCAGAATGGTATCGTCAGATGCAGGCAGATGTTATTGGCATGACCAATATGCCAGAAGCCAAATTGGCACGTGAAGCCAGTATTGCTTATGCCACGTTAGCTCTGGTAACAGACTTCGACTGTTGGCATCCAACGGAAGAAGCCGTCAGTGCCGACTATGCGATAAAGAACCTAATGAAAAATGCGGACAATGCTCAAAAAGTGATACAGAAAGCCGTGGCTTTGATTGCCGCTGAACTGCCTGATTCAATCGCTCACAATGCCCTCGCACAAGCGCTAGTCACACCTATAGATGCGATGGACGAGCATACCAAAATCAGACTAGCCGCATTGCTAACGTGATTGTAATGCGTCTTTTCCATTTTGAACTAAATACTTTCAATCGGTTTAGTCTTAATCTGGCTTCAATCAAGTCAAAAAAGGCCATTATTTTAGATAATGGCCTTTTTTATAATTTAGCATGTATATTTGAATTTATGCTAAATACATTACTTTGATATCAGCAACAACCGCCCAAGCCAGTTGCCAGCACCATAGGTTGAGTAAATGGCATTAACTCACCGCAGCCCGCAAAAATACCGTAGTGGCGACTGTCATCACCGATAAACTCAAAATGCGGCGCAAAGCGTGATTCTTGCAGCATGCGAAACGTATTGCCACATACTGGGAATACCCGACCAGCTTCGATAGCATGATGTTTATCTAAATCAAACCGATGCGGGGACTGCTCGATAGTTCCTTTATATATCACCGCTTGTCCGTGATCTTCGCAAGCATCCTCAAGCGAGTCGATTTTAAATAAGCGGTAAGTTGCAGAGAAAAACTGGATATCACCAATTTTGGCCGCCAAAGCAGGATCTGTAATCTCAAGTGGGCGATCTTCAACCAAACGTATGTCTAAGAATCCTGCATCTCGTGACAAACGGTTAAAATCCTTCCAATACAATGCACCGCTCAAACACTCTCCATATAAAACGGGATCATCGATTAAGTGTTGCGGGATACGACGATCGGCATAGACGTCAGAAAAATAAAACTCCCCACCAGGTTTCAGTAAGCGCTGCACACTGGCCATGACCGCAGCTTTATCTGGTGATAGATTGATAACGCAGTTTGAGACGATAATATCAAAGCTATTAGCCTCAAGGTCTAGTTCATCTAGCTTTTCAATATAACCTTGCAAAAATGTCACATTATCATAGCAAAACTTATCGACATGATAGGCTTGATGCTGTCTGGCAACGGCTAGCTGCTCATCGGTCATATCAACACCGACTACGTGGCCACTCTCACCAACTAATTGTGCTAGTGCATAGACATCTCGGCCTGAGCCACTGCCCAAGTCTAAAATTCGGCAGCCTTCGAGCAGTGCTGGACACACTAGACCGCAGCCGTAATAGCGATTCAATACTTCATCATGAATATTCGCGAGTAATGGCTTGAGCCACTCAGGCATATTGCTGATATCACAACAAGCCGATGTCTTTAGATCATCGGTACTCTGTAACTCTTTGCCATAGTAATTTTGCACAACGTCATGCATAACAATATCCTTATTGAATGTGCCATCCAGTTAAAAGTCTTAGTAAATCATCTTAGAACATACAACTATGTTGGTGAGTTTATTGACCCAGTTGTCAATTATCCATAATCAGCTATCAGTCGTTATCGACCTAAATATTGACGTAAGAATCTAGCCAGCCTGACGGTGAATGCACTAGATCTTTAGGCTCATCGATATCGTGCAAAGGATCAAATAGTGCAAGTGTCCAACCTAGTGCCGCCATGCGCTGCTTGGTGACAGCAGCAACACTAGGCGTACTCCAAACAATGTCCGAAAACAGGCTTTCATTAACTTGTCTAAACCCTAGCAGTACATAACCACCATCAGTCGCTGGAATCATAACCGCATCGTGCTGGTTTAGCTGCTGTACCGCTGTCTGAATACGTTCTGTCGTAAGACTAGGGCAATCCGTACCAATTAACACAACCTTATCAAAACGCTCCAATGCGCACTGACTGGCTATCAACATACGCAAACCCAAATCACCATCGGCCTGAGCAGACCAGCGCAACGAGTTGGGCAAATCAAGCACCTGCCAGCATGGATCTGTTGGTGCTGGACTCACACATAACTCAACGGGAAAACCAGTATCAATAGCCTGAGTAATACTGTGCAATAATAGTTGCCTTGCCATACGTGCAGCGCCATCTATACCCAGTGCTGGCTGCAAGCGGGTTTTTGCCTTATTGCGCGCTGGATATTTTGCAAACAGAAGGATGCAGGTATCTTGCTGTTTTGCAGATGAATCAGCTGTCATTATAACGGTCTCTCAATTAGGGCGTGTCTTCAATTCACTCGATAGTTATCTAAATGGGCTAAAAATAGCTAAATTTTGCCAAACATCGTCAAATCGCTGGTTAATATCCCGATATTATCGGCACTATTTTCCTCGTTTGACGGCAATTTATCTCATTTTTATCACCATTTTTGAAATGAAGACACGCCCTAGTCAAATGCACCAGTATGAACTCTTTCTTATTTTGTCTATCATATTTATAAACCAAACAGTCTCACTAGTTATAGTAGCGTTGCTTTAAGACGCTAGGCGATACGCCGCGCCAATAATCAAAGCGCAACTGCCACATTAGAAAAATTGTCCGCCATGTACCATGCTGCTGCCAACGCCGCGCTGAGCTCGTGACTTTGCTTTTTAGACAAGCTGGGCGAGCAATTTTCTTTAGCCGCTTACAGAGCTCGATATCTTCCATCAGTGGTTGATCAGGATAGCCACCAATCTGCTCGAATATGGATTTTTTGATAAAAATTGCTTGATCGCCAGTGGCGATACTCATTAAGCGTGAGCGCTTATTTATCATGAACCCGACGATTTTTAACAATGGCTCACAGCTGTCTAAACGGACATCAAAACGGCCCCAATCGTACTGAGCTATTGCTTGTTGAACGTTGTCTATCGCGTCAGTAGGCAGCTCGGTATCAGCGTGTAAAAATAGCAACACATCACCTGTTGCTAACATAGCGCCCGCATTCATCTGCTGAGCACGTCCTACGGTAGATTCGATAATATACCAATCAATGATTGATTGAGCAGTCTCTATACTTTTGAGCATCTCTTTGGCGATAGCAACCGAACCATCTACTGAACCACCGTCGACCAATATCACTTGTTGCGGTGCTGGATCGAGACGGACAATATGAGCCATAAGCTCAGGCAAGTTGTCCGCTTCATTTAATATCGGAATGATGATGGAGAGTTTCAATGAATATACCGTCACGTTAATCAACTAGTAGGATTAAAAACTGGCTTATTTTTTATTCAAATTCCAGTTGTAGTCGGTATAGCTGATTTTTACCTTGCCTTGTTTGAGATCCGCTGTCTGAGCTTTGCTCAATCCTAATGACGAGCTATAACGACCTAAAAACCCTGCCAAATCTTTTGTACTGCGCCAGTTGGTTGCAAAATCTTCTTTATACCATTTAAAAATTGGTGACACTCTTAGCGTATCGCCTTTGAGACTATTGCGGCTACTGTCTGCTAAAAACTTAGACGTTGCCTGCTCTAACTGACTGTCTAAACGCTTGCCGGTAAAGGCATTATCTTGCAATGCAGGGCAACCAATACTGGCACAATTGACTGCAAAGTGAATGCGCGGATCGTTGTAGCGTTTAGAACCACGAATCAGGTTATGCTCAATATTATCAAGTGAGCGCGTCTTACCGAGTAGCGAAACAAACTCTTGCTTCCATGGTGACCCAAACAGTCCGCCGATATCTTTGATGGATTCGACGTTTGGATATTTCGTCAATACCAAATCAACCGTACCAGCGTTATAAACGTTGATTAAAAATGCCAACTGCTCGTTTTTACTCCAACGATTGAACTCTGATTGAGACACTTTGCTCGTCGCTTCCAGATAGCTTGTCAGCTTACTTTGATCTGCTTTCATGCCAGCATAATTGACCACTGAAGCTTTGCCACCGTTGGTCATGGTCACATGCTTATTTAATAAGCTATCCCAGCTCTGATGGTTGAAGTCAGCATGAGCAGCCACACTTGCTAATAAAATAGTCGTGGCAATCACTGGTTGGGCGAAAAACATCTTCGCGGAAAAGTTAAATACTGACATAGGACTTACTCCGTTTACACTGATTGTTTTTTATCTAAATTTTTATCTATGCTAAAAGTACCTATGTTTAAAGTGCTTAGGCTTAAAGCATCTATGTTTAAAGTGCTTATATTGAAAGTGCTTATATTCAAAGCACTTACATTAGAATGGCTAAGGCGTGTCTGCTAGCACTGGCTCTACTGCCTCTTCTTCTAACGCGCCGCCACAGCTACTGCCCTGTCCTGCTGTACAGCCATAGCAGTGGTCAGCAATGGCAATGTCATCGCCAGACGGGTTCTGCGTTAACAAATCACTTAGGTGTCGCCGTGTTTTATTTGGTACAGGCATCTCTAACTGCTGATTGAAATCACAGTCAAACAGCTCACCCAACCAATTGACACTAATGGTCGAACGGCACATGACTTCGGCCAGATTAGCAGCCATATAATTGGCTTTAAGCAAATCCATATACGGGTGGAACTGGTCTTTTGCCAGTAGCACCGCCCCAAAACGCTGAATCGGCATATTGGTTAGGGCAAATAGATGGTTAAACTCAATATCAAAGTGCGCTTTTAACTCACGCTTATAATCTGCTTCAAGCTGTTGTTGATTGGGCGGTAGCGTCGCACCTTGCGGATTGAAAACCAAGTTTAATGTTAAATCTGAATTAAGCTTGCCATACCCCAGCTGATTGAGCTTCTGCAATCCCAATATACTGTCGTCAAACGCACCTTTGCCGCGCTGTTTATCCACGTTTTCTAAGGAATAGCAAGGCAAAGAAGCCACCACTTCCACTTGGTTGTCTGCTAAAAACTGCGCCATATCCTCATAACCCTCTTCCATCAGAATGGTCAGATTACAGCGGTCTATTACTTTGACACCTAATGCCCGAGCGGCCGTGACCAAATACTTAAAATCCTCATGCATCTCAGGCGCACCGCCCGTCAAATCAAGCGTATCGATGTTTTGTGCTTGTAATACCTTCGGTATCAGCTCAACCAACTCACGTGACATCATTTCAGTACGATAAGGGCTTGCAGCCACATGACAGTGCACGCAGGACATATTACATAAGTAGCCCATATTGACTTGCAATATCGTCAATTGACGTCGTTTTATCGCTGGAAAATCAGTATGCTCAAGTAACTCGATAGTTGATTTCATGGTGGTCTAAAATCCTGTTAGCAGTACAACTAAAAAAGGATAGCAACGTGACATTAAAGATTAGAAAACACAGATAGCGCATTGCTTTTACTGTTTATTTATAAGGTTTACAACGTAAAACCTTATTGCTCACTTTACAGTTTATCTAATCAATCATACCTGATTATCAATAAGCATTGACAACTAATCATATGGATTTTATGGTTTATTCTAAATGAGCATTAACCTTCGTTAGTTCTTATCAGCTTCGTCAATTCTTATTAACTTCGATAAAACGCTTATCGATATACTTCTTGAGATGCCATACCCAGCGGCCTTGTAGGTTTACATTACCCCAACTACCAATGGCGTATTTGTCACCGCAAGACAGCAGATATAGCGTGCGCGACTTTGGCTGATAACTCTTCATTACGTTGTCACCCAGATAGGCCAATAAGTTATCAGCTTCGACAGCACCACCATGCACTGAATGAACCCCCGAGTGCGCCACGTATTTATCGATTCGTGTCGCCACATCACCAACCGCAAACACATTAGGATGAGAGATGCTCTGTTGCTTATCGTTCACCGCGACAAACCCATCACCTTCTATCTCCAAATCTGTAGAACCCGTCCATGCCGACCCTATGACGCCAGTCGCAGCGATGACAGCATTTATGGGCAATGATTTATGCGTAGTCAATAATTTACCATCACGATAATCGGTCGCTCGTTCTCGAATTATCGTAATATCATGACGATGTAACTGCTTAATAACCCGCTGTCGAAAGCCCGAATTAAACCCTGACAAAAGGTTCTCACCGCATACTAATGTCACCTGATGATTACGATTGATATTCCGTAGCGCGACTTGAGCTGCCATCACCAATTCTATGGCTGCAGCGCCTGCCCCGATAATAGCCAATTGATACTTTTCAGACTGCTGAGCGGCCTTTAGAATCTGCTGCCATTGGGTGATAAATGTTGATAACGGTCGTATGACAATTACGTCGGTATTAGCAGCACCAGTATTGTTATCGTCACTATCGCTTCTGTGCTCGTTGTAGTCATTGTGGCCAGGTAGCCAACGCATGTCTGTATCTGCGCCCGTATTTAGAGACAAGACATCATAGTCAAAATCCGTTTGTTCATCGCCAGTCGTAACCACCTTGTTTGACGCTGCGTTTACTTTTACAAGCGACTGCTGAATGAATCTCACACCTGCTCGCACACAAAGCGATTTGATATCGATACTGATATCATGTAACTGATAATGCCCTGCCATCCAACCTGGTAACATGCCAGAATAGATGGTTTGCGGTTGCTCACTAATTAAATGAATGTCTGCCTCTATCGTATCGGTATTCTTTAAACGCGCGGCGCTAAGTCGGCGTAACATACCAATATGGGCATGACCTGCCCCTGCCAATAGTAGTGTCTTTTTCGGTAAAAATTTTGTCATAGATAATTTTATCAAGGCGGTTAGTTGCTGTTGGCATTTGATCGAATGTCGATTGATATAAATGACTTTAAAAACTCATTTAAAAGTATCATATCAATAAGACCAGTCTGTTGCGGGCAAACAGTAAGAGCGTAAATGACTTATGTAGCGTCAAAAGTACTTACTGCGCTAGGACTTGCTCTTATTTTAAAAATAGCGATAAAAACAATGAAATAAGGTGAAATTATTTACCAACGCCCAGTACAATAGAACATTATAAGAGCCGCATGACAGGTAACTCTGCGTGGCCTATCATCTGAATATAAACATCGTCAAAACCGTTAATGAAAATTATAAGTAATCAAGGAACCTTACATGAGTACCAATATCGATACCAGTAACGATCACATTTTGTCTTCTGACAATATTCACTACTTGCATCATGACTTTTTTGAACCAAGTAGCAAAGACGTCGAGATTAGCGCGACTTTATTGATTGTGCATGGCATGGCAGAGCACAGCGGTCGCTATAGCGATTTTGCACAGTTTTTGGCAGATAATGGTATTGCTGTGGCGACTTACGATCATTTGGGTCATGGACAGACGATCAAGACTGAGGCCGATCTTGGGTTTTTTGGTGAGGAGCATCCGGTACAGTCGCTACTAAAAGACGTGATTGTGATGGCCGATAGCCTAAAAGACCGTCATCCAGACGTCCCGCATTTTGTGATGGGTCACTCGATGGGCTCATTTATCGTACGCAATGTACTCAAGCATCATGCGCATAATTTCACAGGTGCCATCCTAATGGGTTCCGCAGACGCCAACCCACTGGCTAAGGTTTTATTACCTATTAACAAGCTACTGGCCAGAGTTGCTCCAAGACAACCGAATACAATTTTTGCCAAGGTGATGAATAAAGTCCTTAACAGCCAACTATCTGATCGCAATTCGTCCTCACAGTTTGCGTGGCTCAGTGAAAATACCGCAAACATTGAAGCCTATGAAGCCGATCCTAAGACTGGTTTTGACTTTACCAATAATGGCTTTATGACATTGTTCACGCTCATGGATACTGGATTAAATAAAAATTGGGCTACCACTATTGCCAAAAACTTCCCAATGCTGTTTATCAGCGGTGAAGATGATCCGATTGGTGAAATGGGTCGCGGTATACGTAGGGTTGTCACGCGTCTGGACAAACGTCATTTCAGTCATGTCGATATTCAGCTGTATCCTAATATGCGCCATGAAGTGCTGCACGAAAAGGATAAACAGACCGTTTATCAAGATATTTTAGAGTGGATAGAGACCAACACGGCAGACAATTAAATTATGATAAATGAGTTGTTTTGAGGGAGTATCTGAAAACAACTCATTCAATATTGTCACAATAAGACCCTCAACGCGTTTGCTAAAAGCGGTCAAATTAGCGACAATACGGCAAGCAAGTTTTTGGACCAAGCCATACCTTGAATTTTCTTTAGGCTGGGTCATATAAGTCTTTAACCATAACATTAAGATCACCCTCCCTTTCATTCATTTTAGGAACCTTTATGTCATTACAACAAACCATCGAACAAGCTTTTGAAAACCGTAACGAATACAGTCCAGCTAATATGCCACAAGACGTGCGTGATGCTATCAATCAAGTACTTGAGCAACTAGATAACGGTAGCCTGCGCGTAGCAGAAAAGAAAGATGGCGAATGGGTTGTCAATCAGTGGGCCAAAAAAGCCGTACTATTGTCTTTCCGTCTAAACGACAACTACGTCCAAGCCGCTGGCGAACACGTACAGTTCTATGACAAAGTTCCAACTAAATTTGCTAACTGGACCGAAGCGCAGTTTAAAGAAGCAGGCGTACGCGTTGTACCACCAGCTGTCGCACGTAGAGGTTCTTTCATCGCAGCAGGCGCAGTATTGATGCCGTCATACGTCAACATCGGTGCCTATGTCGATCAAGGTGCGATGGTTGATACGTGGGCGACCGTTGGTTCATGTGCTCAAATCGGTAAAAACGTGCATTTATCAGGCGGCGTTGGCATCGGCGGTGTATTAGAGCCATTGCAAGCAAACCCTACTATCATTGAAGACAACTGCTTCATCGGTGCACGCTCTGAAATCGTCGAAGGTGTTATCGTTGAAGAAGGCGCGGTCATCTCTATGGGTGTCTACATCGGTCAATCGACGCGCATCTATGATCGCGAGACTGGCGAGATTCATCGTGGCCGTGTACCAGCAGGTTCTGTTGTCGTACCAGGTAGCTTACCGTCAGAAGATGGCACGCACAGCCTGTACGCTGCTATCATCGTGAAAAAAGTTGACGCGCAAACTCGTGCAAAAACATCAGTAAATGAGCTATTACGCTTAGCCTAAATATTTGGCAAGTACCGTTGTTTATTGAATAATATTGTTTTATATGAAGATGCTGGAGGATGACTCCAGCATCTTTTTTGCAGCTTAATATAACGCGTTACGTTATAATCCTCTTTTAGTTTGTCTTTATACAAACACAAAATCATTCGTACCATCCCCTGCCTTTTTATTACGATTGATAAGCGCTTCATCGCCTTATCGACCTTTAACTGTATTTGAAATATTATGAGTGAATCATCATTACGCACCGCCGCTATCCCTGTCACTGACCCTGAAGCAGGGTTGCGTCTGACTGAGATTTTTTATTCCTTACAAGGTGAGGCAATCACCTCAGGCTTGCCGACGATATTTGTACGTCTAACAGGCTGTCCGCTGCGCTGCGTCTATTGTGATACCGAATATGCTTTTACTGGCGGCGAACGTCAATCATTAGAAACCATCATAGAAACCATCAAAGGTTATCCGTGCAAGCGCATCTGTCTGACTGGTGGTGAACCATTAGCACAGCCAAATGCCATTGAGTTGATGAAACGTTTGCTGAGCGATGGGTATGAGATATCCCTTGAGACCGCAGGCGCACTCACGGTAGAAAACGTGCCAGCAGCAGTCAGTAAGGTAATGGATCTCAAAACGCCAAGCTCAGGCGAAGTCGATAAAAATCTATGGTCAAACCTCGACTATCTCACTCAGCATGACCAAATCAAGTTTGTCATTATGAATCGTACAGATTACGACTGGGCAAAAGCTAAATTGACCGAGTATAAGCTAAACGAACTGGTCGGCACGGTGTGGTTCTCTCCAATGTTTAACGTCGCAGATGATGTCGATGAACAGCTTAGCCCTGAAGTACCTGTATTGGCGCGCGAGCTAGCAGAGTGGATGTTGGCTGATGCCTTGCCAGTTCGCTTTCAGCTGCAATTGCATAAGATCATCTGGGCAGATGCCAAAGGCAAGTAACTATCAGCAAGTAATTATCAGCAAGTAATTATCAGCAAGTAACAAACAAAAAGTGTGAACACGTTGAGTGCCATGGATAAGGTAGCGGTATGATCAAACTCATTTTACTGGGCTTGCTAGCAGGTGCGTTTTTTAGCTCGACATTTATCTTAAATGAGCTTATGAGTAGCGCAGGTGGACATTGGTTTTGGTCAGCGAGTCTACGCTATGTCTTTATGCTGTTGATTATTACTGCCATTATTGCGATGCAACATGGCTTTGGTCGTATTAAAGCGCTAATAATGATTTTTCTACAGCATTGGGGCTTTTGGTGCATTACTGGCAGTATTGGGTTTGGACTGTTTTACACCGGTATTTGCTATGCCGCAGATCATGTTGCGGGATGGGTAGTAGCGGCTACCTTTATGTTTACCGTCGTCACCAGTCTGCTTGTGCTATTGGCATTTGGTCAACGTTTTGATAAAAAATTTATCGTATATGCTGTCATTGTCTTTATCGGTGTGGCGCTCGTCAATATCAGCGAAGGTCTGCATGCTGCTTCTATAACTGACACCGTCCCCATGTCTGACATGCTGCTCTACGGTGCGCTACCTGCTCTTATCGCCGCTTTTAGTTACCCAATTGGTAACCAGCTGGTTTGGCAGGCTTCTCACAATGCCCGCCAGCGCAATACTGAACTACAGAAGGCCGCAGAGTTGAACGCTCAACGAGCTAGCATCAGTATTGGTATTGATATCAGTGAGCAGAGTGAACCGCTCATATCCGAAGCTTATGATTTGCCAGCTACGACATATGATGCTACCGACCTCGATAGCGTACTTCAAAGTAACAACACTGCGGCAACCTCATCCCTACAAAATCTAATTGCTCGTATTCCTTCTATCGAAACCACGCTACTGCAAAATGCCTTTAACAAAGTGTGGCTAATGACTCTTGGGTGTTTGCCATTTTGGCTGTTTTTGGGCATTATAGTGCGCCCTGACCAGCCCCACCCCTCACAAATAATCAATACGTTGCTCGTTGCTCTATTGGCAGGCGTGGCAGCGACCACTATATTTCTGTATGCGCGCGAGCAAGCTGTTACTTCAAGCGAGGTTGCAGGCGTTGACTCAACCCAAGCCAGTGAAGTTATCTTTGCTTTGATTGGGGGTATATTATTATTAGATAACGCCATACCTTCGGCGATGGGACTGTTCGGTATAGGGCTAATTATTGTAGGGCTGATATTATTTGCAAAAGATGGCTAAATAACACTACGCCTATTTCGTCAAATTTATACATTGAATAACCGCCTAAAAAACACCTATCACTTTGATGATTACGATTTGGCACTATAACCATGGGTAATGCTTTGATTTTTCCTGATATTCTATTATATTTATTGGACATGGTTGGCATTGTTGCCTGCGCGATTGCTGGAACTTTACTTGCGCAGCATAAAGGCTTCGATATTGCTGGGTGTATCTTGGTGGCGATGGTCAATGCCATCGGCGGTGGTACATTACGTGATATGGCTCTCGACCGTCATCCTCTATTTTGGATGACTGATCTTAATTACGTGATCGTTATCACGGTGACCTCTCTTATCTTACAAATCTTCTTTCACCTTTATCATAAGATTGATAATGCGTTAAAGCTCTTTGATGCCATCGGGTTGGCCGCTTTTAGTGTCATTGGTTTTAAGGTGGCCTTAACCCTAGACATGTCTCCCCTCATTGCTATTATGATGGGTGTTTGGACTGCCATTATCGGTGGTTTGCTACGTGATATCATCTGTAATGAGATTCCGCTGGTGCTACAGCGTGAGATTTATATTACTGCCAGTATCGCAGGGTCTGTGACCTATTTATGCTTACAGTATTTTGGAGTGGGCGCCAGTCTCAACGAATTTATTATGCTGTTTGTTATCTTTGCAGTTCGTATGCTCGCGCTCAGATTCGACTGGCATCTACCTTCTATTCGACTCGTAAACTGATTAATTGAGCAAGACTCTGCGTAGATAGCCTTTGTTTGACTGACAATAATTGAAAATAGTGAGAATTGCCCATGTTGGCTATCGTATTGGACCCTACCGTACTGATCACTACTTTTGACCCGCGCTCTTTGATATATTTCTTTGATATGATTGGCATCATCGCCTGTAGCGTCTCAGGAACGATACTTGCCAAGCACAAAAACTTCGACGTCTTCGGCTGTCTGCTCGTGTCTATCGTTACTGCTATCGGCGGCGGCACGGTACGTGATGTCATTCTGGATCGCCATCCGTTATTTTGGATGGTAGATATGAGCTATCTGACCCTTATTACGATTTCATCACTAGCGATGCAGATATTTTTTCATCCAAATTCAAGACGAGTGGATAAGTTCCTCAAACTTTCCGACACTATTGGTCTGTCAGCATTTACGCTGATCGGTATCAAAGTCGCTGATAGTATGGGTGCCAATGTGCCTGTAGCACTATTGTTAGGTGTGATTACCATCGTGGTTGGTGGCATCATTCGCGATATGATTTGCAATGAGATTCCATTGGTACTACAGCAAGAGATTTATATTACGGCAGCGTTGACGGGTGGTGTGCTGTACTTTGCTCTAAAGAACTTAGGCGTGACAGATTGGGTAGCTGACATCTCTACGATGAGTACGATTTTTACTTTGCGTATGCTGGCTATTCGTTACGATTGGCAGTTCCCCACATTAGAGTGGAAATACTGATACTAGGGCGTGTCTTCATTTCAAAAATACCAACGCGCCCATATTTGAGCGCGTTTAGTATTATCGGTTTGACATTGTCGCTTTACCCTTGCTCTACCACAGCCAAATCCTTGACCATCAGCTGTAAGCTTTGTTTGCCATTCCATTCATTGATGTCTAGCTGAAATAACAAATGGACTTGCTTAGCACGGTAATCCCACGCCTCATTATCGAAGTTAAAGCAAATTGCCTCTATCGGATATTGGACGTCTGGATAACGCAGCGATAACTTAAGATGTTTGTCTTTTAAAATCTTAAAGCTCAATACCTCAAACACACCGTCAAATATCGGTGGCGCAAACCCATGACCCCAGATACTGGCATCGGCTAAATGCTCAGCAAACCATAAGCTAAAGTCACTCGCTTGCAAAGGTCCATCGGTGAATTTTTGCTCTGCAAATACCTCATCATCCATCTGAGCCATCACTTCATTAAAAGCGGTGACAAATGCCTCAAAGTTGCGGCGCTTGAGGGTTAAACCTGCCGCCATCGCATGCCCACCGAAGTGACTGATCAAGTCTGGATAACGCTCAGCAACTTGTTCAATCGCATCACGAATATGTACGCCAGCGATAGAACGCGCAGAACCTTTAATGGCACTATCTTCATCCGTTTGTTCAGTGTCTGCTGGTGCAAAAACGATACTGGGTAAATAATGGCTTTCTTTTAGGCGGCCAGCGACAATGCCGATGACTCCTTGATGCCAGTCGTCTTGGTACAGAATAATACTACGCGCGCCTGCATTGCTGGCTTTAGAAGTGGAGACAGCTTGAGTAATTGTGTCATCGTTACTGGTATTATCATTATCATTGATATCGCCACTCATACTCTCGTCGCTATCATCTTTATTAGCCAATGCTTGTACGATACTATCAGCTTGCGCACGCATCTCGCCCTCTACATGACGACGCGTACGGTTCAGCTGCTCAAGCTCTTGTGCCAAACGTTGTGCGGTGCTCCAGTCTTCAGTTAATAAGCATTCGATACCGATGCGCATATTATGCATACGCCCAGCTGCATTGATACGTGGCCCTAATACAAAGCCAAAATCCTGTGCATGCAACTGCTTAGGATCGCGGCCCGCTTGCTCAAGCAATGCCAATATCCCCATACAGCAGCGGCTTTGACGAATAGCAGCTAACCCATGATGAACTAAAATGCGGTTGTTCTTATCCAATACTCCAACATCGGCAATGGTTCCAAGCGCCACTAGATCTAAATATTGGCTCACTTGTACGGTTGACTTACCAGCCTCTCGGCGCAGTTTTGCCAGACGTCCGAGCACATAGAACGCCACACCTACTCCAACCAGTGCTTTACTAGCAAAATCACAACCGAGCTGATTGGGATTGACCACGGCTTCCGCAGGTGGTGTCTCTTTGGTTGTGAGATGATGATCAGTGATGATCACGGCGATGCCATCCGCTTGGGCGCGAGCCACACCTTCATGACTTGAGATACCATTATCTACGGTCACAATCATATCCGGTTGATAGGTTTTAATACCCAATTCGACAATCTCTGGTGTTAGACCATAACCGTACTTAAAGCGGTCTGGCACTAGGAAGTTAACGACCGCCCCCATCTTTGTGAGTGCGCGCATCATCAGTGCGGTACTGGTTGCACCGTCACAGTCAAAGTCGCCAACGATCAAGATGCGCTGCCCTTCATCGATAGCGACGTCCAATAGACGCACTGCTTCTGTGACACCGTGCAGCGCCTCAGCCGGCAATAGACCCGATAGACTGGTCTCAAGCTCATCAGGCACAGTGATACCTCGCCCCGCGTATAGGCGAGCGAGGGTCAATGATTGGGCGGCAAGTAGTTGCAACGCGGTAGGCAACTCGTCGATGCGAGTGCTGGTATAACGGGGGGTTAAATTTAGCATGGGTGTATTCTACTGGCTTTAACTGAGTGCCACAACGGCAATCTATAACATCTCTGTACATCATTCAATGTTGTATTCATTCTGAAGAATCCTTAGTTTAATAAGCACCTTTAATAAATAACGCCCTTAGTACATACCTATTGCATACAGCCCTTTATTTACAAAAAGGATGCATAGGTACCCTAATTTCATTCATTTTGCTACAAAGCAATGATTGTAAGCCACGCATAAATCCATAAAATAGTAAGCAACTGAAGAATTTGTTGTTTATTGAACTTTTTATCATTTATATTTTAATTATTTATAAGGACACTTTATGAAAACCACGCCACTTGCTGAAAAACTTCCAAATACGATCGACCCTAACCTAGACCTTGAGAAGGTTAAAAAAGAATGTCAGGGAATGGTAAAAAGACGCGCTAGAGTTTCTGCTGGTGTAGCGGTTGTGCCAGTACCATTTTTTGATGTGGCAGTTGACGCGGGGATGTTGACGCAGTTGATTCCAGAGATTAGTGAGCGTTTTGGTCTCATTGAAGACCGTCAATCAGCCATTAACTTGGAATCTCGCGAAGTGCATTGGAGCGCAGTAAAAGATCGTACGGTAGATTTCGCTGGACTCATGGCAACACGCGGTATCGTTAAGAAAACCATTCAAGGTTTCGGTGGTCGTATCGCTGCCAAACAAGTGACCAAGTTTATCCCACTTGGCGGTCAATTGGTTGCTGCGACTATGGGCTATACGATTTTTAAGAAAATCGCTAATGACCATATCAACGAATGCTATAAATTGGCGAAAGATATTCAGCAAAAAGAACACGGCAAAAATGTATAAATAAGCCGAATAGCTTAGTCTATATCAAGCCAGTTAAGTGATTACTTAGCTGGCTTTTTTGTGGTTAATACATATAGGTTATAGAGTTCTAAAATAAAATGCGCCTGTGGTTAATGATGTCATTGCTAGGTTTTACTGATAATATACAGCTTTATTTATGACAGACACCTTAAAGGACTAACTTATGAAAAAAATCTTGGCTTCAACGATGCTGCTAGCGACTTTTGCCTTGGCGGGATGTACCTCAACAGGTACTACAAACAACGGTACAGGTACAGCAATCGGTACCGCAAACGAGATCGGCATGAATGTTTTTAGAGCTGCGATTGACAACCAATGCCGTAGCCAAATTGAAAAACAAAACGCGTGGCGTGTTGCAAGCGTCGCCATGACAGAAGCACAGCAAGAATCTGTTAAAACCAATGTTTGTGGCTGTGTCAGTGAGCAAGCACCGCAGCAAGTGACGATTGTTGAGCTGGGCAATGCCGCGATTGACTCTCAGTACCGTACTCAGTTAGTCGCACAAGTCGTCGCCAAATCTCTACAGAGCTGCTATACAAGCTTTGTTCAATAGAACAATTAAGTTATTTATTAGAATAAAAAATAATAAAAAGGGTGCGTTATACATAACGCACCCTTTTTATTGCTAACATATTGGTTAAATTAATTAGCCTAAAATTTATTTGTGTCAGATGCTTGAGACGTTATAGATGCGGTAAAAGGTAATGATTGGCTACGACGGAAATACTTCGAGGTGCTATCAATAATTTTATCTACTTCCTTAATTAAATCATTAATCACATCATCATAAATACCATGATATAGCTCTTTTTCAAATGCTGTAAATGGGTGTTTGCGCGACGCTGAACCCACCTCAGTGACACCGTCTTTACTATAAAAAATATCTACGCGACCATCACTATTCAACACACAATTTAATAGTCCGCCTTCAATTTCCATCTCTACGCGTTCTGGCATAAAAATATAGTCATCTACATTGATAAGCTTTTTTTCTACTTCTCGTTTAAAAAATGATTTGATATCGAACATAGGTACATCCCTAACTTTATAATTATAAGATACGTGAGCATGCCGAGCACTGTGACTGTTACCCAGTATTCATCTGCGTGATTAACGGGTCATGCTTTACTCAGTTATCGTATAAGATAGTGCTAGATTAGTTAAGGTGCGATATGTAAAACTGCGTTTGATGTTGGTAAAAATGTGCGATTGACTTTGAATGGGATATAGACCCAACGAAACAGAACCAGAAAAATAGACTCAACAAAAAAAGAAGCGACCAATAAGCAACTTCCCTTTTTTATTATCGAACTCCATTGACTAACTTAGTTAATGCAGTTAGTTAAACCCAACCTTTTTCACGAAATGATTTGAGCACCTCTACAAATACCGCCATCTCATCAGGTCTGCCAAGTGTTAAGCGGTTAAAGCCAGTAATTGGCGCAAACTCACGCCCGACCGCAATGCCATGTTCTCGCATTCTATCGATATAGGTTTGCACATCGCCTTTTATCTCATGGAATATAAAGCTCGCTTGTGACGGCAAATAGCGTAAGCCAAGCTCATCTAATGTTTGCTCAACCAGTTGACGTGATTGATTGGCTGTACGTAAGCTCAGTGCTAGAAACGCTTCATCATCGAGAGTCGCTAACGCAGCTACCGCACCTGACAAATTGGTATTATCAATCGAGATGAATGCTTCTAATCTAGCAATCATTTGCGCGCTAGCAACTGCATAGCCAACACGCATGCCAGCGAGTGCACATAGTTTTGAGAAAGTACGCACCACAACGATATTTTCTGAGTACTCTTCTCGTATCCATGCAACACCACTCTCAAAACTTGGATCAGTCACATACTCTGAATAAGCCTCATCTAATAAAAAGTAATGGTTACTTGGTGCATGCCCTACCCATTCTTTGAGCTTTACTGTGTCAGTAATAGTCGACGTTGGGTTGTTTGGATTGCACAGATAAAACAAGCTAATACCGTCAAAGCCATCAGCCACTTTTTGCATACCTTGCAAGTCAAAGGCGTAGTTTTCAGTCATCGGCGGTACTTTTACCACAGGTACATCGATAGATGTCGCATATAACTCAGCATAGGCAAAGGTTGGATGCGGCACGATAACTTGGAATTTTTTGCCTGCTACTAATGCTTGATTTTGTAGCATTTGGACGACAGTACGAATATTTTCACTAGAACCACTGCCCAGTGAGATTTGACTCTCTATCACACCGTTTATCTCAGCGACTTTGGTAATCAGCGCCGCACGTTGGTCATCGGGATAACGAAAGCCGATGTCTAAAGAGTTGATAACGGCTTTTTTGGCCGCATCTGACATGCCGAGTGAATTTTCGTTAGAGTTTAATTCTATTAAGTTGTTGGTAAGCACAGTGAATAATACGCCTAGATTATGTCCATTCCAAAAATTCAGTCTATGTTGACAATGTGATCTATAAAAACAACAAGCCTAGCCTACAAAGAACATTACACGTACTCGGCTTATTAGCTTGCGACTTAAATTTTTGAAATATTATATGGATGATGAGGTTTATGCGGATATGGTAAGTGGCAATGCGGTGTATTACAAGTATTCTGTATGTTCCGATATTGAATAAACCATAAAGAAATGAGGTACTCAAAAAGCACCTCACCTTCGCTATTTTTTAGCCTCTTTTTAGCCTCAATATTTAACCCAAGCGATCAGATTAAATGCGCTTTTAGCTCCAGCACTTTATCACGCGTTTTTGCTGCTTCTTCAAACTTCAAATCACGCGACATTTGCTGCATTTGCTTCTCTAGACGTTTGATTTCTTTGGCAAGTAAATCAGGACTACGCAAGATATTGATATCCACATCTGGTAAATTACTTTTAACTGGGATAGCTTGATTGTCATTGGCATCCAAGCTCTCGCCAGTATCAATCTTGTCCGTGATACTACGGCGAGCCCCTTTTGGCGTGATGTTATGCTCAAGGTTAAAGGCAATCTGCTTATCACGGCGACGATCCGTCTCATCTATCGCCTTTTGCATACTTGGCGTAATGCGATCGGCATAGAGAATGGCTTTACCGTTTAAGTGACGCGCTGCACGACCAATGGTCTGAATAAGCGAACGCTCTGAACGCAAAAATCCTTCTTTATCGGCATCAAATATCGCTACCAATGATACCTCTGGCATATCCAAGCCTTCACGTAATAAGTTGATACCGACCAGCACATCATGCACGCCAGTACGGAGCTCATGAATAATCTGCATACGCTCAACAGTATCAATGTCCGAATGTAGATAGGCGACTTTTACATCGTACTCTTTAAGATAACTGGTCAGATCTTCCGACATACGCTTAGTCAATGTGGTAATCAGTACACGCTCGTCCTTTTCACGGCGTTTGGTAATCTCTGATAGCACATCATCAACTTGCGTCAAGACAGGACGTATCTCAATCTCAGGGTCAATCAGACCCGTCGGACGAACGACCTGCTCAACGACTTGCTCGCTGTGTTCAAGCTCATATAGCGCTGGCGTAGCACTGACATAAATGGTTTTGGGCTTGATACGCTCCCATTCTTCAAACTTCATCGGACGGTTATTCATCGCACTTGGCAATCTAAAACCATAATTGACCAAGTTTTCTTTGCGTGATCTATCGCCTTTATACATCGCGCCAATCTGTGAAACCGTCACATGTGACTCATCAAGGAACAGTAAGGCATCTTCTGGAATATAATCAAATAACGTTGGCGGCGCTTCCCCTGATGGACGGCCAGAGAGATGCTGTGAGTAGTTTTCGATACCGTTACAGTAACCAAGCTGCTGAATCATCTCCAAGTCATACTGAGTACGCTCTTTGAGACGTTGTGCTTCAATCAACTTATTGTTGTCACGGAAGTATTCTAAACGCGGCTCTAACTCAGCACGAATCGTATGGCTGGCAGCTTCTAACTTATTACGCGGCGTCACATAGTGCGACTTTGGATAAATGGTAATACGTGGCACGCTGCGCACCGTCTTACCCGTTAAAGGATCAAACCACGTAATCTTCTCAACCTCGTTATCGAATAAATGCACACGTACGGCTAGCTGCTCAGACTCAGCAGGATAGATATCTAACAGCTCTCCACGCAAGCGATACGTACCACGGCCAAAATCTAGCTCGTTACGCGTGTATTGCATCTCAACCAAACGCTTGATGGTTGCCGTACGATCGATGTTATCGCCCACAACGACATGCAATAGCATTTTTAGATAACTTTCTGGATCACCCAAACCATAGATACAAGATACCGAAGCGACGATAATCGCATCGCGACGCTCTAACAAGGCACGCGTGGCGGAAAGGCGCATCTGATCAATATGATCGTTAATAGCGCTGTCTTTTTCGATAAAGGTATCACTAGCAGCAACATACGCTTCTGGCTGATAATAATCATAATAGCTGACAAAATATTCGACCGCATTATTAGGGAAAAACGATTTGAACTCACCATATAGCTGAGCCGCTAGCGTTTTGTTGTGCGCCATAATAATGGTTGGGCGCTGAGTTTCAGCGATGACCTTTGCCATGGTATAGGTCTTACCAGAACCAGTCACACCCAATAGCAACTGCTCGTCCATGTCCGAATTGATACCGTTAACTAGCTTTTTGATGGCTTGCGGCTGGTCGCCTGCTGGCTCAAAGTCAGTAACCATCTCAAAGGCACGACTTGATATTTGCGTCCCTGACGCATTAACACCACTAATTTCAGCTTCGCCTTGGAGCTGAGTGGCCAATTGATTTAACTGACGCGATGAGCGCGGTTCAGGCATTCGCATAATGGCTTTCTTCTTCTTAAGGTTTATAACAATATGGGGTCTGATCAGCGGTTTTTAAAGGAAAATAAGGAGTCTCATCCTATAGTTAAAACACTGTCTCGCTGCCCAAAAACATGAGTGTATAAATGTACGGTTTATTAAAAGTTAAGGCCTAATATTAGCGGATAAAACTTACATCGTTATAAAAAATGCACACAGTATTCGATAAATTTACAAAGCTTTTCACGGTTAACAAACTCGTTACACGACCACTCAACAAAGCCTAACACTCAAGGGTTCCAACACTGAGTTAAGCTGCTATTATCGTTCTTGAGTTAACAAGTTGATGACTTTCAAGTATTAATGATCAGTATTAGTGAATGGATAGCTTTATAGCAATTCCTATGATTAGTTTTGAATTGATTGTCATCGAATAGAAGACCAATAAAAATACATTGAACTTTCATTCAATATAATAATTTTAAATAAATGACGGAGTAAAATATGAGAGAACGTTACGCAAGTGGTATTTCAGACGAAACTGCGAAAAAAATGATTGATTTGCTAAACGCTAACCTAGCAAACGTTATCGATTTAACCTTAGATGGTAAACAGTGCCATTGGAATCTACAAGGTACTGGCTTTATCGGTGTGCATCAATTACTAGATGAGACGTCAGATCGTATCCTTGAAGTATCAGATACTATCGCAGAGCGTATTGTAATCCTAGGTGGCCAACCAAACGGTTTAGCAAGTCGAGTAGTAAAAGAGTCTATCCTAGATGACTACCCAACCGACATCACTGAGGTAGATCAGCATGTTCGTGAGCTAACAAGCCGCTACAAGAAAGTAGCCGAGACATTGCGTGAAGCGATTGCTACTGCTGGCGATGCAGGTGATGAAGACACCGCTGACTTATTTACAGAAGCTAGTCGCATTGTCGATAAAGATGCATGGTTCATCGGCGCAAACGCACCAAAGAACTAATAGTATTTAATTCGACTAGTCACTAAGTACTAGAGTTATAAAGTTATAAAAAAAGCCGTCATAGTTGACGGCTTTTTCGTGTCTAGGTTTTTGAATTTAGCAAACGTACTTAAAAGCATTCGATATGACATACATATTACATATTCAATCCATCAAACCCCCAGATTAAATATTCTCTAAACTTAGCAGCTCAGCGTTAGGTTCGGACAGCGTCAAGATAGCCTCTTGAAAGACTGGGTTACCTCTAAATAAATTTTCAATCTCTTCAAACTTCTGAGCGATATGCTCTTCTTTTTGATTGCCTGCGATATCTACTGCCGCCACCATAAATATCTTTTTTGGGCCGACCCACTCTAAGTGCAGGTAAGACACACTATCGATATCTGGATGATTCAGCAGCTCGCTTAAAACATATTCGTGCATACGGTCAGTGACTCTATGCCCGACTAAGAAATCTCTATTACGACTGATCAAGAATATGGCGACGACACCCAATAGTAGACCGACGATGATAGATCCTAATGCATCCCAATACGGTTCGCCCGTATAAGCGTGCATACCCATAGCAGCAGCGGCAATCACCAAACCGATAACCGCTGCTAAATCTTCAAAGAATACACCGCGCAACGTTGGGTTAGATGTATCTACGACATAACCAAGTGCACTGATATCGAGCGCTTCACCATGTTTTTTACTTTGTCTATAAGCCTGAACCAATGAGATCCCTTCGAGCACAAACGCCACTGCCAATACGATGAAGCCAATCGTATAATTGGCTTCAGACTCAGTAGCGTTCCATTCTTTGATACCCGTATAGATAGAGACAATCGAGCCTGCCGTAAACACACCAAAGGCAGCAATCATCGACCAAACATAAGACTCCTTGCCGTAGCCTAACGGATGGCTTTTGTCAGCAGGTTTGATAGATTTCTTTTCTGCGACGATGAGCAAAGTACCATTACCAGCATCCGCCCATGAGTGAGCTGCTTCTGCAATCATAGAGGCTGAGCCTGTCATAAAGGCGGCAACTGTTTTCGCGATTGCGATAACCAGATTGGCTCCGACCGCAATCAACACAGTGATGAGTGATCCTGAATGCTCATCATTGGTTTCAGGGCTTTGGTTAAGGGTATGTTTTAGTTCAGGGTCACTTGGAATTTTAGGATTACCCGCCCCACGCGCGCGAGGTAGTTGCGCCTTAGGAGATGCTGGTAAATGACGCTGGGGATTAGCAATAGATGGCTTTAGACTCATACTAGACTCACTGAAATAACGTATTGATAGTAGAATTTTTGCCGTAGATAAATGGCTTGAAACATACATCAGCTTAAAATAAGCGCTCTACAATCTCAGTGTCTTTTTAGTGAGTCGTTGTATGAATTATTAATTCAATAAAACTAGATAACTTTATACAATTTTAGATAGCTTTAAATAACTCGGACTATTTTTCTATCTCGTTATACTCTTCGTTCTCGCCAAACTGCTTATTAATTTCTTCGAAGTCGCAACTAGGACGATGTGAGCTCTCCATACGCAGTTTCTTTCGTTCTTTTGCTGCATCCGCTCGACATTGCTGCATCTTATTTTTGATATCGAGTGGCGGTGCGGATGTCGGTTTACCATTGTCATCGATAGCCACCATCGTAAAGTAACAGCTGTTGGTATGACGGACGGTACGACCGCGCACATCTTCTGCTTCGACGCGGATACCTACTTCCATTGAAGTATTACCAACATAATTGACACTGGCGGCAAAAGTAACCAGCTCGCCCACATATATCGGCTCACGGAACATCACCTGATCGACAGACAGTGTCACCACATAGTTACCACTATAGCGACTGGCACAAGCATAAGCGACCTGATCAAGCATCTTGAGCAAATCCCCACCATGCACATTGCCAATGAAATTCGCCATATCAGGTGTCATCAGTACTGACATATATAGCTCGTGGTTTAATGGGGCTTTTTTGGCAGTGGAGCTGGTATTGTATTGCGGCATAATATTCCTTAATGGGTTAACACTTATTTATTATGTCTACCATTTATACAGCAGGTCGCCGTATAGCACAAACAGACCTCTGTCATTGGACAGTCTAAATTGTGTAAATCAGGGCTATTTAAACAGCATTAGGGCGTGTCTTCAATTCAATCGATAGTCATCTAAATGGGTTAAAAATGGCTAAATCTTGCCAAATGGCGTCAAATAGCTGACTAATATCTCGATATTATCTGCGCTATTTTCCTTGTTTGACTGCCATTTATCTCATTTTTATCACCATTTTTAAAATGAGGATACGCCCTAGATAAGCCAAAATAATAAGCTTTAGGCCAACCAGTGAAAGCGATACGCAAGCCATGCCACTATCGCACTAACCGAACCGGTCAAAATACCACCCCATACAAAGTCAACGAGCGCTGTATCTAGTGTAAAGCCCTTATACAGTGCCAAATTGGTAAAGTCGTATGTGCCATAAGCCATCAAGCCAATCAGCCCGCCGAGTAAGAAGATATGACCAACGGATGCGCCAGCTTTGATTTGCGGATATAGAACCAAAATACAAAGTGCCAATATATAAAACATATAAAACACGCCAGCGGCTATCATGTTTGGCTCATCGGCCAATAGATGCCCGATACGCGACTCATAAAAGGCGCCTTTCATGGTCGTCAGCCAGACAGCATCGACACCCAAAAAGATAACCACAGCAGCGAGATAAATAAAAACGTAACCCATGATATTACCTCTTATAAAATGAATGAAAACGGATAAAATTTATAATGTCAATCTTGGCTGAATAAAGTCTAAAAATGCCAAAATACGCGAAGATACGGCACTGTTTTTGTAATAGACCGCCTGTATGGCTTCACGGTTGTTTGGTCTGACTATCGCATCAGGCAATACTTCAACCAATCTGCCAGATTCTAAATCTTCACCAATCATAAAATGTGACAGTAAAGCAATACCCTGGTGATTTAAACATAGCTGGCGTAAGGTCTCGCCGCTACTGCCAGTCATATGGAAGTTCAGTTTAACTGGAGTTTTTAGTGGCCAGCTATTTAGTTTTGACGCATCGTTAAAGCCAATTAATTTATGGGTGCTCAAATCATCAACATTCAAATCATCAATATGAGCTACTTCATTATGCTGATGTAAGTATTCAGGACTGGCTACTAGCCGCAGCTTACTTTTACCTAATAGACGTGCATGCAAATTTGAGTCTTTTAAATCGCCAATCCTGATAGCCAGATCCGTCTTGTGCTCAAGCAAATCAATAATATTGTCATGCGAGGTGAGGTCGAGAGTGATATGTGGATATTGCGCCACAAAATCACCAACCAAAGGCGTCAGTTGATGAAAGACAAACGGGCTCGCGGCGTCAATTCGTAGATGCCCACTCGGCGCTTGTTTTAACAGCTTAATCGCCTCTTCACCGGTATATAACGTATTTAAACTCTCACGCGCATATCTAATAAAGACATGCCCTTCCTCCGTCAGCTCTAAGCGCCGTGTCGTTCTATTTAGCAGCGTACATTGCAGCGTGTCTTCGAGTCTTGACACCGCACGAGATACTTTGGCAACCTGCTGATTCAATAAATTGGCAGCGCCAGTAAAGCTGCCCGTGTCTACTACCGTCAAAAATATCTCTACGTCTTCCGTTTTAGCATGTCCCATCATCACGATTACCTTTACAAAATCGACAAAGGTATTTTGTCATTTGTGCTGTTTTTTGCAAACTATAAATCCGTCAAACTACGCGCATCATTTAATTATTAGGATGTCGTTATGCCACTCGCTTTATGGGCGCTTACTCTAAGCGCATTTGCAATTGGGACAACCGAATTTGTCATCGTTGGATTGGTACCAACTATTGCCGCTGATCTGGGCGTGAGCTTACCTTCAGCAGGGTTACTCGTCAGTCTATATGCTGTCGGCGTTGCCATCGGTGCCCCTATACTTACCGCACTCACTGGCCGCTGGAATCGTAAAATAGTACTGATGAGCCTAATGGGTCTGTTTGTTATCGGCAACTTGCTGGCTTGGCAAGCACCCAGTTATGAAACCTTAATACTTGCCCGTATCTTGACCGGTCTGGCACATGGTGTGTTTTTCTCTATTGGTTCCATGATTGCTACTAGCCTTGTCAGTAAAGAAAAAGAAGCCAGCGCGATTGCCATTATGTTTACTGGGCTTACCGTAGCGCTCGTCACTGGCGTCCCCCTTGGTACATGGATTGGACAGCATTTCGGTTGGCGCGCTACGTTTTTGGTCGTCTCAGCACTGGGCTTAATCGCTTTAATTGGTAGCGCGATATTAGTACCAAAAAACCTAAAAAAATCTATCCCTGCAACGTTCAAAGAGCAATTACAAGTCATTGTAAAACCACAGTTACTGCTGGTTTATCTCATGACGATCCTTGGTTATGGCGGTACGTTTACGGCATTTACCTATCTAGCACCTATCTTAGAGCAGCAGACCAAATTTGCGCCATCAGCCATCGGTCTCATCATGCTCGTATATGGCGTGTCCGTTGCTATCGGTAATATCTGGGGCGGAAAACTTGCAGATAAACGTGGCCCTATTAGTGCGCTTAGCATTATATTTAGCGCCCTAAGTGTCATTCTTTTACTGTTCACCTTTACTATGCAATCCAAGATTGCTGCTGTGCTGACTATTTTGGTATGGGGTGCTTTCGCCTTTGGTAATGTACCAGGCCTACAAATCTACGTAGTCAAGCAAGCTGAAAAATATACACCGAACGCTGTCGATGTCGCTTCTGGACTGAATATTGCTGCATTTAATATCGGTATTGCACTGGGCTCCATCATTGGTGGTAGCGTGGTTGAGAATATGTCGTTGCAAGACACGGCTTGGATCGGCGCTGTTATCTCTTTAATGGCACTAGCGGTCACACGCTATTCAGGTCTTCGTGATAAGCGTGCCCTGCAAGCATCGTAGAACTTTTCAATATACAACCTTTCGATATAGAACTTTTCAATACATAGGTCCCAAACTGTTTGTGCAGTATGAGACCCTATGAATGTCATGAACAAACCATATCTATATGATCAGACTTATACTGACGCGGTGTCTGTTCTATCTTCACTAAATGTCTCATCGTTCAAAACTGTTTTATGATTTAAGACGGCAGATGGCAGATCAGAAAAATGTAGCGTATCAATGTTGTTAGGCTTCACCGCAGTAACTTGTACCACACCGATCGTGCGCTCCAAAAAACCACCTTCGCAATAGCAAAAGTAAAACTCCCATAGGCGGATAAAGGCATCGTCATAGCCAAGCGCTTGAATCTCTGCACGCTGCGCCATAAACGCAGCACGCCAGTCACGTAGCGTATACGCATAATCAAAGCCATAATCATGCAATTGTTTGACGACCATATCGGTCTGTTCAGTAAATTGGGTCGTCAGCTCTTGGTTTGAGAGCAGACAACCACCTGGGAAGATATGCGTTTGGATAAAATCAACCGAGTCGATATAATCTTGATAATTCTGATCATTAAAAGTGATTGCCTGCAAGACCATGAGACCCGTCGGCTTGAGCAAGCTATTACACTTGGCAAAGAAAGTCGGTAAATACTCATGCCCTACCGCTTCAATCATCTCGATACTGACTAACTTGTCATATTGACCTGTCAGCTCGCGGTAATCTTGCTTAAGCAATGTAATCTTGTCAGACAGACCTGCCGCCTCGACTCGTCGCTGTGCTTCATCATACTGGGCATCAGAGATAGTCGTGGTGGTCACATGGCAGCCGTAATGCTTGGCCGCAAAGATAGCAAAGCCGCCCCACCCTGTACCAATTTCAATCACACTATCATCAGCGCTGAGCTGTAAACGTTGGCATATAAGCGACAGTTTGTGCTGCTGAGCATCGCTGAGCGTCACGTCAGGCGTAGGATAGACTGCTGATGAGTACATCATCGTATCGTCCAAAAACCGCTCATACATGTCATTACCCAAATCATAATGCGCTAGGATATTGGATTTGGATCCAGATTTGTCATTGCTACGTAGTTGATGCTTCGCTTTTTCAAATGCTTTACTAATACCAGCAAAACGATTTTCTAGTTTATTGAGTACGGCTAAGTTACGAGCTGCCAAACGAATCAAACCTGTTAGATCATCCGTATCCCATTCACCATCGATATAGCTGTCTGCTAGCGCGATAGAGCCACCAAGTAATAGCTGACGATAGACAGCACTATCATGAATCTGTAATGTCACATGTAGTGAATGGCGACCAACCGCTGAACTACTAGCGTCGTTAGTAGCTACTTTACCAAAACTACTTGTCTTAGGTTCCTGCTCGTTAAATGTTTCAATCAGCGTGAGGCTACCAAACTGAATGTGCTGTAACGCACGAAATATAAGCTTTCTAGCTAAGTGATTCACACTATTGCTGACTGGCTGTAGTACAGCACTTTCATTAACCACTTTGCTCACACGAGCAGTTAATTTTTCTAGTTTTGTGACTGGTGCTCGATCGGTCGGTCGTGCTGGCATCGTGTATTTATCCTTGTTTAAATGCTTTATTGTTCAATAGTTGATTTTTAGTAGTACATTAACGAGATTTTTAGATTGTTGATATTTAAGATTGCTGTAACTATAAGACATCTTTTGCGTTCGATACTGCTAGCTGCTTTTCTGATGTCCACCTTTCTGTTGACTGTCGGCCAACTTTTCATCGTAGTTGATATACGGCACCTTTTTAATCGCATAGAGCTTGAACGCATGCCAATAAATACGGGTTAATGATGTCATATTCATCAGAGGGTTTTTTCGCAAGCTATGACGAACAGCCTCTTCTGTCATTGGCACCCCTGATATCTTTATACCAGTTTTTAGCACTTCACCGCGCTCATCACTGATATTGATAGCAATACGCACTTGTAATCCAGCGTTAGGTTGATCGTCTGTCTTTGTACGTTTTACCGTTACCTGCCAGCGGTACAGCTGATCGATAGGATTAAAAGGTGACACATGAAAGTCTTTATCATGACAAAACTCAGTGTTCTCTCCCTCTAGCAAAAACCCATAGTAGTGACGCTTGTCCCATGGCGTATTGGAAACTTCAGCTAATAGATGAGTGGGCGTTTGCTGCGCATTAAACCCCAAGTAAAAATTGACTGGGCTAAAGTACATGCCAGCATTACGGCAGACGAGCAATCCCAACATATCTCCTTGAGGCGCGCTTCCTGCATATTTTTCAAATGCTCGGCTTAGACGCTGCTTCAATGCTTGATTAGACCGCAAATTGCTATCAATATCTTTATTGTTACTTATGTTTTCATTGTCATTTAGGCTTTCATTATTACTTAGGCTATTGGTACTCTGTAGGTCAGTATGCTGTAGCTCAATATGCTGTAAATAATCATCAGCACAGAATTGTTGTAGCGCCTTTTTCTTTAGTGAAAATAGAGGCAGACCTTTTGCTAGTAGCTTTTTCGGTAAAACTTTACGTAATGGTAATTTTTCTAAAACCTTACTCTCATCAAATGCTGCCGTACTCATTTCAGGAAGTTCCTGTCCTACCGCGAGCGCGCTAATATTGACGCCCCAATAGCGATAAGGGTAGACGAATTTATTCACACTAGGTAGCAGCCGACTGTGCCATGTCGTACCCTCAAACAGCTGATGCGGCAATGCATTTGTCTCATAAGAAGACTCATGACTTGGCGTAGCATTGATATCTCGAGCAGACATAGTCATAAATAGTCTCTTATGTAACGGCATACTTTTTATATGGCGAATCTTTCAAAACACTTAGAATACATAACGGCATTAATCGTCATATTATTTGGTTTTACGGCGACCGAATAAGCCACGCTTCTTATATTGGCTCGTATCAGCAGTTGAACTCTGTAAACGCTCAGCATACTCAACCAGCTCCTGATTGGTTGTCGCTGTGGTTACTTCACGCTTGTTCAGTCTACGTAATTTGGTATCCGCTTTTATAGGCAAGTCTTTATAACGGAAAGGCGTATGCGCGCTATCAGCGTCAGGTAAATGAGCTGGATCAACCTCGTCCTTTATATCAATATCAAGACCAAGCGCCTGACAGACGCGTAATCCACTGCGCACGCCGTCCTCATGAAAGCCATTAAACCAATAAGCCCCGCAGAAATGTGTGTGCGAACCGTTACCAGAGATACTCGACCATTTAGTTTGCGCATCAATCATCGCAAGATCGAACACTGGATGACTGTAATCAATGCTCTTAATTATCTGCTTATCATCGACGCTTTTATTGTCTACAGCTGGATTTAGGGTGACCAAATAATTGTGTTTTTTGGTCAAGCGTTGCAGGATATTCATGTGATAAGTCAGCACTGGCTTTGCAGGTACCTGTGCGTTTCCAGACGCCTGCTCATCCTTAGCATTGCCTGAAACTGTTTCATCTATTAAGTAATTCCAGCTTGCCCATGCCAGTGGTTTCTTAGGTAAAACACTGGTATCGGTGTGCAGTACAGCCGTATTTTTGGTAAAGCGGAAATGACCTAATACTTCAGATTCATCGGTGCTCGCATCCCTTAGAATCTTTAGTGCGGTATCTGCATGACAAGCAAAAATAACCTCGTCGAATACAAGTTTTTCTCTACGGTTGTCAGCGTTACCTTTATCCTGCACTGTCAAAGCATTCTTCACCGTCAAAATCACTTGCTCACCATCACGAACTACAGACTGTACTGGACTATTGACCCGTATCTTGCCACCCGCTTTGATAAAGCGCGGAATCAATTTATTGACGTACTGTTTTGAGCCGCCTTTTATCGTAAACCACTGCGGACGATTGACCACATCGAGCAAACCGTGGTTGTCAAAGAATTGTGCAAAAAACACCAGTGGAAATTCTTGTACTTCGTCTAGACTGGTTGACCAAATGGCCGAGACCATTGGCAGTAGATAATTATCAGTAAATAGCTGACCATATTTCTTTTGTGCTAAATAACCGCCGAGCGTTTGTTCTGCAAAGCTACTGACATCTTGTCCTTGAGAGCGTGCGCTGTCGTAATCTTGGCGTAGTTGTTTGATATGCTTGTTAAACTGTAAGATATCTTTGATAAATTGCCAGAATTTTGGATTAAGTACATTTTTACGTTGTGACAATAAAGTATTGAGCGTATGACCATTGTATTCAAAATGACGTGCAGTATTTTTGACAGAAAAGCTCATATCCGTTGCCTGAAACGGCACCTGCAACTCATGAAGCAAACGAAAGAAGTTCGGGTATGTACGCTCGTTAAAAACAATAAACCCTGTATCTATCGCACTACTCTCTACATTGCTGCTCTTTGCTTTTTTACCGTCTTGTAGTGCCACATCAATCGTATTTACATGCCCGCCGATATAATCATTGGCTTCAAATACCGTCACATCATGTTGCGTACCTAGATAATGAGCGCATGTCAGTCCTGACACACCTGAGCCGATGATAGCAATACGTTTTGGGGTAGTCTGATGGTCAGAATCTGTTGTAGCATCGGTAGCAATCTTTTGGTTACTTGCACGCTTGAAACGAGTAAACGGCATAAAAGCATTCCCTTCTGTATTTTTCTGTCGATATGATGGCCGAGAGTTCTATTAGATAAGAGCTCTATTAATAGTAGATTATTTTTTATTAAGTTTTTCACTAACTTGCTGCCAGACCAAATCAGGCAACGTGCCCAATGCTTTTAAAGGCATGGTTAGTTTTTTTGGAAATTCAATCACCTCATGCCCACTTTCGATACCGTCGCGTATGGCTTGACTGGCCTGCGCTGGCGTCTGAATAAACGGCATCGGAAAGTCATTCTGTTTGGTCATCGGTGTTTCGACAAAACCAGGTACGACTAAGCTGACTGACACATCATGCGGAGCAAGGCTAATCTGTAGGGTCTTCATTAGATAATGGATAGCAGCTTTTGAGCTACCATAGGCTTCAGCGCGCGCAAAAGGCACATAAGCAGATGCTGAACCGATACCGACCAAGCGACCTTTTGAAGCGATTAGCTTTGGCAGCACTCCTTCGATCGCATGAGACAACGTTCCCATATTGACTGACATGACTTTCATAAACACACTGCTATCAAAGTTCGGCATATCTAAGTACTCGCACATGCCAGCGCCGCAAATAGCTAGATCGACATTGTCGATTTTTTCAAAAGCTTCGATAACCTTTTTTCGATCCATGAGGTCTAAATCAATCGTTTCTGCGCCTAACGCCTTAAGCTCTGCCAACGCTTCATTGTCACGGCCGACCGCATATACATAATGATCTGCTAGCAGATAGTCTTTTGCCAACTGCTTACCAATGCCTGACGTCGCCCCAGTAATGAGAATATGTAATTTTTCAGTAGAATCTGTCATCGTAAATATCCTTTTTGAGTATTCTTATCTTTTTAAGTATTTTCATAATATGGAATTAGTGCATTTGAACTGATTGCTTAATAAAAAATCAAACCTTTGATAACAGCTATCTATTATCGTTATTCTTGGCAGATATCATTGGTCGCATTTCATTAAGCTATAAGCCATTTTATTTAACAAATCTAAATAATTGTAGTGGTCAGCTATAGGTTTATTGTTGTGTCTTCGCAATCGTCTGGGCTCAAGCTTAATATAAACGTGTTGTTTGTCATTTCCACAAGGGTACTGCTATCACAAGCAACGACACAATATTCTGTTACTAGCATCGTAAGACAGCTCAATATCAGCATGCTACAATGCAAAAACTAGCAATCGCGTCGTTTGCCGATGCATCATCACCATCATCTATAATCGAATGAGCGCCGTATCACGGTAAGATGACGCTATCTTTTCTTAAACTATCTGACATCTTGTCCTGATAGCAATGAAAACGTTATATAATTAATATCAGATTTTCACCAACCCCACCCTCATATAAAAAAGGATCTCTCATGAGCGAGTTGCAACTGTCTGACCGCGTTAACAACATCCAACCATCACCTACGCTAGCGATTACCAATAAAGCCAAAGAGCTAAAAGCAGCTGGTAAAGATATTATCGGTTTGGGCGCTGGTGAACCTGATTTTGATACCCCTGAACACATCAAAAAAGCAGCAATCGACGCAATCAATAATGGCTTTACTAAATATACAGCTGTCGATGGTACGCCAGAGCTAAAAACAGCCATTATCGAAAAATTCAAGCGTGACAACGACATCAGCTATGAGCCAAACGAAATCCTAGTATCGGTCGGTGGTAAGCAGTCATTCTTTAACCTTGCTCAAGCATTTATCAATCCTGGCGACGAAGTCATCATCCCAGCACCATATTGGGTCAGCTATCCTGACATGGTTATCATCGCAGAAGGCGTGCCAGTCATCGTCAAATGCCCAGCTGAACAAGATTTCAAAATTACTCCTGAGCAGCTAGAAGAAGCGATCACTGACAAGACTAAATTGTTGGTATTAAATAGCCCATCTAACCCAACGGGTATGATTTATACATTAGATGAGCTAAAGGCCATCGCTGAAGTATTGAAAAAGCATCCCCAAGTCTATGTAGCTTCAGACGATATGTACGAGCACATTCGCTGGACAGGCGATAAGTTCTACAATATCTTAAATGCGGCACCTGAGCTAAAAGATCGCGCTATCATCTTGAACGGTGTGTCTAAAGCGTATGCGATGACAGGCTGGCGTATCGGCTATGCGGGTGGCCCTGCTAAGCTAATCGGCGCTATGAAAAAGGTACAGTCACAATCTACCTCATGCCCGACGTCAATCAGCCAAGTAGCCGCAGAAGTCGCTATCAGTGGTGATCAGAGCGTACTAGAGCCGATGGTAGCCGCTTTTGAGAAACGCTGTGACCTAGTCGTAGATGGTCTAAATGCCATCAAAGGCATTACTTGCTTGCGTCCTGATGGCGCTTTTTATGTCTATCCTGAAATCAAGCCACTTATCAAAGCGGCTGGCCTGTCATCATGTACTGAATTTTCAGCATGGTTATTGGATAAAGTAGGCGTAGCAGTTGTACCTGGCGATGCATTCGGTCTTGGCGGCTATATGCGTATCTCGTACGCTACTGATGAAGCGACGCTAAAAGATGCGCTATCACGTATCGAAAAAGCAGTGGCTGAGTTGGACGTTGCTGAATAAATCGTAAAGAGCAACGAGTCTTACCGCTGTTCATAAAAAAGACGCCCTATATACACTATAGGGCGTCTTTTTTTACGAGAGTCTTGGGCATAACTAGGAAAAACACGCTATCTCATCATTAAACTGACAATTTTTACTAATTATGCAAAAAAAGGCTTGACGTATTTTTTAACTTTGCTAGAATACGCCCCACTTAGCAAGAACTCGTTAGAGACTTCTAAGGCTCGTTGTAAGCGATTAAACACTTACAGCCTATTCTCCAATAGCTCAGTTGGTAGAGCAACGGACTGTTAATCCGTGTGTCCCTGGTTCGAGCCCAGGTTGGAGAGCCACATTTTAGTAGTAAATTTCTTGAGTCAATTTTGATTCAATTATGGCATTTGCCAAAACCCTCATCAATTTGATGAGGGTTTTTTTATGCGTATCATTTAGGGTCTGTTGAACATTCAAATGTGGTACTGGCAGTGACTATTTTTTAGACAATACGCAGTGAAATTTTTGACGCCTAGTCGTTCTAGGTTAGACAATTTCGCCATATATTGGCAAAAAACAGCCCTGTCCTCCACTCGAGCACAGCTCTCGTCTTGCAAACGGGCAAAGCAGTGCTTTACTCGATCCGTTCTCAAGGCTGATGCTAAAATCACCTCAAACGTTGTTGTAAGCCTAGTTAAGGTCTCGACATTATCGTCGGTTTACGCCTAGTTTGATGCGATTTTCGCGATCAGCAGTCCTAATATTTGAATGTTTAACAGACCCTCATATTGGTTATCTATTTTGCCGCTTTGATAAGCGCTAATCACTACTTTGTCTCATACTTGATTATGACCATAATATTTAAAAATGAATATCATTGTCACGATAGGATATTACTATAGTAAGTTTTTCATCAGTTAGCTTGGCAATAGTGGTAGCCAGAATACCAATGCTAACAGTGTCACTAACAACACAGGTGGCGTGATCAGTAGACCAATTTTTATGTACTGTCCCCAGCTAATTTTGTAGTCCTTTTCTGCCAACACATGTAACCATAGTAAAGTAGCAAGACTACCAATCGGCGTAAATTTAGGGCCCAAATCATTACCGATGACGTTGGCATAAATCATTAGCTCTCGCGTTGCGGCAGGCACTTGTGCTTGATCAATCGCAAGCGCGCCGACTAAGGTTGCTGGCATATTATTCATAACAGAAGCAACTATAGCGGACAAGAACCCAGTTCCAACCGTAGCAATGACTGCACCTTGTTGTCCTAACCAGTTGAGTACTTGTGCACCATAGGCCGTAAGCCCTGCATTACCCAGACCATATACCACCAGATACATACCGATCGAAAACAGGACGATTTGCCAAGGCGCTTTACGTACTACGTCACTCACAGAGACCACTGCACCACGCCCGCCTTGCCATATACGACCAGCGATTGCCATTAGTGCAACAGCAGCGATGCCCGTGACCAGTGAAATAGGTAGCCCCAACGGCTCTGTTGCAAAGTAGGCGACCAGTAGCAAGCCTAATAGTGGAAAAGCAGCTCGGAATACCAATGGATCGGTAATAGCAGACTCTGGTGCGCTGAGTTCGCTAGTCGAGTAAGTTTTTGGAATATGACGTGCATATACAACCCACAACACCAGTAGCGTAGCTAATACAGACACGATATTGACCGGTACCATCACCGCCGCATAACGACCAAAGCCTATGTCAAAATAATTGGCACTGACAATGTTGACTAAATTTGAGGTGACCAATGGTAGGCTTGCCGTATCAGCAATAAAGCCCGTCGCTATAATAAATGCCAGCGCTGATGGTGGCGAAAATTTCAGACGCAGCAAGATAGCGATGACGATCGGGGTCAGTAGTAGCGCTGCACCATCATTGGCAAAAAAGGCAGAAATAAAGGCGCCGAGCACGACAATCATCGGAAACAATAAGCGCCCTTGTCCATTGCCAAGGCGTGCCACGTGTAATGCTGCCCAGCCAAAGAACCCTGCTCGATCTAAGATAAGGGAGATGATAATCAGCGCCACAAAAGTAAAGGTCGCATCCCAGACAATATCCCAGACGATACCCACATCTGATAGCTGCACGACGCCAAGCGCTAACGCGACTAAGGCACCACCCATGGCGCTCCAGCCGATACCCAATCCTTTAGGTTGCCAGATAACTAAGACTAAAGTGACCACAAAAATAGCAAATGCAAGCATTGTACAACCTTACTTAAGCTGATTTTATTCAGGCGATTTAATATAGGAAATTAGATCGATTTTTGATTGACGCGGCTCGATAGTTCTTCAGCACTCTCAACGCGTTCTGAATAACGATCAGTGAGATAATCTGAACGTCCGCGTGTGAGCCAGGTAAACTTCACTAGTTCTTCACAGACATCGACAAGACGCAGATATAACGGAGACATATCCATGCGATTGTCGTCGTTGAACTCTAAGAACGCTTTGGGTATCGAAGATTGGTTGGGGATAGTAATCATCCGCATCCAGCGCCCGAGAATACGCATTTGATTAACTGTATTAAAGCTCTGACTACCGCCGCTGACTTGCATCAGTGCTAGGGTTTTACCTTGAGTTGGACGCACGCCACCTAGTGACAGCGGTATCCAGTCGATTTGCGCTTTCATGATACTGGTAATACTGCCGTGACGCTCTGGACTCACCCACAGCATGCCTTCTGACCACTGCGCCAGCTCCCGCAATTCTTGTACTTTGGGATGGTCTGAGTCTACATCGTCAGGCAACGGCAAGCCGGATGGATCAAACATTTTTACTTCACAACCATACCAACGTAGCAATCGGCTAGACTCTTCAGCGGCCAATCTAGAAAACGAGCGCGCACGGACAGAACCGTATAGCACTAGTATTTTTGGCGGATGACGTGAGTCATTTGGCGCAACCAAAGAATCAATATCGATAGGCTGAAGATTATCTATATCAATATTGGGCAAATCGTCTAAGCTAAATTCTGGCGAAACAGTAGGATCAACGGCTAATGTTTGGTCAACCTCAGTGTTTGTCATGAGTAACAACCTCGCCGTCTTCTTTTGTAAAGCTACTTACTGGATTGGCTAGTAATTCAAACACACGCTCTGACGGACGGCATAGAGCAGCGCCTTTATCAGTCACTACGATAGGACGGTTGATTAAAATAGGATGCGCTATCATGGCATCGATAATTTGATCGTCAGACAACTCAGGATTATCCAGACCAAGCTCATCATTAATAGCTTCTTTGCTTCTTAATAGCTCTCTAGGCGAAATCTGCATTTGTGCCAATAGTTCAACTAAACGGTCGCGGGTTGGTGTATTTTTCAGATATTCCACCACTTCTGGCTCTTCACCTGATGCTTTAATAATGGCAAGCGTGTTACGAGAGGTTCCGCATTTAGGATTATGAAAAATTAATGGCTTCATAGTGTTTACACCTATTTTATGTATTTATTGAATTGATAATTGGTTTAATCATTACCTTGCTCAGCAGACTCATTTACTCTACACCCGCTCAGACTATCCATGAGTGATGCACACAATTCTGGATGTCCCGCACAGCAATCTTGCAGCAGGAACTGAATGACGTTATCCATATGTGATAGCGAAGCACGATAGATAATCTGTCGGCTATGACGCTGTGAGACTACCCAGCCTGCTCGTGCCAACACCGATAGATGGGCTGACATTGTGTTGTGAGGGACAGAGAGCTGACGGGCTATTTCACCCGCAGGTAGGCCTTCAGGCTCATGGCTGACTAGCAGCTTAAAAGCCTTTAAACGAGTATCTTGAGAGAGCGCAGCAAAGCTTGCGATAGCATTAGTTACTTCCATATGTCCAATAATACAGACATATTAAAATAATTCAATGTTTGACAGATATTTTTAATCTAAAAAAGATATATCTGTGTAATTAAACTATATACATCAACGAGTAAAAGCGATTAACCAAATAGTGGAAATAATGATCACCCCACCTTTTCAACCTAAAATTCTCTACGTTTGGCCTTATGTAAATAACAAGTTTAATATATGTTATTGTATATTGATGATACTTAGAAGTTCATGCTAGATTGAATGCAAGTTTATGCAAGAGTAAAACTAGATTTGGCTGGTAGCTCTCGCTCTGTACTGCCAATAAACCTGATTAAAATAACTATTATGATTAAAACAACAATAAGGAAATGACCATGCTACTAGAGAAAATTAAGACACCTGGACTTTCGCACTTATCCTATTTGGTAGGCTCTGGCGGTCAAGCAGCGGTAATTGATCCACGTCGTGACTGTGCGATATATGTAGAAAAAGCGCGTGCAGCAGGACTTGAAATTACTCATATTTTTGAAACACATCGTAATGAGGATTTGGTTTCTGGCGCATCTACCTTGGCTGCAATGACAGGGGCAACAGTTTTGCATGGACCCAATCCAGAACAACCTGTTGTCTACGCTGAGACCGCACGTAATGGTGATTGTTTTCCAATTGGCCAATTAGAAATTCATGTCTTAGAAACGCCTGGTCATACCGATGATCATCTTGCTTATGCGCTGTTTGACACGGCGTACCCAGATAAGGCGGTTGGCGTTTTTACCGGTGATGCGCTCTTTGTAGGTGATTGAAGAAGGACAAAGCTTGGCCCTGATTGCCTCTAATGAAGAGCAACTTGCGACTGCGATGGAGCATCTGGTACGTATTGCTTTTGATAATATTGTCGGTGGCTATGTGGGTGTCGTCCCTGTCGCTGCCAAAGGGAAACAGATGCAGCAAACCCCTATGGTCGATACAACCGAGGTAGAGAGTCGTCTTAATAATGCTCAGAACTGGACATTGCTCGATGTACGCGATATCGATGAGAGGAATACCAATGCGATAGAAGGCTCACAGCATATCTATGTTGGTCACCTGAATGAGCGTTGGCATGAGCTTGACAGGAGTCACCACTATACCTTGATGTGTGCTAGTGGTGCTCGGGCAACAATAGCAGCAGGATGGCTTGCTAGTCGAGGTTTTGAGCACATTGATATGTATCTAGGGTCGATGGGTGCATGGCAAGCAACGCATGAGTAACCCTTTATTCGTAGATAAAATTTGCAATGAGCTAAAACGCGTCTCAAGTTTTAAACAATGAGTTTTAAGCAAAGGCATTTTAAAGCGCTGAACCTGAGATAAATACGATAACCTTTAATTGATACGACTTAAATGAATATAAGTCATTGCTCTAGATTCTAATTCTTACTGTACTTGCTTACCTGACTTATAACTCATAAAACATAGATACATAAAAAATAGACACAAAAAAACCTCAAACAATCTAATGTTTGAGGCGAAACTTGCTTAAACCCAAAGGTTTGAATTTGTTTTAAATATGGCGCAGCGGACGGGACTCGAACCCGCGACCCCCGGCGTGACAGGCCGGTATTCTAACCAACTGAACTACCGCTGCTTAGGTCTCTTAGCTTGTTTAGCCACTTGCTAAGAAGTGGTGGGTGATGACGGATTCGAACCGCCGACATTCTGCGTGTAAGGCAGACGCTCTACCAACTGAGCTAATCACCCTTCGAACAATTGCTATGCAATTTATTCAACATCAACTGAGCTCTTAAGTTTGTCACTAAGCTCCGTTGCTGTGGGTGTGTATTATATAGATTTACAGTTGGGTGTCAAACAGTATTTACCACTTTTTTAGATATTTTTTCGATTTTTATTAGAATATCTAGCAAGCATTTGTTTTTATTGATTTTATATTTTCATATAAAATCAATGTTTTTTAGATTTAATGCTTATTTATTGGCTAATGCTTGCTCGATGTCATTTTTGATGGCTTCTGGCTTGGTCGTTGGTGCATAGCGGTCAATCACCTGACCTTTACTATCGACTAGGAACTTGGTGAAATTCCACTTGATACCATCTGTCAGTACGCCACCCTTTTGTTCTTTGAGCCATTCATAGATAGGATGAGCATCTGCGCCATTGACATCAGTCTTTGCCATCATCGGAAAGCTGACCCCATAATTCTTTTGGCAAAACGCACCAATCTCGTCATTGCTACCTGGGTCTTGGCTACCAAATTGGTTACAAGGAAAACCGATGACCACCAGTCCTTGATCCTTATATTGTTGATATATCGACTCTAAGCCTTCGAACTGCGGCGTAAATCCACATTTGCTTGCGGTATTAACGATTAATAATACTTTATCTTGGTAATCTGAAAACGCTTGCGAGCTACCATCCATGCGCTCAGCCGTAAAATCATAAATTGTACTCATCATTTATCCTTAAATTGAGGTTTTTATTGTTTTGGGTGTTTATGCGCTACTTCTTTTTCTATCATACACCTAATAAAACTATTGAAAAGGAAGCACCTTGTACTTCCCTTTCACATTTCTAATACTACTTAGCCTACTTACTTCTCAGACTTATCTAAATCGATAGATACTGAGTTGATGCAATAGCGCATGCCTGTTGTCTCAGTAGGACCATCAGGGAATACATGGCCCAAATGTGCGCCGCAGTTGCTACAAGTGACTTCAGTACGAGTCATACCTAGCGAGTTATCGACGTGCTCTTCAATCGCGCTGTTGTCAATACCTTGATCAAAACTTGGCCAGCCACAGCTCGCATCAAACTTATTGCTTGAGTCAAATAAGCTTGCACCGCAGCCTTTACAACGGTAAACGCCATCATCAGTCGCATCATTATATACACCTGTAAATGGGCGTTCCGTGCCCTTCTCACGCATAATATGATACTCATCAGCGGTTAAACGCTCTTTCCAGTCAGCTTCAGTCAACTGGCTGATCTCTTCTTTACTTAGTTGATTGTCTTGCATAATTTATCCTTATTCGAGTATTTATTATCTAATCTCGGTAACTATTTTATCGCCATATGATTATGAGAACGACGTGCTCTATCTGTTGGTTATCGGCACACTATTCAAGGCATATATAAGAAAAGTACTCTCTATATTGTGAGATAGATAGCATGATTGAAAAGATTGATTGAGTTAAATATAGCAAATTACTTTTAGGTAATAATGGGTAAAGATGTAATTTTGATACCTATACATTTTATAGTCTATATGAGAGATTTAGAGCCATATAAATATAAGCCAAATGTCAATTGCAAGATATACTTGCAATTACTAATAAAGCTGATTGTAAAATCATTTGCAAATTAACCAACTATGCAATAATATCTTGCATTAGTATTTAACTAAAATGTTCAATATATATCTACACTAAATAATTACTGATTAATAAAGGCTCATATAACAATGTCTGACGACAATGGCAAAGGTACGCAAGCGGAACGACTGGTACAGTTGCGCCGTGACAAAGGATTTACTGCTGAGCAGCTAGCGCAAGCCATGACAGCCGCTGGTGCAAAAGTGAGCCGTGGTGCTATCTCAAACTGGGAGCGCGGTACCAATGGCATTGTCTCATCCAAGCTGCCTACACTTGCGCGTATTTTGGGCTGTAGTGAAGGATATCTGTTGCGCGGCGACCTCAACAATGAAGCTATTGATGCAGACGAGTCGACATCATCTGTAGAGCGCATTGAACATCAAAAGATAGATACGATTTCCCACACCCAGTCAGATATTAAAATAACTGATGCTCAATCGACGACACCTTATTCCGCTAGTAAAAAATCAAAAACCAATTCGACAACCAACCCGAAAAACGGTCATGCTATGAACACCATAAAAAAATCTGATAAACTACAAAACGTTTGCTATGACATTCGTGGTCCTCTATTGCAGACTGCGAATAAGATGGAAGCAGAAGGCAAACGCATATTAAAACTAAACGTAGGCAATCCAGCACCTTTTGGTTTAGAAGCCCCGCATGAGATTTTGCGTGATGTCGCTATGAACTTATCTGAGGCAACTGGCTATTCAGACTCGCAAGGGATTTTCTCAGCGCGCAAAGCCATTTTGCAATATTATCAATCAAAGGGATTGCTGTCGGCCGTTGACGTACGTGACGTATATTTGGGCAATGGGGTTTCTGAGCTTATTGTCATGACCATGCAGGCGTTGATGAATGACGGTGATGAAGTCCTAATTCCAATGCCAGACTACCCGCTTTGGACTGCTGCTGCTAATCTCGCTGGCGGTACTGCGGTGCACTATCGCTGCAATGAAGAAGACAACTGGCACCCTGATATTGAAGATATTAAGTCTAAAATTACGAGCAAAACGAAAGGTATCGTGGTTATTAACCCGAATAACCCAACAGGTTCACTTTATAGTGATGAGCTATTAAAGCAAATCATCGAGGTTGCTAAAGAGCATGATTTAATCATCATGGCTGATGAAATTTACGACCGTATTCTCTATGACGATAATGTACATACGCCGATGAGCACCTTAACTGACGACGTGCTAGTACTCTCCTATAACGGTCTATCAAAGTCACATCGTATTGCAGGTTTTCGCTCAGGTTGGATGATGGTATCAGGCCGCAAACAGCACGCAGCTGACTTTATTGAAGGCTTAGATATGCTAGCATCCATGCGCCTTTGTTCTAACGTGCAGGGACAGTATGCCATTCAAACAGCGATGGGTGGGCATCAGAGCATGCAAGACCTGACTTCTGAAAAGGGTCGCCTATATAAACAACGTGAGATGGCAGTCTCACGTCTTAATGCTATCAAGGGTATTTCTTGTACCATGCCTCAAGGCGCGTTTTACTGTTTTCCAAAAATGGATCCTGAGGTTTACCCTATCACCGATGATATGGATTTTATGATGGACTTGCTCGTTGAAGAAAACGTATTGATGGTTCAAGGTACTGGGTTTAACTGGGACAGACCCGACCATTTCCGTCTGGTGTTCTTACCTAATTTGCTTGACCTAGAAAATGCGATGGATAGGTTGGACAGATTTTTTGCCAAGAAACGTAAGCAATTTGGTACCGAATAAATCGTCGTACATCATTAAAAAAACGCTTATCGGCATGATGCTGATAAGCGTTTTTTATTGCGTTGAACCTAGTGATTCAAACTCAATTATGACAATTCACTGATAAAAATAGCGCATTAAAAAATACTGCTCAATACGAGATAACTAATAGCAGACATAGTAGCCGCTGCAGGTAGCGTCACAATCCAAGCTAAGCCAATCGGCTTCATAAGCTTCCAGTTAGTATCTCTGTTGACGATACCGATACCCAGTACCGCACCTACTAGCGTGTGAGTACTAGATACAGGCAGACCCATTGTCGATGCGCCCATTACAACAGCTGCTGCAGCCAACTCAGCTGAGAAACCTGAAGCTGGATGCATTTTCGCTAGATTGGTACCAACGGTTTGAATCACTTCTTTACCAATGAACCAAAGACCAACGATTAGTGCCACACCAAAGGTCAGCATGACAGCAGGTGGTACAGCAGCTTCAGTAGCGATACTATTAGTACGGATCACATCCATGATAGCGGCAAAAGGACCAACGGCATTGGCGATATCGTTTGAACCATGACTAAAGGCAAAAGCTGACGCGGTAAAGACTTGCATCCAGCTAAACATAATGAACGTCGCTTTGGTCAAATCTTCTTTGTGCTTACCGCGGATACTCTTGGTATAGATATAGGTCGCTAACCATACTAGCGCCGCTATCATACCCATAATCAAGAAGCCCTGTAGTGTGGTCAGGCCGCTATTAACATTTTTAAGACCTTTAAAGACGACTAGAGAAGTCATCACCGCACCACCTGCGGCAGCAATGATAGGTACCCATTGCTTAAGTGCTTTTAGAGTATCAAGGCTACTGCGCTCATTCTCAATATCATAAAGCTTTTTGTAGTAATCAGTTTCTAGGTCTTCAACGACACAATCGTCATCTTTATAGATTTCCTGATCACGTAACATCGCTGACGTATAGGCCAATTGCTCAGACTCTGTCAAACCATCCAAAAACTCTTTATGGTTTTGCTTTAAGACCTTTTTATTGCCTTTTAGCGTCGCAATATAAGCTTCGGTTTTATCATTATATTCAATGATGTTTTTCTTGATTTGTCCATATAAAAGATAAGACAACACGCCACCTAGTAGCGGCGACAATACCCAAGAAATAGCGATGGTTCCAACCGTTCCCCAGTCTACCGTTGATAGCGCCATGTCCGTACCACCTAACGTGATACCTAAAACAATGGAGCTACCAATCACACCGCCAATAATGGAGTGCGTGGTCGAAACAGGCAAACCTTTTTTGGTTGCAAATAACAGCCAAAATGCTGCTGCAACCAATGCGGAGAGCATGACATAAATGAACTGATTGGGCGTCACTGATAGACCATCTAGATCGACGATGCCGCTTCGAATCGTATCAGTCACCTCCCCACCTGCAAGGACTGCTCCCGATACTTCAAATATCGCGGCAATACCCAATGCTTGCGGGATAGTCAACGTCCCTGCACCCACCGAAGTACCAAAGGAGTTGGCGACATCGTTACCACCAATATTGAATGCCATAAAGACACCAAAAGCGGTCGCCACGATGAATAGCGTCGTTTGCTGACGCATGGTGTAATCTAAACCCCACCACAAAAAGTAGGAAGTCATCGCAATCAGTAAAATGGCAAAAAATAGATTTATTCTCATAGAGCCAACTGGCTTGACTGACTCTGTAGAACTGCTGCTAATACCCATACGTTAGTACGTCCTGCGTAAGCTGATTAAAATTATATGAGGTTGATAATATTGCGCTGCTACTCACAGTACTTGTTACGGCATCTAATGAAGTAGCATATATAAAATATACAACATGCGATTAGAAGGTCTTAAACCGACTAGAGCGAAAGGGAAAATACATCCCTCAACATGTCACAAAGCCGCAAGTGATATTGCCAAATCGTCTGATTACAGCATCTTGCGGCTTATATATTTCTTAGCGATATTTGTGGTACTACTAACAGCTATTGTAACAATTTTTGTCATAATTATTAAGTTATCTGTACTAAATAACCAAAACACGTTGTTTGCTAAATTAAAATTATTATTTAGCAGGAGCTGTTTTGCGCTCTATTATATTAAATATGAGCACATAATGCATGATGATATTGCAAGATTTGTAACTGCGAGTGTATACGGACAAGACCACACTCTGTAAAAGACAGGATGGCTCGAATATGGTTCGAGCCATCCTACTTAGGAAATACTTGAAAAATACAATTATATAAATCTATGACAGTCCTTAAACTTCAGGCATTTTTAACAACTACTTGCTTTCAGTAAATGCAGACAACTGCTCAATAGCATGATCTAACACATCTAAACGCGCTTGACGTTTTTCATTGGTCGCAATAACACACCATGGTGCTGTCGTTGTATCTGTACGTGCCAGCATATCTGCTGCAGACTGCACGTAGTCTGACCATTTATCACGGTTACGCCAGTCATCATCTGTCAGTTTAAATTGCTTATGCGGTGTTTCTTGACGATCTTCAAACCGTTTAAGCTGCTCTTTTTTATCAATCGCTAACCAATATTTGATAACCAACGTTCCTGCTGCTGCCAAGTCTGCCTCAAAACGATTAATTTCATCGTATGCTCGTTGCCATTCATCAGTAGACGCAAATCCTTCAATACGCTCAACCAACACACGCCCATACCACGTACGATCAAAAATGGCGATACGGCTAATACGATTCGTTTGCTCGTCAGGCAATCTTGTCCAGAATCGCCACAAGTAAGGATGCTGGGTCTCATACAACATTGGCGCGCCAATATTATAAATTTGATACTCGCGGGGATCTAGCGGTGCGACCAACCTTTTGATTGCACCGCCCTTGCCAGCAGCGTCCATTCCTTCAAAGGCAAATACAACATGACGACCTTGGCGTGCGCGTAACAATTCAGCGAGCCTTGCTTGCTTCTCCGCCAACGCCTCACGATAGTCGGACTTACTGATTTTTTTATCTTTAATAGACGTCAGCTGCTTAGGTATTGGTACAGGTTCAAACTGTTTTTGTTTAGTATCTGAGTTAAGTTTCAGTGTCTTGGACTGGGAATCGTTTTCTGACGTTTCCTTGTCATTGTCGTTGCCATTGTCATCGCTATCTGCCTGACTACTCGCCAGCGCGGTTTGCATAGCATGTAGCACCAAATGACAAAAGTTATCAGCGGCCTCTAACTTATCGTCACCATCGATGATGACCCAGTCATCCTGTTGACGCAGCAAGGTCGCAGCCACCTCATTAAACTTCTCGATGACTTGCTTGTTGTTCCAGTCAATTTGATACAAAAACTGCGGATCTGCTTCATCATCCTTTAAGCGACTGTGCAACGTTTCGATATCAACATGAAACCAACATTTTAATAATTTGGTTTGATTGGCAATGAGATCTTTTTCAAATGCTTTTAGCGTGTCTAACTGCTGCTGTAGATAGTCTTGCCACTGAGCAATAGGAAGCGAATTTTTATCTGTTTGACCTTTATCATTTGATAATGCTTCAAGGTTCTCACTATCTGATGTCGCCAGTCGCATGACGTTGTATAATAAATCAGCATACCAATTGCCGAAATATACCATGACGTCACCATGACGCGGCATTGCGCTAGTATGTGCTTGCCAAATAGGCTGATAGCTCAATGGCGAATGACCAATGGTAGCCTCAACTTTAAGCAGCCTTGGATCCACCCATTGCCGTAACTGTTTAACGGCGGTACCTTTACCCGCTTGCTCCATTCCATTAACTAGCACCAATAGACCTGTTGGCTTATTGAGAGTTGGAGGCGTTTGCTGGCGAGTGGCTTTTAAAGCATACTGAGCCGTCACCAATGCCAGTCTAAGCGAATCCTCATCCAGTGAAAACTGACTTAAAGGATTAGGCTTTAGACGCTGCTCCACAACTTGCTCGCTAAATTGTGTACTTACCGCTTGTGGTGCTTTTGGTTCAGTAGTATCATTTTTTTGAGACATGATTACACTCGCTATTGTTATTGGGCTGCTTTACTAATGAATGACTTATGGGATAGCTCTCGATAAGATAACTCTCAACATTTTTATCTCATCGCTCATTTTTATCTCATTTAATCATAGCACTGCATCAATTGAGTAAATAATATTGCTGTGTAACAGATTGGTATTTGTATTCTTAATTATTTTCTTTTAAGGTGAACACAATTTTGGGTATAGGATAGAATAGTTGTTGAAAACCTTATAACCCTGAACCACTATATTTAAAACAACCATACTCAAATTTGATTACCCTATTTACTTCTACAGGATTTACAGCCATGACCGCTTTAGCTGATTTACAACAGCATTTGACACGTTTTTGGGCGATGCCTTATCACCAAGATGATGAATTAAATGCTAAGCTCAAAGAAGTACAATCATGGCAACAAGCACGTCTCCAACAGACGCATCGCGAGCTATTTGAACAACCCAAAAACCAGTTAATGGCAGATTACTTTCTCACCCAACTGTATGGCGGCGAAGAGTTCAAATTATTAGCAGAGCAATTGGCACGTATCCTGCCAAAAGCGAAAAAGCTAGAACGTCTTGCCAAAGAGTCAGCCCTAGAGGCTGGTAGCATGGGCATCCAAGCGGCAATTTTTGCTATTGAGCTAGATCTGCATTTAGCCCAGTGGTTACTCGCTCAGGATTTACCAGTAAACGAAGAGAATATGCTAACCGCCTACCGTACTGTCGATGAAGAAGACGAGCGCCGAGTTCAGATTGCTAATCTAAAAGACGTCTGTTATCGCACGGACAAACACCTAAACTCGTTTATGCTCAAAAAAGCCTTTGCACTAGCAAAAAGTACAGCCTATCGTCATGGCTACCAGCCGCTTTATGATTTTATTGATACAGGCTTTAAGGCCATGAAACCTCTGAGTAGCGTCAGCGATTTTATTGAGCCGTTCTGCGAGCGTGAACTGTCCATTATCGATCAGGTTCATGATACGGATAATGGCAGTAAGCCGGTAGCGTTTGGTGTATCATAAACTCAATATGTTAAATAGCTAATTGACGCTTACTATTTAACGACTTCCTCCGATAAAGACAATCATAAAAATAAATTCTAGGACAACATGATGACTGATAATGCAAAAGATAGCAGCGCTCCTTCTAATCAAGCCACAACGACTAATGGTCATTTGCAAGACAAACTGGTAAAAGACAGTATTGCTCATAATCAACAGATTAGCGCGCAGATATTACGTAATCAAACCACCAATGTCGTGCCGAGCAAGAATAACAGCGTTGCTAGTGATGACAATAGCGACTTTACTAAAGTTCAAGACCTACCTACTGGAACGCCGCAAGGCCAACAAACCACTATGCCAAACAACGACAAAACGACTCGCACAAATACTTCAGAGCAAACCATAAAACAAACGCTATTCAATCAGCGTGATGATATCAATAATCCGCACACGACTGAAACAGATGGTAATGAGCAGACGCATTTTGGCTATAAGACCGTCAATAAAGCAGAAAAACAAGCACGTGTGGCTGACGTATTCACTTCTGTTGCCAAAAAATACGACATCATGAATGATTTGATGTCATTTGGTATTCATCGTCTATGGAAGCGCTATGCGATTAGTCTATCAGGCGTGCGTGCTGGTCAGCATGTCCTTGATATCGCTGGTGGTACGGGCGATTTGGCCAAAGTATTTAGCCGTGAAGTCGGTAGAAATGGCCACGTAGTACTATCTGATATTAATGCTGCGATGTTAGAAGTGGGCCGTGAGCGCCTGATCAATGCTGGCTGTAACAACGTTGATTTTGTATTAGCTAACGCTGAAACGTTAGCCCCTTTTGATGACGAAAGCTTTGATTTGGTCACTATTAGCTTTGGTTTGCGTAACGTTACTGACAAAGATGCCGCGCTAAAGTCTATGTATCGCGTCCTAAAGCCAGGTGGTCGTCTATTGATTCTGGAATTCTCCAAGCCAGTATTTGAGCCACTATCTAAAGCCTATGATTTGTATTCATTTACCGCACTGCCAGTGATGGGTAAGCTGATTGCTAATGACGCTGAAAGTTATCAATACTTAGCTGAGTCAATTCGTATGCATCCTGATCAGCAAACACTCAAGCAGATGATGCAACAGGCTGGTTTTGAAAACTGTGATTATCATAACTTGACTGCTGGTATCGTGGCTGTCCATCGCGGCTTTAAAGCGTAACGATAGAGTACGATTGGCAAGACTATTACGTTTAATAGACCATATTGAACTTAACACGAACACACGATGCGCTGATGCAGCTAATGCAAAGGCGCTCACTTACCGATGCGAGAGCCTTATGCTGACTGTCCTTCTATTAGCTGGAGCCGAAAAGCTAATTAACATTGCCATTGCCAGTGATGAGATTACCAAGGCAGGTTTAACTCCGCTTGCAGGTAAAGTGTTACGTCTTAATATGAGACTGCCTGAGATTCATTTAGACATCTTGTTCACTCATGAGCGTTTGCGCTTTGAGCCGGTCACGACGGAAAGTATATTTGAGCCAAGTGGCCAGATGAATGAGCGCCAAAAAGCTAGCATGGAGCGCGCACGTTTTGGTCATAGTCGTCCAGATTGTACCATTACCGTAGACAATGCTGCTCAATTGCTCAATCTGATGCGCGGCGCGGAAGGCAACTTGCCAATCGCTGGCGATTACAAGGTGCTAATGCAGCTCAAACAACTGGTTGCAGGGTTTGATCCTGACCTAGCTGGACAGCTTGAACCATTTATCGGTAAACCAATGGCTAGCCAGTTACACCTTCTTATCTCTCAGCTCAAAGGTAGCTGGCGTCATAGTGCCAAACGTGCTTTTGATGACGTTAGTGATTGGGCTAATGAAGTGGCTGGCAATAGCACACCTGACCCTATTGAGGTCGCTGAAGCAAACGATCTTAAACAGCAATTGTTAAAATTACGTGCTGACGTCGAACGTGAAGAAGCCAAACTTGCTGCTATCAAAGAAGAGCAAGCGCAGTTTCTTAATAACTCGTTTCATCAATAGCCGATTGCATCCATCATAAATGAACGCTATTACCGATGGCACTATTTATGATTATGCACAGCGCTTACCCCATTTTCGTCTTTGTTTAGAGTACTTAATCCCATGCTATTATCGCACCGCGCTCGTCTACTTGAGCTTTGGCGTATCGCCGCAATGTATCGCCTTGATACCCATTTTTCTATCGAAGAAGCACCGCAGCTGCAGCCTTTGGCGCGATTGATTCGCATGCATCCAGCAGCATGGGGCAAGAAGCACCAACCAAATGCGATTAAGTATGCGCTTGAGGACATGGGTACGCTGTTTTTGAAACTTGGCCAGTTACTCTCAACGCGTCGCGACTTGGTACCACCTGAGATTATCGCTCAATTAATTCAGTTGCAGGACAAAGTTAAGCCTTTTGACGCTGATATCGCTGTCGCCCAAATTCAACATCCTAAACATGGTCTTGGCCAGTCGATTGAAACGCTGTTTGCCCGATTCGATATCAAACCGTTAGCGGCCGCTTCTATCGCCCAAGTTCATACTGCTGCCCTACATGATGGGCGTGAAGTTGTGGTAAAAGTGGTTCGCCCCGATATTCGCACTGTGATTGTTTCTGACTTTGAGCTACTGCGAGAATTGGCAAGCTGGGCATCTGCACGAATTGAAGCGGCACGTGCCATTCATATCATCGATATTGTCGAAGACTATCGGCAAGTCATGCTCAATGAGCTTGATTTGACGCTTGAGGCTGATAATACTACTCAGATGCGTAATAACTTCTTGGGTTCAGCATTGATGTATGTGCCTGAAGTTTATGACGCTGCAAAAAACGTGATGGTCATGGAGCGTATCCAAGGCGTCCCTATCTCACAAGTTGAGATGTTTGATCAGTTAGGTTATGACCGTGCAGCGCTTGCAGAAAAAGGCCTAACCATATTTTTCACCCAAGTCTTCCGTGATAACTTCTTTCATGCTGATATGCATCCAGGCAATGTGTTCGTAGAGACGCCACCTGTGCAAACCTTACATGCAGGTATGGCAGCAGTTGATTTAGGTCATGAACCACGTTATATCGGGCTTGATTGCGCCATCATGGGCACTTTATCAAAAGACGATCAGCTCATCGTGGCGCGGATGTTACTTGCCGTAATGAACAATAACTTTACCGCTGTAGTTGATATCGTCAGTCGTGCAGGTTGGATACCACCAAATGCTGATAAGCATGCCCTAATGCGTGATATGAAACGTACCGTCGGCCCTATGCTACAAAAATCAATCGATGATATCGACTTTGCTGGCGTACTGATGCAGATTTTGGACATTGCGCGTAGACACCATATGAGTATCCCGCCGCAGCTGATGCTTCTGCTAAAAACCTTGGTCCATGTGGAAGGACTCGGTCGTGATTTATATCCTGACCTGGACATTTGGTCACTTGCCAAACCAATTCTAAGCAGTTGGATTAAAGAGCAGTTAGATCCTATGCGTAATCTACAGCAACTGCGCCAACAACTGCCTGAAATGCTCCTGTCTACCACCGATATTCCTAAACTATTAGATCAAGGGCTACAAAGCCTTGCCTCACAGGGCTCTCGCCAAGACAGTCAACTACGTGAAATACAACAGATTCGCGCTGACATGCTAAATGACCGTCGTCGTGATTGGTTAGCAATCGCAGGGTTTGCTATTTTTATTGCTATCGCTACGCAAGTTATCGGCTGGCTATCACCTATATTTTATATACTGGCGGTCTTGGTAGTTGTTTGGAGAATTTTAGCTTAGAAATCAGATTTATTTTTAACCAATCAGTTCAGAAAATTTTTCACAATTTTAGACTTAAACAAAAAATGCGCCTACTTGTAATCAAAAGCAGGCGCATTTTTTATATTGAATACTATAACATCTGGTCGATTGCCATCTGTGTCAGTACGCGGCCACGAGCAGTTCGCAGCACATAACCTTGTTGAATCAGATACGGCTCAATCACATCTTCAAGCGTACCACGGTCTTCAGCCATCGCTGCTGCTACTGCTTCAACACCCGCAGGACCACCGTCAAAGCGCTCATGCAATATTTCGATATAGCGTCTGTCTAGATGATCAAGACCACGTCTATCCACTGCCAGCATATCTAGCGCGCTACCTGCAATCGCGCCATTAATACTACCATCGCCTCTTACCTCGGCATAGTCACGCACGCGGCGTAATAGGCGGTTAGCAATCCTTGGTGTACCACGTGCACGGCGCGCAATCTCTACAGCGCCGTCTTCACTCATTGGTACACGCATTAGACGTGCTGCGCGACTGACAATCGTCGTTAGATCAGCGATATTATAAAACTCAAGGCGCTGTACAATACCAAAACGGTCACGTAGTGGTGAGGTTAGCAGTCCTGCTCTCGTCGTTGCTGCTACTAAAGTAAACGGCGGCAAATCAAGCTTGATAGAACGTGCAGCAGGCCCTTCACCAATCATAATATCTAATTGGAAATCTTCCATCGCTGGATAAAGGATTTCTTCAATAACCGAGCTTAGACGATGAATTTCATCAATAAACAGTACGTCACCTGCTTCTAGATTGGTCAGCATGGCTGCCAGATCTCCTGGGCGCTCAAGCACGGGCCCTGAAGTAGAACGCAAATTGCCACCCATCTCACGAGCGATAATATTAGCGAGGGTCGTCTTACCCAGACCCGGTGGACCAAATATAAGTGTGTGATCTAGCGCTTCGTCACGGCCACGAGCAGCACCGATAAACACTTCCATCTGCTCACGTACCACCGGCTGACCAATATACTCAGCCAATAATGCTGGTCGGATATTGGCATCAGGAGCGTCACTTGCACCTTCTAGCGGATTAATTAAACGATCTTGCGTCATAGAATTTATCATTATATTAAAAAATTAGTTAACAAATAGCATAACCAAACGCTGCGCATAAGTCATGCAAAACCTCATTAAGCGAGCACTAAAACGAAAATAAGCGACATTTAATGTCGCTTATTAATTTGATACACTATGTGGTTGTCATCGATAGACGGCTAATTAATATGAATTAAAAGCCAGATAGCTGCTGTAAAGTAGCTTTTAACAAGCCTTGAGTATCAGCAAAAGTATCTCCTTTACTCTTAGCAGCTTTGATCGCTAGCTGAGCTTCTTTTTCTTTGTAGCCCAAGCTAATCAATGCGCCTTCCACTTCAGCGATAATACCACCTTCGTGAGAAATCGTAGTTTCCTGTGGTGTCAATTCAAACGCACCACTATCAACGTCGATATTCTTTAGCTTGTCTTTTAGCTCAATCAATAAACGTTGCGCCGTCTTTTTACCAATGCCTGGGATACGAGTTAATGCCGTCTCCGACTCTTGCTCGACGTGCATCTTTAGCTCAGCTGCTGACATTGCAGACAGCATAGCCAAGGCCATTTTTGCACCAACCCCGTTAATTTTAATTAACTGGCGAAAGACATCACGTTCTTTTCGATCGATAAAACCGTAGAGCAACTGGGCATCTTCGCGAACATGGAAATGTGTCCAGATGCTGGCTTGTTCATTCAGCTGTAACTGACAAAACGAAGGCAATGGCAGTTCGATATCATAACCCACACCAGAGGTCGTCATGATACAAGCCGTCGGTGCCATCAAGTACTGCACCTGTCCGGTAATCAATCCAATCATTATTTACGACCTCTTATGTATAATATTATAAAATCAGCTGCTACTTCATGATTAACAACTACGTTCTACAACACAGTCTTATTGGTAGAAGTTCACCATACCTTCAAGACTGGTTGGACGAATTTTATGTGCTTGACCTGCAGAACCAAACGCTTCAAAACGATTGGTACAGATATCTGACATCGCTACCATAGACGCTTTGAAATATTTGCGTGGATCAAATTCACTTGGATTTTTCGCAAGGAATTCGCGGATAGCACCAGTTGATGCCAGACGTAAATCCGTATCGATATTTACTTTACGCACACCATGTTTGATCGCTTCAACAATTTGTTCAACTGGCACGCCATAAGTTTCGCCGATATCACCGCCATTTTCATTAATAACTTTTAGCCATTCTTGTGGCACTGATGAAGAACCGTGCATGACAAGGTGGGTATTAGGAATACGGGCATGAATCTCTTTTACACGCTCAATAGATAAGATATCGCCTGTCGGTGGACGTGTAAACTTATAGGCACCATGGCTAGTACCGATAGCAATCGCTAACGCATCGACATTGGTATCTTTTACAAACTGCTCAGCTTCATCAGCACTGGTCAAGAGCTGCTCATGATCCAATACGCCTTCAGCGCCAGAACCATCTTCTTCACCAGCCATACCGGTTTCAAGGCTACCTAGGCAACCGATTTCGCCTTCTACAGAGACGCCGCAAGCATGAGCCATCTTAACAACTTCGCGCGTAACGCTAGCATTGTAGTCATAGTCCATTGGCGTTTTGCCATCTTCACCAAGTGAACCGTCCATCATCACTGATGAGAAACCTAATTGGATTGAGCGTTGGCAGATAGCTGGTGACATACCGTGATCTTGATGCATTACCACTGGAATATGTGGCCATTCTTCGATCGCAGCGATAATCAAATGACGCAAAAATGCTGACCCTGCATAGTTACGTGCGCCTGCACTGGCTTGGACAATAACAGGCGAATCACAAGCATCCGCAGCCATCATGATTGCACGCATTTGCTCTAAGTTATTGACGTTAAAGGCAGGAACACCATAGCTGTGTTCAGCGGCATGATCTAGAAGTTGACGTAAGGATATTAAGGCCATAAGACGCTCTCTGATTAGATTTTGAATAGTATTTTAAAAAACAGCTTGATAGCAATCATTTCACTGTATATTCGACCATACTGACCGTATATAGGCTAGTAAAAGTCTGAATGATATTGGATATGATTACCACGCGGTGATTATAGCAAAAATTGTTCTGTCTTCGTAGCGGTTGACCGACTATTTGTCAGTCTATACCGTCTCTTGATATCAGTTTAACTGTTATAAACTGTTACTTTATAAACTATCATTATGACATACAACGCAAAAAGCCTTGGCAATCACCAAGGCTTTTCTAGTATTTTGAGGCTTATAAAGCAATGACCGTTTTTAGAGATTATTTACCGATGAGTATCTATCAATCGATAGCATCCTAGCAAGTCAGTCATTATAGTGCTTAGTTAATAGTACTTAGTTATCGCGTAGCTTAGTACTGTTGCTCTGCATCGACTGCAACATCATTTGCGCCATCAGCGACAGCGTTAGCGCCATCAGCAACAGCTTCAGCAGTATTTTCAACCGCTGTGTTAGTGCTTTCAGCAATAGCATCGCCAGTGTTTTCTAGAGCGTCTGTCGCAGCTGCACCAGCAGTGTCAGCGCCTTCGGCAATTTCAGTACCAGCGTCTTGAGCAGCAGCTTCAGCTTCAGCAGCAGCAGCTTCTGTTTCAGCGGCGGCAGCATCAGCGTTTGCAGCAGCATCATCGCCAGCAGATTCAACAGCAGCTTCAGTGTTTTCTTCTGTTTGTTGGCTACATGCAGTGATTGCAAAGGTACCAGCAAGTACGCTAGCAAGTAATAAATGACGTTTTAACATAATAAACCTCTCGTAAATAATGCATGTCAAAATACATGGTCGCGCTATTTTATAGAGTGCGAATCAGACATGCAATAATAATTTTCAATATATAAATAAATAATGACTGCTTAATAATAATTGATGGCTATTGCGCTTACTTATATCAATAAAAACAAGCAAATCAACAGCCAAAATATTATTTTTACAGACTACCTTAGTTATTTAAGGTTAGTTGTACGTCTAATGTTACTAAGCTACAGAGTATCGTTAATTAGTTAGGCATCTATTTGCAGAGCAGCGACTGCCGGAAGTACTTTACCTTCTACAAACTCTAAAAACGCACCGCCGCCCGTTGACATATAGCTCACGCCTTCAGCAACTTGATATTTATCGATGGCCGCTAACGTATCACCGCCGCCCGCGATAGAGAAACCATCACTGTCTTTTACAGCAGTAGCTAATATTTGTGTGCCTTGCCCGAAAGCATCAACTTCAAAGACACCCACTGGACCATTCCACAAGATAGTTTTTGCATTAATAATGGCATCGGCAAGCTGCTTTGCGCTTTCTGGTGCGATGTCCAGTATCATGTCATTGTCACCGATCGCATCAACTGATTTGATCGTTGCAGTGGCTTTTTGCAATGAGCCAGTAAAGTCAGCGAAATCGATGTCATTTTTATCAGCGACTACGACGTACTCAGGCAGCAAAATTTCAGTCTTGGTCATAATGTCACGTGCAGTATCGAGCAAATCTGCTTCGTACAATGAGGCGCCAACACTGTGTCCTTGTGCTGCTAAGAAAGTATTAGCAATACCCCCACCAACGATAATTTGCGTGCAAACTTCAGCCAAGCTGTGTAGCACTTCTAATTTGGTAGATACTTTTGATCCACCAACGATGGCAAGCATTGGCTGTGCTGGTGTTTCAAGTGCTAGGCTCAAAGCATCAATCTCAGCGGCTAACAATGGCCCTGCACAAACGGTTTTGTCTGCTTGACGCATCGCTTGCGTAACGCCTTCTGTTGATGCCTGTGCACGGTGCGCTGTACCAAAAGCATCCATCACAAACACATCGCACAAATCAGCGTACTTTTTCGCCAGCGTGGCATCGTTTTTCTTTTCACCGTCATTGAAGCGTACGTTTTCTAATAGAACCACTTCGCCAGATTTTAGATTGACACCTTGGGTAAGGTAATCAGTATTAAGACGTACAGGTGTCGATAGTTGCAAGCTTAATTTTTCCGTCAAATAGTCAGCAACCGGCGCTAATGAATATACAGCTTCAGGATTGCCTTCTGTTGGGCGGCCTAAATGTGAGCAAACAATTACCGCAGCGCCTTTTTCGAGCGCCATCTTGATGGTAGGAAGACTGGCTTGCAAGCGCGCATCGCTCGTGACCTTACCGTCCTTAATAGGCACATTTAAATCTTCTCGGATCAACACCACTTCATCCGTTAAGTTCAACTCACTCATACGCAAAAAATTCATCACCTGCTCCTATGTATCAATATATCTGTTAATTTGCGATTACTGTCGTTACTGATAGGACCATTATAGTCAGCTCTATATAAATCAGATTCAGTGCTAAGCTCGATCAATCTACTATTTTGTAGCACTCTCGCTCGCCTGTCTTACAACCACGCTATCTTATAGCCAAGCTATATAGTCATTATCAGCTTTATTACGTTTTAATGTTTTTTAACGCTTGGCTCTGACACTTATCAGACCACTCTGGTGAGTCGATCAAGTAAGCAGAATTCAGCGGCGGTGTATTCTACCAGTTTTCTACAGCAGTCTCACAAGCAACCTGACACAAATTTCAGTACATTTTAAATATTGAGCCCCTATCTTCAGACCATTATTCGATGGCAACAACTGAAGTTGCTAGCTTTAAGCATAGTCAATAAACCGTAACATTTCGTGGTGGTACTCAGCAGTCAAGCTCTTTATGATAGAAACATTGACAATAAAAATAATCCATTAGGAGAAAATAATGAGCATCAACTTAGACACTGCTAAACAAAACCTATTAAAATTAAAAGATGAGTACGAATCTCGAATTGATAAGATAGAAGATCATATTCAGAATCCGCAAGATGATCTCAATGAACACTGGGAAGATCAGGCTATATCCTATCGTCAAAATGACATGCGTAAAAATTTGATGAGTGAGGCACGTCAAAGCTTAATCTATGTCGAAAATGCATTAGGTCGGATTGAAAATGGTACTTATGGCGAGTGTGAAGTCTGCGGTGAACAGATCGAAGAGCAACGCTTAGAAGCGCTGCCCTATGCTACCTTATGTATGGAACACGCTGAGTAGCACTGTCATATTAATACTATATTGTAAGACTATTGCTACTCTAAAACTTCTCTAAAAAGCATGTTTCAAGTAGGTATTTTCCATTCGAAAAATGCCTGCTGCCATTCGTGACAGCGCTGAGCTATGTTTGCTACTGGCAAGTCCATAATATCCCCAACTACTGCCACAAGCGCAATGGGCAAATCTACCAGCTCTGAGATATTTTCTGCAGTTAATCCACCTATCACACAGATTGGTATGCCTTGCTGACACCCTTCCAAAAGCTGCTGACGCGAAACGATGTTAGCATTTGGCTTAGTTGTAGAAGTAAATACAGCACCCATCGCAGCATAACTTGCGCCGTCATTTTTTGCTTTTTTAATCAGTTCCACATTACCATGGCAGGTACGACCGATGATTTGATGCGGTGAAAGAGACTGTAGAGCATCACCGATACTGCCGTCTGTTTGTCCAAGGTGTACGCCAACGCCAAGTCTTTCAGCTAACTTCACGTCATCATTAATAACAACTGGCACGTTGTACGTTTTAGCTAACGCAACAATTCTTTGCGCCTCATCAAAAAGCTTCAAAGCTCCATCAGGTAGACTAAGAACTTGCTTACGACGAATTTGTAATAGCGCAATTAATCCTGTCGATAAGGCTGCTTCTAGCTTTTTATATAACAGCTCGAACTCATCATCGTTGGTCAACAAATATAGCTTAGGCATCACTGAGGAAAATGATGAACGACTCATAGCGTGTATCCTTAATTCTTAAATTCAACACAATAAAAAAGCCGTTATATGATATAACAGCTTTTTTATATATTTAGAAAAGATAGCTTATACTGTACGGCGTGTAGCCAAACTATTTAAGATATTTTTAGCATCGCCCCAACGTGTTGCTGAGCTGTTTGCTCCTAAGATAACAATAATTGCAGGACGATTATTGACCCGAGTTTCCATTACCACACAACGTCCGGCTTCATTGATAAAGCCTGTCTTAGAGATACCGATTGGATAGCTTCCGTCACGGACCAACGTACTGGTATTACTGGCTTTATAGGTTCGGTTACCACTTGAGTAGTTTGAGACAAAAAAGTCATAGCTCTTAGTGGTAGAAAAACGACGAATCACATCATAGTTGCCAGCAGCACGTACCATCTTGACCAAATCTTTTGACGAAGCTACGTTGCGCTTATCAAGTCCAGTTGGATCGCCGAAAAACGCCGTATTCATACCCAAGTCTTGCGCTTTACGATTCATTGCACGCATAAAGGCATCATAGCCACCTGGGTAATTACGCGCTAGACTCTTCGCTGCTGGATTTTCAGACTTCATCAACGCCATTAATAGCATCTCAGCACGGTTTAAACGATCACCTGATTTCAAACGCGAGCTTGCACGCTTGGGACCAACGAAATCTTCTGGATCAAGCGTGATTTCTTCACGCATATCAAGGCCTGCATCCAATACGACCATAGCCGTCATAACTTTGGTAATACTGGCCATGGGACGCGCGATATCAGCATCTTTTTCGTAGATAGATTCGCCAGTTTCAGCGTCGATCACCGCAACACTACGTGAATCAGTGCTAATCGGAATCATATCGCTACTACCAAATGCCCCGCGATAGGTAGTATTGTAGCGGGCACTATTGGTGTTATTACTACTAGCAAAACTGTTAGTATTCGTGATGTTGGTAGTGCCGTAGCCATTATCGACTTTCTTAATAGCAGAGCCATTAGACTTGTACATTATGTTGCGGGCTTCAGACAAGCTATCAGCACCGCCCCAGCTCAGGCGGGCACTAGAGGCAGTGTCAGTGCTACCATTAATTGTAAGTGCGGCTTGTGCAACACTGCCCAAACTCAATGAAATCATAGCAGCGATCAATTGCTGTTTGGTTAATGGTAGTTGCTTCATTATGCCTCCTGCTGTCGCTATTACGCCAGTTACATATTGTCTGACGCCAAAAACGTACGTAGCGTTTATAGATGTGTTTGTAAGTACTCACATAGAGCTTTTGTATTTTTAGTGTATCATGGTTTACATTTAAGTTTAATCTATCAAACTGATTTAGTAGTTTTTTTTGGCTTCATTCAAACTTTGCTACAACCAATTTATATTATAGAAACATCAATTCACACTGCAGCAATATAATTTAACTTCGAATGTTATGATTACTCGTATTTTGTTATATTAATCGGCAGTATTTTGAATATACAAAGATAACAATAATGGTTGAAATATATTCGTTTTTTATACTATTTGAACCTAATAAAGCGTTCATTCTGACAATCAATAAAGAGTATGGTTATGATTAAAGTATTAGTGGTAGATGATCATGATTTGGTACGGATGGGTATTAGCCGTATGTTGTCAGACAGCCCCGATATTGAAGTAGTAGGTGAAGCAGACAGCGGTGATATGGCTATCAAACAAGCCAAACAATTACATCCTGATGTAATTTTGCTAGACGTCAACATGCCGAATATTGGCGGGCTCGAAGCAACCAAACGTCTGATACAACTTAATATGGGTATCAAGATTTTGGCGGTCAGTAGTATGTCTGCACAGCCCTATCCTTCAATGCTGATCAAAGCGGGGGTGAATGGTTATATTACCAAAGGCACGCCGCTTGATGAAATGATACGTGCGGTCAAAAAGATTTATCAGGGAGGTCGTTACTTTAGTCAGGATGTTGCTGAACAGTTAGCAGACGTTTTGTTATCTGATAATGCAAACTCACCTTTTGACTTATTAAGTGACAGAGAAAAACAAGTGGCCATGATGGTTGTTAATTGTCAGAGCCCTCAGCAAATAGCCGATCAATTGTTTGTTAGCGTCAAGACCATCAATACGTACCGCTACCGTATTTATGAAAAAGTTGGGGTTGATAGTGATGTCAAATTGACTCATTTGGCCATTCGTCATGGTCTGATTCAACCATAAACCATTTAGCGTTTATTTTAATTACGGCCAGTTTATGAACCCTGCTACCAATCTTAGCTCTGCCATTACTCGTTATGTACATCATGACGATACGCTTCCTCTGCCGCAGTTGCGTAAGTTGGGGCTGATCTATAGCAGCTATCGCTTCGTTGTTAGCCTGTTCTCTATGCTCATGCTATACATTAGTGCTCGTACAGGTGATGGCACTTCTTTACCGAGTTTTTTACAACAAACGACTCTAAGCTTCTATGTACTGTTAAGTTTGATACTGCTTGGATTATTTTATGTCGTTACAAAACATATGCGCCGCCAACTGGCATTCGGACTGGCCTTAGACGTTATTATATTAAGTCTACTGCTCTACACGACAGGCAACCCTGATTTGCAGTTAACCATGCTATACATGGTGGTCGTCGCAGCTAGCTTTATGCTACTACATGGCTCGCAAGCATTGGTTATTACTTTACTTGCCATCATTCTCGTTATTTATCAGCAATTTTTTTACGCTATTGCTAATAGCATGAGTCTAGCTAATTTAGCTGATGCGCTACTGATGTCAGCGAGCTTTCTAGCAGTAGGCGGTTTGAGCTGGTCTATCTCTCAGCGATTGGTACAGCTTGAGAAAGTCGCGGCAAACCATGCTAAGGAAGTCGAGCGACTAAATGTGATTAATCAAGAAGTTATCACGCAGATGGTGAATGGTGTTATCGTTATCGATAAGCAACATATTGTCTTAGCAAATCTTGCCGCACATCAGTTGCTGAGCCTTTCTCTTGTCACGCCTGTCACAGTACAGAATACCCTTGACGATACAAAAGAGACTCAGAACCAAGCACTTCTCTCTAATTTTGAGCAGCAACTCAATGAGCAGCATTCACAGTTGTTTAATGCCTGCTTGTCGGTAGCATCTGGGCAGTCACGCGCTTTTACCTACGACGTGCCAGCTGTGGCAAATGCCTCAATATTTGGCAAATTACGTGTACAAATTATTCCACTAAAAGACGATAGCAAGCTTGTCATATTAGAAGATTTACGCCGTGAGCAAGCCAGTGCTCAACAACTGAAACTGGCTTCTTTAGGGCAATTAACTGCCAGTATTGCCCATGAAATCAGAAACCCATTAGCAGCGATATCGCAAGCCAGCCAGCTATTAATGGAAGATGTTGCAGAACAAATGGAAGATGACAGTGCATTAACAAATGAATCGAATGCTGCCATGAATGGCAACCATGAACTTTATGAAATGATATTTTCACAGACAAAGCGTGTAAACCGTATCATCGAAGATATTTTAAAACTATCTCGTCAGCAGACGGCTACTCAACAGGTGCTCGAATTGGCTGAATGGATGCCATCGTTTTTGGAGAATTACTTTCAAGGACACGACATTTTTCTACGAATAAAAACCAAACCCATCATATCATTTGATACTCATCAGTTAGAGCAGATATTGATCAACCTCATCAATAACGGCCTGCGTTATAGCAGCTATGCTCATCCTCATGCTTATGTAGAAATCGACATTTACTGCGCAGACAACGATGTTATAATCGATATATTAGATAATGGTAATGGTGTTAGTTCTGGAAATTTAGAACTTTTGTTCGATCCATTTTTTACAACAGATAAAGCTGGTACAGGACTGGGGCTCTATTTATCACAAGCATTTTGTGAAGCCAATCAAGCGCGTTTACTCTACATTCCTGAACATGAGAAAACATGTTTTCGATTGATTGTACCTTCTATTAAATCTGATAATAAATTTCAAACTATCGAAGAAAAACTTTCCTAAATTTATTCTTCAAAAGCTATTACGCCCATTTAGACCCAGCTATTGACTTTATAGCTATTGAATACGATGAGATGATGTATGACAACAACCGCGCTAGTCGTCGATGATGAAGTAGACTTATGTCGATTAATGCAAATTACCTTGACTAAAATGGGTATTAAAAGTGATGTGGCTTATACATTGTCGCAAGCAAGAACGTTTTGGCAAGACAATGACTACGATTTCTGTCTGACGGACTTAAAACTGCCAGATGGCTCTGGACTGGAGCTGGTAAAAGAAATTAGCAATAGCTCTAATATTCCAATAGCGGTGATCACGGCTCATGGCAGCATGGATTTAGCTATTGAGGCATTAAAGCTTGGTGCCTTCGATTTTGTCAATAAACCGCTAGAACTACCACGTTTGCGCCAACTGGTAGAGAATGCCCTGAAAGTTATTCATCAAGACAACGAAGTACAGGCCGCACCGGAATGCTCTCCTGAACAAAAAATGCTAAATAGTAGATTGATTGGTAATTCTGCTGTCATGTATCCCCTCAAAAATACTATTTTAAAGCTAGCACGCTCACAGGCACCTGTGTTTTTATCGGGCGCTTCTGGCACAGGTAAAGAAGTAGTCGCCAGATTGATCCATGATTTAAGTCCACGGCGTGATGGCAGCTTTGTACCAGTGAACTGCGGTGCGATACCATCGGAGTTAATGGAGTCGGAGTTTTTTGGTCATAAAAAAGGCAGCTTTACAGGGGCTGTCGCTGATAAACAAGGGTTATTCCAGCAAGCCAATGGCGGCACGTTATTTTTAGATGAAGTGGCGGACTTACCTTTAGCCATGCAGGTTAAATTGTTACGTGCCATTCAAGAAAAAACAGTAAGGGCAATAGGTGATACAAAAGAAGTTCCAGTAGACATCCGCATTTTGTCTGCCACTCACAAAGACCTGAGCCAATTGGTACAAGATGGTGCATTTCGACAAGACTTATATTATCGCATCAATGTCATTGAGCTAAAGCTTCCAACGCTTAACACACGCCGTGATGATATCCCTGTGTTAGCAGACCACTTTTTGGCGATGATCGCCGATGACTGGCAATTAGAGTCGCCGCCGTCATTGACAATGGAAGCCTGCGAACGCTTACAACGCCACGATTTTGCAGGTAATGTCCGTGAACTACGCAACTTATTGGAGCGTGCAGTTACGTTAGCTGAAACTTCATATATAGACGTTAGTCATTTAGGTCTTCCTGACATTGAACCTGAGCTTATAAATACACAAGAGCAAAATCATAGCTCAGCTATCGATAGCTCTGAGCCACCTCCCCGTAACGTAGAAAATCAAATAGACGTTCAATCTACAGACCAATCTACAAAAGACGGTGAGCAAGTCATTCAATCTAGTAACAATACAACGACGCAGGTTGAGCAAAGGGCAACCAATTTACATCCTTATCGTACTAATACCAACCACTACCCCTCAATGGTGCAGCATTCGTCAGCTAGTAATGACAGTTCGTCAACCAACGTAGCAAGTACTTATGACAAAGAGTCGCTCCTTGACTCCAACGTCCAACAAGAAACCTCTAAAGACATATCAGGTTTATCAGAATTGTTCGACGGTCAACTACCGCCTCAAGGGTTAGAGCATTATTTGCAGGAACAAGAAAAGCAGCTGATTATCACGGCACTCAAACAAACTGGCTGGAACAAAACCCAAGCAGCTGAGTTATTAGGAACTACTTTTCGCTCTTTACGCTACCGTATGAAAAAGCTCGAAATTTCTGAAGATGCGTTCGACTAGTTTCTTTTGAACGTCATCATCAAATATTTTTAAGCGTTGAATGGTATGTGCTGTTAATTAATTGCTACGAAATTCTATTCTTTCGTAGCATTTTTTCTAACAAAGCGAATGCCAGAACCAAGCGCGCGCGCCTTTACTATTTCTAATGCTTGCTGCTCCCACGTGTTCTCGCTGCCTGATAAAGTCACATCAGGTTCTACGCCGATCTCGTCTATTTGTTTGCCTGCTACCGTCATATAATTGGCCACAGTCAATTTGACGGCTTGCTCATCGTTTAACGGTATGACTGATTGTACTGAGCCCTTGCCATAGCTAACTTCACCGATAATAGTAGCGCGTTTTTGTGCTTGTAAACTACTGGCAAGCACCTCTGCTGCTGATGCTGAATAGCGGTTTTGCAATACCACTAATGGCAAAGGTTTAAGTATCGCATCACCTTGGGTCGATAGTACGCGTGATTTATTTTGACGTGCTTGCACCTGCACTACATCGGTATCATCCATAAATAAACTGGCCACGCTCACTGCTGATGTCAGTACGCCACCTGGATTATCACGCATATCTAGTAAAATTCCTGCTATCGGAGCGTTTAGGTTAATCAAACCTTCTAGTAGTTTCTCACGGCTGTTGTTTTGAAACGCCGGTAACTTAACAATAGCAATGCCATCAACCAGTTTGGTCTCGATAATCTGCGGATGACTATTATTACGCTGCAACGTCGTTGTGTGCTTACGGCGGCCAGCTTTGGAAGTAATAATATCTACCTGCGTACCAGCAATACCCGTTAAGAGCTGCTCAACATCATTAACCTGTCGCCCTTCGTCTAGCTTAAACTCATCAACTTGATGCAAATAATCACCAACTGCGATGCCTTTTTTGTCTGCAGGTGAATCATCGATAACCTCTGTCACGACCCAATACCCCGCCTCTGGCTGGTAATTAACTTTAATACCAATATCACCAACGTCACCCTCAGTAAAAGCACGTAGATTCTCATAAGCTTCTGCGTCCAAAAACTCAGCATGGCTGTCAAGTTTGGTCAGCATACCGCTCATCGCATTGCTAAATAACTCTTCGTCATTGACTGCATCGACGTATTGACGACGTACTAAATCTACCACAGCCACAAATGTCTTTAGCGTCTCAGGAGAGATAGCATTTAGCGATACTTGTGCAACTTCTGCTGGAATGTCCGTATCAATATCATCGGCATCATCTGTTAGCGCGCTTTCATCTGGCACACTATCTATCGAGTCATCTGGCTCATCGGCGACATCTAACATATCAGCAATATTCGATAAATTATCAGCGTCGTTTTCATCCGCTATCTCATCTGCATTTAGACTAATGAGCTGTAAACCGTTTGTAGGATTATTATTTGTAGAAGCTTCCACTGCTGCTTGTGCATTTACGCCCATCGCACAACCAAGCACACCTATTATAATTGCAGGCTGCAAAACCGTGGACGCGACTGACGCCCTCCCTACTGATTTACTTAACCCTTTGGATAAAAAAGAACGTGCAAAAGAAATAGGCTGCATAAAAGAACTCATTTGAATAATAGAGAATACGAATTTATCGTTATATAGCGATTTATAAGATAGCACCAAACGCATATTTCGAACTAGCATAGTATTGCAAGTAAATTAAGTAAAATGTATCACAAAAAAAGGAAAGGATAATAGGTTATCCTTTCCTTTTCGATATCTTCTGGTACAGCTGTCAAATCAGTATAAACCACAGTCATTCAAGTACTGTAGTTTAATTCGACTGATCTAGACTGCTGGAACCAATAAGCTCTCACCTGTCATCTCAGCAGGGGCATCGACATTCATTAGTGATAAAATAGTCGGCGCCACATCACTAAGTTTACCACCACGGCGTACTTGCAGCTTTTGCTCACCTACGTAAATTAATGGTACATGTTCTGTCGTATGCTGTGTATGTACTTGTCCGCTTTCATAGTCTTGCATCTGCTCGCAGTTACCATGATCGGCTGTGATAAGCATATCACCACCAGCAGCACGCACCGCTGACTCGATACGGCCAACACATACATCCAAAGCCTCTACCGCTTTTACCGCTGCATCAAAGATACCTGTGTGCCCAACCATATCACCATTGGCATAATTGACCACCAATACATCATACTTACCAGACTCAATTGCCTCTACTAATTTATCAGTGACTTCAGGCGCGCTCATCTCAGGCTGTAAATCATAAGTTGCAACGTCTGGAGATGGCACTAATATACGGGTCTCGCCCTGATATTCTTCTTCGCGGCCGCCACTAAAGAAAAACGTCACATGCGCATATTTTTCAGTTTCAGCGATACGTAGCTGGGTTTTTCCTTGGTCCTGCAAGTACTCTCCCAACGTATTGGCCAAAGATGTTGGGTAGTAAGCAATGCTGCTTTTTGGATTGTCAGCTAGGACATCTGAATACTTAGTTAGCATCACAAACGCCGCCAGTTTTGGCTGTTTTTGACGCGCAAATCCAGAAAACTCATGATCTGGTAGAACAAACGCTTGGGCAAGCTCACGAGCACGGTCAGCACGGAAATTCATAAAAATAAGTGCGTCGTTATCATTGACAGTATATGGCACTTCATCACGTCCAATTACGGTCGTTGGACTAACAAACTCATCGGTCTCACGCGCTTTATAAGCAGCTTGAACAGCGCCATCTGCCCGTGTCGATAGACGATCAGCTTTACCTTCAGTAATCAGCTCATAGGCTTTTTGCACTCTATCCCAACGATTGTCACGATCCATTGCATAGTAGCGACCGATGATACTTGCAATCTGTACGCGGCCACCTTCGTAATGAGCATTCAATTTATCAATATAGTCGCGCAGACGATTGATGTACTTATCAGCAGATTTAGGCGGGGTATCACGGCCATCTAAGAAACAATGAATAAAGACATTCTTGGCACCATGCACCAATGCTGAGTGACACATGCCTTCGATATGGTCTTGATGTGAGTGGACGCCGCCATCAGAGAGCAAGCCCATAATATGGACGTTACCGCCACGCTCATTAGCCGCTTTTACGGCATTGACCAATGCTTCATTTTTATAAAAATCACGATTGGCAAGTTCACTTGAGATACGTGTTGAGTCCTGATAAAGAACACGCCCTGCGCCTAAGTTCATGTGACCGACTTCTGAATTACCAAACTGACCATCTGGCAAACCAACATCTTCCCCTGAAGCTGAAATAAGCCCATGAGGGTATTGCTGATAAATCTTGTCTAAATTTGGCATATTGGCAGCAGCGATGGCGTTATCTTTATCTTCTTCACGATGACCAAAGCCGTCCAATATCATCAAGACATGCGGTATTTTTTTATTCTGTGCACCGTCTTGGTTATTGCTAAGCTGTGTTTTATTATTATCAATAGAGTCTGATGCTTGTTGGGTACTGGTCATATATTACCGCTCCTCGAGTGAATGAACGCCTATAATGCTGTGTAAGGGAATATAAAGCCCTCTATATTAACACACATCTTGAAATAGCTGAAAAACTGAGCATTTTTCGTGAGTTTATGAATAATTTTATAGGGTTATCTTATGACGTTTTTTCTAGATAAGACAATATAAGTGCGGCCAACCAACCAAGCTACGTATCAATCTGTAATTCAGACTTGCAATCACTCTTTTCATTGGTTAAGATAAAACTATTCTGAAGTGTTGGCTAGTAGATGTTTATTCCCTGAGCCGATAATGCTTTACCAGGATGTGGTACCTATTGTCTCATTGTGTATGCCTGCACCGCTTGCGGTGTATCAGGAAACCTGCAGAGATGATGACGCATCCGCCCTGAACTTCACGGTTCATGGGTCACCATCTTACAGCGGCACTTCGGTTGTTTCATTCGGTTAGTAAATATATTTCTTATAATTTATTTACTACCACTAAAAAGCCCCTTTCGTCATCGACGAGAGGGGCTTTTTTTATGCTTACGATTTAACTGAATAGTTATTCGTCATTAGCAGACTTGGTAATTTTCTTTACATCTTTAGGGATGTTTTTGGCAGTACCATCAACCGTAGTATGCTGTTTAAACACGTCACCAAATGGGTTTTGCTGCTGTTGACCAAACGGATTCTGGCCATTCATGCCACCTGCGCCACCGAACGGGTTTTGACCGCCCATACCACCAGCACCGCCAAATGGATTTTGACCACCACCCATTTGACCACCCATCTGCTTCGCCATCATTTCCATCATTTTTTGCTGATTATTCATGACATAATTATTGGCCAAGTCTTTTAGCTTTTTCTGCACAGGTGGCAATACCACCAACAGCGCCATCAAATCACTAAGTACCCCAGGAATAAGCAATAAAATACCTGCAGCTGCCATCGCGATACTCTTAATCATCGTGGTCTCTGGCGGACGCATCGCAGGGTTCATCATGCCACCAGCTTTCATTTGCTGTGCCCTTGGATTAAGAGCAGCCATACCTTTGCGCATCAAAGAGATACCGATAACCGCGGCGATAATAAACCACATAAACACCCACCAGCCGCTCATAAACTGAGCAAGCAAATACCACAGTAGCATCTCGATAATAAACCAAACGATGGCTATACCAACTATCTGACCCATAAAGTGTCGTCCTATAAAATAAAAACCAATAAATTGAGCGCCATGAAAATTAAAATGGCTAACATATGATGTATATGGGGATTGGTTGCTATACTATCAAACTTAAGGCTAATTTTTAAGCCATATAGTCGGTACAATATAATTTGGATACAAGGAAGACAAACGTCAGTGCTACTAGCAGTAGGCTAAGCGAGTCTGACTCCATATCCGATTTCTATAGGACTGAATATAAAATGACAGGTAAGCAAGACGGAATATTATGGCAATTATTATAGGAATTGACCCAGGGTCACGCATGACCGGTTATGGGATAGTACAGCAGACAGGTGACAAGCTGACCTATATCGATGCAGGGACGATTCGTACAGATACCAAAGAGATGCCTGAACGCCTCAAGCGTATCTTTAATGGACTAACCCGTATCACACAGCATCATTTAAAATACGCAGACGAGCCTATCTATACGGCGATTGAGCAAGTATTTATGGCGGAAAACCCTGATTCTGCACTTAAGCTTGGGCAAGCAAGAGGTGCAGCGATTGCAGCGATGGTTGCACTAGATTTAGAAGTGTCAGAATATACGGCTCGGCAGATCAAACAAGCCGTTTGTGGCTATGGAGCGGCAGCCAAAGAGCAAGTACAGGAGATGGTGTGCCGGATATTAGCGTTAGAAGTCGTACCGCAACAAGATGCTGCCGATGGTCTTGCCTGCGCCATCTGTCATGCTCACTCAAGCCATTCAATGAACAAACTGATATTGAATAGCGCCATGCGTGGCCGCGGTGCTTCTAAAAAGAAAGGCCGTTGGCGTTTGACCGAAGAAGATTTAGGTAACTTACGTTAAAGATCAGCTTTAAAATAGCGAGGCGTTAAGATAGCGAGGTGTTGAAGCAGAAAAGCATCAAAATAGATAAACAGCAAAGTAGACATCCCATAAAAAACACGCACTATTAGACGCGTGTTTTTTTATGACTATTTCAAAGCTCAAACTATAGTAAGCTACTCTACAACTGCACTTTCAATAACAGCATCTAGTATATAAGCATACTTTTCATCAGCAGTATCATCTTTAGTTGGCTCACTGGTCTCTGATAATTCATCGATATATAGTGGATAGCGTTGTAAGCGTAATACTTCTTCGTGTTTGCTGTCATGCTGATAGCCATCGATTTCACCAACGAATACTCGCCACTGTCCTTCGTGAGTTTTAATACCTTGATCATTATAAGTAATAGGCTTAACTTGTAAACACTGCTCAGGTTTGCTTGCTTCGCAAGGTACTGTTTCGGAGTTTACTGCCCAAAATACTGTTTCACCCTTACTGTTATATTTCGCTTGTGCAGTAAGCCTACCATTCCAAACCAGAGTTACATCATCGTCAGTAAACTGGGTCAATACTGGATTATCGCCTTGATCAATTTTGAACTCACTACTGCCCTGCATCAACGTACTCAAAGCATTTTCAGCCACATCTAGCTCGCCACAAGACATCTTGGTACTCATACCCTCTTCAGTAGTTAAGGTATGCCCTTTTAACTGATAGCCAGCACTAATCGTATTACAGCCTACGCTATAGCTTAGCGTGTCTTGCCCTTGATACTGGTTAAATGCAAGCGTTACCTGACTGTTGATATTCGCAAATTCAGCCATAAGTTGTTCATTGGCGTCGACTGCATTTACTAACGTCCAACGATGATGAGATAAGGTGGTCGTCAGCTTTTCTTGAGCAGTTAATTCAACAGGTTCAGATTCGTCTGATGTAGGGCTCATACTAGATACCAGATCTTCACTTACGGCTGAGTCTGTCATCTCGCCAGCTTCAGTACCCTGCGATGTATCATTCTCGCTAGACGCCGCTTCTTTTTGACACGCACTTAGCATCAAACTAACTGCCATCATACTGGGTAATAGCAGTAGTTTTAACGTTGGCTTATTTCGGCTACCTACCATATTACATACCTCTTAGTAAGCTTGTACAACTTATCTCGCGTACCATCTATGTTTCAAAAACCTATTCAAAAGAAGTCATAATTTAAAAGCATTCCTCTTTAATGAACGTTTTAAAAATATAATTGATATAGCTAAGCTAGATTAACCACTATAACCTTGGCACTATTAACCTATGTAACGAAATGTTGATTTTTATTATGTTTCATAAAAAAACAGCTAACGATTGAGGTTAGCTGTTTTGCTTTATAGCGATTAATTTATCGGATAGGTTAATAGATAAATTTTATGATTTAAACTATTTTTCTAGGGCGTATCCTCATTTTAAAAATGGTGATAAAAATAAGATAAATGGCAGTCAAACAAGGAAAATAGCGCAGATAATATCGAGATATTAGTCAGCTATTTGACGCCATTTGGCAAGATTTAGCCATTTTTAACCCATTTAGATAACTATCGATTAAATTGAGGACACGCCCTAGAACCTTTTAGTCATTCACACTGGCAGGTTTGGCTTTAGCCATATTCTTAATACTGAAGCGTTCATTCATTTTTTGATAAAAACGGGCTAGGTTTTCGCCTTGTTCATTAGGATTAATTTTCAACACTTTACCAAAATCTAAGCTGAGATATAGCACGATATCCGCGAAGCTTAATTGCTCGCCTACTAGGTATTCGCGACCTTCTAATATCGTCTCGAAATATGCCATGGCTTTGACCGCACGAGCAATTGATGGTGCGACGAACTCGGGCACTTGCTCAATACGTTGTGCTTTAGATGGATGACTGTGCTGAAACGCGAGCATCAAGTTATACATCACTTCAAACTCTGCAACACGGCGCATAGAACAAACCTGCGCACGCTGTACCACATCATTACCCATAATTGAACGCTCACCGTAAACACGATCTAGATACTCACAAACTGCCTGCGAATCATTCAATACAGTACCATCATCTAAGGTCAAAACAGGTACGGTCTGCATCGGATTCATTTGCGTAAAGGCTTCTGACATCTGCTCATCAGCCGCAAAATCAATGTCTACTAAGTCGATATCATCTATATCATCGACATCGATACCTTTCGATGCTAATAGGATAAGTGCTTTACGTGGATTGGGGGCAGTACGGGTGACGTATAGTTTTTTCATGGCAAACTCCTTGTAAGTTGGACTCAAAGCGACTTAGCGCTGATACGCTTTATTATGGTTATTGCATATAGCGTATGGCTCAGAATATCAACACGCTATATAACAGTTATAGCCTACTCTGCTCATCATAGCAAAACCTTATTGAGCTCGCTGTTCTGATGAGAGTTTGAATAACAAAAAGCCCCATAACATTCCGTTATAGGGCTTTTAATTTTTGAGCAATTCTTAATCACTTATCAATACCACATGCATTTAACTTATTTGTTAGGCGCAGGTGTGGTACGTAAATAAGGCTTAATTTCGGTATGACCTTTAGGATAATTAGCAGCGATATCTTCGTTTTTCACGCTTGGAGGAATGATAACGTCGTCGCCATCTTTCCAATCAACAGGCGTTGCTACGTTATATTCATCAGACAATTGCATCGCATCAATCACACGAATAATCTCATCAAAGTTACGGCCACAGCTGGCTGGATAAGTCAGTGTTAAGCGTACTTTTTTCTTAGGATCAATAATAAACACACTTCTGACCGTCGCTGTATTGTCAGCATTTGGATGAATCATGTCATAAAGATCTGCAACCTTGCGCTCAGGGTCTGCAATGATAGGGAAATTGACAGCAGTACCTTGAGTTTCTTCAATGTCACTTACCCAACCTTTATGATCTTCTAAACCATCAACCGATAGCGCAATTGGTTTAACATTGCGCTTCTGGAACTCACCGCCTAGTGCTGCGGTACGACCAAGCTCAGTGGTACATACTGGGGTAAAGTCTGATGGATGTGAGAAAAAAACCACCCAATGATCGCCTGCCCACTCGTGAAAATTGATGTCACCTTCTGTGGTTGTAGCGTCAAAATTTGGTGCGGTATCACCTAAACGTAAATGTGCCATGCTTGTTTCCTTAGCTATGTTGATGAACGCTTGTATCGACACGTCGGCCTCGCGTTCTATTATTATCGACGTGCTCAGCTATCAAATATAACATAAAGCACATCCGTAAAAACTGACTTTATCTTAACAAACTGGTTATGAATGTCTTGTGACGGATTGTAATGCGGTTATTCCATTTACCTCTAAGCTGATGGACAAATTTTTTAATGAATTTTTATGGACAAGCAGCTTTGATAAATAATTAAACCACCATACCTGCATCCCATAAGCAAAACTCGCCAAACTTACCCTTTTTACTGGTACCACCAGCTGCGCGTCCAGCATCAGTCAATACTAGCTCACCATCTTGCGATTGTAGGTAACCCGCTGCAAGCAGCTTGTCATTCAACTCTTGAGTTTTAAAGCCCAACTCTTTAGCAAGCTTGGCGGTGGTCAGTTTAGAGTAATTAGGTGTGGTTTCTGTCGTAGCATTGACAGTTGCGTTAGTAGTCGCGCTTATTATTTTGGGACTAGGCTCAGACTTACTTTCAGTTTCGGTCACTTTTTCAAGAGACATTCTCACTTCATCACTGATACGAATAATGCGCTGCGCTTCCTCATAAGTATCGGCATAAAGTTTGGCATCATCATTACGATAAATCAGTACACCCATCTCATTGTTATTAACTTGGCTAAATTCATAAAGATTTAAACTGGTAATAATGCATTCATTTTCATTTAGGTAGCATTTCGCATGTAAGTTTTTGCAAAAGCTAGTACGAATAAAGGTCAGGTTTTTGAGCCAGTTTATTTCTTCAAATCTTACTATGCTCAACTTTGTAAATGCGCACAAAAAAGCCCATCCCTAGCGTACTAGAAATAGGCTTGCTTGCAAACTACTATTGTTCAGTATTATCTCAATACATCAGCTTTAGCAGTGATGCTTTTTATATATTTAGACGGTATGGATCAAGCTGGCTTATAGCTATCACGTAAGCTAACGATTTGGTTAAATACTGGCTTATCCGTGCTGTGATCTTCGCTATCAGAGATGAAGTAACCTTCACGCTCAAACTGGAAGCGCGTGCCAGCATCTGCATTGACCAAAGATGGCTCAACCACTGCATTTAGCTCAGTGAGCGAGTTCGGGTTTAGCGCTTGATAAACATCAGCAACGCTACTTGGATCCTCAGCACTGAATAGCTGCTCATACATACGTACCGTCGCTGGCACACCTTGACTGGCTGATACCCAATGAATCACGCCTTTGACCTTACGCCCTTCAGGGTTGTTGCCCAAAGTAGCAGGATCAATCGTCGCTTTTAGCTCAACGACATTGCCATTTTCATCAGTGATATGTTCAGTGACGGCTAACACATAGGTGTTACGCAGACGAATCTCTGGCTTTTCTGGAGAGAGGCGCTTATAGCCTGCTGGCGGTTCAATCTCGTAATCACCTTGATCAATGTATAGCGTCTCGGTAAATGGAATCTCACGCTCACCCATATCCACGTTAGGATGGTTGGGCTGAGTCAACCAAAGTGTCTGCGTCGTATCGTCAAAACGTGCATTAACGCTATCGGCTTTTTGCGACTCCCAACTGCTGACCGCTTCACTAAAGTTAGTGATAGTCACTTTTAATGGCTTTAGCACCGCCATACCGCGACCAGTAGTGGTCTCCAACGATTGACGAACGCTGAATTCCAATAAGCGAAAATCAACCACACTATCCGCTTTGGTCACACCCACACGCTCACAAAAATCGCGCAAACCCTCTGGCGTATAACCACGGCGACGCATGCCAGCAACGGTCGGCATACGGGGATCATTCCAACCACTGACGATACCTTCATCTACCAGTTGCTTCAGCTTACGCTTACTGGTCAATGTATGATCAACGTTTAAGCGGCTAAACTCGTACTGATGCGGCGGTACGTCAAAGCCGATTTTTTCGATAACCCAATCATAGAATGGACGATGATCTTCAAACTCAAGCGTACATAATGAATGAGTAATCCCTTCTAACGCATCCGAGAGTGGATGAGCAAAGTCATACATCGGATAGATGCACCATTTATCACCAGTCTGATGATGCGCTTGATGCATCACGCGATAGATCACAGGATCACGTAGGTTCATATTTGGGCTAGCCATATCAATCTTGGCACGCAAAATAGCCTTTCCTTCAGCGTATTTACCGTCTTTCATATCGTTGAACAGCGCTAGGTTTTCTTCAACACTGGCATCACGATATGGTGAAGGCGTTCCCGCTTCATTGAATGAACCACGGTTTTCTTTGATTTGCTCAGGGGTTTGCAAATCAACATAAGCGTCGCCTTGCTCAATCAACTGGATTGCCCATGCATGCAATTGATCAAAATAACCTGAGGCATGATGCGCCTCGCCTGCCCACTCAAAACCTAACCACTGCACATCGTTCTTAATATTGTCGATGTAATCTTGCTTTTCAGCGGTTGGGTTGGTGTCATCAAAACGCAGGTTGCACACACCGCCGAACTCTTTGGCCACACCAAAGTTTAAGCAGATAGATTTCACATGGCCTAAATGCAGGTAGCCATTTGGCTCAGGCGGAAAGCGCGTTACAATTTGCTGGTATTTTTGCGCATTGACATCGTCACGAATGATATTACGAATAAAATCGTTTTTTGCTTCGTCTTTTTGTGCATTGTTGCTTGAGTGATCACTCATCGGGCATTGCTCCTAACGCAAATTGTCAGTTCATGGTGCGTGCCATCACGCATCACGAAACGTTTAAACTAAAGTGTTAAAATAAAGCGAGAATATTAAAACTTAGATAGTGCGACCGCATTATCAAAATTTGTCAAAAATGGGTAAAGTTGCGTTATTCTATCAGGTTTCGCAAACGCATTAACAGCCTGATACATGACACGGGATAAAAAAGCCGTTAGACTACCCGTAACTTTTTAACCACCACTCACAATAGTGCTATTTAAGGCGCTGCAATCAAAAAGGAATATCTCATGGTAGACATGCCACCAGTAGTAGAACTTGAAACCAATATGGGTGCGATCGTTATCGAACTCAACGAAGAAAAAGCACCGAAAACCGTAGAAAACTTTTTAAACTACGTAAAATCTGGTCAGTATGACGGTACAATTTTCCATCGCATCATTGATGGTTTCATGATTCAAGGCGGCGGAATGGACGCTGAGATGAATGAAAAACCAACCAATGCGCCTATCGAAAACGAAGCGGACAACGGTCTAAAAAATGACAAAGGTACTATCGCAATGGCGCGTACCCAAGATCCTCATTCAGCGACTAGCCAGTTCTTCATCAACGTAAAAGACAACGACTTCCTAAACCACTCTGGCAAAAACATGCAAGGTTGGGGTTACACCGTATTTGGTAAAGTAACAAGCGGTATGGACGTTATCGAGAAAATGCGCAGCGTACCAACTGGTCGTTTCGGCATGCATGCTGATGTGCCAAAAGAGCCAGTTGTTATCAACTCAGCAACCATCATTACTCAGTAGTAGTCATTCAATAGCAGCTATTCAACAATAGCTGTGAATGAGCGAGCACTTTCTAGTAGAATTTACTAAGTCATGCTCGCTATACGATAAGTCACGAGGACAAAGATAAATGCAAAGTTTTAATCACTTAATCACGACCCGCCCTCATCAAGTGCGGCAAGTATTGATTAGCGATTTGCATTTATCGCCTCAGGAGCCTGCCTTAGTGCAGGCTTTTTTGGCGCTATTAGATGACTGTCTCGCCTTGCCAGCGCTCAAACGCCTCTTTATATTGGGTGATTGGTTTGAGGTATGGCTAGGTGATGATACCTACTTGTCCCTATTAAAAGAGAAAAGGAAAGAAGATGAACAAATAACGCATTGGCTAACCCCATTGATTGCAAAGCTAAAACAGCTACGTATCAATGGCTGTGAGATATTGGTCATGCACGGTAACCGTGATTTTTTATTGGGTCAGCCGTTTTGTAATCTGTTCGGCGGTGAGCTTATCAACGAGCCGTATACTTTGCCTGTTGGTCAGCAGAATTACCGCTTAGAACACGGTGATGCGCTCTGTACTGATGATAAAAAATATCAGTTCTTTCGCAAAATTATGCGCAACCGTTTAACTCAGTGGTATCTGCTCAATAAGTCATTAGAAAAACGCTTAGCCATCGCAGATAATATGCGCAAAAAAAGCCAGCAGAATAATGCGAACAAAGCTGCGCATATCATGGACGTGAATGATAAAGCCGTACGTCAAGCCATTACTACTAGCGATGCATTATTACACGGACATACTCATCGTCCAGACATTCATCAGGCGACTGCTAATAAAAAGCGCTACGTGCTTGGCGACTGGCGATTATTAGATAAAGACACCCGTCAACCAAAAGTCAGTGCTGCGATTGGCGCAGTAACAGATAACGAGCATTCAAATGACGGTTTTAGTAGTAACGATTTAAGCAGTAATGATGCCGAGTTTGGATTGTTTGAGTTTACAATGCTTGTTTGACTTGATCGTTGAACCTATCTAAAAAACAAAAGGGTCTGTTGAAATATCAACAGACCCTTTTTATTTTTACTACAATTCTTTTACTACACTTTTAAATAGCTTATCTCTTGCCAGTTTTTTAAGGTATTAGCTTAAAAAAATGCTGACGGTAATGCTTTAGCTCACGGATAGAGTCACGAATATCGTCTAAGGCTAAATGACTGCCACCTTTTTCGAAGTTCTTTAAGATATCAGGACGCCAGCGGAAACAAAGCTCTTTGATAGACGACACGTCAAGGTTGCGATAATGGAAGAATCGCTCAAGTTCTGGCATTTGGCGCGCCATAAATCGACGATCTTGGCAAATAGAGTTACCACACATTGGCGACTTACCACTATCAACCCACTTATTCAAAAACTTAATAGTCTCAGCTTCGGCTTCTGCCAATGTCACCGTGCTACGACGTACACGATCGACCAATCCTGATTGACCGTGTTGCTTGGTATTCCAGTCATCCATTTTATTTAAGACTTGATCTGATACCTTGATAGCAAACACCGGCCCTTCAGCAAGTACATTCAAATCTTCGTCAGTAACGACAGTAGCAATCTCGATAATCTCATCGTTTAAGGTATCAAGTCCGGTCATTTCTAAATCAATCCACACCAGCCCTTTTTTGCCTTGATTTTTGATTTTAATCTTATTGGGATGGTCACCGGTAGTCATACAATATCCTATGGTCATTAAATTTTGGGACAGTTTTAAACATAATTTAAAAAACGTATTACGGTTGAATACTCATATTCAGACAGCATTGTAATGCACTGATTGATTCAAAAAATCTAGCAATCAGCCAAAATATTACAAAACCACTGTCTGCCGCAGACGCTTTAGGCTGTATGTTAGCAAATTTTCACGCTACACTTAGCAATATTTTTATAATAGGTCAAAAACCCATGGCATTAATCCGGCAACGCAAACTGACTAAACAACAGATTCGTCGCATCGACAAGCAGCAACTGTCTAATCAAGATAGTATTGATGACAGTTTGATGGATGGCGTGGTCATGGCGCATTACGGTAAGCAACTAGAAGTACAAGTCACTAGCCTGCCAGCTGTCATACCTGAGCAGCCAGAGATTGCCCCTGATGATCCTGAGCCGTTTTGGCAAACGCTTGAATTGAATGATATCTGGCGCTGTCATGTGCGTACCAATCTACCGATGCTAGCTGCTGGTGATCAAGTACGTTGGAATGCCGACTCTAATACTGGCTTTGGACGTATCGAAGCCGTCAAACCGCGTACATCGCTGGTTTCTCGTCCTGACCGCTATCATAAGCTCAAACCTGTTGCCGCCAATGTCGATATTTTAGCGATTGTTTTTGCACCATTACCTGCCGCCGCACCAACGCTGATTGATCGCTATCTCGTGGTATGCCATCATGCAGGTGTCAAACCACTATTGGTACTCAACAAAGCCGACTTATTGGCAGCAGAAAATGGCGTAGACACCAATGAATTATTGGCGCAGTATGCCGCGCTTGGCTATGAAAGTGTTCTAACTTCGGTCGATTGCCCTGAAAATATCGCTGAGAGCGATGAGCAAGAAGGCCTTGATGAACTAAAACGCTATATAGATAAAAAGCTGGTCATCTTCGCGGGTCAATCTGGCGTCGGTAAAAGCAGCTTAATCAATGCCCTTCTGCCTGACTCTGGACAGAGCGTCAATATCATCTCACAAAACTCTAAGCTCGGTCAGCACACCACGACAACCAGTCGACTGCTGCCATTTAACCCAGAAGACCTCACTCAAGGCGGTATCGTTGATACACCAGGGATTCGTGAATATGGTATTTGGCACCTTACCCCTGACGATATTATTTCAGGCTTCGTTGAGCTGGCGCCATTGGCCGGCGGTTGCCAATTCCGTGACTGTCGCCATACTCACAACAGCAAAGGCTGCGCATTATGGCAAGCCGTAGCTGATGGTGAAGTATTGCAGCGCCGCGTTGAAAATCTCGTCACGCTACGAGAAGAGGCTGATACTAAGCCTTATTAATATTTGGCTTGTTAGTGACCGCTTTAATTAAAACGGTCTTGTGAGTAGATATTTTTATTAGGCTGAGAAGATCTATAGATAGGTGCAATAACCGCCCAATTATTGCCCATGTCATCGCCCGTTTACTATAGATGACCTTATCGGTATAATAGCGCCTTGTTCACTATCATTGGGCTGTCTTCTCAGCTTAATAGAACACTTATTTTTTTGGAGGTATGGTTTGGATCGTGCGCTGGAATTTGTGGGCAACCACCCGTTTTTATTTGGTATATTAGCCGTACTTGCTATACTGTTTTTTACGATTGAAAACAAACGTAGCGGTAGAAAAATATCGCCTAACACGCTTGGCATGATGGTCAATTCTCAAAACGCGCAACTTATCGATATTCGCGCTAAGAAGAAGTTTGAATCAGGCTATATTCAAGGCAGCCGTAACATACCGTTCACTGACCTCAAAGACCGCTTAGAAGAGATTCGCGCGATTGAGCAGCCAGTGATTATCATCTGCGACATGGGCGTCCAAGCAGGCGCTGCGATTCAGATGATTGGTAAAGATAGTGTCTATCGCTTAGATGGCGGTATTGGCGGCTGGCAAGGCGCTGGCATGCCATTGGTTGGTGTAAAAGACGCCAAAGCAAAGGCTAAAGGTAAAACAAAACCAAGTCTAAGCAAGTAATAGACCTGTATGGGCGCTTAAATGAAGCGTTTGTATGAATCGCTTAGCTAATGTGTATGTGACCTGATTAACGCTATCAGCGCTACCAACGCTATAAAGAAGACACCTTTTTATCAGGTGTCTTTTTTTGTGGTTTATTTTTTATGTTCTATTTATCATGTTTTATAGCACTAAAATACGTTTTGCGCCAAAACAGCTTGAATTTGTCATGCCCATCCCCACTTTAGTAATGAGCATCACCGAATGCATTTGTACTTTACTCATTGATAACAGACTATACCAACGCTTAGACTATGATAATTTATCATGCTCTTTATAATACGTTTGTTATCCCATAAATTTATAAATAAGGATTTACCATGACTGTATCTGTGAAAGTTTACACTACCCCTATCTGCCCATACTGCTCAAACGCCAAACAACTACTAAAAACCAAAGGCGTTGATTATGAAGAAATCGGCATGCACGATATGAGCAGCGAAGAGCGCCAAGCGTTGATGAAAAAAACCAATAACTACCGCACTGTGCCGCAAATCTTCGTTGGTGAAACCTTTGTCGGTGGTTTTGATGAGCTCAACCAAATGAACCAGCAAGGCAAACTTGACGAGCTATTGGCAGGTTAATCTGCTACCTTTCTTTACTGTCTGTCTTTATTTATGTAAAGATAGACAGTGGCAGGTTTTAATAGAGCAGTAAGAAGTAATAATAAAAAATATCGAGACAATACCAAAAAATAGTCTCGATTTATATTACAATGAACTTTTATTAAAATGACGATTTGCCCAATCATTTGATTTAATTTTAGAGGATTTACCATGGCTGAAGAACAAGCACAACCACAATTGGCACTAGAACGCATCTACGTAAAAGACATGTCACTTGAAGTCCCAGGCGCTAGCGTATTCACCAAAGAGTGGAACCCAGAGCTTGATATCAATTTGTCTAGTAACGCTGAAAAACTAGATGACGATCATTATCAAATCATCCTAACTGTGAGCGTTACTGCCAAAAATGCGGAAGAAGCAGCATTTATCGCTGAAGTGCATCAAGCAGGTATCTTCTTACTAAAAGACATTCCAGAAGATCAAATCGGTCAAATCCTAGGCGCATACTGCCCTAATGTGTTATTCCCATATGCTCGTGAAGTCATCAGTGACATCGTGACGCGTGGTAGCTTCCCACAATTGCTACTAGCACCTGTGAACTTTGATCAAGCGTATGCACAGAGCCAGCAGCAAGCGCAAGTTGATGCTCAAGGTAATGCATAAGCATTAATTAAAATATATGAGCTTTATCAGTCGTATATTTGATAAAAGGCCGTTTACTTATAATGAGTAAGCGGTTTTTTTGTGGGTATGTTTTATGAGGTATAAAGTCATCAGCCATAAAAAAAACCCTGCTATTAAACAGGGTCTTCACCGACTACATCGACTGGCTAAATCACTTAGCTAATATCGATAATTAGCCTTTTAGTGCAGATAGGATTTGCTGCTTAACGTCATCGATACCTTGCGTACCATCAAACTTGTCATAGTTAGGCGCATCATCGCCTTCTTTAGCTTTGTCTTGGTAAAAACCAACCAATGCTGACGTTTGCTCATGATAAGTAGATAGACGGTCACGAATAGTCGCTTCTTGGTCATCTTCACGCTGGATGAGCGCTTCACCAGTGACGTCATCGATGCCTTCAACCTTTGGTGGATTGTGATCGACATGATAAACACGACCTGAACCTGGATGCTGACGACGGCCAGACAAACGGCTCACGATTTCGTCATCAGGTACGCTGATTTCGATAACATGATCGATAGCAACATCAGCGTCTGCAAGTGCTTGCGCTTGAGGAATAGTGCGCGGGAAACCATCTAGGATACAACCATTCACGCAATCAGGCTTAGCGATACGCTCTTTCACTAGGTTGATAATGAGGTCATCAGAAACCAAACCACCAGCATTCATGATATCTTTGGCTTTTTTGCCAAGCTCGCTACCTTCTTTAATTGCTGCACGTAGCATGTCGCCAGTTGAGATCTGTGGAATATCATATTCTTTAGAAATAAACTGGGCTTGGGTACCTTTACCGGCGCCTGGTGGTCCTAGTAAAATAATACGCATCATTACACGACTCTCCTTAATAGATAGGATTTTGGGATTAATAAAACTCTGGGATTAGTTGTTTGCAAAGCTACCTTACCTTGTGGCCCTGCAAAGCTCAAGTATTTTCATTACTGATGTGACAAGTTGGCATGACTTATCTGTTCATACATGGTCAATTCAAGATAAAAAGCAGCAGTATTGACTGCGTTTAGAGTGCCCATTTATATATCTGGGTTACCTTTATATCTCTTTTAATCAAGTCAATCATAACACTGCTGCTCGCGTCCATACTGAGCAACAGCATCTATATAATAAATACCATTAGCGTCCAGTATTTATATTACTACTATGGCTATGGAACTTGCTGATTTATTTCCACGTTGACCTGATTTTGTTCTGCGCTGATAACCACTGGATTACCCGAAAGGTCGCCTGACTCTGCGGTAGCATTGCCACTATGACTGATACGAGCGATGACCGCTAGCTGTACTTTATCAGAACGAGCCGACCCTAGGGTACGCTCTGGCATCATAGCATCAAGATCACTTAGGCTAATAACCGCTTCGCCTTGTTTGATATTGCTAATCGGTAGACGCTTAGCCGCAAATGGTGGACCACCTTTCACGTCACGTATCGCTACAAACAGCGTATCGTCAGCTTTTACCAATGGTAACAGACTAGCATTTATTTTGACTGTCACTTCGACGCCTTCAGAGGCTTGCTGTTGCTGCATCACCACATTAGCGCTAAGCTCATCTAGACTTGATAGCGCTTGCGTATGATCACCTGGTTTGGCCGCGATACTGTCACGCAGACGTTTAATCCAGCCTTGCGCTTGATCGAAGTTGCTAGCACGTGCCTCACCCATCGCCATAAGCATTTGTGCGCCCTCATGCTCTGGGTTTTTGGCCAGTATGTTTTCTAACACTCGGCGGCTATTGGCATCTAACTGACCCTTATTAGCAAAGAAACTAATCTGCGCATAAGTGGTCGCAATCTCTTCGTTATCAGGTGATAGACGATAAGCGCGCGACAAAGCCTCTAATGCCGAATCAGTCGCCTCTAATGACAAGAACAGCTCCGACAGGCGCATCCAGCGATTGTAGTCACTGGCATGACGATAGACGTTAGTCTGCATAGCACTAATCAGCTGATTACCATCTTCAATTGCCCAAGCCGGTGGCTGATCGATTCTACCTGTTAATAGATCGTCTGCCACTTGACCGACTTTGTCCTCAGCAGCCCATAGCTCAAATACAGGTGTGCGATCACCGACCATCAGATACGCCATAGCAGTCAATACAGGCACCCAAACCATAATAATCAATCGGCTTTTGATACCAGGCGTGACCATCGGTGACACTTCACGCTGAGCATCCAAAAGCTGACGTTCAAGCTCAAGTTTTTGGTTTTGATAGTGATGGTCATCAATGATACCACTGTCTTTGTCTGTTTTCAGCTCTGCTAGTCGCTCACGAAACACAGCAACGTTGATATCCAGCAGTTGATTATCCACAGGCTTACTATGCGAACGCGGTGCTCTTAACCACGGCTTAATGGTGATAATGCCCAATAGTAGAGCGACAAGTAAACTTAGCGCAATAAATAAGCCAACAGTAGAAAATATGGTCATTTTTTGCCCCCAAGGCTTGTAGTGTCGTCTTTGTCATCGTTATTGGCTCGTGACAATAAGCGATCAAGTTCTGCTTTTTCAGCGGCAGACAACGCTTTGACATGGTTGTCTACTGCTACACCACTCTCACCGCTGGCGACAAGCTGACGGCGTTTACTTTGCCAAAACCAACCGACCAATAAAACGATCAATAATAACGGTGGGAAAAACCATAAAATCCATGTTGAAGGACGTACTGGCGGCTTATAACTGATAAAATCACCATAACGCTCTTGCATATAGGCTCGAATTTCGCCATCACTACGACCATCTTTTATCAAGTCATAGGTTTTTTGCTTTAAGTCTTGGGCAATGGGTGCATCAGACCCTGCCAAGTTTTGGTTTTGACATTTCGGGCAGCGCAGCTCTTCGATAAGACCGCGGTACTGGGCTTCTTGTTGCACAGAATCAAAATCGTAGACATCAATGGCAGCAAAGCTTGCCATGCTGAATAGACAAGCGATAAACAAGCTTACTAACTTTATGGTCGCGTTTCTTATTTGGTAGGCTATCATTTGCACGCCTCCGCAATTTGGCTCGGATCTGGACTGACACCATTATTACTAGCGTCATTGAGTACCATTAAGCAAGGAGTAATACGGTCTTGCCAGTTGGCTTCATTAATCTCACCAATAATATGCTGACGAATAATGCCATTACCATCGACTATAAAGGTCTCAGGCGCGCCCGTTAAACCCAAATCTAAAGCAAACTGACCCGACAAGTCCTGAATAGACATAGAGAACGGGTCGCCACCGCGATTCAGATACCCTAATGCATCCCCAATATCATCTTTGTAGTTTACGCCTACTAAGTTAACGCCGCGCTCTTCTAGCTTCATCAAAAAAGGATGCTCAATGATACAAGTTGGACACCAAGAGCCCCAAATATTCATGAGGAATGGCTTATCTGGCAGGTTGTCATTGGTCATGATACGGCTGGTATCTGATAATAATGGCAACTCAAAGGCAGGTACTGGACGCTCAAGCGCTGTATTGGTTACGATATCAGTCGGCTTGCCCAAACGCATATAGAGCATAGCGACCAAACCAATAAAGATAACCAGCGGAATCAAAAACCCAATTTTAAGTTTTTTCTTAGTTTTTACTTTATTGCTGCTAGCAACTTTAGGGTCTTTGACAACATCTTGCTGAGCTTTTTTATCAGGTCCATTGTTTGAGGTAGTCATATTAACGCTCCCCTATCTTTGTAGCTGACGTATCCAAATCTGCAACCGTCGCAAAGCCTGATTTTTTGGCCGCGATTTGCGCAGGTGTTTTGGTTTTTTTGATACGGTAACGATTGTCTAGCATGCTGAGCAATGCGCCAAACGCCATGATAAGTGCACCCAACCATATCCAGCGGATAAGCGGTTTGACATAAATACGGAAAGCCCATTCATTGCTGTCTTCAGCAATTGGCTCACCAAGTGCTACGTAGACATCGCGCATCAAATTGGCATCAATCGCAGCCTCCGTCATTGGCATCATACTGATGATATAGTTACGCTTTTCAGGATATAACGTGGTCACTTCTTGACCGTCTTTACTGACTGTTACTTCTGCTTGCGTAGCGTCAAAGTTACTGCCTTTTACTTCACGGAAGCCTTGTACAGTAAAGTCATAGCCTTGCACATTGACACTGTCATTAGGCCCTAATGCCACATCACGCTCAATACTCAATGTAGTGGTAAATGCCACGCCGATGACCGCAATGATGACACCAATATGAGCAGTTTGCTGACCCCAGTAGCTCAGACGCAACTGACGTAAACCGTTTAAGCGACTTGGTGCGTTTTTGGTCTTGTCTTTGAAATCGACAACCATCCATAACAACACCCAAAAGCTCACAGCCAACGTGACACCGATATTTAGCATCGCTGATGGACTGGTGAAATAGGTAATAATGGCGGCCAATACCAAACTACTTACCGCGATAACCATACCAGCACCCAATAATGGGCGGCTGTCTTGTTTCCAGCGGATATTAGAGCCCATACCCATCGCCACCAATAGCAGCCATGTCAACGGCACAAATAGAGCGTTGAAGTAAGGAGGGCCAACAGATACCTGACCTAAGTTAAAAGCATCAGCAATAATAGGATAGAGCGTCCCAAGTAGTACCACTAAGGTTGAAATGAGAATAATAACGTTGTTAATCACCAAAAATGATTCACGTGAGATAAGTCGATACTGACTCTCGACCGTCAAACGCCAGCCACGTACCGCAAACATCAACAGACCACCGCCGACGATGATACCGAGAATGACTAGAATCACTAGACCACGCGTTGGATCAGCGGCAAACGAATGCACTGAGGTGATGACACCTGAACGTACTAAGAAAGTACCAAGCAAACTGAGCGCAAAAGCAAAGATTGCGAGCATGATTGTCCATGCTTTAAACACACCGCGTTTTTCAGTGACAGCAAGTGAATGCAGTAGCGCTGTTCCTGCCAACCATGGCATTAATGAGGCGTTCTCTACTGGATCCCAGAACCACCAACCGCCCCAGCCAAGCTCATAATAAGCCCACCAAGAACCAAGCGCGATACCGACTGTTAAGAAACCCCAAGCCGCCAACGCCCATGGACGCGACCAACGTGTCCATACCGCATCCAAGCGCCCTTCCCACAGTGCTGCCATACAAAACGCAAATGGCACAACCATACCCACGTAACCCATATAAAGCATCGGTGGGTGAATAATCAAACCAAAATCTTGCAATACAGGGTTTAGATCCGCACCATCAACAGGCAGATTGGGTAATGTGCGATCAAATGGCGATGAGGTAAAGATAAGCATCGCTAACATCATCATCTGCACGCCTGCCAATATCACCAGCACTCGCGCACGCATCGACAACGGCAACCCACGACTGAAGTAAGAGACCAATGCACACCAAGTGGCCATGATGGTCATCCAAAGCAGCAGCGAGCCTTCATGCCCGCCCCATGTCGCCGACAGCTTGTAGTACCAAGGCAGCAATGTATTGGAATGCTGAGTGACATAGACGAGACTAAAGTCGTTGTAATAAAAGCCTGCCATCAATGCTGCAAATGAAGTAATCATTGCCGCAAATTGCGCCCATGCTAGACTTGGCGCCAAACGCTGCCAAGCGACGTGGTCACGCATGACGCCAATGGTTGGTAGTACCACCTGCAAAATCGCCAATATAAAAGCGGCCAGCAAGGCAAAATAACCCAATTCTGTGATTAACATACGGTCTAACCTTGTTTACCTTGGATACAATTAAGGGTTCACCGATGGCATTGCTAGCCACTGGCAAACGCTAATAGTCCTTTATGCGGTCATAGTTTACGGTTAAAAACTGAGGTTTCAATTGCTGTAGAAGCACATAAAACCCGCTACTATCATTGTGACGTATCAATATGAATGATTGATACAAAATGCTTATCTGTTGTTAACTTTACATTTTTTAGTTATTCAAAGCTTATTCAATACAGCCGTTCATGACTAATTAAAAATACTTATTAATGCATTATTGCATTGAGGGGAAAAATACTAACACTAAATGCAACCAACCTGCTAGAAAACCAGTCAAACCGCCCAAAACAATCAACGTCATCTCATCCTCACGGAAAGCTGGACGCAACAGATTTTGAAACTCATTTGGCGTGAGCGCACGTATTCTATCGCGAAACAGACCAAATATCTTACTGGCTCGGCTTTTATTTAGCTCAGGATCTCGCAGTGGTACCATCGTTGCGACAATAGACTTGTCGATAATGGTATTTTTGAGTTGTCCATAATCACGGCGACCCAATCCCACACGTAATGTCGTACTAATCACTGGTGACTCTAGCACCGTATATAGATGCGATTTCATCAAATCACGGGTTTGCGCTGAGCGATCGCCATACATCATTTCATTCATGATGTTTTCTAAAGTGACCAAATCCTTTACCACAATTTCAGCAAAAACCTCAGAAACCTCCTCTTGGCGCTTCATAAAGCCGCCTTGTAAGCGATACTTTGCGATATGCGGTATGACAGGTTTGATAAATGGAAAGCGACTTTGCACCGTAAACAGCTTCAAATAAGGTATGAAGTGCGGCTCTACTGGATTAAATACCATCCAAATGGCAATCCAATTGGTGAGAAAACCCCAGATTGCGGCAAAGAACGGTACGGTCCAATGCTGCGGCACCACCAAAAATATAAACATCTGGATAATACCAAATACCAGACCAATCAAAGCACTAATGTGCCAGATAAAGTCTATCTCTTTTTGCCCCACTTTTAGAAACATATTGACCATCAGGCGACGATCGTTTTCCATCGTGTTTACAATCATCTTACGCATATCGACCAAGTCTTCGACATGATAAGTCAAATCTGTCACAAGCGACTGCATAATACTAGGGAGCTCTTTATGGGCTTGCGCATAGACACGGCGCTTTAGGGCGTAAGGAAGGTTGCCCCACAATGCTGGCGAGTGATCCAGCATAATCTCATCAATCAATGGCTCAAGGTTTTTGTCTACCGTGTCGGTGACAAATATCGCCATTTGCTCAGGCTCCATCGCCTTAAAAAACTCATCAAGCGAACCGAGTTTTGAGAGCGTCTGGTCAACGATAACTCCTGATATCTTGCCCGCTTTGCGCGGAACAATACCTTGCCAACCGATACCTGGCAACCCAAAAAATGGGAAGTTAGGAATACGAATACCCCAGAACTTGACCGGATAAAACAGCATCTTGAGCGCCATCCACACATGTACCCAAGTGACGAATGCCGTCACTGGTGGGATGGTCAGCATGGCAAAAAACTCTGGGTGTTCAGCTATCGTCTGCCATAATGAATTTACGTCCATGACTTATCTAGTCCCTGACAGGTTGATTGTCGTTGCTAACATTATCGCTACTGATAACGAAACTTTAGCAAAATTAGAACGTTTCAAAAGACGCTCCGCCCATAATAACTACTATAAAATAAATCGCCTGATTTTAGCATACTTGCCATTTATTAGCACATATAGACCAGCGGCAAGTTGTGACTAAAGATGACATGGTTCATATCGTCTGCTCCCCAACAAAAACCTAAATATAAGCCAGTGCTTGGCTATCAGATAACCAGAACAAAATATATGACTGAGTACTGCGCCTGCTCATTTGTTCTGTTATAATTTGTAGTGCAATAGCAAAGACTACCTGCGTATAAATGACTGCATGACGATTTCACCCCATACCCTTCTATGTGATTGAAACCATTTGCATTATCTTTTAGACTCACCGCACTTTGGTTAACCAACCTGCCCTCTTATTTTTCTTTTATTGACTCACTGACCGTTTGGGCTCTGATCTTCTATGAATAAACCGATAACTCCCAATACCGAACAGGTCAACAGTACCTTTACCAATCGTATTATCATCTTTGGGATTATAATATTGATTGGTTTGGGCGGTTTGATAACACGTTATGGGTATTTGCAAGTCTACGCTCATGATCAGTACACAACGCAAGCCGATAACAACCGTATCAAACTGATATCTGCGCCGCCTAGTCGTGGGTATATCTATGATCGTAACGGGGTAATACTGGCAGACAATCAGCCTGTATTTACAGCGATGCTCAGCCCTGATGAGGTCGAAAATCCTGAGCGCACGTTGCATCTGCTTGCGCCGATTTTTGATTTAACCGATACAGATATTACTGATATCTTGGCGCGTCTAAGTAAAAATAAAAACGACCCTGTAACCATCAAGATTGATTTAACAGAAGCACAGTTGGCTCAGTTTAGCGAGCGTAAGCCATTCTTCCGCGGGGTTTCTATCCAAAGCAAGCTTACGCGCTCTTATCCTTATGATGAGCTGTTTGCCCATGTCATCGGCTATGTCGGACGTATCAATGACAAAGAGTCAAAGCGTATTGATAAAGACCGTTACGCTGGTACTGACTTGATTGGTAAAATTGGTATCGAAGACTACTACGAAGATATTTTGCTTGGGCAACCGGGTTATCAATCGGTAGAAACAGACGCACATGGGAATATTTTGCGTCAACTGGATACCAAGCCGCCGATAGCGGGTAACGATATTACGTTGAGCTTGGATTATGGTTTGCAAACCATCGCCCAGCAGCAACTTGATGGACGCCGTGGTGCAATCGTTGCGATAGACCCAAAAAACGGTGACGTCTTGGCATTTGTTAGCAATCCAAGCTACGACCCTAACCCTTTTATATCGGGTATTTCTTTCAAAGACTACGACGATCTGCGTGAAAATTTGGATCAACCACTGTATAACCGTGCACTACAAGGTACGTACCCACCTGGCTCTACTATCAAGCCATTCGAGGGTCTAGGCGGTATTCATTATGGTCTACGCGATTGGAACAGCACCATCTATGACCCTGGCTACTTTAGCTTACCTGGTGATACGCATCGATTCCGCGACTGGAAACGCGGCGGTCATGGCACGGTAGATCTGAAAAAATCCATCGCGATGTCGGTCGATACTTATTATTATAAGTTGGCCTATGAGATGGGTATTCAGCGTCTACACGACTGGATGGTGCGCTTTGGTTTTGGGGACAAGACAGGCATTGATCTCCCTAATGAAAAATCAGGCATTATGCCATCACCGAAATGGAAAAAAGACACGTATGATAAAGACTGGCTACCGGGTGAAACCATCTCTGTCAGTATTGGACAAGGCTATTTCTTGGCAACGCCACTACAGATTGCCAACGCCACAGCCATGACCGCAAATAAAGGAAATCATATTACCCCGCATTTGCTAAAAAGCAGCGACGGCGCGGCAGAGGTAAAAGTGATCACCAAACCAGATGGCAAAATTGAATACAACGGTCAGCCTTCTGACTGGCTACGTATGCATGCTGCGATGGAAAGCGTGGTAGAAAACGGCACAGGTCGCGGCATCTATACCCCGCGTTATCGTATCGCTGGCAAAACCGGCACCGCACAGGTCAAGTCTATTGCTCAAGGCAAACGCTATGATAAATCGGCAATCGATAAGCGTCATTGGGATCATGCGTGGTTCAATGGCTTTGCGCCCGTAGAAGATCCACAGATTGCACTTGCCGTATTGGTCGAAAACGGTGGCGGTGGTAGTACGACTGCCGCGCCTATTGGCCGTGCTCTGTTTGACTACTGGATGCTACAACGCAAAACTGATCCGATATTGCCGCCGTCCGCTGATGAGCTAAAAATCATCAAGCGCCAAAAGGCTTTTGAAAAAGCCATGAAAGACGCATTGCGTGAAAAAGAGGCAAAGGCGTTAGCAGAACAGGAAGCAGCAGCAGCAGAGGCGCAAACAGCAGCAGCAACCTCTGAATAGCGACATTTTGATAGACATCTCTAACCATTACCCGTCATGTCTAATAAGTAGAGATGCCTCAAAAAAAAGATAATAAAAGAGACTCTAGCATGAAAAAACCCACGAGCGGGCGCACAGCAAAAAAGAACCCTAAAGCAAAAAGTGCGGCAGCGGGTGATGTGCGCATCATTGGTGGTCAGTTTAAGCGCCGTATTGTAAGTTTTATCGATGCAGATGGCCTGCGTCCGACCCCAGATCGTTTGCGGGAGACTTTATTTAACTGGCTACTCGCTGACATTCATGATGCCCATGTACTCGATAGCTGTGCTGGTAGTGGCGTACTAGGGTTTGAAGCGCTATCTCGCGGTGCGGCCCATACGACATTTATAGAAATCAACCCAGTACAAAGCAACATGCTACGTCAGAGTGCTGAGCAATTACGTCTTGGGGCTGCTGCTTATCAAATCATTACTGGTACTGCTGAGCAAGTACTGCGTCAAGAGCATCTGACGGCGCGGCCCTTTGACATTGTATTTATCGATCCACCTTATGCTCAGGATTTATGGCAGCCTATTTTGACTGCGCTTATTACCAATGCCTTAATAAATACTGAAACATTAATTTATTTAGAAGCTGATAAAGATTTGTCAGCACAGCTTAAGCAGTTGGAAGCGTCGCTAAATGAGAATTTAGACCCTCAATCGAGCGTTACTCAGCAACCAATCGCTTTTGAATGCTTAAAACAAACCAAAGTCGGACAAGTTGTTGCTGGACTTTATCGTCTATCATCGTCATAATTGTCGGGTTAATGAAAGCCGTTAACGTATTTTACAAATGTTTAGAACCGCTAAAAACTGGCCGACGCTGCAGTTTAATGTATATAAGGCGAAAATAAACCCCAATGCAGCTTGCAAGCGTAGGCGCTACTGCTTATAATGTGCAGTCTGTTTTTTGAGAGCCCCGTTCCCAGCTAAACTCTCAACGAATTCTAATTTTAAGGTTTTATCATGAAAACACTTAGTGCAAAACCAGCTGAAGTGACCCATGACTGGTATGTCGTAGATGCTGACGGCAAAACCCTTGGTCGCTTAGCCACTCAAATCGCAACTCGCTTACGTGGCAAGCACAAGCCTTCTTTTACTCCGCACGTTGATACTGGTGACTTTATTGTTGTCATCAATGCTGACAAAATCACGGTAACGGGTAAAAAAGCACAAGACAAAAAGTACTATCGTCACAGTGGCTACCCAGGTGGTATTAAAGAAACCAACTTCAATAAGTTGCTTGCACATAAGCCTGAAGATGTTCTACACAAAGCAGTTAAGGGTATGCTTCCAAAGGGCCCTCTTGGCTATGCGATGATCAAGAAGCTGAAACTTTATGCGGGTACTGATCATCCACATACTGCACAGCAACCTAAAGAACTAGACATCTAAGGATATACTTATGGAACGCAATTACGGAACTGGTCGCCGCAAGACGTCTACTGCTCGTGTATTTTTATCAAAAGGTACTGGTAGTATCGTTGTTAACGGTAAGCCACTTGACGAATACTTCAGCCGTGAAACTTCACGCATGGTTGTACGTCAGCCATTAGAACTACTAGACTCTGTTAACGCATATGACTTATATGTAACTGTTGCAGGCGGTGGTATTAGTGGTCAAGCTGGCGCAATCCGCCACGGCATCACACGTGCATTAATCGAAGCTGACGAAACTTTAAAACCTGCTCTAAAAGCAGCTGGTTTTGTTACTCGTGATTCACGTCAAGTTGAACGTAAGAAACTGGGTCTACGTAAAGCACGTAAACGTCCACAGTTCTCAAAACGTTAATCAAAACTATCTCTTATATTTTTGCTGCTGTTGTCTTTTTCTCAGAGCTTCAGTAGCAAAGTTAAATAAGAGTCTGGTTTTGCAAAACCTTATAAGCTGGTCACAGCTTATAAGGTTTTTTTATGCCTACTGATAGCGTGTTGATTATCTGATTGTCTTCATCAAACCAGCTTTGTTTTGCGGCAATAACTAACATGGGCACTTTGTTTCGATACTACAGAGTAGAGCCTCTGTAGAAATTCTAACTTGCAAAGCATTAAACGCTACCCCATCATATCAGTAACTTTTTATTATTAGCCATGATGCCTCAAACCGTGCTGCAGAAGGATATTATGAAAGCGCCAGAACAATTCGACCCTAGCAAGCCATCTGCCAATAGCAGCGTGCCGCCTAGCATGAAACAGTCGGCTAAGTCGCCTGCGATACCTGCTGGCACACCGACAATTACCCAAAATCATAAGCGTACAGCGCAAGCAGATAACAAGCCATTTCAGTGGCAGTTCTTATCACCAAAAAATTGGGGCATTTGGTTATTATTCTTGATAATGCTACCAATGATATATCTGCCGTTACGTTGGCAGTTTTGGCTAGGTCGTAAGCTTGGTATATTGATTTATAAAGCTGCTGGCTCACGTAGACGCGATACATTAATCAACCTGAAGTTGGCATTTCCAGAAAAGCCTGAAGCTGAACGTGAACTAATGGCTAAGCAAGTCTTTGTCAATCAAGGTATTGGTGTGTTTGAAACATTATGCGCTTGGTTCAGGCCAGATGTATTTACTAGAACTGTTTCCATTTCAGGGTTACAGCATATTGTTAATGCGCAAAATGAGCAGCGACCAGTTATCCTGCTAGGTGCACATTATACGATGCTAGATTTGGGTGGCCTATTATGTGCGCAGTTTTTCCCAGTAGATTGTATGTATCGTACGCAAAACAATCCTTTATTAGATTGGTTTATTTATAATGGTCGTACCAACATTTTTGGTAAGCAAATCTCTAGTCGTGATATGCGAAGCTTAGTTACCTCTATCAAAGCAGGACACGTCATCTGGTACTCTCCTGACCAAGACTATGGTCTCAAGCAAGGTGTCATGGCGCCATTCTTCGGTGTACCTGCTGCGACGATTACTGCATCGCGTCGCATGGCAAAACTGGGTAGCAAAGCACAGCCACCAGCTGTTATGGCACTGCATACTTATCGGCAGACACCTGACAATTTGCCGCATGGTAAACGCCCTCATTATCATTTGACGATTACGCCAGAATTAGACAACTATCCAAGTAAAGATGAAGTCGCTGATGCCACTCGGGTCAATGAAGTTTTAGAAGGACTCATTCGTATTGATCCCACCCAGTGGATGTGGTTCCATCGTCGTTTTAAACATGGACCAAACGGTCGTACCGATATCTATAAGTAAGCCTTTATTCCCAAAAATACTGGTGAAGTTTGCTATACTTTGCGGCTAATATTTTGCATTTTAGCCATGCACTGATAATAATTTGATAAACAAAATAACGGATTTTCCATGAGCAATAACAGTACTCCTGACAATCAAGCTTCTGATACTTCAACTGAAGCCAAGCGCATCCTGACTGGTATCAAACCGACTGGTATTCCGCATTTAGGTAACTATGTTGGCGCGATTCGTCCAGCGATTGAGTCTATTCAAAATAGTGATCATGAAGCGTTTTTCTTTTTAGCAGACTACCATGGCATTATCGGTTGTTATGACCCTGCTATCATTCATGAGTCGACGAGAGCCATTGCCGCTACGTGGATTGCTTGTGGTCTAGACCCTGAGCGTGTGACGTTCTATCGTCAGTCAGACGTGCCTGAAATACCAGAACTTGCTTGGATCTTGAACTGCTCATGTGCCAAAGGTTTGATGAACCGTGCCCATGCCTACAAAGCAGCCGTTGATATCAATACAGAAAAAGCCGATGTCGATCCTGATCAAGGTGTCACCATGGGTCTGTTTGGTTATCCCGTGCTAATGGCGGCTGATATCTTGATGTTTAATGCGACCCATGTGCCTGTTGGTCGTGATCAAGTACAGCATATCGAGATGGCGCGTGATATCGCAGGTACTTTTAATCATCGTTATAAGTCGCTTTTCACGCTACCGTCAGCAGTCGTTGATAACGATATACCGCTGCTTACTGGACTTGATGGCCGCAAGATGAGTAAGAGCTATAGCAATACGATTCCCCTATTCGGTGAGCCAAATCCACAGGTTAGTCCTGAAAAACAGATGCATAAAGCCATCATGAAAATTGTGACTAACTCACAGCTACCTGATGAGCCAAAAGATCCTAATGACTCAGCTATCTTTGAGATTTATAAAGCATTTGCCACGCCTGAAGAGATTGCTGATATGCGTGCGCGTTATGCCGCTGGTATTGGCTGGGGTGACGCTAAGCAAGCCCTATTTGATAAGATTAATGACGAAATCGCGCCATTCCGTGCACGTTATGAAGAGCTGATGGCCAATCCAAAAGAGCTAGAAGAAATCTTGCAGATGGGTGCAAATAAAGCCCGTCGCCATAGTCGTAAGCAACTAGACAAAGCTCGCCGTGCTATCGGTATCCGCCCGCTTGCTAAGCTTAAATAATCGTTGCTGGAATAGTCGTTTCACTGGCGCAATTTATTATCAAAGCGGGTGCTAAACGTGCAAACTGAACCAAACACCAAACAGGCGGCTTTGTCTAAAGTCGCCTTATCTGCTATGGCTTATTCAACCTCCGAGCTTACAGACAATCAGAGCGAGCATGATGAATCAATCAACCATGATATGTCGCTACGTATCTATCAAACGCCTGTGCAGCATTTGCCAGAAGACCTGTATGTACCACCGCAAGCCTTTGCTATTTGGTTAGAGCAGTTTGCTGGTCCATTGGATTTTCTATTGTATTTGGTCAAAAAGAACAACGTCGATTTGACCCAAATGCCCATTTTGCCTATCACTGAGCAGTACTTAGCTTATATCGGTGAACTGGATACCGAGCACTTTGAATTAGCGGGTGATTATCTGCTTATGGCATCAACGCTCATCGCTATCAAAACCGAACTGCTATTGCCTGCCCCTGATACCCCAACCGACGAGCGTGACCCAAAAGCAGAACTGATCGAACGCCTCGAAGAATACGCGCAAATCAAAGTGGTCAGTCAGCGCCTAGACAATCTAGTGCGCTTAGAGCGTGATGTGTTTTTGGCAATGGTTAGTATGCCTGGTCAAGACGTTATGAATGCGGAACTGCCAAGCTACTCACCTAACTTGCTGATTGATAGTTTATTTAAAATGCAACTACAGCCCGACTATCAAATGCATACGATCAAAGTTGATGCAGTACCACTTGCCGATCGTATTGCCAGTATTAGCAGGCAATTAAGTACGGATGGCGCGCGCTCTTTTTATGAGCTACTGGATAAAGCACAAGGTAAAATAGGCGTGGTCGTGAGTTTCGTCGCCGTACTTGAGCTTATAAAGCGGCAGTTAGTTGGTGTGGTTAACATTGAGACAGATAGCGATAACGTCAATTCTGTTTCCAATAGTTCTGATCAGACTAATATGAATAATGAATCCACAAATCTCACATTACAGTGGTTAGCCTAGTAGGCTCTAAGACTGTCTCATAGCCCATTCTCTATCAAAATCACAATATTGAAATAAGAGCATACTTTAGATGGTAGATATTGAAGACCCAAAGCAACATGACGAAACCCAAGAATCAACAACTATGACTACATCACCATCAGCTGAAGCGCAGCATGATTCTTTGGAAGAGATGAGTAAACGTATTGAGGTGCTGCTGCATGCCTCAGAGGCACCACTGACCGCTCACGCGTTAAAAAAACATTTGTCATTATCTACTAAAGAATTAAAGCAAACCTTGGAAGTGCTGCAACAACGCTTAGATACAGGTGTGCTTAGGCTACATGAGACCGCCAGCGGTTATCGTTTACAGATATCTGATGACTATAGCAGTCTAATTCAGCGTATTTTTCCGCAGCGTCAGGAACGCCTGAGCCAAGCTTTACTTGAAACCCTAAGTGTCATTGCTTATAAACAACCTGTGACACGCAGTGATATCGAGCATGTGCGCGGAGTAACATTATCGAGCAATATACTGCGCCAGTTGTTTGATAAAGGCTGGATTGTGGAGAAAGGCTTTAAAGATACTTTAGGCCGTCCTGCATTGCTTCATACTACTGCGCAGTTTTTAGATGCCTTTGGATTAAGCCATTTAGATGAATTACCACCTATGCCAGATATGGAAACCATACGAGCCATGTCTTAAATTTTCTGCTGAACAAACTATAGTTACTCACATAAAAAAGGACAGACCTCATAGTATCTGTCCTTTTTATTATGTTGCTAATTTTGAACTGATATCAAAACCTAGCAATATCTATGTTAATTACTGATTAATCACATCAACACCCTTTGGTGGTGTAAATTTAAACTGACTGCTACCGATACTTGGGTTCATTTTGATACCGCTAAACTTGATAGAAGTTGTTTGACCCAAGGTATCATTCAATACCATCATGACAGGTTTGCCACCACTAAAGCTTATTGAAAGACTTTTAAAACTTGCGCTGTCTGACTTAGGATAGAGCACATAGTAGTTTTTGTTGTCATATGGCTGAGTGATTTTGAAGTTTTGATCAATTTTGCTCGGATCACCTGATAGTAGCAAAGCTGGTGTATTACCTACTTGGCTGTCGACGTTTTGCTTAGTCGCTTGCTCTAAATCCTTGTCATAAACCCACATAGAGTTACCATTAGCAACGATCAGCTGCTCTGATGGCGACTTGGTTTCCCAACGGAAGTTATTTGGACGTTGGACACTCATAGAGCCTTTAAACGTACCACTACTCGCGCCTTTAGTCGTTTGACTAAAATTAGCCGTCATACTCTTGGTATTGGTCAGTAATTTGTTTAGACGTTTAGCAGCTGTTAGGTTATCAGCAGGAGCTGCGGTAGCCGTTTGAGTCAATGCCATCATTGGCGCTGCGATACCTAGCGATGTCATTAATACACCTGCTAAAGCACCACTCATCAATTTTTGTTTGGTTGATTTTTTCGTAGATAAGTTCATCATAAATCCTCTCTAAAAAAGCGTAGTCGCTTAAAGATTGTCGCTTTAAAGTTGTCGCTAAAAATAAAATATTCTATTGAAATTTTTGTTTTCTATATGTACTGATGTTACCAAGCTAAAGCTAGTAACCATCAGCAATGGCAACAGTGTGCCAGTTTTTTTATTACACGCCTAGTCATGATTTGCAATCTTTACTACGGCTGCCATACACGCTTGTAACCAATGCAGTTACACGGTAAAAGTTTGCATTTAGCATCGTTAGTTGCCAAAACCGAGGTAATAAATACAGCCAAACCTTTAAGTAGGTAAGTTAACAGTATAAAAGAGCAAGAAATATGTCTGCTACAACCGAATGCTCATCTCAATTTTGGTAAGCAATTTAATTATTATGACTAATGGTTTCCTTGAAAGATGACGTGCTTTCTGCCTTCCATCATTAATAATGCATAAATTAATAGATAAAAATTTGCTAGAAATCCTAAAAAAATAGCTATGATGATGAAAGTTTCAGTTCCCTCTAAATAACTTCTCATTACGTTAGAGTTACCCGCTGATTCATGATTCAACTTATCTGAGTTTCTTGCAGCCAGTTTAAATTCTCTGACAACCTCGAATGACAACCCTTTTAAAAAATAAGCAGCTGTTATAGCAATAAAAATCATTATGAAGTACAAAACTGTAAGGTCACTCAACAGTCTTACTCTACCCGAGGCTAGCTCCATGGATTGAGCGAAGGGTGTTATTCCCGCAAAATCCGAGAAATAATTTCCAAACATTAACGGCGTAAAAAACACGAGCGCGAATCCATAGAGATAGATGTATTTAAAAGGTGATAAGTCATTAAGGATATTTAGCATGGTCTTATGAGAAATATAGTGCTGTTTTTTCATTTTTCCTTCAAACCTATCTACGATTCATTTACTATCTCATCAAATCTTTTATTCAAACTAGCCGTCTTTCATAAAAGGATATTAGTTGAGATTGTTGAAATAGTATATTTTAAGAACTAGCGTTGAGTGATATTGTTCAAAATATCATTCCTTAATTCTTATCATTATCTTACGGTACCCCACAAACGTAAAAAGCCCCTACTACCATAAGGCAGTAAGGGCTTTTTTAATTATCTGATCATTCTATCCAAAGAATAAAACGATCTAAATAGATAATTATGCGTTTTCAACCGTAACATAACGACGGTTAAACTTACCTTTGGTCGCAAACTTTACAACACCGTCATTCAGTGCAAATAAAGTATGGTCACGACCCATGCCAACGCCTTCGCCTGCGTGGAATTCTGTACCACGTTGACGAACGATGATGTTACCAGCTGTGATAGCTTGGCCACCAAAGATTTTTACGCCTAGCATTTTTGGGTTTGAATCACGACCGTTACGGCTCGAACCGGCAGCTTTTTTATGTGCCATGAGAAAATCTCCTTGTTAATTTGACTTATCGCTGATGCGATAACTCTTAAGCATTTAGTGCGCTATTTAGCAATAATTGCTAAATGGATAATTAGGCATTAATCGCTTTGATTTTTAACAAGGTGTACCATTGGCGGTGACCTTGTTCTTTGTGATAATGCTTACGACGGTTGTGCTTGATGATACGGATTTTTTCGCCGCGACCATGCTCAACAACTTCAACTTCTACGCTAGCACCGTCAACAACAGGCTGACCGATTTTGACGTTATCGCCGTCAACAACCATCAACACGTCTTCAAATTTGATTGTTTCGCCTTTTTCTGCTTTTAGTAGTTCAACTTTAAGCAATTCATCGACGACTACACGGTGCTGTTTACCACCAGTTTTGATTACTGCGTACATTGTATGACTCCGTTTAACCCGTGTGCCGTGGCTGATGTTATACCAACGCTTTTACGACGAACACGACAGGGAAAAATTAAAGGCAAGATTTTACGGCTTTTTGCTCATAAAAGCAAGCCGCGCCTCTCGTTTTTGCAAGGTAGTTACACTAATGACCATCTCTCATTTGGCTATAACTGCTGCTCATCAAGGAAAGTCGATAAACGACAATGCGAATATAAACATGAAAAATAGTAATGATAAGTGATAGATTAAGCCCAACAGCGGCCATTATAACTTATGCAATCAGTTACTTACAGCCCTTTATGAATCATTTATGTGACCAATAAGCTTAAAATGAGCTAGAAGATATATCTGTAAAACACAAGACATTTCTTATCGTTTTTATTCTATTCAATAGGCATAGTAAGCCCTGCATATCATACGCTTGACCTACTTGTGCTATATACTTTAACCAACAATTTAAGCAGATAGCTATGCTATCATAAGCGAAATAATACCTTACCTATAGATAGATAAAGTCAAGGTTATAACAATTCTCTTTACTCTTATTAATATGACTATTTATTATGACTAGTACCTCTTTAAAGAATACCGTGCCTGCCTCTCAATCGACGCCTAGCTATGCTGATATTCAAAGTATTGTAGCCAATGACTTTGAGGTAATGGACAAGCAAGTGTTTGGCAGTTTGAACTCAAAAGTACAACTCGTCATGAGCGTCTCGCAACATGTGATCAATGCTGGTGGCAAGCGTATGCGTCCGCTGATTACATTGCTCTGCGCACGTATGTTTGATGATAACCCATCAGAAAAGGCCATGCATCTAGCTGCTATCACTGAGATGCTACATACTGCAACCTTAGTGCATGACGATGTGATCGATGAATCAGGACAGCGCCGCGGTAAACCGACGGCAAACGCCACATGGGACAATGCCACTGCCGTATTGGTCGGTGACTATCTCATAGCCCGTGCTTTTAATCTTTTGGTTGGTTTTCAGAGCTTGCCATTGTTGCAAGTGTTCTCTGATGGGACCTGTGATATTGCTGAAGGCGAAGTGTTACAGCTACAGCACCAACATAACCCTGCCGCGACAGAGGAAGATTACTTACGCATTATCGATGGCAAAACTTCACGCCTGTTCATGATGGCGACCCAAGGTGCTGCTATCTTGCAAGACAAGACAGAATATATGACGGCATTAGGCGATTTCGGACAGCATTTTGGTAATGCGTTCCAAATTATCGATGATGTGCTCGACTATAGTGGCGATAGTGAAGTGATGGGCAAAAACTTAGGCGATGACCTTGCTGAAGGCAAACCTACTCTACCGACTATCAAAGCACTCGAACTGCTCAAAGACAGCGACACTGAAGGCTATGAGCAGTTACGTATTGCCGTTCAGACAGGTAAGACACCAAATGCTGAACAGCTTATTGAATTGGTACGTAGTTCTGGCTCATTGGCTTATTGTAAGCAGCGCGCTCTAGAAGAAACTAAACTGGCACAAGATGCACTGAGTACGCTACCAGACAACCGTTATCGTACAGGCTTATATCAATTGACTGAACTCGCTAGCGCCCGATTAGTATAATTAACGCTGAGTCGTCTGTGTTATTAACTAATTAAGACGACTCTTTTTTTTGACAGAATTTTTTAGCATGGCTTTTTAGCAAACTTCTTCAGCAATTGATGAATAAGAAGCTCATAAATTAAGAAGTACCTTCTCAAAAACTAGCATGTCAGCCAAATCGTTACCTTTCTTTAAGTTTCATACATTCTTGCAGTACTATAATCGTATAAGGCTTTTTGGACAGTCGGTCAAAGTTTGATGACGTTTGTTAGAGAGATACTGATAGTTATTTTTTATGACTGTAATTAGGGGTTGCTAAAATTGTCATTTTGTTGACAAAGTCGATTTTCTATCGTTTAAAAACCTTAGTTACTATAGGGTTTTAGATTTATAACAAAAGTTTACAATATATTTTGATACTAGGTTGTGCATGGTTCTATTAGCTGTTAATAGAGACGACGCTTACTATGACGGTAATCTATTAATTCGTAAACTGTAATATTACCGCTTTTCGATCCAGCTCGTATTGCAAACTACTTGACTGTGGGGTTACCCCAATAGTTTATAATGACTCATTAAATTTATTAATCCATTCTGTGGTTTGCTTAAACAATTAATGCTAAATAATCCTTTCGATACTTAATCCATATCGATGTCAGATTTCCTATTAGTTATATTTCACTAACAGAATAATCTGAAACTGGAATAAATAATGCTAGCTTAGGCTATTTATTCTTTTTATTTAGCATTAGTAAGTTATTTAGCATTAGCAAGACCCTTATATTCAGTACGCCAAACTTATTGATCGATTTTTATACTGTCACTATTTATATATATTGCCGAGGACATTGATGAAGCACTCTTATCTTGCGCTTGTAATAGCATCTGTACTATCTGGAGCTGTACTGGTTGGCTGTGACAAAAACGAGGACGCCGCTGGTGAGCAAGCCGCACAGCAGCAAATGCCGCCTGCGGTTGTCAACGTTCAAACAGTCACTCTCGATACCGTCCCTCAAGTACAAACTTTTTCTGGACGTACTGCAGCTTATCAAACTGCTGACGTCCGCCCACAGGTCAACGGTGTGATTGACGAAGTACTATTCCGTGAAGGAAGTAACGTCAAAAAAGGTCAGCCACTATATCGCATCAACACCGATAACTATGCCTCATCTGTTACGAGTGGCCAAGCCGCCGTACAGCAGTCACAAGCCAATTATCAAACTGCTGTGGCAAACAATGCCAATGCAAAAGCTGAATTGGTCAGTCGTCAAGCGTCATTAGCACAAGCGCAAAATGATTTACAACGTCTGCAAGGTCTGGTCAGTATTGATGCCATCTCGAAGCAGCAGTACGATCAAGCACAAACAGCCGTACGTACAGCACAAGCAGCAGTACAAAGTGCAGCAGCTTCTGTCGGTCAAACTCAAGCAGGTATTGAGAGTGCAAAAGCAGGCATTCAGACCGCAAAAGCAGGTTTGGAAGCCAGTACGTTAGATCTTAACCGTACTATCGTACGCGCACCTCTTACTGGTCGTACTGATCGCTCTAGCGTTACTGCTGGTACTCTAGTCAGTGCTGGTCAAGCAGATCCATTAGTGACTATTTCACGCTTAGACCCTATCTACGTCGATATCAGCCAGTCTTCTTCTGAGTTGCTAAAGCTTCGTCAGCAGATAGCAGATGGTACTGCTCAGCCAGGTATGAACTCAGTTGAATTGGTACTAGAAGATGGGTCTGTTTACCCAGTACGCGGTAAGCTTGCACTGTCTGAAGCCAAAGTTGACGAGTCAACAGGTGCTGTCACCTTACGTGCTATTTTCCCAAACAGCAATAATATCCTGCTACCAGGTATGTATGTCACGGCACGTTTGACACAAAGCGTTATTACCAACGCAGCCCTTGTCCCGCAAAGTGCAGTCACTCGTACGCCGAAGAGTGAGACGCAAGTCTATATCGTTGACGAAAATAATAAAATCCAAGTACGTCCGGTCACCATTAATGGTACTTACGATGGACAATGGGTCGTTACTGAAGGCTTGAAAGCAGGTGACAAAGTGGTTGTGATTGGCGGTGCTAAGGTCAAACCTGACCAAGAAGTGGTCGCCAAACCATTAGAAAGTGCAAATCCAGCACCAGCTGCACAAAGTGCGCCTAATACCAAAACGCCGCAGCAAGCCGCAAAAACGATGGATAAAAAGCCAGCTGGCGATGAGACTTCTACCAAAAAACCAACAGAAGCCGCTGCCAACTAATTCCATTCAAGACAGGAAGACTTAGGGATATACTATGTCACGTTTTTTTATTAATCGCCCTATTTTTGCATGGGTGCTGGCTGTTTTGGTCATGCTCATCGGGGTGATATCCGTTATTAATCTACCGATTGAACAATATCCACGTATCGCACCACCAACGATTTCAGTCAGTGCAAGCTATCCTGGTGCCAATGCGCAAACCGTAGAAAACTCAGTGGTACAGATCATTGAGCAGCGTATGAAAGGCCTAGATGGTCTGATGTATATGTCATCGTCGAGCTCGTCAAATGGTAGTGCGTCTGTGACGCTAACCTTTGAAAACGGTACCGACTCTGACACAGCTCAAGTACAAGTACAGAACAAACTGCAAGCAGCGATGAGCTCCTTGCCTGAGTCTGTTCAGCGTCAAGGTGTCAACGTCAATAAATCGTCTAGCAGCTTTTTGATGGTGCAAGCATTTATTTCTGAAGATGGCACCATGGATCGGGCAGATATTGCAGATTATATTAACTCTAATGTCGTCGATTCGATCAGTCGTGTAGAGGGTGTGGGTGAAGTTCAAGTCTTTGGCTCTACTTATGCGATGCGTGTATGGCTTGACCCTTCACGCCTACGTAGCTACAACATGATACCTTCAGATGTCGTCAATGCGATACGAGCACAGAATGCTCAAGTATCTGCCGGACAATTGGGGCAAGCACCTGCTGATACAGATCAACAGGTTATCAATGCCACGGTCACGGTGCAAAGCTATCTTCAAACGCCTGAAGAATTCCGAAACATTCTACTAAAAACAGATACCTCAGGCGCACAAGTACGCTTAGGCGATGTAGCAGATGTCGAAATCGGCAGTGAGAACTATAGCGTTGTCTCTCTCTACAATGGACAAGAAGCCGCCGGTCTTGGTATTTCGCTTGCGGGCGGTGCTAACGCGCTTGAAACTCGCGAAGCGGTTGGCGCACGTATGGCAGAGCTGGAGCAAAACTTCCCAACAGGTCTAGCATCAGTTGTTCCTTATGACACAACGCCATTTGTACGTCTATCTATTGAGCAAGTAGTACATACGCTTATCGAAGCCATTGTCTTAGTATTTATCGTCATGTTCATTTTCCTACAGAACTGGCGCGCAACCATTATTCCAACGCTTGCAGTACCTGTCGTTCTATTAGGTACCTTTGCAGTACTATACGTTGCTGGCTTTAGTATCAACGTATTGACCATGTTTGCCATGGTATTGTCCATCGGTCTACTGGTCGATGATGCGATCGTCGTTGTAGAGAACGTCGAGCGAATACTAGAAGAAGATCCTCACATCTCTATCAAAGACGCAACTATCCAGTCAATGGGTGAAATCAGTAAAATCGTTATTGGTATTGCGCTTATCTTGTCTGCAGTATTCGTACCGATGGCCTTCTTTGGTGGCTCAACAGGTGTGATTTATCGTCAGTTCTCTATCACGCTGATTACCAGCATGGTGCTCTCTGCCATGGTCGCGCTTGTATTCACCCCTGCCCTATGTGTGACATTGCTGAAACGTGGCAAAAGTCATGAAAAAGGCAGTACCGAAAAGCAAAAAGGCTTCTTTGGTTGGTTCAACCGTGGCTTCTTCAAACTTAGCCGTTCGTACGAAAACTTTGTCGGCAAAAGTATTCGTTTTAAATGGCTTTACATGATTGGTTATGCAGCCATCATCGGTATCATGGCGGTCGTGTTCTTACGTATTCCAGGCTCGTTTTTACCAGAAGAAGATCAAGGCATTATGTTTACCTTGGTACAGCTTCCAGCTGGCTCTACGTTAGATGAGACGCAAGACGTATTGGATAAAGTTAGAAACTATTACGATACTCAAGAGACTGACAACATTGCCTCTGTCTTTACCGTTGCAGGCTTTAGTTTTGCAGGTCAAGGTCAGAATATGGGTCTGGCGTTTGTGCGCTTATCAGACTGGGAGGAACGCTCGGGCGATGAAAACACCGCTCAAGCTGTCGCTGGTCGAGCAATGGGGTATTTCTTTACTCAGCTAAACGAAGCACAAGTATTTGCCATCGTCCCACCAGCAATTACCGAGCTTGGTAATGCCAGTGGTTTTGACTTAATGATTCAGGACAGTGGTAACCTCGGACATGACGGGCTACTTGAAGCCCGAAATATGCTCTTAGGTATGGCGGCACAGAACGATCAAGTAGCTGGCGTCCGTCCTAACGGGCAAGAAGATTCGCCACAACTTAAAGTAAATATCAATCAAGAACAAGCGGCGGCTTATGGCCTGTCACTAAGCAATATCAACAGTGTTATCTCAACAGCGTGGGGCTCAAGCTACGTTAATGACTTCATCGATCGTGGCCGTATCAAACGTGTCTATGTACAAGGTGAAGCCAGCAGCCGTACCAACCCTGATGACATTGGTAAGTGGTATGTACGAAATGACATGAATGATATGATTTCGTTTGATGCCTTCTCTAGTAGTGAGTGGCAGTCAGGCTCACCGCGTCTTACTCGTTACAACAGCCTACCGTCAATGAACATCCAAGGTAGCGCCGCACCAGGACTAAGTACTGGTGAAGCAATGAGCTCAATGGAAGCGATGATAGACAAGCTACCTGAGGGTATCAGTTACGAGTGGACAGGCATGTCATTGGAAGAACAGAAGTCAGGTGCCCAAGCGCCGATGCTTTATGCGCTTTCAATTCTAGTTGTCTTCTTATGTTTGGCAGCTTTGTACGAAAGCTGGTCGATTCCTTTCTCTGTGCTATTGGTTATTCCACTTGGGGTATTGGGTGCGGTGATATTTACCTGGCTACGTGGTTTTGCCAATGATATCTACTTGCAAGTTGGTCTACTGACTGTCGTTGGTCTATCCGCCAAAAACGCCATTTTGATTATCGAGTTTGCTAAAGACCATCAAGAGGAAGGTTACAGTCTCAGAGAAGCCGTCATGACCGCAGCACGCCAACGTTTGCGTCCGATTATCATGACCTCACTTGCCTTTGGTTTGGGTGTTGTGCCATTATTCTTGGCGAATGGGCCAGGTTCAGGCAGTCAAAACGCTATTGGTACTAGTGTTGTTGGTGGGGTAGTCACAGCAACCCTCTTAGGTATCTTCTTTATCCCAATGTTCTATATCTGGGTGCGTAGCGCGTTCCCGCATAAATATGAGAACAACACACCCAATGATAAAGATGGTGGCAATGGTACGCCTAACTCGCATAACCCAACACCTTCTGAGAGTTATCAGCCTGCAAGTCTTGGAGACAATACACAATGAGTGCTCAAAAAACATCTATCATCAACTCATCATCGGTAGCTATTACAGCTATCGATGCGCAGCCAGCACTATCTCGTTTGCGCAAAAACAGTGGCCGCCTGTTAGGGCTGACTGCATTGGCAATCAGCATGGCCGCTTGTAACACCATTCCAAAAGCGGATATGCGTCCTGTGCTAGCAGAGCCAAATATTCCTATGCAGCAATCTTACGGTGCATTTGATAAAGAGACTGTCAGTAGTGCTGACCAAGCAAGCATTGCCAGTCAGCGCTGGCAGAATTTTTATAGCGATGAGCGGCTAAAAGGTTTGATTGCTCTCGGTCTTGAAAAAAACAAAGACTTTGAGAGTGCGCGCCTAGCGATTGAAAAAGCACGTGCACAGTATCAGATTACCGATATTAACGACTTACCAGCTATCAACGGCAGTGCTGGTTATACTCGCTCAGCACAGAATCGTACTGATCGAAACGCTAGTAGTAGCTACAGTGTCAACTTGGGCCTTGCCAATTATGAGCTCGACTTTTGGGGTAAAATTTCAAGCTTAAAAGATCAAGCATTGCAGAACTTTTTGGCGACCACAGCAGCCAAAGATGCGACCCAAATCAGCTTGATTAGTAATATTGCCCAAAGCTACGCCAATCTAAGCTATAGCTTAGCGCAATTAAAACTGGCTGAAGCTACAGTTGAAAGCCGTGAGCGTTCGCTATTTATCGCGGATAAACGTTTTGAAGCAGGTATTGATCCTAAGCTACCTTCATTACAGTCTTCTGCCTCATTAGAGAATGCCAAGCTTGCCGTATTACGTGCACAGACTAGCGTTCTTCAATCACGCAATGCATTGCAGTACTTGGTTGGTGGCGCTATTCCAAACGAGCTTATCCCAACACCTGCCGTCAGCAATATCACAAGCCAGCAGATATTTAATGCGGGTCTACCAAGTGATTTACTACGTTATCGCCCTGACGTCCTACAAGCAGAATACAACCTAAAAGCTGCTGGTGCGAACATCGAAGTGGCCCGTGCCTCTTACTTCCCATCTATTAGCTTGGCCAGTAGTGTGGGTGTCAGTAGCGGCAGCTTAAATGACTTGTTCAAAAATGGTGCCGTTGGCTGGTCGTTTGGACCTAGCATTAGCGTCCCTATCTTTGACGCAGGTCGTTTAGACGCCAATTACGATGTGGCTCAGATTGAGCGTGAGCAAACGCTTGCTAGTTATGAGAGCTCTATTCAAACGGCATTCCGCGAAGTATCAGATGTGCTTGCCACGCGTGCAACGCTCGGTGAGCAGTTAGAGGCGCAGTATCGTCTGCAAGATAATTTTGAGCAGACATATCAGATAGCAGATGCGCGCTTTAAAGCAGGTCTGGACAATTACTTAGACGTACTTGATGCGCAGCGTTCCCTATTCTCTACTCAGCAAGGTATCCTAGATTTAGAGCTACAGAAAATCGTTAGCCAGATTGAGTTGTACCAAGCGCTTGGTGGCGGTGCGAACCTTGATGTACCGTCTGTCATTCCTGTACCGCAGCACACCAACTTGGCGCAAATTGTCACTGGAACTGCTACTAGTGCAAAAACCAAAGCGACAAACGCCATCAAAGCCGCTGGTTCAGCGCGTGTGACTACGCCGCAAGAAGCTATCGCTATTAAGCAGTCGCAAGCGGTAGAAACGACTACTTTCAAACCGACTGCTATCGTCGATGTGAATGACGATGGTAAGAAGGATGCCGCTGTCGGCGTGGTCACTGAAGAGACTCGCTTTAATAACAATAGTGTTGAGCAAGTTCCTGTGACCCAGATTGTTGAGCCTTAAATAACCCAATCTTAATCTGATGACGCAGCTCTATCATCACATTGACAGTCGATACGTACTATCAGCCCTACCGACTTAACGTGGTAGGGCTTTTTGCTTTTATTGACGTCTTTTGGTTATAGTAGGTTCACTTTATGTAAGCTCTCTTTATCTATAGCCACTTATAAAGCACAGATTTTGATAAGCTGATTCTATAAAATACCGCTTATAGCGATATTATTTTAACCATGTAATATGATAACTATTAAAACAATCATAAGGAATTATTATGAGCTATACCTTTAACCGTCAATACCCTGCTACTCGCTTACGTCGTCTACGCTACAATGACAATGTACGCTCAATGATTCGTGAAGTAGAGCTACACCCCAAGCACTTTATTGCCCCTGTCTTTGTATTAGAAGGCGAAAACCAGCGCGAAACCATCGCTAGTATGCCGGGTGTTGAACGCTTATCGATTGATTTGCTAATCAACTATGCCAAAGAATTGTTGGCAGAAGGTGTCACAACCATCGACCTTTTCCCTGTGATCGATAACGCTTTGAAAACACCGGACGGTAGCGCCGCTTATGACGAAAACGCCTTGACTGCACGTACGATAAAAGCGGTCAAAGACGCTGTGCCAGAAATGGTCGTTATGACTGATGTAGCACTAGACCCTTATACCTCACATGGTCAAGATGGTCTACTTGATGACAGCGGTTACGTCATCAATGATGCAACCATCGAAGTACTGGTCAAGCAAGCACTGGTACATGCGCGTGCCGGTGCAGATATCATCTCTCCTAGTGACATGATGGATGGCCGTATCAAGGCCATGCGTGATGCGTTTGAAGCAGAAGGTTTTGTGAATACGGCTATCATGGCTTATTCAGCCAAATATGCTTCTGCTTACTACGGTCCATTCCGTGATGCCGTCGGCAGTGCTGGCAACCTAAAAGGTGGCCATAAGAAACAGTATCAGATGGACTTTGGCAATCGTGCTGAGGCGTTACATGAAGTGGCTATGGATATCAACGAAGGCGCAGATATGGTCATGATCAAACCAGGTCAGCCTTATCTTGATTTGATTCGTGAAGTCAAAGACACCTTTGGCGTACCAACCTTTGCGTATCAAGTATCTGGCGAATATGCCATGCATATGGCTGCCATTCAGAACGGCTGGTTAAGTGATGCAGTGATTTTAGAGTCGCTGATTGGCTTCCGCCGTGCTGGCGCTGATGGTATCTTGACCTACTTTGCTCTAGAAGCGGCCCGCCAGCTGAACAATGCCTAATAGTAATTATACTAACTTTTATAATGTAAAAGCCCCAGCTGCCTATTAGTAGCTGGGGCTTTTTTATGCGGTTACTCTATTAAAATAAAACTATAGACGTGCACGGTCATGTGGCTCATTAAAATCAATCACTGGGCCAGCAGGGACAATACGCGTGGGATTAATATTGGCATGACTGGTGTAATAATGCTGCTTGATATGATTCATATTTACCGTCTCTGCGATACCAGGTACCTGATATAAGTCACGCAGATATTCCCAAAGGTTTGGATAGTCAACGATACGACGCAGATTGCATTTGAAATGCCCAACATAGACCGCGTCAAAACGAACTAAGGTGGTAAACAGTCGCCAATCCGCTTCGGTGATAGTGCTCCCTGTGAGGTAACGCTTATCTGCTAGGCGCGCTTCCAGTGTATCTAATGCAGCAAACAGCTCAATCACCGCCTCTTCATAAGCATCTTGTGTGGTAGAGAATCCTGTTTTATATACGCCATTGTTGATAGTTGAATAGACGAAGGTATTTATATCATCAATTTCTTGCAATAACTCTGCTGGCACAAAATTACCTGCTAGTGCCCCAACCTCATCAAAGGCAGAGTTAAACATCCGGATAATCTCAGATGATTCATTACTCACGATTGTGTTTGTTTTTTTATCCCACAAGATAGGTACGGTGACACGGCCTGTATAGTCTGGCTTGGCCTTGGTATACAGCTCATAGGCATAGTCTGCATTGATAACTGGATCAGCAACGACGCCTGCACCCTCTGCAAACGTCCAACCATACTCACCCATATACGGATGTACTACAGATATCGGAATGATGTTTTCTAAGCCTTTAAGCTTGCGATAGATAAGGGTACGGTGTGCCCAAGGACAGGCTAGCGACACGTATAAATGATAGCGGTCAGGTTCGGCTTTGAAGCCCTCAATACCTGTTGGCCCTGCACTACCATCTACCGTTACCCAGTTTCTAAAACCAGCATCTTCACGTTGAAAGCGGCCGCCACTCTCTTTTGTCTCATACCATTTGTCTTGCCACTGCCCGTCTACCAAGAGACCCATGTTATTCTCCAACTGTTTTTAATATTTGTTTAACACTTGCTCAGCATGACTGACTTTAAGCCATTATTATCATGATGATTACGTTGTTTAGAAAGATATCATATCAGTTATAAGGGCTTAATCATTAGCGTCACCTCGTTTATTAACAATAAAAACTAAACCTATTAAATTCAATATTTAGTAAATATACACAAAAATATATCTAAATAACTAGGGCATGTCTTCAATTGGATAAGCGATAAATAATAGTTACAATACCGCATCTATTGAGACGATGCGAGAAATACAAGTTATGGCAAGAACAGCACTAACAGATACGCTTTGGGATCAATTGCAATCAACGATGACACAGCATGGCTGCTATCACACTCAAAACAGTCGAGAGGTCATGGAAGCCATACTGTGGAAACTACGCACAGGTGCGCCTTGGCGTGACATACCTGAAGAATTGTGTTCGTGGAAAACAGCTTATAGTCGTTTCAACCGCTGGTCGAAAACTGGCTTATGGGAGAATTTTTTTTTAGCCTACGAAAAGAAGTTGATACGGAATGGGTATTCACAGACGGAAGCTATGTTCGCTGTCACCAGCATGCAAGTGGAGCTCGGCGTGGTGAAGATCGTGCAATTGGACAAAGCCGTGGCGGAGCAACTACAAAGATACACCTATCCTGTGATGCCGATGGATATCCGCTCCATTTTAAAATCACTGGGGGTGACGTCCACGACAGTCAAGTTGCAGGTGAACTGATTGACATGATTGGACAAGCTGATTACTTTATTGCTGACAAGGGCTATGACTCAGAGGCTATCAGAGATAAAGCTCGAAGCCATAATATGATACCTGTCATCCCTAAAAGGAAGAATGCCAAACAGCCTAATCCAGAATTTGATAGCTACTTATACAAGCTACGTCATCTTGTTGAAAATATGTTTGCAAGGCTCAAGCATTTTCGTAGTATCGCTACTCGCTATGAAAAGTTAGCTCGTAATTTTAAGTCAATGCTTTATCTGGCATGTACTATCGTTCATTGTAAGATGAATTGAAGACACGCTCTAATATAAGCCTGAATAGCAGATATTATGATAATAAAAGAGGTTTATGCTAAAAAAGACTTGCAAAGTCTGGGAAACTTGCTAAAATGCTCAACCTAAATAGGCGTATAGCTCAGTTGGTTAGAGCGCTACCTTGACATGGTAGAGGTCGTTGGTTCGAATCCGATTACGCCTACCAGATTCGAAAAGCCCCAATCTTAAGATTGGGGCTTTTTTTGTCTGTAATATATGGGCTGTAGCGAAAAACACTTTCTTATATCACCTCATAGTCATGATTATGCAATCAGATTTAAATCATTCAAAAAAGTGATGGTGACCAAATGGTGACCGACCCTTAAAAACCATTAAAATTAAAACCCTCTTTTTGACCTCTACTTTAAACTGTAAGCTAAAACCTATTTCTGAGTATTTTTCTCTTTATCCTCTTTTACATATTCAAAAATATCCCCCACCTCTACTTCTAAATACTCACAAAGCTTATCTATAGTATCAAAATCAATTCTAGATGATTGATCGTTATATATCTTATGTAATGTCGTCTTGCTTACCCCTGTTGCTCGTACGGCATCCGCTACTTTTAGCCTTCTTTCAGCTAGTAAAGTTGGGAGATGGTTAACTATCATCTTACAAACTCCAATTGTCGTAGAATAAATACCCTCTACTACCTTGCTTTTCTACTTGAAACACTTGCGAACACTGAATTCGAGTCCAAAATTCAATATCGCTCTTTAACATGTAAGGCAAAATAAGGTGATTAAATATTTTATAGTAGCCAATATTAGCTTTATGAACACTTAGCTCTTTTTGCTTTATATCGTTTAGGTAAGTCTTTTTCATAAATAGTGAAATCCAATCATACTTACTGAAATCTTATATAATTTAATCTACTGTTATCTACAGAAATTGCAAGTAATTATTATAAAATAATAATTAACTTCAGTAACTTCAGTAACTTATACCAGAATATACCTATTTCATCTGAGCTGAGTTTCTACGCTGCATACTTTAAGAAGAAATGATAACCATCCTGCCATTAGAGTCGTAGCTCTTATATCAAATTATTTTTTAGAAGCAACAGATTGCCAAAAAAATGCTGCCTTTGAAACGTTGGCTATAGTCAATCCAGAATAAAAGAGATACAGCCCATATCATGAAACAGTTTTATTTTGAACTGACTATATATCCAAATGAGCCATTTATTTAATTCACCTTATATTGACTAATGCGCTTCACAAGCCCGAAAATAGTATGAAATCGTGATCGATGCGCTATACAGGAATCCAGCTCTAAGCTGTATACTCAATATTTAGAGTGCTTTCAATAACTGTCTATTAACTCGTAGCGCAACTCAATATTTTTGAGAGCTCAGCAACTGATTTGAGATAGTTGTATTATAAATAATAATGTCTATAAAACTAAATTACGATAATTTTTGTCTTCTAAACCATCTCGGCAGTTGTACATTGGTCGAATTTGTTAGCCCATTTAATAGAGCAACGAGCAAAATCAAAAAAACACCTATATATTGAACACCTGATAACATTTGATGCAGGAGCAACACTGCCAAAAATATTGCGGTCAAAGGTTCAAAGATAGTAAATACTGACGCGCGTGTGGCTGGTAGTTTTTCTAATGCTTTCATATATAATGCAAAAGGTGCAATCGTACCTACCAAAGATAAGCCCAGTACATATATCCAGCTAATAACGGGAAGCTGTATCAGCTTATAATAAGTTGTATACGTGGTAGGAATGAACAATAATACAATGCCACTGAACAAAATTGACGTAAAAAAGACAAGCGGTGCAGAGTGTTTATGATGCATGGCGCGTTTACCAAGCACACCATACAAAGAGTAACAAACGCCAGAGAGCAGCCCAACGGCAATACCCAACTTCCCTTCAGTAGTGCCACCCATCGTAGTCATACCAACGCCAATCACTGCTACAACTGCTAATAATGCAGCTTTATAAGTAATTCGCTCATCTAATAATAGGTGCGAGAATATCAAGCTAAAGACCGGCGCCGTATAGAGTAATGCGACTGCCGTGCCTGCACCCACATGAAGCACTGCAAATAAGTAGCAAACCGTCATACCCAGTACGCCAATTAGGGATTGTAGACCAAGCCCAAACCATTGACCGAGTGTTAGCCTACTTAATGGTTTCCAGATCTTAGGCAACATCGCTATAGCAATAATAGCTGCCGTTATGATACGCAATATCGTAATTTGCCAACTACTAAAACCTAATTGACTAAGATAAGTCGAAAATATACCAAGTGTGCCCCAACATATGGCCGCCATGACAATTTGTATGGTGCCAATCCATGGCTTGACATCAACCGCTATAGGTCTGATTTTCAATACTTCCACGACTAGTCACCTCTATTATTGAACATAAAATGTTCGTAATATCATTGAGTAAATATAAAACTGGTACAAAATAACTGAGTGTTAATCAGCATTAGCTTATCTATACAACTCATACTTGCCAGCCTTACTGAATACGTCAACCGCTGAATTTATGACTATCAGTCAATAAACTCAGCGGTTAACTTAGGCTCTGTTAAGTATTCATAAATATAAGTAACTATATCTAAGCGCTGACAGCTTCTTCTGATATGGCTTTGACTCTATTAGGAACCAATACACTAACGACCACGTAAGTGATGGCTGATGCAGCTGATCCGATAAGAGGTCCCTCTACCCAGCCGACAATACCTGATGTTAAGAGATAACTACTGCAAACAGCACCGACGATAATAGAGGCAATAGCAGCCATCGTTGAGCCTTTATAAAAGATGGTCACCAAAAGTACACCAGATAGAGCTGCCATTAAAGTACCGCTAGAGAATATGCCTAGATAGCTAAGCATCGCTTCAGGTAAGAAGAAAGTAGAAATGAAGGCGATAGCAGCCACAATAGCGACCCACAATCTATTCAGTTTCAATAGTTCAGCCTCAGTGCGAGGTTTATTGTCAAATATAGCCAAACGCAAATCATGTGAGGCAGCAGTTGATAAGGTATGCAAGATAGAGTTTGCCGTAGACTTCATAGCAAAAAGAATAAACAAAGTGATCACACTACCCACCACACTTGGAATAGCATTGGCTAAATACCAAGGCATTGCTTCATCGGGATTGATCAGACCTGGGTTTTTGATACGAACATATAAGCCAACGATAGGCACCAAGCTCAAAATACACCCTAGAATGGCCGTATAAAAGCCTGTTTTGGCAATACTGATATTAGATTTCATCGCCAAAAAACGTACTGACATATAGGGCAATGCAGTACTAAAGATAAGCGCATAGACAAATACTAGAAAAACAGAAGCTTTGGCATTACCATATGGGTTAGAATTTTCTGGATTGACAAGGTTTGGATCTATCGCATTCAGCTGCGTCATCATATCTGCTAACGGAATGTCAGTGAACACCTGAACCACTATATAAATGGCAGCAGTGGCCATCCCAATCACCATAAAAGTATCGGTCCAAGCAACGGCGAGCAATCCGCCTGCCATGGTATAAATAGTAATAATTACCAATAAAAGCGCAGAAGCCAGAAGAGGTGAAATACCGAGCCAGCTACTACCTAACATACCAAGCGCTCTAATCTGAGCCGTCAAAAATACGGTCAAAAATATAATCATGCCCAAAGACGTGACAATACGCAAAGTGCGAGCAGATATTGAATTTCGATCATTACAGTGCAAGTTAACGATAAATTCAGGAATGGTACTACTACCCATCTTCATGGCTCTATTACGCAAATAGACCGCAAAAAATAATACGGCGACGACCATGGCTGGTGCAAAAAAGAAATTACCTAAAAGCTCAATCGTCCCATATTGGTATGCGGCACCAGGTGAACCCATAAAGCCCCAACCACTAAACCCAGTAGCCACGACAGTACCTGCCATAACAAAAGGCCCTAATGAGCGACCGGCTACTAAAAAACCACTTTCCTCATCTGCTGACATGACTTTTGAAGCTTTACTAGCCAATACAATGAGAAGCGCAATTGCTGCTAACAATATCATCCAATTAATAAACATGTCGATTCCTCGTATCGTTTACTACATTACTTGTTATGACGCTCTACGAAGAAATAACTCACTGCCAGTAATAGCGTCAGTACATTAATGGTCAAAAACCAAAATAACGTCCAGCTGTTAAGAAACAGGTCCATAATGTTATTTCCTTAATAAGTAAAATGTGAAAATAATTGCATCGTGCGAGGCGCATCATCATCTATGTTGGCGGGCTTAAAATAAGAAAATTATTCATGGTAGCCCACTCAATATAGACAGTATTTATTGATGACACTCCCCTACATTAACGACCGATAATATTATGCTCCGGGCCGTACTTAAAGCCTGTGATATTATCAGCGCCCGTCTCATTGATGACTAAGATGTCATGCTCTCGATAACCGCCAGCACCCGGCGTGCCCTCTGGAATCATAATCATCGGCTCCATAGAGATGACCATACCGGGCTCAAGCACTGTTTCAATATCTTCACGTAGCTCAAGTCCTGCCTCGCGTCCATAATAATGGCTAAGCACACCAAAAGAATGGCCATAACCAAAGCTGCGTTTTTCTAATAAGTCATATTTTGCATAAATTTTATTCAGCTCATGTGCGATATCGCAGCAGCGCACGCCAGGTTTGATAAGCTCAAGACCTGCTTCATGCACTTCACAATTTATCTGCCAGTAGCGTAGTGAATCTGCATCACATTTATCCAAGAACAATGTGCGTTCAAGCGCGGTGTAGTAGCCTGCTATCATAGAAAAACAGTTAAGACTCAATATATCACCCGATTGGACACGACGATTGGTCACTGGATTGTGGGCACCATCCGTATTAATACCTGACTGAAACCATGTCCATGTATCCATGAGTTCCACTTGACCAAACTGCTCACTAATAGCCTTCACCATCGCTTGTGTAGATGCCAAGGCAACTTCGTATTCGGGCACGCCATCATAAACAGCCTGTACCAATGCAGCTCCACCAATATCACAGACCTGAGCACCCTTTGTTATTAGCGCTATCTCTTCAGAGGACTTAACCATTCTCATGGTCATACATGCTAGGCTAATATCAACAAACTCTACATTGGGTAAGATAGCTTTGAGCTTAGCAAAGCGATCCATTGGTAAATGATCGAACTCAATACCAACGCGGCCGTGATGAGGAATTTGTTGAGCAATGGCTTTGAAATAGTTATCACGCTGCCAATCAGTGTAAACAATATTATTGTCGCCCACAGTACGCCGCCAAGGCTGTCCACCATCGATATTGGCAGAGATTGACACAACTTCTTTTGAAGTAACGACTAGTCCATAAGGTCGCCCAAAAGAGCAATATATAAAGTCAGAGTAGTAATTGATGTTATGTATCGAGGTAAAAAGTACCGCTGCAATATTCTGATTATCTAAATACTCACGCAGTTTCTCATGACGATTTGCGTATTCTTGATGACTAAAAGTCGGTTGCACTTTCTGACCGTTTTTAATTTCGATTAGACTTGGGAGATGCAGATTATCTAATGAGCCATCTAAAGAGGTTAGGTTTAATGAATTCATCGATTTTCGAGAAAAATCTGTAGAAGATAACGTGCTAGTAAGGTCTTTTAGTGCTGACATGGAACGTCTCCAAAGTAGGTAATAATTAACTGAGAACACGTTCGATAATAGAGGTAAAATTAATAAGGTATTTTTTCATAAGCGACATTTTATGTTTATAATCAGACATTCAGAAAAATATCTTAATATTGATTAGAAGTTGAGATGTGTGGGAGGCGAAATAGGATGACGCAGATAACAAAAAAAACGACGGACAAGCCGAGACGTATTGGGTTTTTACTGATTAACGGCTTCACCATGTTAGCGTTCAGCAATATCATTGAGCCACTTCGAATGGCAAACTATGTGAGCGAGCAACTCTTATACTCGTGGGTAGTGGCAGGGTTCGATGACAATAAGACCAGTAGTAGTAACGGTATCAAGTTAAGTCATACTGCACCACTCGATTACTTATTAACCTGCGACTTGGTATTTGTATGCGGAGGACACCAAACAGATTACTTGGAATCTAGTAAGCTCATTACCTTAATTCAGCGATTGGCAGTACGGGATATTGCACTTGGCGGTTTGTGTACAGGAGCGCTAGCATTGGCTGCTGCGGGCTTACTTGAGCAGCAAGCAGCCTCATTGCATTGGGAGAACATCAGCGTAGCCCAAGAAAGCTATCCAGGTGTTATTTTTAATGACCAAATATTTACAATAGCACCGCAGCTATATTCTTGTTCAGGTGGAGCTTGCGCATTGGATATGACTTTACATATCATCAATAAGCATCATGGTCATCATATCGTTTCCAAGATACAAGACATGTTTATTATCACCTCTATACGTGAGCCTACTTACGTACAGCATATGCCCAAGCCAAAAATACTGAGCAGTAGCTATACCAATGTAATAGATGCTATTGCATTGATGAAAACCAATCTTGAAGAGCCTTTAAGCGTTAAGGATATTGCCCATCATCTTGGATTATCAAGTAGACAATTACAGCGCATATTTAACAAAAATTTTAGTTGTTCACCGCAACAGTATTACGTGCGATTGCGCCTTGAACACGCCAAATATATTCTTAAACATACTACGCTGCCTATTAGCCAAATCGTACTAGCAAGCGGCTTTATCGATAACAGTGCATTCTCTAGCACCTTCAAAAAAAACTATGGCATGACGCCAAGCCATTACAGACAAGAGAATCAGCTGGTATAGCCTATTTAATCTTGACGCAGCAACTATAAGAATGGTCTCTCCAAAATTAAAAAAAGCCATAAAAGTCATTACTTTTATGGCTTTACTGCTCTGTTGTATATTTTGAAGCTTAAACCTAGCTTTGAGTTAAATAAGCGCTTTTAATTCAGTCAGCTTGCTTAACACTGTATCAGGTTCATATTTCACCAGCTGCTGCTCATTTTGTGCACCAGATAGCACACCTAAAACTAGCCCACATAAAGCCCACTATATCCATCTGGAAATAATGCTCGATGCCATCTGAGCTATGCTGAAGAAACCGTACAAGTAAACTTGGTAAACTAAGCGTATTAATCGGAGTTTATCATGACCAAGAAAGTAAGAACCTACAGTGACGAATTTAAAGCCGAAGCTGTTAAAAAGATAGCAGACAACAACGGCAATATTTCAACGACCGCAAAGCAGCTTGGTATCGCCATGCAAACCTTATCGAACTGGAACAACAAAGCTAATCAAGGCAAACTTGTAGGAACAGCTCCATACGATCCTGATCTTATGACGGCTCTTCAAGAAATAAAGCAGCTCAAGCGACAACTTAAAGTTGCCGAAGAGGAGCGAGAGATCCTAAAAAAGGCCACGGCGTACTTTGCCAATGAGGAGCGTTAAGAAACAGTCTGGGAGACTGTTTTAGTGACGCAAGACGTAGGGCTATGCACGCAGTGACAGTTAGTCAGGTACGCCTTTATCAAAGATAATCAGCACTTCTTTAGCATCACCACTATGTGCCGTGTGCTAAGTGTTAAGCCATCAAGTTATTACGACTGGCTGAGTCGTGATATCAGTGACCAACAGATACATCGTAATCAGTCTGAGCTACTGGTTAGGGCTGCTCACAGTGAAACTCGTGAGCGCTATGGTGTTGAGCGACTGCATGCAAAGCTCATAGAGCAAGGCCATGATATTAGCTTGTACATGGTCAGACGTATCAAAGAAGAACATGGCATAAAATGCCGTCGCCATAAACGCTTTAAAGTCACTACAGACTCAAACCATAATAAAATGGTTTATCCAAACGTGTTGGATCAGCAGTTTGATGCTAAGCGTCCTAATGAGTCTTGGGTCAGTGACATCACCTATATCTGGACGAATGAGGGTTGGCTGTACTTAGCAGGGGTTAAAGACTTATACACTAAAGAGCTGGTTGGCTATGCCATTAACAAACGTATGACCGCAGATTTAGTATGTCGTGCGCTTAACATGGCCATCAAGAACAAACGGCCCAGCAAAGAGCTAATAGTTCACTCTGACAGAGGCAGTCAGTACTGTAGCCATGCCTACCACAAGATTATCAAACAGCATCAGTTTACAGGCTCAATGAGCGCTAAAGGTAATTGCTTCGACAATGCACCCATAGAAAGCTTCTGGGGCACTTTAAAGAACGAGCTGGTATATCACGAAGACTATAAAACAAGGTTTACAGCCATCAGCGATATCATTGGCTATATTGAGCTGTACTACAACCAAACGAGGATTCAAAAGGGTTTGGCCTATAAATCGCCAAGACAGGTGTGGTTTGATTATTATCGTCAGGCTGCGTAACTAAAATCTCCCAAGTTTAAGTCTACGGGATTGACGGCAGGGGTCAGCTATCATCTTATCAATAGTTGGTTTTTTGATCCTACAATTCTCAAAACCTTTTAAACCAAAATCTTAACGATGCCACTCTTAGTCATTAGAATAGAGAATCAAACCGCCATTTTAACAAGAACTTCATACTTACTTTGCTTTGGACAAAGTTATTAGTGGTTGAGCTCCTTTGAACCTTAGCAAGCGTAAAGCATTGAGAGTCACTAGTACCGTTGCACCAGTGTCCGCTATCACAGCAATCCATAGTCCGGTAATACCCAGTACAGTAGTGATTAGAAATATGAATTTTAGACCAAGCGCAAACATCACATTTTGATGAATGTTGGACATGGTGGCACGTGATAGGGCAATGAGATGAGCGACGTCCGTGACGCGACTTTTTAATAATGCGATATCGGCCGTTTCGATGGCGACATCCGTGCCGCCACCCATGGCGATGCCCACATCTGCGGTTGCTAGTGCTGGCGCATCGTTAATACCATCCCCAATCATCGCTACTTTACTATTACCTTTCATTTCATTCAACAAGCGCAGCTTATCTTCGGGCAATAGCTCAGCTTCCCATTCTATATTTAAGTGACTAGCAAGTGCCTGAGCGGTCAGACGGTTGTCACCTGTAAGCATCACAGAGCGCACACCCATCGCTTTGAGCTGTGCCACTCCTGCCTGAGCATCCTCTCGCAATTCGTCTCGTAGCGCAACCAACCCAAGCACTTCGCAGCTCTGCTCATCGAACAAAACTGAGACCGTCTTACCCTCGTTTTGTAGTGCTTCAATTTGTGCATTTTGTTCTAGTGATATCGATGTTTCAGTGGCAGCATAAACTGGTGATCCGATGGCTAGAGTCCGATCAACTACCGTTGCATGTACTGCTTTGCCCGCAGTAACATAGGCATTTGAAGCTATCGGTATAGAGATGTTAGCGGCTTTGGTATGATCAATAATCGCTTTTGCCAGTGGATGACTAGAAGCAAACTCAACACTAGCAAACAGCGCCAGTATCTCATTCTGACCTTCAGGCCCTATATGCTCTTGTACTGATTGCTTCTGTGTAAAGGCTATCACATCGGTCACCTGTGGCTTACCTTCAGTCAACGTACCTGTCTTATCAAAAGCCACGACATTTACGCGACCCATGGTTTCTAAAGCGCTGCCCCCTTTGATAAGTAAACCGCGGCGTGTACCGACAGCCAATCCTGATGCAATGGCAGCCGGAGTAGATAGTACAAGCGCGCAAGGACAGGCGATTAGCAACAGTGCAAAACCACGATATAACCAAGTCGCCCATTCTCCTCCCATCGCTAGCGGCGGCACAACAATAACCAGTGCAGCGATAGCCATCACCGCTGGGGTATAATAACGACTGAATTTTTCAATGAAACGAGCCGTAGGGGCTTTAGAGGCTTGCGCCTGCTCTACCAAATTGATAATGCGTGCAATGGTATTGTCAGCAGCTGTCTTTTGTACACGGATTTGCAGCGCTCCATCCATATTGATTGATCCTGCAAATACCGTATCACCTATCGCCTTGGCAACGGGAATTGATTCGCCAGTAACAGGTGAGTCGTCAAGACTAGAGCTACCTTGAACAATGACACCATCAGCGGATACTTTATCGCCAGGACGTACCATTACCAGATCATCGACCTGCAATGAAGCTGCAGGAACGTCACGTTGTCCGCCTTGTGCATCCAGTAAAATCGCAGTTTTTGGCACTAATGATGCCAATACCCTGATACCAGCACGGGCACGATCTGCTGCCACACCCTCTAACAATTCACCGACGGAGAACAAAAAGACAACCGCTGCCGCCTCTTCAGCCTCACCAATGATAAGCGCGCCAATTGCCGCGATAGACATCAACATTTCAATTGAAAACGGGGTGCCTGTCATTGCCAAGGTCATAGACTTTCGGGCAAAAGGGAAAACACCCACAACGACGGCAATAGCAAATGCCCACATGCCATAATCAGGAAAAAGTAATGCCAACGCGTAGGCGACGCTCATCAAGACGCCAAGACCAACCACTTGCTTACCTTTTCTGGTTTGCCACCAACGCTGTTGCTGCGTATCTAATAGATTATCACTAATGCTGTCTGCTGCGTTTGCTTGATCAGTAGTGGCAGATATGCCAAAACCCAGACGCTTGATGGTCTTTTCAATATCGCTGTACTGAGTATCTGAATCAGGGGCAAGCGATAGCTCTAACTTTTCAGTCGCAAAATTAAGCTGTATGTCAGAGACACCAGGCATACGTGCTAATGCAGTTTCAATTTTTCTGACGCAACTGGCACAGTCCATACCTTCAATACGATATTGCATAATAAACTGCCTCATTATAAGAATTCATTTGATAACGCTATTGTGAACCCTCTAGTAGCTTCAGAGTCAAGGCCGTTTATATGCAATTGTATAAACTTGATTTACTTAGGGCTAAACCTTATAGTTACTTTAATGTTTTCAATTTTGAAATGACTTTGAAATAACTTCAAGAGAACTGTGAGATAACGATGCTAATAAAAATCGGAGAGCTTGCTAAGCGTACAGGCGCTACAGTAGAAACCATTCGCTATTATGAAAAAGAAAAGCTATTACCAGAGCCTGCGCGTAGTGAAGGGAACTATCGCTTATATCGCGAAAGTCATATCGAGCGTCTACAGTTCGTTCTGCACTGTCGTACACTCGATATGACGTTGGATGAAGTACGAACTTTACTTAAGTACTGGGAAGACCCTAGCAGAGACTGCGCTGATGTAGATACCTTGTTGGATGAACATATCCGCGCTGTAGAAACACGTATAGAAGAGCTAAAACAGTTAAAAAAACACTTAAGTGTTTTGCGACAGAAATGCGTCAGTAGCGCACCAGCGAAGTCATGTGGCATATTAAATGCACTTGCTGATCATTCTTGTCATGAAAATTCGCCATATGGCTCACAGTAAATACTATCCGAGTAGATGCAAATAATTAATGCTTATTCATCGCTATAGATAACACCTCTGCTGTCTGATAATTACTATACCACCATTTCACTTTATTCTATTTAAACTCATTCTAATGACTTGGCTAAACGGACTCTAACGATTTAGCCTCTTCAAAGAACGCAAACCATAAACGCCTACCCTCCTCATTAATACGTCGCACCGTCTCAAAATACTTTTGCCTTGCTTCCTCATCTACTAAGGGAGCAGGAAGCAGAGGATCAAAAACAACACTGCGAATACCTGCATCTCCAAGCATGAATATTTCTCGAAGCGCCATGTGATACGGCAAGTCGTCCAAACCACCTAACCAGTTGGTGAGCTGCTGCGACTTCTCCTTATAATGCTTTTCAAGATGCATGTCCGACCAGAGTGCTCGTGCTTTTTTTTGCCTGACCTCATCGAAATCATTGGCCTTAAAAACCGCAGCTTCCTCTTCTAATCCCAAGTCCAATAGACGCCGACGGACGACATCAATACCGCCTAACAAATTATTGGGACGCAGATAAAGCCCCTTATCAAGTTCACGAAACCCCAATAATGACAAAGCGCGAGCACGGGCACGCAGCATTTTGCGGTCACTGCGGGGTAGTCCACCGGTAGCCACCGCTATCCATGAGCCATCGGATTTTATCGTTCTTTTATCCGCTGTCTGCCATAAGGCCACATCGGCGCCCAATTTCTGAGCTTTCGGTCCGAGTTTGTAGGTGGCAGGACCAATCAGCTCAGCAAGATCCGCTTGAATCAAACGAGCCAACGTCACACGTATACTATTTTCTGTCATACCAAAGATAGAGCCTGCCAGCACCGCTTCGGAGGCACTAAGTGTGTTTGCTTCTGCCACCATAAGTAAGCGTAAAAGCAATAAACGAGGCGTTGGTTTGTTCATATTACACCTATTGACGGAATTATTTTTTATATGTAATACTAATCATGAGAACTATTGAACTACTGAAACTTAGCAAATAATATTCAAAATCAGGGAAGATAACCATCATGTCAATTGTAAATCAATTTAAGACCCATGAGGTGCAGAATCAACCTTTTGCCTTAGCCAATTATAATGCATGGGAAACAGATACAGCGCTTAAAGAAGCTGTCGTACGAGAGGGTGCTGCTTGGGCAGAAAGTCACTTGAAAGAGTTTGGCGCACTGACTGGTGGAGAGCTGATCACCAGCGGATTCTTAGCCAATGAAAACAAGCCTAAATTACGCAACTTTGATAGCTATGGTCGGCGCGTAGATGAAGTAGAGTTTCATCCGGCCTACCATGATTTGATGCGTGCAGGGATGAAATATGGCATGAGCAATTTTGCTTGGCGCAATGAAGAGCGTGATAGTGCTCATGTGGCTCGGGCGGCAGTCATGTATCTCGGCTCACAGCCTGAGGCTGGCTTTGGTTGTCCCATGTCTATGAGCTATGCCGCTATCCCTGCCCTACGTCATTCGCCTGTACTGGCTGAAAAATGGCTGCCAAAGCTATTATCCAAACACTATGATCCGCGCAGCTTGCCCATGGAAGAAAAGCTAGGCTGTACGATGGGCATGGGCATGACAGAAAAACAGGGTGGATCAGACTTACGTCGCAATACGACCCGGGCTACACGACAAGAAGATGGCTCTTATGAAATCATTGGGCATAAATGGTTTTTCTCAGCACCAATGTGTGATGCTCATCTCGTCTTGGCCCAATCTGACAGTGGTCCTAGTTGCTTTTTAGTACCACGTTTCCGGCCTGATGGGACACGCAATGCCGTACAAATTCAACGTTTAAAAGACAAATTAGGAGATTGGGCAAACGCTTCCTCCGAGGTAGAGTTTCAAGGCGCATTCGGTGAACTAGTAGGCACTGAAGGTCGCGGTATTCCTACCATTATCGAAATGGTCGCGCTAACCCGACTTGACTGTATGATTGGCTCCTCAGCTCAAATGCGCCAAGCGATCGTTCAAGCGATTCATCACACCAGTCAGCGCGAAGCCTTCGGTAAATTATTAGTCAACCAACCTATTATGCGTAATGTGTTGGCAGACTTAGCATTAGAGTCCGAAGCGGCTTTAGCCCTAACAATGCGTATTGCGCGCGCTGTTGATAGGATAGAAACAGATCCTCATGAAGCCGCGCTCGCTCGTATTGCTACTGCGATTGGGAAGTATTGGATATGCAAACGCGCTCCCGTTCTTATCAATGAGGCACAAGAGTGTTTGGGCGGTAATGGCTATGTCGAAGAGACTATTATGCCGCGCCTGTACAGGCAAGCGCCGCTAAACTCAATATGGGAAGGCAGCGGCAACGTGCAGTGTTTAGATGTGCTACGTGCATTAAAAAAGGAGCCAGAAACTCAGCGAGCTTTATTTAAGGAAATGCAGCAGGCAGCAGGGAAAAATGCTGATTATGATGCAGAATTACACCTGCTGATAGAGCGATTTGAGGATACGCAAACCTTGGAGTTCCGTAGTCGCTATGTTATTGAGCGCCTAGCACTGATGCTACAGGCTTCGATACTACTACAGACTGAACATACGGAGATCGCTCAGGCATTCTGTCGTTCTAGGATTGGGAATGAGCATGGGCTGGCCTTTGGTACATTAACTCCTGATGCTCCTGTGGATTTATTAATCGAACGGGCGGCTGGCGCGACCAAAGCAGTTCTCTAGATATCTTTATATATAAAATAGTCCTTTGCTACTGATTTTTATAACATACAGCATTACTTGATCAGGTGTGTGGTTGGCAATTTGTGACATCACACCATTATTCTCATAAAATTTATCAGCAACGATATTGGCATTATTCCATATCTTGATTAGTCAGCTTAAGGGAGAATCCCGAGACATTTATGATGTTTTGATGCTTTAAATTCCATAAAATACTAAAACATAAAAGAGCCCTCTAGAGGACTCTCTTGTTTCTTTAAATGATTTAATCATCATTTATAGTTTTGATTATATTTAAGATGTGACCTAAATCAACCTTCTTAAATATCACTTAGTACTTTTGGTTTATCTGCTGAACTTGTCGGCATTTTGAATTCAATACCAGCCTTTTTAAATAGTTTTGGATATTCTACCAATGCCATAGTTGAGTTTTTGGCAATACCAGTTATATCTCCGACCACACTTTTAGCTTCAACTAAAGACATCCCTGTATTGGCCAAGCTTCTTGGATTTGCGATCACACTGGTTCCTACTTGTTTAGCTCCTATCGCCAATTCACGAGCGGTTAAACTTGCGATTACAAAATTTCTTGCAGAGTCCAACAAATGCTGCTTCTGCTCCACATTCAATGCTGACAGTTTAGCCACTGTTCCTTCTTCATCCTTTTGAGAGGCTTCTAAAACAGTATTAGACAACACTACAATTTGTTTTTGAATTGCTTCTTTTTCTTTCGGATCAGAAGTCGTTTTCAGAATTTTCTGTTTTGCTTTTAATTCATCTGAATCTTGTTTACTTGCTAGTAATGACGCTAAAGCAGTACGACTCTGAGTAAACATTTCATTGGTTGCTTTAGCTTGCGTAAAGAAACCGTTGATATCCATATTTGAAGAAGATACGCCAGTGACAGATTCAGATAATGACGATGCAATACTACTCAATGACCCAAAACCTGCATAGACGCTTGATGCTCCCATTGAAGCTGCTATTGCTAAAACAATTGCAATCTTTTTCATACCTTGTTATCCCTATTGTGAAGAATCGGCTGTTTGCACGATTTGATTTAAAATTTTTGGTAAAGACTCAAACATCTGAATGTTATACATTTCATCACGATGCCGATGATCTATACCCTCTAATTCGATTTCTTGTTGCAAACCATAAGCCCCTATTTTTTCAGACTTTTGGTTGAATATACGTGCACCACTGGCCATAACTAATGTGGCATCACAATTACTTTTGTCTACATTACATGTGACACTGTCTTGTTTCATTTCAACCTTAAGTACTGGCTGTAAACATTCATCTTTTGGAACAAAAAAATTAACTTTCATATTTTTTTTGAACCCAGCATTTTCAGTCATAGCAATGACTGAATCCTTCAGGAGAGTCTGTCCTTTAAAGCCTGAACCCGTCGCATAAAACGGTCGTTTCGACTGACTGGCAAAAGCGTGGTAGATTAAAGGACCAAAACCATCAAATGGAATTTCACCGACTTGTTCGGTATGTAAGCTTGGGCATAAAACGCGAGATTGCTTTGAGTCACCTACTGGAGCAGAACTATCAAGCAAAATCCTGTCTCCAGAGCGCACGGGTAAACGATCACTGCTGTTGACAGGGAAATCTAATTGCGCAGTAACCCTCGCACCTTGACGTTCCAAAACAGTCGCTTCCCATATTGGAATCAGAATATTACGTCCTGCTGCCTTATCCGAATGATAAACATGGACTTTCATTCCGGTACTTAAGCGTTCCCCCGCATCATCAATGGTAATTTTATGACCACTTGAACTTAAGACTTTTAAATCAGAACGAGTAAATTGAATCCCTTTTTGAAATTGTTGACCTAGTTTCAAAAGTGCGTTTTTCAATACAACCTCTTTACGTGCCTCTAGAGAAAAACCCATTCCTTCTGAAATCACCTCTTTAATATCATCTGTTGCATGTGCTGAGTAAATCACGCGACCAGAACGATCAATCATTTCAGCAAAAACCTCACTATGGAGAACCTGTTGCTGAGTTATTTTTCCAATCTGCTGTTGATAGGCAATGACAGGAATAACATTAATTCGAATAAAAAATTCAGGTAACTCACGTTGGTGAATGTCTTCACTTTGCGCTAATGCAGTCTGTTCACTAATACTTTGTGCCATAGTACTATAGCGTTGATTGACTGGAGTCAAAGTAAATGAAGCTTGCTCCCCTACTGCATCAGAAAAAATTTGCTCAATTAAATCTTCTGACTCGCCTTGATAAGTCAGTACATCAACTACTAATACTTTAGGTTTATTCATAGCCTGACGAGTATTGGTTGATAGTTTACTAAAGCGCTTAGTACGACCCTGCATCAATATTGGGACAGCTACAGCGTAATCACTGTCCGCATGCACCACACGTAACAAATCGCCATCTATTGAACTCAGCTCATCTTGTACAGTGATGCCTTGTTTAAAGCCTTTATCTAAGACTAAATAAGATTTCCACCGATCAATCACCTGAGTCTCAATTTCAGAAACTTTAAGTTTCGACTTTAATTGATTAGTCAACTGATTAGTCAATGTCAACAACGTGCTTTGAAACTTTTGTTTAATGGCAGCTTTTGTTGCAGGGGAATCAATGTCAGTCGTCAGTACTTGAATCGGTTGCGACAGTGTTGCACTGTCACTATAAATGACTTCACCTGATAATATGTTAGTGAGTTTTAAACTTAGGGTGACTGGCAAAAAAATTTCTGTTGTTGAGTCTTTTTTTACAACATATTCACTCGCACGTAAAACGTCTAAAGAGGCTATATAAGTACGATTTTTAGTTTTTTGCGAAATAGTGTCGACAACTTGATCACCGAAACCTTGTTTTAAACCTTGTAAAAACAACTGCTCGGCTTGTTTACGAATGATTTCATTATCAATTGCTTGGCTGAAATCACATACAATAGAAGAACCATTCTCTTCATATTTGCTAGGATCGGTACGACAACCTTGTTCTAACCCAAAAACACCTTTCGATGGGTAGATTTGAATGTTCGCATTTGCCCATGCTGACACAAACATCGGTATCGCCAAGCATAACGCTTTAAGTTTTATTTGCACTGAATACCACCCATGCAAAGTGTGATTGTATTTCCTGCTTGTAGACGCTCGGCGCTCGATAGCATTGGGCTTACTTTACGTAGTGCTTTTGCCAATTCTCCACTAATTGGCTTGTCACTCTTATAGGTCATGGTCATCTCAACAAACTTGCCATTTTGAGTGCGAATATCGATATTTTCAGCGCCATCCATCTCATCTAGGGCAATATACAAATCATCCCCAAGACGTGAAGTTACAATGCCAGAAGCACTTTTTAAGAAAATGGTAATCTCTTTACCGTACATAGTGCGGTTCTTTGCGTAACCTAAAATCTGTGGTCCAACTTGGCTAACTGCTAATTCACCCAGTTTCTTTGCTACATTGGTACGGCATGAATCTGTGGTTGCACCTGTTGAGGACTCTGTACGAGTTTCCCCGCCCATCAAAGTTGAATCATCTACTGAATAAATCTTAAAGCTTACCGCACCATCGCAGACAAATTGACCCGTGGCAGTTGAACGACCACGATCATAAATATAAGAACTACCAGCCATAAACCAGTCCGCTTTTTCTTTACGCGCGGCAATTACTAGTTTGTTAAGCTCTGCATCACTCATGAGTTGTTGAATTGTCATACTACGGCCATTTAGATACTGACTTCTGAAACGGTCAGAATCGAGCAACCGCAAATCATAACGAGAGGCTGCACTTGCAATTGAATTTAAGGTTTGATTATTACGCTCAGCTTTAACACTTGGTGTTTGATATTCCACATATTTCACAAAACTTTGAATATCATTTTGACGTTCAGACTGGCTATATTTTGCAGACTCATTAGCATTGTAGCTACTTGAAGATGCTGATTTACCTGAATTATTGTGGCTTGATGAGCGGGTAGCAACACCTACACCGGCCCCGTAATAATTACCATAGGCATAACCTGCGGCAGCTGATGAACGCCCTTTTGAAGAATGAGAGTCTGATGCACTGGCTTTAGCATTTTCACTAGCTTTGTAACTTGCATCTTCATCATAGCTATAGCTACGATCTGAAAAATAAGATGTAAACTCTTTAACTGGCTTAGAGTTGTCTTTTGGTACGCCGAAGTATTCATCCATCACAATCATAATCGGACTGGTTCGACTATTTTTCTGCGCTAAGCCTAAATCATTAAGAATGGTACGAAATTCTTGGTCATCCATTTCTAGACTAACTTGAGTGACCAACTCATCATTACTGTTAGTATTACTACCTCGGTTCAACACATAATTATTATCAACTTGTTTTACAATGTCATTCAAATATTGATCCGCTTCATTCATCGCCTGTGGACCATTGATACGTTTAATAAGAGCAATGACGGCATCAGTTTTTGCATTGTTGTATGCTTGATTACGTGTACCATTCAGATCTTTTTTTACAATAGGTGTCGCACCCTCACCATTCACTTTAATAATTTCAGCATTACTAACTTGAACAGCTAACAAGCACAAAAGTGTCAATATAGCCTTCTTCATAACTTACCCTCTTAATTAGAATTTTTAGTTATCTTTATAATTTTTTACTAAATTTTAAACTCAGGGCTTACTTGATAAATATCTTTATCAACAATGAAGATTACCCTCTTTTAAGTTTACGTAAGTCATAAAATCAGAGCATTATATACAAAAAACAAACATTCAGCAAACAAATGTTAGTATTGTGCCTAAAAAATAACTTTACCCTTATTGCTTTTTAGGAAAATATTGTTGTAAAAAGATAGAACAACTTATCAATGATATAAGGTTTAAGCCATGGTGAAGTAACAATGAACCTAAATTTGGTAAACTAAATATACTGACAAGAGTTTGTTCATGCACCTTATTTTGACGCCATAGATTTGAACCCGTTATAAAATCTATCTAAAGTTACCTCATAGCTTGTACTACATTATGAAGCCTCAGATTCTCGTATCATACCCTTGTAGATCAGACCATTGGATATGGTAGTAACTTACCTTTTCACCACTGTAAAAACTGGCTGGAAGATAGCCTGTTTTTTGATCCTCAAACTCTACGCCTTTAATACTAGCGTCGACGGAATAGTCCTGATTTCTTTGGTTCGAATCCGATTAAGCCTGTCAGATTCAAAAAGCCCCAATCCTAAGATTGGGGCTTTTCTTGTGCGTGTTATTTAAGGGTATTATTGAAAAATCTATGGTTGTATCAACGATACAATGATGGTTATTCAATCAGTTACAAGTTAATTAAAAAATGATTATCGCCAAGACGTGCTCGGCCATCAAAAACTAAAACCCTCTTTTTGACACGTATTCAGTACTTCTGAGGTAGCTACATAAATATTTTTAATATTAAAAAATGCTTATTTAAAACACTAAAAAAGGCGCTTCTGAATTATAGAAACGCCTTACCGAATCATCGTTCGAATATTAAATCGCTTAAAGCATTTCATCATTTCGCAAAGTGAGAACTTCATAGCCGTCAGAAGTAACCGCAATGGTATGCTCCCACTGGGCAGATAGCTTTTTATCATTGGTGATTACGGTCCAACCATCTTTTTTGACTTTAACTTTGGCTTTACCTTGATTTACCATTGGTTCAATGGTAAATGTCATACCTTCTTGTAGAACTAGACCTTTTCCTTGATGTCCATAATGTAGCACTTGCGGTCCCTCATGCATTTCGCGTCCAATACCGTGGCCGCAATACTCACGCACTACTGAATAGCCCTGCTGCTCAGCGTAACTTTGGATGGCATGACCAACATCACCTAGCGTTGCTCCAGGTTTCACCACTCGTATTCCTTCCCACATCGCTTCATAGGTCTGATCAACCAAGCGTTTTGCAAGTGGTGCCACCTCACCTATCAAATACATTTTGCTAGAATCAGCGATAAAACCCCCTTGTTCTAGGGTAATATCCACATTCACAATATCACCTGATTTGAGTATTTGATGATCTGAAGGAATGCCATGACATACCACGTTATTCACCGAGGTATTCAATGCATATTGGTAACCATACTGACCTTTACTGGCTGGACGTGCACCTAACTGATTGACAATATAGTGCTCAGCAAGGTTATTGATGTCCATCGTAGAAGTACCAACTGTAATTTTCTCATCAAGATAATCAAAGACAGAAGCTAGAAGTCTTCCAGACTCGCGCATGATTTCCAATTCCGCTGCGCTTTTAAGTATGACCTTATCCATCTATAAGGTTCCTTACATTGACATCAGCTTGTCTCATTTGCTCATTGATAATTTGGTTGTAAGACATATTGGGGTTGGCTTCAGCAAGCATGCCTATCTTCATCCAATATTCAGCTTGTGCGTTGATGGAGCGCACCATGACGGCACTTGCTTTACGAATATCTTCATGCAGTTCATCATCAATTTTCACAATTCCCATAAAAACACCTTAATATACGAAACGTATATGAATCGTATGTCTATTTTTGTATGGTTGCAAGGCATAATATATCGCTTGAACTCAGTTTCCTTATATTGAAATTATGTGAATTCAACTATAGCTTGTTACTGATAGCAAAAAACCACCTATCAAGGTGGTTTTTTTACTGCTAATTTTTTGTTCAGACGTGGTATCTCCAAATTTTAGAAAGTTCTATTTAAAAAATCATATGAGCACACAAGGCAATAATCGGTAATGAGATGATTGTTCTCAATAGAAAAATGACTAATAACTGAAAAAAGCTCACTGGAATTTTTGTCCCTAAAATCAATCCGCCTACTTCTGACATATAGATCAATTGAGACACTGACAAGCAAGCGATGACAAATCGCGTTAACTCTGACTCTATTGAAGAACCGATAATAGCTGGCAAGAACATATCGGCAAAACCTACCATGATCGTTTTTGACATTTCTGCGGCAAAAGGTATGTTCAATAACTCTAAGAATGGAATAAACGGCATACCTAGATAATCAAATACAGGTGTTTTTTCTGCAACGATTAAACCCATCGTGCCGATTGCCATAACGACAGGCAATATCCCAATCCACATATCCAAAATATTTTTTAGACCATCTCTTAAGAAAGTAAGAAAGCTTGGACTCTTATCTGCTTTTTGGACAGCTTTATGCAAACTGTGGGTAAATAATGTCTTTCCTTCGGGAATGGTTTCATGATCTCTATCACTGTTTTCGATAGTATAAGTATCTTCAATCCTAGATAAAGGCAATAACCTTGGAACTATTAGCGCACAAACAATTCCGCATAAAGCAACGACCCCAATCATATTGATGAAGTAGCTCTCGAGCTTAACCTGAGAGATGACAACCAAACAGAATGTAATCGACACTGCTGAAAAACTTGTAGCGATAATTGCCGCTTCTTTTTTGGTATAGAACCCGCCTTCCAATTGTTTATCGGTTAATAAGACCCCGATAGTGCCATCGCCCAACCATGACGTTAAGCAATCTACAGATGACCTACCTGGTAAACCAAATAAAGGTCTCATCACTTTACTTAGTAGAACCCCAAAAAATTCTAATAAGCCAAAATCAAGCAATAACGGTAGCAGCAATCCAGCCAAGAAAAATACGATAAAAAGTATTGGCATTAATTCATATAATATTAAGCCGCCAATATTGTCTGAATATATTGCCTCAAACCCAAATTTAAAATAGGTCACGACAACGAAGAACGCACCAAGCATCCTAATAACAAGCCAAGGCGTTGTAACGTTTAATAAGTTATTCAAAAACGCATTATTCAGAATAAATGCAGGTTTCATGATTTTAGTATATAAGGTACAACACAAGGTAATCATGATTGAGGTGACAACCAATAACGGCAAAAGGTCACCGATATAACCCTGTATATAATCCTTCAATACAGATATAGGAATGGTAAACCCTTCTGCATAGGTGACAAACTTACCGTCCACATAGGGAATTGGAAATACGAAGAGCATCAGCCCTATGATAGATGGGATAAAGAACTTTAAAAACTGTTTGATATTGATACCGCTAACATCTCGACTTGCAGCGCTGGCTTTAATAATGTCCATATTATTTTTACTCGCAGTCCCTTTTTAACCAACCTAAAGAAGGTTTTAACAAACCCCTTTAGGTTAGATTCTTTTACTAATTTTGAATATTCAGTACTAGTAATTGCTCAAAAGTGTGTGGGTCACTTTTTCTAAAATTTTAAATATTCTGGTCGAGTCATCTTTTGAGTTGTTGTACAAAGGATTTATCTCTGCCATTTCCCAGCAGCATACTTTCTTGTTCTTAATTAACTCTATATTAAGTTGCATCGCTTGCTCGTATGACAGGCCATTCATTGCAGGTGTACCGGTGCCTGGCACATATAAAGGGTCGACACTATCAACATCGAATGAGACATAGATATGATCGCAATATTCTAGTTTTTTGAAGATTTCCTCTACGGTAGAACTGATGCCTTTTTGGGTTATCTCAGCCACGCTATATAAAGGGATTTTATGTCTTCTAATTAGATCCATCTCTTCTTCTTGATAATCTCTAACCGCACAAAACACCACATTTTCTGGCTTAATTGATGGCTCGCTTGATGCCATAAACTTCAACTTTTCCCAATACTCTTTTTCTTTTTCAGAAAGCTCGTTACGCTGACATTCCAAATTATCAATGGCACAGGCCATCGCCAAAGGCATGCCATGCATATTTCCTGATCCACTGGTATATGGTGAGTGAAAATCAGCGTGAGCGTCTATATAAACCACGCCGATTTCAGCATCGGGATGCGCCATTTTTAGACCATGCATCGTACCTGCGCAGCTAGAATGATCACCTGCAATAACAATTGGAAATTGATTTTCATTTCTTATATCTTTGATTTTATGCGCCAATTTAGAAATAACAGGTTCAATTACATCGGCGTATTTTGCATGCTTAAATGATGACTCTTCTTCATGTATATATTCATTTTTTATACTATCAAGTTGCAATTTTTCATAGTAGTCTGCATTCATTTCTTTTGATGACGCGCGCAATGCATCGATTCCTAGTGACGCGCCTTTTTTATGCCCTGCGACATCTGAATAAACTTCTACTATTCGCACGTTTTTCATTAAATCATTCATTATTTTGTCTCTATTAAATAAAACAATTTTTTCATCATTTGAGTCCAAATCTGGCATTGAACTCCTATTTTTCTATATTCAAATTACCTATGATGCGGCCATCGCTTCATCCGACTCTAGGCTACGATCTTTGCTATGAGCTTTGACGACCGAATAGAGGTTTTTAGGGTCTTGTTGCTGAGGAATCAAGTCAAGCAGCTCATATGCGTCCTGCTTTTTGATCAAATCACGCAAAAATACCAAAGCCGTAAAGTCTTCTGAAGCAAAACCAACACCATCAAATACAACCAAGTTATCTTCATTGGTGCGTACTTCTTTTTCACCATTTACGATGCGGTGAAACTCTGTCACAGGGAAATCTTGAGAGAGCTGCTGAATGTCGCCTTCAATACGAGTTTGTGGTTCAAACTCCACAATCACATGATCGGCTCTTAACAAGATATTGGCATCCAGCTCTGTTTTGCCAGGACAGTCACCACCGATGGCATTAATATAGACGCCTTTTTTAACCATATCATCACGGAGGATGGTGGCGTTTTTCTTATCTGCGGTACAAGTGGTGATGATATCTGCACCTTCGACCGCTTCTTCTACCGTTTTGCAGATAGTAATCTCTAGGCCTGAATCGGCAAGGTTACGCGCTACTTTTTCAGATGCGGCTGGGTCGACATCGTATAGACGTACTTTTGAGATACCCACGACTGCCTTCATACCCATTGCCTGAAACTCTCCTTGCGCACCATTGCCGATAAGCGCCAACGTCTCAGCGTTTTTGGGTGCACAGTGTTTGGCAACCAGTGCCGAGGTCGCCGCCGTGCGCAGCGCGGTCAAGATACACATTTCTGTCAGCAAAATCGGATAGCCAGTGTCAACATCAGACAACACGCCAAAAGCCGCTACCGTCTGCAAGTCCCGCTTGGTATTGATGGGATGACCATTGACATACTTACATGCAAACATGTCACCATCACTGACAGGCATGAGCTCTATAACACCGTCTTTAGAATGAGAAGCAAAACGACTGGATTTTTCAAAACTATCCCAACGAGAAAAATCTTGTTCTAAAGCATCTACCAATTCTTTTATGGTCTGTTCTATACCATAATTACTAATGATTTCAGCCATCGCCTGTACGCTAACAAATGGCACACCCTGCTTCTGTGATACGATAAATTTAGACATTAATTTTGCTCCATTCCATGAATATTATTTATTTAACCGACAATTAATATGCTACCAATTATGATTGTCAGTTAAAATGTCAATAATTTACCAAATATGGACATTTTTTTGACACATTGTTAGGTACTACTTGGCATAATGTCAAAATCCAATGAAGGAAGCATCTTTATGGCGTATTACACTTATGACTCTTTGGATAGCGAACTGATATCTGAACTTCGACAAGATGGTCGAGCAACCATCTCAAACCTGGCTAAAAAACTCAAAGTCTCTCGTGCCACTGTCCAAAACAGATTGGATAGACTGATTCACAACGGTGCTATTTTAGGATTTACGATTCGAGTGCATGAAGCATTAGATAAAGAAACGGTCAAAGCGATGATGATGATTGAAGTAACAGGAAAGTCTACTTCACAAGTGATTAGGAAACTGCGAGGTATCCCTCAATTAATTAAGCTACATACGACCAACGGGGCGTGGGATTTGGTAGGAGAGATACACACGACGAGCTTGAGAGAATTTGATGAAGTGCTGCGTCAAGTCAGAGAGATTGATGGCATTTTGAATAGCGAAACAAGTGTTCTGCTGTCGAGTTTGTAATGTCATTAAACTCACAATCACATAAGCGATGCTATTTATTTGATAGATATTGACTTAGAGTGTTGTAATTAAGCCGCCTGAAGGTAAACGTAAAAAGAATATATTGACGTTTTATAACCGGGAGTTTCCTAAAAACTGTGTAACTGCTTATAATCCAATAACAGGAGAATAAGCAATGACTACTCAATCTGACATTAAGAAACTGGCCGAGCAGATGGCTAGTAGTATGAACAGCTTCGATGACATCAAAGACTTCCAAAAGCAGCTCATGCAATCCTTTATCGATACTGCCTTAGAGGCTGAGATGGAAGACCATCTCGGCTACCCCAAGCATGAGAAAGCAGATAAACCAAACAAGCGCAACGGACACACTAAAAAGACCGTCCGCAGTGATACAGGCGATCTTGAAATCTCTACCCCAAGAGACCGTGATAGCAGCTTTGAGCCTGTACTCGTTAGTAAGCATCAAACCCGTATCTCAGGTCTCGATGATAAAATCATATCGTCACTACAGGCATAGCCTTCCGTCTTGCGCTTCGGGCAAGTGTGCCCCACACACTTGCTTATCCTCGCTCATACGCCAAGGGTCAAACCACCACTGAGATCGTAGAGAGCATTAAAGAGCTCTACGATGTAGATATCTCAAGTAGCTTGGTTTCAAGAGTCACAGATAACATCTTAGAGGACATCACCGCTTGGCAGAACCGGCCATTGAGTAGTGTCTATCCTATCGTCTATCTAGACTGTATTGTCGTGAAGATACGTCAAGATAAACAGATTATCAACAAGGCTATCTATCTGGCACTAGGTGTGGGACTTAATGGTAAAAAAGAGCTGCTTGGTATGTGGCTATCAGAGAATGAGGGCGCTAAGTTCTGGCTTGGCGTACTCACTGAACTACAAAACCGCGGAGTGCAAGATATCCTCATTGCCTGTGTTGATGGTTTAAAGGGCTTCCCTGATGCCATTAACACCGTCTACCCCAACGCTCAGGTTCAGCTGTGTATCGTACACATGGTGCGCTATTCAATGAAGTTTGTGCCGTGGACGGATAAGAAGGCAGTAGCGGCTGATTTAAAGGCCATCTATGGCGCTGATACGCTTGAGATAGCAGAGGCCAACCTTGAGCACTTTGATGAGGTGTGGGGTGATAAGTATCCGCATGTGGTCAAGTCTTGGCGCAGCAATTGGGAGGGTTTAACAGTGTTCTTCGAGTATCCTAAAGACATCAGAAAAGCGATTTATACCACCAATGCTATTGAATCATTGAACAGTGTGATTCGGACAGCGGTGAATAAGCGTAAGGTGTTCCCCTCTGATCAAGCCGCCTTCAAGGTAGTGTACTTGGCCACCCAGCAAGCATCCAAGAAATGGTCAATGCCGATCCGTAACTGGACGTCTGCTTTGAATCGCTTTATGATTATGTTTGATGATCGTATCAGTAAGCATTTAATCTAAAGGGCAGTTACACAGAATCTGGGATGGTCTCTTATAACCTAGATTTTTTAATTTTTATTTGACTGGTACAATAAAACTAAATAACGTATCTTTTACTACGTTCTTTAGTATGAAAACACGATGATATGTTTAACTCAGACGATAGCTTATCTGATCTTAAGACAAAAAACCTACTAACGACTTACTATTTATTAAATAATATTAACTTCATAGCTGAACTTCTCCGCCATTCCATATGACTCTCTATATTCGATAGGATCACCTTCTAGACTCTTAGCAATACGGCATACCTTCACTAGGTTTTCTTGCTCATTATTATCTAAATAAGGGTCTACGTGATTGGCTACAAAAAATAAAGTCTCTACGGCAGATGAGACAAACTGGCCACACTTTGTATAATAAAACGGATATAGCAAATTCTCAAAATCTTCAGGCTCTAGATTTACAAAGGCTTGATAACGACTCTTAGGTAGCCAGATTTTTTCACTGAGCGAAACTTTGCCTTCAATAATGCGCACACGTTCTATATAAATAAGCGCTTTATTCTTACCAATATCTAGCTTTTCGTTAATCTCTTCAATACCCTCTATTACCATGACCTTTTTGACCACGCCTGTCGGTGTCGCATAGCAAGCATCTTTATCACGAAATTTGAAAAACCGTAATAATGAGCTTTCAAAATCTGGACGCTTTAGAAAGGTACCTCTGCCTTGATATTTGGTTAACACACCATCGTCGACCAGCTTTTCAACCGCTTTTCGAACGGTTCCGACTGATACTTGATACTTATCTGCAAACTCCTGCTCAGTCGGTAAAGGTGTGTTTTCATCCCATTTACTTTCTGTCAATAAAGTCAAAATGTGCCATCGTACTTGCTCATACCGTGGTATTTTAAATTTTTCTAAATTTTTTAGCATTATTTCACCACAATTTAAGGGGGTTATGAATTGTTCTACTGTTTTTAAGCATTGTTATCATTCTAGAGATTGGGATACAACGGAGTACTCTATCTTAAGCGCTAAGAAAACCTTATATATCATTGCAATACTAACGACTGTCTGGCACTTTGTGGGCAATCTTATCTAATTCATATTACTTTTTTTGCTATTATTCCACTTATTTATACGTGCATTTCAGGCTTATACGATTCTGTAATCTAGAAAGTTGTTTGTCAATATTCTCGTAATGCTCTTTACCTATAGAAGTCGATACAGTTCTCTATAGAATTCATGTAGTTAAGCTCAAGGGACAGTAATGACTCTTTATATTCTAGCCGCAATAGTAATATGTATTATTTTGGGCTATACCACCAAGATCAATATTGGTCTATTTGCTATTGCATTCTCATACCTCATTGGCTGTTTCGGGATGGGAATGAGCGCTTATGAAATTGTTGAGCTGTGGCCTCTCAAAATTTTCTTTGTTATTTTTGCCGTCACTCTTTTCTATAATTTTCCTTTAGCGAATGGCGCTTTAGAAAAACTATCGAATCATCTGATCTATAGATGCCGTCATTTTCCCGAGTTTTTACCCTTGGTTATTTTCTTTGCTGCTACTATCGTTGCTGGCTTAGGAGCTGGTTATTACACCGTCTTAGCCACGATGGCACCTATGATTCTATTATTGTCTAAACGTACTAACTTGAATCTTGTCATTGCTACTTTATCTGTTAACTATGGTGCATTGGCTGGTGCTAACTTTATCACCTCACAAAGCGGGGTTATCTTTCGAGAGCTGATGCGCGGGGCCGGCGTTGCAAATGATAATACCTTTACTTATGTTTTAGGTGTCTTCGCAGTTACCTTTCTCATGCCAGTGCTCGTTTTAGGTATCTATTGCTTTTTTAATGCCAAAAATAGCAAAATTGCGATTCAAACGATAGTACCAGAGCCTTTCGATAATAAGCAAAAACAATCTATTATGCTGATTTTTATAATGATGGCTATCGTGCTTATTGTACCCATCTTAAATCTCCTAATGCCTAACATAGAAGCAATTCAGTTTTTAAACGCTCGGATTGACATTGGTTTTATCGCCATTATTTTTGCCTTAATCAGTTTATTACTGAAATTAGGGGACGAAAAAACAGTAATTGCCTTAATCCCTTGGAATACGCTCATTATGATTTGTGGGGTCGGTATGCTGATCGGCCTTGGCGTTGAAATAGGTGTTATTTACGAGCTGACAGAATGGCTAAGTACCAACGTTCCTATCTGGATGATACCAATTTTGGTCTTCGTTATTAGCGCAATCATGTCAATCTTTGCTAGTACACTTGGCGTGGTCGCTCCTACTCTATTTCCTATGGTGCTGCCTTTAGCCGTCGCCTCTGGACTTAACCCTCTATTGTTATTTACCTGTATTGTGGTGGGAGCACAAAGCTCATCCCTTTCTCCTTTTTCATCAGGAGGCAGTCTAATGTTGGGCGCTTCTCAAGTAGTTATAGAAAAAAACAAGCTATTTAATGCGCTATTATTCAAAGCGGTACCCTTAGATATTGGTATTGGTATATTAGCCATTTTCATTATCCAGCTGCTGTTTTAGCTATTATGTGTTCTTATGTTGAGAATGGGAGCATGCCCTTAAACAAATCCATTCCAAAAGACAGTTTTGAAACAGCTGTCTTTTGACTAACATATACGACCAAATTTCTTAAATACCTAATAAAGTGCCCGTCATGACGCTTAGTCTCATCTCACTGAATTCATCTACCAAGTTAGCTCTTTTCCTTATCCAAAAAAACATGCCCTAGCACATTTTAACATCGCTCTCATAGTTATCAATACCTGTAAATCATTGTATTCATTATTTTTTATTGACATTATCATCTTGTATTCGGAAGGTTTTTCTGTCTTTTCTTTCCCTTGATGTTAAGACAATAAGTAATTTTGTATCAGTCATTGTGATAGTACCTTAAAATAAAATTCATGTATACATACATATGTTTCTTGTTATTTTTATAATATTCTGTTACTTTTGCAAAACGCTAAAAACTCTACTTTTATGAAGTTTAGTAGTTATTGTCAGGATGATCTGAACTTCAGCTGTAATCACTTTATTATTTTGCTCAGAATTCTATTGAGCTATTCATTAAAAATATACACAAGGAGTGTCGTGTGAACAAACTATCCTATTTGGCTCTTGGCCTTTCTGCACTTACCCTTACCGCATGTAATAAATCTGATACGGCAGCATCTGATGCCAGTTATGACGCCCCTTCACGTCCAGAATGTATCGCCCCAGCAAAACCAGGCGGTGGCTTTGACTTGACTTGTAAACTTGCTCAAGCTGGCTTAAGAGATACTGGCCTATTAGAAGATCCAATGCGAGTCACTTATATGCCAGGCGGCGTAGGTGCTGTTGCTTATAACAAAATCGTTGCCAATGATCGTGCTAATAACGATGCAATCATTGCTTTCTCTACTGGTTCTATCCTAAATCTGTCGCAAGGTAAATTTGGTAAATTCACCGAAAAAGACGTGAAATGGCTAGCAGCCGTTGGTACTGATTATGGTGCTATCGCTGTCAATGCAGACTCACCTATCAAAGATCTAGCAGGATTGGTCGCTGAGCTTAAGTCAAATCCAAAAGCAATCAGTTTCGCCGCTGGTGGTAGTGTTGGCGGTCAGGACTGGATGCAGACAGCTATTTTAGCCAAAGCGGTTGGTGTCAACCCTAGCGATATGACTTATGTTGCGATGGAAGGTGGCGGCGAGGCTATTACAGCGGTCATGGGTAACCATGTGACTGTCGTAAGTGCTGGTATCGCTGAGATCATGCCACAAGCTACTGCTGGCAAATTACGTGTATTGGCTGTATTCGCAGATGAAAGACTGGGCGGCACTATGGCCGATATTCCTACTGCTGTAGAGCAAGGCTATGACGTTACTTGGCCTGTCATGCGTGGTTATTACATGGGTCCAGATGTCAGTCCTGCCGCTTATGACTGGTGGAAAGCAAGCTTTGATAAAATGCTTGCGGATCCAAAATTCGCTGAATTACGCGAGCAGCAAGAGCTACTACCATTCTCTATGACTGGTGATGAGCTAGAAGCATACGTTTATAAACGTACAGATGAGCTACGTGAATTGTCTGCTGAGTACGGTCTTGTTGATGCTGCAGCTAAGTAGCATTACTCAGATCATATCCCCTTAATGATTGAATACTGATTTTTATAGTATTTATCGAAGGTTGACAGATGAGACGTCTCTCAACCTTCTTATTTTGGAATTTAAGGAAAACTTCTATGACAATGGAACGTGCGTTTTCTGGATTAATGGGGCTGTTTAGCTTATTTTTGGTCTATTTAGCTATTGGTTACGTTGCTCCTATTGCCTATGATCCTATCGGCCCTAGACCCTATCCTATTTTGATTTTCTCACTTACAGCGCTTTTGACCTTGGTTATTGCCTTTCGTCCAGCACGGTTTACGAAAGTCATTGATTTGGGCTATAACAACGTCGTGCTTAGAAATCTTGTGCTGTGTGTCAGCGCATTATTGATTTATAGCTTAATTTTTGAGCCTTTAGGTTTTGTGATTGCTACCACACTGATGTGTTTTGCGGTTGGTTTACTATTTGCCGGAAATCCTATTAAAAGCCTTATCTTTTCAGTTGTGATCAGTATCGCCCTGTATGTCTTATTTGACATGGCTTTGGATGTGATTCTGCCACTTGGAATATTATCAGGAATAATGGGATAGCTATTATGGAAACTTTTGACTTTTTAATGCAAGGTTTTGGCGTAGCGATGTTGCCCAAAAACTTACTGATTGCACTCATTGGCGCTTTTATTGGTACAGTTGTAGGCATGTTGCCTGGCCTTGGCCCTATTAATGGTGTGGCAATTCTATTGCCTTTTGCCTTTGCCCTTGGTCTACCACCCGAGAGTGCACTTATCTTACTAGCGGCTGTTTATCTTGGTTGCGAATATGGCGGTCGTATTTCTGCCATTCTACTTAACGTGCCGGGATCTGCCGCGGCGGTTATGACCTCATTGGATGGTAACCCGCTAGCGGTTCAAGGCAAGGCTGGCATCGCCTTGTCCATCTCTGCGGTTGCCTCGTTTATTGGTTCTACGATCGCGACCATTGGTGTGGTTTTGTTCGCACCTCTATTGGCTAAATGGGCAGTGTCTTTTGGACCTGCTGAATATTTCGTATTGATGGTATTCGCGATTTGCTGTTTGAGTGGTTTGGTTGGTGATCAACCTATCAAGACAGCAGTGTCAGCGTTAATTGGCTTGGGTCTGGCTACTGTTGGTGTCGATGCGGTCACAGGTATCTATCGCTATACCTTTGATTCAGTCAACTTATCTGATGGTATTCAGTTCACAACGATTGTTATTGGCTTTTTCAGTGTTAGTGAAATCTTGATTTTGCTCGAAAGAACCAGTACTGGTGGGAAAATTATCGCGCAAGGTAAGCGTAGCTTATTTAACCTAAAAGAATTTCTCTTCACCATTGGCGCCATGGTGCGTAGTGGCATAATGGGCTTTTTCGTTGGTATTTTGCCTGGTGCAGGTGCGACTATCGCGAGTGCAATGACCTATGCTAGTGAACGCAAAATTGCTGGGGACAGTGGCAAATTTGGTGAAGGCGATCTTCGTGGCTTAGCATCTCCAGAGGCGGCTAACAATGCATCAGCATGTGGTTCATTTGTACCGATGTTGACCTTGGGTGTTCCTGGTTCTGGTACGACAGCGGTCATGATGGGTGCGTTGACTTTATATAATATCACGCCAGGTCCGCAGCTATTTACCGAACAGCCAGACATCGTTTGGGGTCTGATTGCCTCATTATTCATCTGTAACGTTATCTTGTTAGTAATGAATATTCCTTTGGTTGGCGTATTTTCTAAGCTACTTAATGTACCAAACTATATCTTGATACCATCTATTGCTGCTATCAGTTTCGTTGGTGTTTACTCTATCAACAGCACGACCTTTGATATGGTATTCATGGTAGGACTTGGGATATTTGGTTACTTCTTACGCAAGCTACATTTCCCTCTATCAGCCCTTATTCTAGGTTATGTACTAGGAGAGCTAATGGAGTCTAACCTCAGACGTGCCTTGTCTATTTCTCAAGGTGAGATGTCTATTCTATGGAGTAGCCCAATCACCGTATCACTATGGGGTCTGGTAGTTGTCATGATATTCATGCCAATCATTCGTAAAATGTATCGTAAGCGCTTTAAAAAGACTGCTGCATAAGTTCTTGCTAGTTCGTCTCTAAATCTCTCTCCGGCGGTGGTTATACTCTATGTATGGCCACCGTTTTTTTAGAGATAATTTCACCCTACTTGCAATAGTTGTTTAATACTCCTAGCTCTTTTTGTCAGCTGTCCAAAATTAGCAAAACATCACTACTTGATGTCACTTATGAAATAGGATTTTATAGTGCTCTTTGTTTTAGATTTATTGCAAACCATTCCAACTTGGCACTTAGTAGGTTTGTTTGTCGCTGGCATGGTTGCTTTTATTATCTCCACTATATCCGGCGGTGGCGGCGCTATGTTGCTGATACCAGTTACCTCTTCGATGGTAGGGACAGCGATTGCACCACCTGTGATCAACGTGGCTACCTTTCTGAGTAATGCCTCACGACTTTATCTATTTTGGCATGATATTGATTGGTCATTGACCAAATATTATGTCCCAAGCGCTATCGTAGGTGCATGGCTAGCCGCATTGGTGTTTAGTCGTTTGGACGCAGGCTGGATTCAGTTATTGGTTGGCGCATTTTTAGTCTCGACTATTTTTCAATACAAGTTTGGTAAAGTCGCTAAAACGTTTGATATGCCGAAAGTAGGATTTATTCCTTTAGGCTTTGTCATTGCTTTTATGAGCACCTTAGTCGGTGGTCTTGGTCCGATACTCAATCCTTTTTATATGAATGCTGGACTAGAAAAAGAAAGTCTTATTGCGACCAAAACAGCTAATTCTTTCTTTGTAGGTATTGTACAAATCGTCAGCTACACCTTTTTTGGGATACTCACCGTCAAGATATGGGCGTATGGTCTTGTATTAGGACTGGGCGCCGTGATTGGTAATATTATTGGCAAACGCTTTTTGGCAGGTATTAGTATTAGCCAGTTTAGAATTATGCTGCTAATACTAATGGTCATCAGTGGCCTAATAATGATAATAAGAAATATTGATGTGCTGTTCTAGAGACTCTTCCACTCTATGTCATGACCACTCATAGTCTATTCTTATAAATAAGCATAATTTTTTAACTTCATATATATTTGCCGATTAAAAATCTGCGTACAGTATTTTTATTAATTGCATTACAACTTACAATGTTATTGTTCAACCATATAATACCTATAATTCGATAGAATCAGTACATATAAGATATTGTCACTCCCTAACATTCAGTTGACCTACTTTAAAATAGTAGAGGTTGTTCCAAAGTAAAGAAGTTCTGTATGCTGCTGTTTTAGAAAAGGTGCTGAGTAAGTGGCTATCGCCTTTGAGTGAGATTAACGCCAACCAAGATCCAAGGATTGCCCTTAAGATCTATATTGAAGAAAAGTATAAAATCTCAAAAAAATCGCCTGCAGCATCGAGACTGTATGCGTTAGAGATTATACAAAGGGCACCTCATTTGATGGCCGTATTAAAAGGCCCTTTGAGGTCTTTGGTTCGTGAAAAGGTGGCAGTGATTGATGGCTGGATTGCAGATAACAAGATTAAGTCCGTGTCTGCCATCCATTTGATTTTTCATATTTGGGCAGTCACTCAGCACTATTCTGATTTTTCTATTCAAACTGAAGCGGTGTGCAGTCATAGCTTGAGAAATAAGAAGTTCGCTAATGAGGCATTAAACACTAGTACTCAGCTTTTGGTAGATGGTTTGATTCCGTGATTTAATATGAGTAAAGTACAGATCCCCAATTCGAAAAGCCCCAATCTAAAGATTGAGGCTTTTTTCATGTCCGTCATTTAAGGGCTGTAGTTTAAATAAAACATTACATGACTAAAACTTCTTTTCTTCAACCCCTATAGTCACGATTGTATAAGGATGACTTGGGAGAACTCAGCACCTACAAGTGAGGTTAGCAACCAAAGTAAGTAGTGATATAATGTCCTGATAATTGATATTTTATAAAAGGGTTACATTATGGCTCGTACCGCTAGCGCATTGCACATTTTAGTAAAACATAAAGAACAAGCTGAGGACATTATTGCCAAGCTTAAAAAAGGCGCTAAGTTTGATGTACTGGCCAAGCGATACTCAACCTGCCCATCAGGTAAAAAAGGTGGCATCTTAGGCGAGTTTGGCAAAGGTGATATGGTAGGGCCATTCGATAAGGTTTGCTTTACCGGCGAACTATTTACCCCGCATTTAGTAAAGACCAAATTTGGCTGGCATGTCGTAAAAGTCCTTTATAGAACTTAAGCGTTGAAGCTCTGATTGTAAGCCACCTGAGCTATATCTCAAATATTGTCCTGATTCGCATATGCTTTACCATCGTGATAATTATGTGTGAATCAGGACTTGGTGTTTGGTCGACCTACCCCTTTTAATCCTTACGTCAAACTACCCTTATTTTATTTAAGCAGTATTTTACTTAAGCAGTTTTCTACGAGTTAAGGTCAAATAGTGAGGGGCGAGATAAGTTGTAATCAGCCTTTAAAACCTTTTGGTAGTTCAGGTGCAGGCAAACGTTTCATATCAGAGTCAACATTACCGAAACGCTCATGACCATTATTCCAATCAACAATAGATTGTTCAATCTCAGCTTTGTTATCAGCAACGAAGTTCCACCACATTAGCACTTGATTATTAAGCGGTTCGCCGCCGATAAACATGATACGTGTGCCTTTTTTGGCAGCTAACTTAATACTTTTGTTATTGGCGACATCGCTATCATGAAAACGGAATAACTGGTCTTGCTGACAAACCTTGCCTTCGGACTCTACTTCACCTTCTGAAACCAAGATACCGTACTCAAAGCTTAGCTCTAAATTTATTATGCCACTACAGGTACAATAAAAAGAATATATAATTGACGCATCTAAAATATGAGCAATGAAAACATGGATATCGAAGGCAATACTGCTGATCAAATAGAAATTATCTATGAAGATGAGTATATAGTAGCGATTAATAAAGAAGCTGGTCTGTTGGTGCATCGCAGTTGGCTGGACAAAGGTGAGACACGCTTTGCCATGCAGCTTACTCGTGATGCGGTAGGCTGCCATGTGTTTCCAGTACATAGGTTAGACAAACCTACATCAGGTGTGTTGTTATTTGCCAAGAGCTCAGCCGTGGCACGCAGCCTTACCGAAGCGTTTACTGAACGCAAAGTGACCAAGCAATATTTGGCAGTGGTGCGCGGCTTTATGTCTGAGCAAGGTACTGTTGATTATGCGTTAAGCTTTAAACCTGACGCCATTGCCGATAAATTTGCCAACTTAGATAAACCTGCTCAAGAAGCGGTGACTCACTGGCAGAGTTTGGCACAAGTTGAGCTGCCATTTGCAGTATCAAAAAAGCATGCCACTAGCCGCTACAGTCTGGTGCGCTTAACGCCTGAAACTGGACGCAAACATCAGCTGCGTCGGCATATGAGACATGTATTCCATCATATCGTGGGTGATACCAGTCACGGCGATATACGTCATACACGATTTTTTCGTACTCACTATGATTGCACACGTATGTTGCTGCATGCTCAGACTTTGGCGCTCAGCCACCCCGTCACTGGTGAGCCACTAGTACTAAAAGCAGGATTAGACAAACAATGGGTGCGTATCTTAGAAGAGTTCTCTTGGACAGATAGTGTTGAGGTTTAAGTCCCTAGTGGGGACTGGAAAAGACAACCTCTTATACTACGCTCCAAAATCTCAAATTTTTCAAAATATCTTTTTATCAAGTCATTAGTATCTTGTAGCACTGCGCATATAGGCCACTTAATGATAACTCGCCGTTTTTTGGTGATCGTTTTATCAAAAACCTTTTGCACAGCTCTGTGACTACGCTCACGGATATTAGTCTCATTTAGAATGATGCATTTTTTTGAGCGTTAAAGGATGATAAGAGAATAACAAACGCAGAGCACCATGTGATGCTCTGCGTTTGTTAGATTGAACTATATTTACAGAATACTGCGTCTAAATTGCAGATAGGCCGCTGTGATCGCTGCCGCATCTTCTATCTGCGGATAATGACCTAGCATAGGCATATTGGTTATATCAGCGTTGGGTATCAGCTGACGATAACGATCAATCATATGCTGACCTGAGATAGGATCTTTGGCACCTGCGATCAGTTTAACCGGTACAGTACTGTTGATAATCGCGCCTACCCATCGCTCGCGGTACTGCTGACGTTGGGGCATATAGTTAATCAGCTTATGCATCACACCCAACCCATCATTGTGACTTAACAGCTGCCATAGCGTGTCTATCACCTCTACTGTGGGCTGCGTGTCGGGGCCAAATATCCGTTGTAGACTGCCCGCAAATTTCTGCTTATTAATCAGCTTCGATACCAGAGGACCCAATGGCGATAGCAGTAGCTTCTGTACCAAGATAGGTTTGTGCGTCTCAGGAAACAGACCACCGTTTAAGAAGCATACGCTAGCAATGTGTCGCTCAGTACTTCCTTCGACTTGTCTTGCTAGCAACTCCTGAGCCACCGTATCACCATAGTCATGCGCTAATATATGATAATCATTAACGCCCAGTTTTTGCAAAACCGCTTGATAAATATCGGCCTGCTCACTGATTAGATAGCGTGCGTTTTTGGGTTTATCTGATAACCCAAACCCCAGCATATCGAGTGTGATGACATAATAGTGCTCGGTTAGCGCATCCCACATACCCTCCCAGTCCCAACTGGCACTAGGAAAACCATGAATCAATAGCAATACAGGTGCACTTTTATCCCCTGCATACCGAGTGAATATTTGATGCCCGTTAATGGATTCATATTGCCCCTGCCGTTGCCACTCATCAAGAGTTATCATTAGAGATTTACTCCTCAAATGATGGGTCAGTACGACGCAGCTTTCTTAATAAAGCAGGCCATGCGATATCACCATTTGCTCCTCTAGTCACCTGCTCTGATGCAGCTTGGATACCAGACAATATTTGTGCTGGTATCGGCGTCAATGCACCGCCCCCGCTCTGTGCTTTGATCTGAATCTCGCAGGCTCTTTGCATGATATACATGTACAAAAACGCATTGGCAACCGTATCGGCACAGGTGAGCAGACCATGGTTACGCAAAATCATAAAGTGAGCATCACCTAGATCCTCAACCAAACGAACCTTTTCTTCAGGGTTTAATGCGACGCCTTCATAATCATGATATGCCAAGTTAGATAGTGGAAATAATGATTGTTGCGAGATAGGTAGTAGGCCTTTTTCTTGCGCTGAGACGGCAACCCCATCATTGGTGTGCAGATGAATGACGCAATGCGCATCATCACGAGCCTCGTGCACAGCACTATGAATGATAAATCCAGCTGGATTGACGTCAAACTCTGATGGCGCTACTTTCTCGCCTGCTTTATTAACCTTTACCAGACTAGAGGCGGTAATCTCTTCAAATAGCATCCCGTACGGATTGATTAAAAACTCATCCTCAGTACCTGGTACGCGCGCAGAGATATGAGTGAATACCAAATCGTCCCAACCATAAGAAGCAATCATTCGATAACAGGCGGCAAGATTTACGCGCATCTGCCACTCTTGTTCGCTCATATTATGGTGTACACTCGAGGTTGAATCGGTCGATGTTGCGGTTTGCATAGTTGCTTGCATGGTGTATTCCTTTACTGTGTTAGATATCCTGAATAATTACTTTACACCATTTCATAAAACCAAATCTGTCAAAAACATTACACTTATGAATATCAATCATTATTTGAATAACGACCCATGGTTTAGTCAATTGCCAGTCATTGTGCAGCCGCTACTGGCAGGCGATGCGGTGCTAAAGGTATACCAAAAAGGCCAAATGATTCATGCCATCGGTGACAACGATGATGCGGCGCTACACTTTGTCGTGTCGGGTACGATTAGAGTCTGTAACGTGAGCGCTAGTGGCCATGCCATGACGTTGGCGCATCTATCTAGTGGTGAGTGGTTTGGTGAAATATCTATCATAGATGACAATCCTCGCACCCATGATGCGTGGACGATTAACAAAGTAACGCTCATCTCAATCCCAAGAAACCTAGTCATTCAGACAGCGCAGTTGCATCCTATTTTATACAAGCATCTGGCGCTTATAACTTGCCAGCGGATTCGCCGAGCATTTGATTGGATTGACGATGCTACCTCACTCAATACCTCAGCGCGATTGGCTAGCATGCTGATTGGACTGATCGACACTTATGGACAGCAAATAGGAGACGATATCAAAATAGATCTGCGCTTATCGCAAGAAGAGCTAGGCTTTATGCTTGGCACTACTAGACAAACTATCAATAAAATTATTCAATCATGGCAAAAGCAGCACCTTATTGATATGCATTATGGTTTTATCACTATAAAGGACAAGCCCCAGTTAATGGCAATGATGAATCCTGCCTAACTTAAATGTATAAAATAATCTCAGAAAACACCTCATCATCTAACTTATGATAGTTAGCATCAACTGCCTTAACATCTTCTTAACAGACCACTTGCTATGGTAAGGAATGACGTTTCCTACCATCTGTTGAGAAGTATCTGTATGTCTATACCTCAAGTCATCAAGACCAATGTGCTAAAAATCAAAGCACCCAACGCCAATGCAAAGACTAGCTACCTTAGCAAGCTCTATAATCGTGAGATAAATCTCAGTTATCTTATTATTATCGTGGCTTTATATTTGGTAGCGACTGCAAATATTGGGTTCTTTGAGCAGGTGCTAAATGTCTATCCATTTAGTAAAAACGTCGGATTTATCCTGTCTATTACAGGTTTGTTATTTGGACTGATGTGGCTGGTATTACAGCTGCTGTGCTATCGCCCAATTGCTAAGCCCGTATTGGCTATGCTACTAATTATCGCTGCCATCTGTGGTTATTTTACCGATGCTTACGGGACGATATTTGATACCAACATGTTGATTAACAGTCTGGAGACCGATCAAGCAGAGGCGATGGGCTTGTTTGCCCCTAGCATGGTCATTCGGGTGCTGCTACTGGGCGTGTTGCCAGCATTTATCATTAGCAAAATTCGTCTAAAACGCTTTACTTGGCAGCGAGGCATTCTACAAAAAACAGCCACCTTGATATTGTCTATCGCGCTAATCGCCGTTTGCATTTTGCCGTTTGGTGACCAGTACGCCAGCTTTTTTCGTCAACATAAACAAGTTCGCTCTTATGCTAACCCGATCACGCCTATTTACTCTACGATCAAACTTGGCGAAAACTATGTCGATGAGCTACGCCGTCCTGATACTTTGACGCTGCATGCGATAGATGCGAAACGCGTGGCAGCTGCTAATAGTGTGAATGGCAGTGCTAAACCTAAACTAATGGTGTTTGTGGTTGGCGAAACGGCTCGCGCAGATCACTTCGGCTTGAACGGCTATACACGTAATACCACACCACTGCTCTCAAAGCAGTCAAACCTCTATAGCTTTCAGAATGCTGTCTCTTGTGGAACCTCTACGGCCTACTCCGTACCCTGCATGTTCAGCTATGCAAATCGAGCAAACTACGATATCGATACCGCCAAATACAATGAAAACGTACTCGATACGCTAAGCAAGCAAGGGGTCAATGTCATTTGGCGCGACAATAACTCTAGCTCAAAAGGCGTGGCCGATCGCGTCACCTTTGAAGACTATAAAACAGCTGACACAAACCCCGACTGCGATGTCGAATGCCGAGATATCGGTATGCTTGATGGGTTTGATAAACTGGTTAAATCAGGCAGCTCACAGAAAGAGATGCCAAAAGACACGCTTATTTTGCTGCATCAAATGGGCAATCATGGCCCCGCTTATTACCAGCGCTATCCCAAAGAATTTGAAAAATATAACCCTGTCTGCATGACCAATGAGCTGTCTAAATGTGATGCTCAGTCGGTGGTAAATGGCTACGATAATGCGATTCGTTATACCGATTACTTTTTGAATAATGTGATTGATACGTTAAAGCCTTATGAGCAAGATTATGATGTGGTAATGGTATATATTAGTGATCATGGGGAGAGTTTGGGTGAAAATAATATCTACTTGCACGGCTTGCCCTATAAGTTCGCACCAGATACCCAAAAACACGTGCCTACGATAGTTTGGTCGCCCAACAGCAATAGTATCGATACTGAAAGTCTTTCTAGTATGGTCAATCAGCCCGTGTCGCACGATTTTATTACCCCGACATTGCTTAGCTTTTTTGGTATTACGACCGATGAAGTCAAAGGTGCAGCAACTTTTTTCAAACTGGCCAATTCTAATTGAGTGGTTAAAAGTGAGTTATTCCAAATAATTTATTAAAACAGCTCTCTACATTCGTTTTTATATTACTCAGTCCTTTTAGGTAACCACTATTTTTTAGGTCAGCATCATGTACAAGATACTCGTTATTGAAGACAACCCCGATATCGTGGCCAATATTTATGCTTTTTTTGAGCCAAAAGGGTTTGAGTTGGACAACGCACATAACGGCTATAGCGGGCTAACACTTGCCTCAAATAATCGCTATGACGTGATATTGCTAGATGTGATGCTACCCGGTATGGATGGCACGCAGTTATGTAAAAAACTCAGGGAAGAGTTGCATGACAAAACGCCTGTGCTAATGCTCACGGCTCGCGATACAATCTTGGATAAAGTCGCTGGGTTTGATAGCGGTGCTGACGATTATTTGGTCAAGCCGTTTTCGTTGGTCGAGTTGGAATGTCGTATCAAAGCGCTCATACGTCGCCATGAGGACGATCATTTTGCCCACAGTATTGCCGTCGGACCGTTGTCCTTAAACAACAGTGAGCATACTATTATGCGTGAGGGACAATCACTGAAGCTTACCCCAACTGGCTTTAAAATATTACATATCCTCATGAGTGCAGCGCCTAGAGTCGTCAGTAAAACTGAGATTGAAGAAAAAGTATGGGGGCTAGATATACCGAGTAGTGATGCACTGCGCACCCATATGCATAGCGTGCGCGCACAGGTTGATAAGCCATTTAACACACCCATGATAGTCACAGTACCTGGTGTAGGTTACCAAGTTGTTGACCCTAATAAATCAGCAAGCGCGTAGTCATCATTGCAGTATGGATTGAATAAACCTTATCCAATTTACTAACTGACTGACCGTATCGTATTTATTGCTCTATTATATATAGCTCTATTATATATAGCCCTTTTCTATTAGGTTGTCTCATGCCATGCTCAATATAGACTCGATAGCCAATAAGTTCAGACTGTCTTACTTCATATTCGCGTTATTACTGTGCGCAGCTTTTGTCAGTATTTTCTTGTACGCGGAGAGCCGAATAGAGCAAGATTTGGTCAAGGCTCGCCTATTGCAGCAGCTAGAGCTTAGTCAAGAAAAGTATGGTGACCAGCCTATCTATGTCGCTGAACCAGGTATCAAGATTTATCGCTATGATAAAGCACCTGCCAGTTTGCAAGCGATAGCCAATGACACGGTGCAAGAGACTTCTGTCACTGTTAATAAAGAATCTGGGGCAGGTCATGCCAACTTGCATCTTTTCGCCTACACCCAAGACGGTCAAACCTATATTTTGACTTACCTAGAAAACACCGAAATGGTGATGGAAAATTACCCAGTCTTGGCGATATTTGAGCACCTAGAAGACATATTTGCAGATACGCTAAAAGTAGCCGTGATTCTAAGCTTACTTATCGCCGCTATCTTTTCCCAATTGTCCTCTAAACAGATCATCAAGCCTTTATTAGATTTGAAACGAGCTGTCGAGACTGACCATCACAACTTAAGCGATTTGACACACTTGCCATCTGAGGTTGGTGTCTTGGCACGGGCCATCGATGAGAAAAACCACAAGTTAGAACAGTACCTCAAGCGCGAGCAACTATTTACTGGTGATGTCAGCCATGAGCTGCGTACGCCATTGACTATTATCATGGGGGCTTCCGAGGTCTTGGCCTCGCAACTAGACCCTGACAGCCACTTAAATGAGTTTACCAATCGTATCAGTACCACGGCAAAAGAAACTTCCGAGATTATCACCGCTCTGCTCCTACTATCGCGCGCGCCTGAAAAGTTAGACGCACCGCAAACCTCTATTAACAGTATCGCCTTAGCGGAAATGCAGCGCCTAAAGTACTTGCTGCGGTATAAGTCTGTTACTTGTCAGATAATTGCTGAGCAGGAATATATTGCTTACGTACGGCCCGAACTACTAAAAATGGCACTAGGCAACCTCATAAAAAATGCGTTTCAATATACCGATGATGGCGAAGTAGCCATTACTATCGATGACGAAAAAATCACGGTGACTGATACTGGCTTAGGTATTCCTGAGGCGATGATGCCTTTACTCTATGAACGGTTTGAGCGACTAGAGTCTCAGTATAAAGACGAGCAAACAATCCTGTCGTCAGAGCATGAGACAAAACATAAGGTTGAAGGCTCAGGTCTAGGACTCAGTATCGTCCAGCGTATCATGTCGCATATGGGCTGGCAGCTCACTCACCAAGCCAATCGCTCAGGTGGTAGCACCTTTAGTATTTATTATAAATAACCTCGTGATAGCTCAAAGACATATTCATTTCCTAATAATAATTGCTGATTGGGAAACGACAAATTTAAACACCCATTATGCTTTATTCTCATCCCTCTATATCCTCTTAACGTTTTCTTAACCTCTCCCATCTTATACTCAGGCTATCTTAATTTTAATAGACCATTAAGAATGCCCTATGAAGCAAATCACTCATACCAACCTTGTAGCCCCATCAGCCGAGCATAGTTCTGTCAACCAAACAGCACATGATAGTGCACTCGCAGCTGATAGCTTTGCAGGTCATGCCAAAGGTAAAGCGGGAATCCTCCGCATTATAAAAGCCACTGGTTACTCTATAGATGGCTTTAAAGCCGCATATAAATTTGAAGCGGCTTTTAGACAAGTTTTGTGGCTCAATCTTGTACTGCTAGCTGCTGTCATCGTTTTGCCTTTTGCGCTTGGTATAAAAATGATGCTAGTTGTCGCTTCTTTTTTGTCATTGATTGTTGAGCTGCTCAATACAGGAATTGAAGCCTGTGTCGACCATACTTCCACTGCCAAACACCCGCTCGCAAAAATTGCAAAAGATGTCGGCTCTGCGGCACAGTTTTTATCTTTATGTTTGTTAATGGTTTTATGGGTAATGGCATTGTCTGCGCTATTTTATTAAAGTCTGCTCTATTTTATTAAAGCATAGAGAGCACTCGCTTAACAGCGAAACGCACTGCTAGCACTATCTTAAATAATAAAACGAAGGTCGTATTAGGATCTATCAACATCGCATATACGTTATCAGGTGTAGTCATGACTTCAGAAAACAACGCAATGACTTGGGACTGGCTAAAACTACTGTGCGTGACCATCATGGCCACCTTGGTTTTTGAGCATAGCCAATTAGATGTACGCATCAGTGAGCTTTTTTATAACAATGGTCACTGGCTACTCGAAAAAGGTGCGCAGCCTTATGCATTTATCTTTTATGATTTGCCCAAAGTATTATTGATTCTATTGGCTGTCTATCTCATAGCGGTTTTAATCATCAAGTATAGACAGTCAAGCCTTAATGCTACTACCTTAAACCGTAATAAGCTCAGTCATAATAAACTTGATAAATTTATGCTTCCTTTACCTATGCGCGAGATTAGCTACCTACTGATTATATTGGCGATTGTACCTGCTACCATTGCCACGCTCAAAGGCGTCACCCATGTTAGTTGCCCAAATGACTTGGTTATTTTTAATGGGGATTTACCCTACCTCAATCTTTGGCAAAACATCGTAGCAGCAACGCCTGCCAGATGCTTTCCAGCAGCTCATGCCAGCGCAGGATTTTCTTTATATGGACTGGCTTTTTTACCGACACTAAGAAAATACCGCTATCAGATAGTCATATCAGTAACCGTTTTGGGCTGGACAATGGGACTGTATAAAATGCTGTTTGGCGATCACTTCTTTAGCCATACATTGGTTTCAATGCTGTTGTCATTAACCATAGCCTGTGCGCTCGCGGCCTTATTTTTTAAACAATCAATTAAAAATAAAGCACACAACACCAACGACGATAAAAGACATACTGGTCTTAGCTTGTCTAGCATTGAACACTCTAATACTTAAAGTCAGCACTTAGGTTCAGTACTTTGAATGGACGGTCGGTCATGACAGAGTTGTTCGTTATCTCTTTACTAAAATAGCACTACTAAGTATTTGAAAAACCCTGTATAAATAATAAACAATCACTGGCTTATTGTTAAGCAAACGCACGGATAGCGCTTGTGAATAAGCTCCTCTATATCAATAGCCGGTAAAGGAATGTGGCTATGCGCTTGTTGTCTATTAGGCCAAAACCATCACATATCTATTCTTCTTTGACCATTCCATTGCTACTCGTAGGCACTGCAAATAGCAGTCAAGCTGCCAGTTACGCTATTAATCCTGCCAACACTCATATTCGATTTGCTATTGAACGCTTTAAGAGTTCAGCCACGACTGGTGATTTTTATAATATCAAAGGTCAATTGCGATACGATCCAAACCGAAGATCAGGCGAAATCTCATTAATCATACCGATAAACTCCTTAAATACGGGCAACCCTTCTTTTAATAATAGTCTAACGGGGCCTGAATTTTTCGATATGCAGAGGTTTCCTTCAGCGCATTTTGAATCGACAAAATGGCATTTTAATCAAGATAAAAAAACCCGCGTGTCACTCGGGTAGATGGACAACTGACTCTGCATGGCGAGACCCACCCAATTAGTTTAACCGCGACTAAGTTCGATTGTTATCTAAATACGAGCATTAGAAAAGATATTTACGGTGGCGAGTTCACTGCTACGATTAATCGCACAAAATGGAATATCAATAAATTCGCTTGGTTCGGACTGACCAAAAACCTTGACTTAAGTATCAAGGTCGAAGCCGCCAGACAGTAGTACTTTTAATGTTTCGCCATTGTCTGAATAGATACGGGTAGTGATTTGCAGAAAGCTTAAAAAGGAATTAGACATGATTCATCGGTATTATAAGAGTATTGCGAAACCACTTTCTGCAATCATGCCAGCATTGTCATTTTCTTCGATAATAACACTGACATTGGGATTCAGCTTAGTGTCTACTGTCGTGATAGCAGGCACGGTCAGCCTGCCAATGGAAAATCTGCCCAGTCGAATAACCCTACCAAATGTCAGTCCAGCCAATAGTGAACTTACCAATCGCGGCGCTTACGTGGCGCGTACCGCTGACTGTATGGCCTGTCACCGTGATGACTATAGTGGCGGCGTACCAATTGAGACGCCCATTGGCAATATCTACTCGACCAATATCACACCCTCTAAGAAATACGGTATTGGCAACTATACTGAATCTGACTTCAAAAAGGCTTTGCAAAAAGGTCGTGCACCCAATCATCAGCTTTATCCTGCGATGCCTTACCCGTCCTATCGTGGCATGACAGATGAGGATATCAGTGCCTTATTCGCGTATTTTCAGACCGCCCCTCTGGTAGACAAACCACCTGAAAAAACCACTCATTTGCCTTTCCCGCTAAATATCCGTAGCTTAATGCTGGCATGGAATATCATCAATGTGCCTTCTACCGAAAATCGCTCAGGACTGACGAAAACCCAGCAGCGCGGTGAATATCTGGTCAATAACTTAGAGCACTGCGGTACCTGTCATACACCGCGCAACTTAACACAAGGTCTTGATAAAGACCGCTATTTATCCGGAGCGCCACTTGGTAAATGGTTTGCACCGAATATTACGCCTGACAACGATACGGGTATCGGCCTTTGGAGCGAAATGGATATCGTAACTTACCTGCGTACAGGCACGCTTGATAAGCGCGCTTACGCGGGCGGGCCAATGGCAGAAGCCGTGGCGCACAGTACGCGTTATCTCACTGATGAAGACCTGATAGCGATGGCTGACTATTTAAAAGTCGTTCCAGCCATTAAGACCGATGATTATTTGATACCTGTCAATGTCTCTCGCCTACCGCAACCAGTTAGCAACTCGATTACTTATGACTTGCTAGAGCAGAAAGACTATCTGGCACAGGCTAAAACGAATACTGTCAACAATAGCGGTCTGAACAGCAATTCGCCAAAAGATTTATATCTCATCCATTGCGCCAGTTGTCATGGGGTCGATGGTTACGCACAGCCCGATGCCCGCTATGCCTTCATCGTTGGTTTGAGTAGCATTCGCCGCGTAAAACCTGATGCACTCATTGGTGTCATTGCCTTTGGCGCAAAAGGTGTATTTAACACAGCACCAAAGATGCCCCGCTTCTCAGAAGACTTAAGCCCTACACAGATTGCTAATATTACTAACTATGTACGAGTTAAATTTGGTGGTCTATCTAACAGCGATGTCAGCGCGGCGGATGTCACGCGTATGATAAAAGAAAAAAGTTAGCTATAAAGAATAAGCTTAAATTAGTATTTTCAATAATAACGCAAAGACTTAGCACTATAAGGATACTAATATGAATGACCTGCTCCAATCCCCTACTCGGCGACAATTGCTCTCAATGATAGGTAAGACGGCAGGCGCGACCGCGATGTATCAAGCGATGACCACGTTGGGGTTTGCATCCGAGTCGAGCTTTAAAGAAGAGATGAATCTCAAAGGCGCACCGGCTGGTGCAAGTATCGTGATATTGGGTGCAGGATTAGGTGGTCTAACTGCTGCCTATGAGCTGCGCAAAGCAGGCTATAAAGTGACGGTGCTTGAGTACCAAAACCGTGGCGGTGGACGTAGCTGGACACTCAATAGTGGTGACAAGTATACAGAGCTTGGCGGCGCTGAGGTCACGTGCAACTTCGAAAAAGGCAATTACTTCAATGGTGGGCCATGGCGATTGCCCATCCATCACTATGCGGTCTTTCATTACTGCAAAAAGTTTGGCGTGGCAGCCATTTATCCAAACCAATGATCGCGCCTATCTGCATCGTACCAATCACTTCAATGGTGCGCCGCAGCGCTTGGGCGAAGTACAGAGCGATATTCGCGGTTATGTGTCAGAGTTATTATCCAAAGCGGTGAACAAAGGTAGCCTCGACAGTACGGTCAATAAAGAGGACAAAGAAAAACTCCTTGAAGGTCTCAAGGGCTGGGGTGTTCTGGATAACAATTATCGCTATGTCAAAAGCCATGAGACGGGTAAGCATCGTGGCTATAGTGTATATCCCGGTGGTGGTCTGATGCCTGAGGCCAAACCATCAACACCCATACCGATGGACAAATTATTAGACTCAGACATGTGGTCGGATATTTATAGCAACTATACCGTGCATGTGCATCAACCAACGATGTTTCAGCCTGTCGGCGGTATGGGAAAAATCGGTGATGCATTCACGCGCGAGTGTCGAGATATGATTACGTTCAATGCCAAAGTCACCAAGATCAATCAAGACGAGACGGGCGTCACCGTTGACTATGTCGATAGTAATAGCCCTGACGATGCAGCCAAAACAGTGCGCGCAGATTGGTGCATTTGTACGATTCCTTTGTCGATATTAACGCAGATGGATATCAACGTCTCCGCGCCAATGAAGCAAGCAATGGCAGCCGTCCCTTATGACAGCTCGTATAAAGTAGGTTTGGAGTTCAAACGACGGTTTTGGGAAGAAGATGAATGGATCTATGGCGGCATCACTTATACCGATATGCCTATCTCGCAAATCTCCTACCCGTCGCAAGATATGTTTAGCACAGGCGCTGGTGTGTTACTTGGCGCTTACGGATTTGGCGAAACCTCGTACAAGTTTAACTCGTTAACACCCAAAGAGCGTATCAACGCGGCGCTCGCCTATGGCAAACAGATTCATCCGCAATATACAAAGGAGTTCCGCGCTGGCACATCCGTCGCATGGCATCGTATCCCTTGGTCGCTTGGCTGTTATGGTATCTGGAGCGAGTCCAGTCGTGAGCAGTATTACGACACACTCTGCGAGATTGACCACCGTATTGTACTGGCAGGTGAGCACTGTTCGCACATTCCTGCATGGCAAGAAGGCGCGATTCTATCTGGTATGGATGCCGCCAAACGCCTGCATCAAAAGGCTAAAAAGCTTGGATAGCTAAAGCTAACTTTTGAGTAATGAGCTTTGAATAACAACTCTGCCGTTGAAGCAAGGATGATAACAATGAGACTAGGCACATTAGGAATAATTATGAACGTAGTGACAGCAAACTCAATCAAATTATCTAGCTCGCTCAGCTCGAGCAAGGCAATAATGATGCTCATGGTCGGCGGATCGATAGTGTTAACAACGCTGTCAGGCTGTAGTCAGAATAGAACACAAAACGCAGCCACCATCGCTAACCCGCAGACAGCACCAATGATATTCGACAACAGTTTTGATAATCAGGCCAGTCGCAATCAGGGCGCATGGGGCGGCGTATATATGTCCAAAGCAGAATTAGCTAAACCTACTACCAATATCGTCGATGTAGGCTCAATACTAAAAATGAACGATGATGCCAGCATGCAGAGATGGCTCACTAAATTTGAAGGCAGCATACAAGGTAAAACTGGGTTCTTTACGATCAATGGCAAAAAGCTCTACGATGACTCTTGTGCAGGTTGTCATATGCAAAAAGGTGAAGGCGCGCAAGGCACAGGCTACTATCCACCACTGGCAAATAATAGCAAGATGCAATCGAAGTACTATATTATTAGTGTCGTTATCAATGGCCTGCGCGGTATGCCATCGTTCCACCGTATGATGAGCGATGAGCAAATAGCAGCCGTCACACAATACGTGCATAGCGATCTCAATAACTTCACGGATACGGTCACAACGGATAATGTCGCACAATTGCGCCATGACTTTCCACCAGGGTCAGACCCTAGTGAGTAAGTAAAATACACGACAAACTAACTAGCCCTCAATACGCTTAGGCGGCACTAAATATGTGCCGACTACATGAGCCACCACATCATCAGACCCTTCCGAATAAAGAGATACCTCACCTACTATCAACGTACGTCCCACTTTCAATAAAGTGCACTCGGCGATAATACGAGAGTCCGCTGATGGCTTACGCAAAAAATTGATGGTCAAACTCGTCGTCACCGTTAATGGGACTATACCGATTCTTCCGAGTATCGCGACATAAATAGCCACATCAGCGACGGCCATCATGACAGGGCCCGAGACTGTGCCACCGGGACGCAACTCATTTATGCCAATCTCGTGCGATAAGGTCGCACCATTTTCATTGACCGCCTCAACGACGCATTTGGTTTGTGGAAACTCCAATGCCATAAAGGCGCTGATTTCTTCTTTGGTTGCAGACATAACGCTTCCTTGAATTGAACTGTCCATGTTGATTCGATTAATACATTTATACGATCATTACTAGTTGGCAAAATCGAAACTATTTTCGCCTATGCCACTGCGCGCTTTTAACACTCTAAACTATGTACCGACTATACATATATCAATGTATCACGGGCGTGCCTTCTGTACTAAAGGCAAATCCTTTATTGCTAAAGTTGCCAATCATGACTGCTTCTATCACTGGTTTAACCGTTTCATCTACACCTTCGACTTCGATGATAAAATTAGCGCCCGACCCGCCTTTATCCTCTTCTTTTTCGACGATATAGTTAAGCGTCGCCATCGCTGGTAGCTCGATAGGCTTATCTAGATATGATTTGACCAATGCTCCATCTGTATCATAATAATCAATTTTATTAATATACAGTGACTTTTTGAGCGTGGTGTTACGTACACTCAGCGTCGCCGATAGCAGCACTTTGCGAGCGTCTCTATCGGTATAGATATCAGAGTAAATCGGCACATAAAAGGTTTGCTTGTAACCAAACTGACTGTGATCCACGTCTGAGGTAATCGCCAACTCTTTAATTGGGTCTTTTTGATGCTCAGACAGAAGAACGTTCGGGTCTTGCGCTGATTGATCACAACCTGACAGTAGTGCCATTATAGCGATCAGTAGGACAGATATACTTCGCTTATTCATAATCATTTCCCTATACCTTCTGGTATCACTGCGATGACAAGCTGCTATTTGATTTTCACACCTACACTACGTAAGAACTGATTGATGTGTTTGTTGGCACCATAAATCACCAGTACATCGCGCTCTTGCAATACTTGATCAGGCGTCGCCAAACCTTGAATGCTAGGCTTGCTCTGCGTACGACCAAAACTGTCTTCATAATACTCATAGCGCAACGTACTAAGCAATCGGATATTAAACTTTTGCTCTAACTGTAAGTCTTCGACAGTCTTACCAATCAACACATTTGGAATCTTAATCTCTACCATGCTGAAGTTATCGCTCAATTCGAACGAATCGACAAAATAACGTAGTGACAGACGCTTGGCCCAACGATTGGCTGCTTCTTTTTCAGGGTGAATCAAATCGTCCACGCCGATGGCTTGTAGGACTTTTTCGTGTAGCGGATTGATACTACGGCTGATCAAACGTTTGGCTTTTAACGTCTTAAAGAGCGCCGTTGCCATGACATTGGCCCCTTGATCTTCGCCAATCGCCACAATGACAATATCGGTATCAACGATTGGCAATCCGCTAACCGTATATTCGTCCGTGGCATCCATACACAGCGTATGAGAAATCACTTCTTTATAAGCTTCAACCCGTTGCATACTACTATCAATAGCAATCACTTCATGCCCTTGACTGGTCAATGCCGAGCCCAATGATGCACCAAAATTTCCTAGCCCTACGATGATGTACTTCATAACTTATACAACCTTTTTTAATATTTTTTTGCTATTTATTAAGAATGACATAGTCTGTTTACGACGGTTTAATTAACTGTTTGCGACGGATTAGTTAATCGTAATCTCTTCCGTAGGATAGCGATAATTACGTTGACGCATATTTTTAAGCAGTGCGATAAATATCGTCAGCATACTGACGCGGCCAACGAACATAATGACCGAAACCACTATTTTACTAAAATCTGATAAGTCTGCTGTCAGGTTTAAACTTAGCCCCACCGTGCTATAAGCTGAGAAGCACTCAAACACTACTTTAATCAAATCAAGCTCTGGCTGATCATAACTGATGAGTGTCACGCCCGTACCGATGACCAGTAGCGACAGCCACATAATAGAAAATGCGCGGCGAACGGAAATCTCCGCAATCTCTCGTTTAAATACCTCTATCTTGGTCTGACCACGAGCTAGGCTCAATGTATTCAATAGCGCAATCGCAAAGGTACTGGTCTTGATACCCCCACCTGTAGAGTTTGGCGAAGCACCAATCCACATCAGAAATATCGTCAGCATCACCGTTGGAAACGTAAGCTCACCCATATCAATGACATTAAACCCTGCCGTACGCGGGGTAGCCGCCGTAAAGAACCCAGTTACGAGCTTACCAAGGAAACTGGTATGGTCGGCGAGCACATTATTGTATTCAAATATCATCACGCCAATCAGACCGACCAGCAATAATGCGCCTGTGGTAATCAAAGTAATACGGCTATTAATATTAAGTAACCAAGGCTGATAAATATAGCGTTGGTCATGGCGATTTATCAGCCGCTGAGCACGATAACGTAAATACCTAAGCACATTGACCACGATGGTAAAACCCATACCACCGAAGATAAATGTCATCGCCAGAATTAGCTGTAGCGAATAATTAAAACGTAGCGAATCATCGTACAAGCCAGCACTAAAGGTAGAGAACCCAGCATTACAAAAAGCAGAAATCGCATGAAAGACAGAAAAGAATAATTGCTCAGACCAGTCCATATCAGGCATATCATATATACTGATATAAATCAGCGCAGCCGCCACTGCCTCAACGGCAAAAGTAACGTATAAGATAGACTTGAGTGTCGATACCACATCACCCATACCTCGCATATAAGACATCTCGCTGATACTTGCTTGCGTCTCGTAGCTGACACCGCCCTTAAAAAAGTAACTAAAATAGGTCACAAATGTCAAAATACCCAAACCGCCAATTTGTATCAGCCCCATAATAATGACTTGGCCAAAAGTCGTAAAATAGGTAGCTGTATCCACTACGATAAGCCCTGTCACACAAACCGCACTGGTCGCGGTAAAGAGTGCATCAATAAAAGATAATGGCTGCGTTGTCGCATTGGGCATCATCAATAGCAATGCACCAACCAGCACCACGACTAAAAAGCTTAGAATAAAAAACTGGGCAGGATGTAGAAAGGTACGATTGAGATTGAAATTGTGATCGGAGAGTTCGCGGACGAAGGTGACAAACACCGCTATCTTTATCGCGACAAAGCCATCAACGGCAGCGGACAGTCCCGAACGTACTAAGTCCGTAAAATGCGCGGTCAATAAAATGATAATGGCAATGCTAGTCAGTGCGTCAAAGACGGCGACTTTATTAAGCGTTAATGGCTTTTTGGTATAGATGTAACGACCAGCGGTCACCATAAAACTAAGGAAGATGATGACCAAATAGAAAATATGAAATACTTGCTGGAGCCACGTCGGTAGTGTAAAACCACTATCCAACAAGGCAATCGCTACCCCGATGACACTAATGAGAATCGTAAAATTGTTTAATAATCGATAACGCGTGGCTGCATTCATAGCCTGAGTCCATGACAACGATAACCACGATACTTATACTCCTTTTTTGTCGTATCCACAAAAAGTGATTTAAGTTAATCGTAACCAATTATTGAGTCATCGCAGCTATTGATAAGTTAGATACTGATAACCAGAGCGAGATCAGAAGTGCGCATTAGGAAGTAACGGTTTTAATAACTCTATAGTTTAATGCTATTGCCTATACACACTTATTAAACCTCTTCTTTTACTCTTGCTATTTTTACGCCGCCCCATGTCACCAATGCCACGCCAATCGCAATTAAGGTGGCGCCTAAAAATAAACCTTCTGGTGGACTCTCCCCTTGCAAAAAAATAGCGACGGGCACGCCGACAATGGCTCCTACTGCACCTAACAAACTTAGCAACACAGGTCCACCTGTCTTTTGCAATAGAAATAATAGTAAAAACTGTCCAGCAAATACGCCTGCTTGTATAGCTATCATGCTTAGCGGCAACCAGTTCTCTAAAGATACAGCAATAGAGAAATCTGACATCGCACTAAATAAACCTAGCAGCAGCGCTGCCGCCATCAACATACCTAGAGCGAGTGCGCCAGAAGACGCATTATCAGGCCAGCGTAATGTCCGATATATGTTACCAATAGCAAGTAGCACTGGCCCACAAAGCGCGATTAAAATCCAAAATACACTAGAATCTGGCGCAGAGAATTTATGCACGGCTAATGCTCCTGCCCCGATGAGTGCCGCGATGACCCCAAGCGCACGGACAATATAAAATTGCTCTATACGTAGTAACAGCGCACCAAGATAAGTTAGCAGTGGCGGCAATGAGAGGATTAAGGCGACGAAACCTGCGCCCACATGAGGAATGGCAGAAAATAACAGTAAGTTGGCGGCCGCGACACTGACCAGCGCCGCGACAAAGTAATACTCTAAGCTGCGCGCATTAAGAGGAGGGAGTTCTTTTCTGATGAGCGCTACCATCAGTAAGATAACAGCAGCGCCAGTAATCGACCAAAACAAAAACCCTAATGGGGTCAGACCGACATCGATAGCGTACTTTGCCACATTGGTCGAGATACCAGTGAGTGCCCCACCTGCCAGCAGACAAACAAAAGGCTCCAACCAAGTAGTTTTGTGAAAAGTCTCTTGCTTGAGCGAGTCATTCATCGACTATCCTACTGGATGACGAAATTTCTTAATCATGTTAGATGGCCTTTAAAATAACTTATAACAGCACCCTAATAGCTACTGGGACAAAATGGTAGCAGGTAAGCTTCCTACAGCGACGGTTGCTGCATCAATTGCTCCAGCGATATAGCCAGGGAACTGCGCTGACCACTCACTACCACAACCTGTTAGACAGTCTTGCCACACGCCTGTCTTTGGCTTGAATGGCGGGGCTACTGCATGCTGACCGTTGCCGCTAGCATCAGCGGGCATCGCTGTTAATGAGTCTTTTGCCCAGTCTTTGAGATATTCAGATTTTGGAGTACTTGCCTGCGCACCAAATAGCCGCACTAACTGCGCACGGCAATGTTCTTTTAGCACTGTATCAGAGACACTCTGACGTACTTGTGCAGGAACACCAAAGAAACCAAACAATGCCCCATCGTTCTCTAGCGTAGAGGCATCATGTATCTCAGTAAGCGGCCCTATCGCACTGCGCGCGGCACCCGAGAGACCAGTATCTCGCCAAAATGGTGATTCATAAACAGCGACATATTTGGCATAGGGAGCCATCCAAATGGCTGTCTCGCGCCACTGTTCACTTAAGTCTTGCGGTAGCGCTGGCTGAAATACTATCTGACCTTCTACCAATCGAGGCGGTAACGAAAGTAGCACATGCTGCGCTCGGAACGTCGTCACATGTCCGTTCACATGTCCAGAAGTATCTTCACTCTGTACTTCGATATGTTGAGGCGTCCTGTTTAATTGCTGTACGGTTTGACTGGTCATAATACAACTAGCATCTAGGCGAGCATATAGCGCATCAATCAAAGCGGCCATACCACCGACTAGCCGCACAGAAGGTGGTGCGCTTTTATAACCTTGCATACGTACAGGTGGTTGATTAGCAGCGCGCTCAACCATCATATCGCCTTCTTCAAACTGCGCAAAACGTGATAAATCTAACGACTCAATCAGACTACTTAACTGCGTTTGATAATCAGGCCAAAACCAAGACGGTCCTAAATCAAATGCCGCGCTTAATTCTGCTTGGTCAATATCAGTATTGTTATTAGTAGCATGCGCATCTGGATATTTAGCAACTGCAATGCGACCACCCAAGGTATCACGCGCCTCTAGCAATCTATACGCTATACCCTTTTGCTCTAATAAGAAGGCAGCATATAATCCACTCAACCCACCACCAATGATTACCACAGGTATGTCCTGCATATCTGATTGCCCTATTTATAGTCGGTTCAATATCATTTGAATACAAGGAAGCCGAGTGAAAGTACTACAAGTAGTAGGCTAGGCTGACACCGTACCCAATTTATAGAAGGATTGACTATAAACCAAACTACTCTGCCAATAGCTTAGTAAGCATCTCATCAATCTCAACCTTGAACTCTTTGTCTTCAATTTTATTGGCTGTAACTTTAGCATTTTGTAGACTTTGGATAGCGGCTTCTTTTTCGCCTGTCTCAAGCTGTAGCACCGCCATAGAAAAAGCAATCGATGACATATGATCTTTTGAGTTAATGGCAGTAGCCTTGGCCAGTGCTTTGTCATAAATCACCAGTGCTGCGTCCAAATCTTCTGTGAAGTCAGCAAGCGTTTCCCATTGTTCTGGGTGGTCTTTGTCAGTGCCTTCATTATCGGTACAAATGGCGTTTAGTTCAGCATACAGCGAATCAAATTTCTCTTGATTACCTCTGCGGTCCGCTTCTAATAATTCTTCGGCTAAGGTGTAAATGGCTTTATATATTTTGGTATTGATCATTGTTTACAACCTTTTATGGACTATATCGTGTGTAGTTAGGATTATAACGTAATTCTAGGGCGTGTCCTCATTTTAAAAATGGTGATAAAAATGAGATAAATTGCAGTCAAACAAGGAAAATAGCGCAGATAATATCGGGATATTAACCAGCTATTTAACGAAGTTTGGCAAAATTTAGCCATTTTTAGCCCGTTTAGATATGATCAATTGAATTGAGGACATGCCCTAGCGGCTCAGATGATTGCTACAGAGAAGAACACGATATTTATGTGGCGGTTGTTAACATCACTATGAACCTTGTTAAGGTTGCTATGCATACTATAGTCAGTTCAATATAATTTCGATACAAGGAAACCGAGTGCAAGTTATACATTAATATGCTTAGTGAGGATGACGATGTAGCGGATTTATATAGACTTGACTATATTGGGGTTACAACTCTCGCCAGTGTAACCAAAGCCGCGTATCCAGCTCAAATTGATGATACTCAGGCTCCATATGGCAGCATAATTGATAAAACGCTTTGTTATGCTCATGCTCTTTGAAATGGGCAAGCTCGTGCACCACTATCATGCGCAAAAACTCTGGCGGCGCGTCTTTAAATAGACTGGCTACCGTGATGCTATTGTGCGATTTGAGCTTACTTCCCTGTACGCGCGACTGCGTCGTATGAATACCTAGGGCATGCCTTAAAACCTTGAGCTTACTGCTATAGCTGACATTTGATAGCTGACCAATCTTACGCATGTATTGGGTTTTTATCTCATTTATATACTGATAGAGCGCTTTGTCGCTTTGGATTTGATGTTGATTTGGGTACTTTTTTTCCAGATACTCGCCCAACCTACCATCACAGATAAGCTGAGCAGCTTGAGTTTGAATCTGCTCTGAGTAATGCGCTATGTACTTTAATTTGGTCACAAATGTATCCTTTGCTAATACGTAGATGCATATCAGTCGATCAATTTAATCTTAATGAATTTTACCTTATATTTGCGGCGCTTGTTTGCTACTTATTTGGGATATACCCTCAACCCAAACGATAGTTATTTATAAATGGTTATTCATAAAAAAACCCATAAGCTGCGTTCAACTTATGGGGACATTTTTACTAATAGTTTTACTTAAAAAGTTTGCCTGATTAACGCTCTAAATGCAGATACTGCAAGTGACGTTCGTACTGATTTAAGATATCAACCAATACTTGCTCTTTTGAGTAGCCAACCAAGTCATACTCTTGCGAGCCTTCACTTAAGAACACTTCCGCACGGTAGTAGTACTCTGCATGCTTGGTAGATGTGCTCAATGTAAAGTTAGGACGATGAGCTTTAATTAGATTGACTTCATAAATAAAATCATCTTCATCGCCATGGCCGACACGCAATTTTAGACCGTCTACCTGACCACTGTCTTGGTCCATGCCTGCATCGATACCTTCACCGATACTAGCAAGGTTTTTGGTATCTAACGAGGTTTTGAGACCACCTGCTTTAAACTCTTTTTCGACCTCAGACATCGCTGGCATCACAACCGTATGCAGGAATTTTTCAACCTGTGCATGGCCTGGGAAGCTTACAATACGTTGCAAGCGCGCTTTCCAGCTCTTCCCGCTGTCCAACACATTTGCTGTGCCAATTGTACTGGCTTTACGCTTGTTGCCTTCTTCTTTTAACGACTTCCACATAGACATCATGTAAAGCACAAGAATGATAGAGAATGGCAAGCCTGCAATGACAGAGACAGATTGCAATGAGGCAAAACCACCTGCAAATAGCAGTCCTAACGTAATAAGACCAGTCGCTGCTGCCCAAAACAGACGTAACCAAACAGGAGCATCGGTATCATTGGTCATACCTCTTGAGCTCAAGTTCGCTAATACTAAAGCGCCTGAGTCAGCAGAAGTCACAAAGAAAATAAGACCAATAACCACACCAGCAAATGACAATACTTCACTGTAAGGGAAGTACTCAAACAGCGCAAACATGCCCATTGCCGCATCATTGACCGCGATTTCGCCCAGCTCTGTTGCGCCATTGGCAACCAAATCTATCGCTGAATTACCAAAGATAGAGAACCATGCAAAGATAAAACCAAGCGGAATGAACATCACGCCAAATACAAACTCGCGCAACGTACGGCCACGGCTAATACGCGCGATAAACAGACCTACAAATGGTGCCCAAGCAACCCACCATGCCCAGAAAAATATCGTCCACCAAGATTTCCATTCGGCACCAGCAGCACCGTCATAAGCATAAACGTCAAAGGTTTTATAAATGATGGTTTGGAAATATTGACCGATATTTTGAGTAAAGGTATTTAATAGATACACCGTATTGCCCATTACCAATATGGCAAGCAACAAGAGTATTGACGACAGCATGTTGAATTCAGATAGACGACGAACGCCTTTTTCGACACCTGTCATCGCAGAAATAGCGGCAGCCGCGACGACACCTACGATGATGAGCGCCTGAACCGTTTTGCTAGACTCGATACCGAACACATGGGTCAAGCCAGCATTTGCCTGTAATACCCCAATACCTAAACTGGTCGCAATACCCATCAACGTACAGACGACACCGAAGGTATCAATACCATCGCCTAGCCAGCCCTTAATTAAGCGTTCACCAAATATCGGTGTCAGCGGCGAGCGTAGTGCCAGCGGCATATTTTTGCGATAAGCAAAGTAAGCCAGCGCCATACCAATCAGCGCATAAATACCCCAACCATGTAGACCCCAATGCAAAAAGGTTTGCGCAAGTGCTTCACGCATGGCCTCAGCACTAGCAGGCTCTAGGCCTGTATGTGGAGTCAAATAATGCATCAAAGGCTCAGAGGCACCAAAGAACAACAGGTCAATACCAATACCCGCTGAGAACAGCATAGCCGCCCACGCTAAAAACGGAAATTGTGCTTTTTCGTGGTCTTGACCGAGCTTGATATCGCCGTACTTAGAAAAACCAACAAACAACGCAAAGATACTATAAGCAGCAACCACCAACATATAATACCAGCCAAACTTGTCTGATACCCAAGTCATGCTGGCGCTCAACAAGGTTTCACTATAATCTGGAAAAGCGATGGTCCAGATTATTAATAAAATAGAAATAATAGCTGAGCCCATAAACACGGTTTTGTTTAGGGTCAGAGGTTTCGTCACATCTTGTGATGGCGAACTGTACATAAAAGACCTCAATAAGTAAATTAAACAGGGTCCGATATTGCTTTGTCCGGCATCGTCTAATAGTAGACTGATGATCTTTAACCGTATACGTGGAACCAACCGCATGACGGACAAAGCAGTACCAATAAATAAAAAGCTAATAAAATTATAAACAAATTCAACCTGAACGGTATTCATTATTCTAATACGTTAGCGCTGATAGAAAAGGCCTCTACTTGGAAAGGCCTTTTGGTTAAAATTTTCTCATATCGTTATTTATTCAGTATCCTGTATGCAGGCTTATATCGCAGCCTACACTATCGAGAGATAATCACGCATCGGCTCTGAGCGCAGCGGTGCACCATTGGCCACGTAATAATCTGCCGTTGAACGTGGCAGCTGTACGCCTCTCATCTTATCGACAATTTTTTCGGCGAGCATAATAGTTGTAGCATTGAGATTGCCACTGATAATATTGGGCATGATAGACGCATCGACAACGCGCAAACCATCGATACCATGTACCAGACCTTCGCCATTCACTACCGAATCGTTCTCTTCGCCCATCGCACAGGTACAAGATGGATGATAAGCCGTCTCACTATGATTGCGTACGTATTCATCTAATTGAGCGTCGGTGACCAAATCATCGGTCGGTGCAATCGCGCGACCACGATAAGGATCAAGCGCTGGCTGATGCATGATCTCACGTGTGATACGCATTGCAGCACGGAACTCTTGCCAGTCTTGATCATGCGACATATAGTTGAACAAGATACTTGGATGCGCTTTCGGGTCACGTGATTTTAGCTTGACGCGGCCACGGCTTGGTGAGCGCAGTGAGCCAACGTGTGCTTGGAAGCTATGCGATTTAACCGCACTGCGGCCATCGTAGCGTACAGCTAGTGGCAAGAAATGATACTGAATATTTGGATGGGTAAACTTCTCATCCGTACGGATAAAACCGCCACCTTCGAATTGATTAGATGCACCAAGACCTGTGCCATTGAATAACCATTCTGCACCAATTGCAGGCTTATTCCACCATTTATTGGCAGGCGCGATTGACACTGGCAGTTTGCATTCATACTGCATATACAGCTCTAGATGGTCCTGTAAATTATTACCGACACCCGGTAAATCTAAAACCTCAGTCACGCCTACATCTTTAAGCCATTGACCAGGACCAATACCTGAACGCTGCAATAGTTGCGGTGTGGCAATCGCGCCCGATGAGACAATTACTTCGCGAGCGGCATGAAAGTTTTTGGTCTGGCCTTGGTGTTCGACTTTGACACCGACAGCGCGCTTGCCGTCGAATAAAATCACGTCAGTCAATGCACCGGTCAAAATCGTAATGTTGCTACGTGGTTTGGCACGGTCAAGATAGCCACGAGCCGTTGACGCACGGCGACCGTTAGGCGTCACAAATCGATCCATCGGACCAAAACCTTCTTGCTGATAGCCGTTTAGATCTTCGGTACGTGGATAGCCCGCTTGTACGCCCGCTTCAATCATAGCTTGGAACAGTGGATTGACTCCTGGCTTTGAGGTAGTCATTTCAACAGGTCCGCCCACGCCATGATAGTCATTCTCGCCAGCGTCACAGTTTTCCAGCTTTTTGAAGTACGGCAAGCAATCCGAATACGTCCAGTCTGACAAACCTTTTATCTTAGACCAATCATCAAAATCTAGCGCATTACCACGGATATAGCACATACCGTTAATCAATGATGAGCCACCTAGCCCTTTACCGCGACCACAGTCCATGACACGGTTATTCATATATGGCTCAGGATCTGTCTTATAACCCCAGTTATAAGTCGTCCCTTGTAGCGGCATGGCAAGCGCAGCTGGCATTTGGGTACGGAAGTCAAAACGATAATCGGGACGACCTGCTTCTAATAGCAGTACCTTAACATTGGCATCTTCGGTCAGACGTGTGGCCAGCACATTTCCTGCTGAGCCTGCCCCAACAATAATATAGTCATACTCAGGTGTGGTTGATGTCATAACATACTCCATAATATTGAAAAAACATAAATCGTTTAGGGTCAGTAAGGTGTCCTAAAAAGGCTAAATAAAAGCTGATAAGCAACCTTACTGGCTTCGTTTTTCTCAATAAGATTGATTAAAAGACAGATTCAAACGCACCCAACTCTACTTGGATAGATTTGGTCTGAGTATAGTGTTCGAGCGCTTCGATACCGTTTTCGCGGCCGATACCAGAATGCTTGTAACCACCTACTGGCATTTGTGCTGCCGACTCGCCCCATGTATTCAACCAGCAGATACCAGCTTCGATCTGAGCGATGACTCGATGTGCGCGTTTTAGGTCTGCAGTAACAACCCCAGCTGCCAAGCCATAATCGGTATCATTAGCGCGGCGAATAACTTCTTCTTCGGTCTCGTAAGTCAATATCGACATCACTGGGCCAAAGATTTCTTCGCGTACGATAGTCATATCATCCGTGCAATCAGTGAATACTGTCGGTGCGACAAATGCGCCGTTGGCAAGCTCGTTTGTTGTAACGCGCTCGCCACCTGTTAGCAGACGTGCGCCGCCTTTCTTACCTTGCTCGATATAACCAAGCACGCGCTCCATGTGCGGGAAGCTCACCAGTGGACCCATATTAATGTTCTCATCCATAGGGTCGCCTAGCTTAATACGCTCAACACGAGTTAAGATCGCTTGCTCAAACTTAGCTTGTAGCGCTTTAGGGACGAATACGCGCGTACCGTTGGTACATACCTGACCAGTACTGTAGAAGTTGGCCATCATAGCGATGTCAGCAGCGGTATCGATATCTGCGTCATCAAATATGATCAATGGTGATTTACCACCAAGCTCTAAAGTTACGTCTTTTAGAGATGAGCTTGCCGCGCTCGACATGACTTTCTTGCCAGTTGGTACGCCACCTGTGAACGATACTTTTGCGATATCTGGGTGTTCAGTTAGCGCTTGACCTACTTCGTAGTTACCTTGTACGACGTTAAACACACCATCTGGCAATCCAGCTTCTGTCAATATCTCTGCTAGTTTCAATGCCGTCAATGGTGTCACTTCTGATGGCTTAAAAATCATCGCATTACCAGCAGCCAATGCAGGTGCTGCTTTCCACATCGCGATCTGAATAGGATAGTTCCACGCGCCAATACCTGCGACCACGCCTAGTGGCTCGCGGCGAGTGTATACAAAACTAGTATCACGTAATGGAATCTGACGGCCTTCAATCATCGGTGCCAGCCCTGCATAGTATTCAACGACATCAGCGCCAGTAACGATATCAACATACTTCGTCTCAGAGTAGGCTTTACCTGTGTCTTTGGTCTCAAGTAGTGCCAACACATCATTGCGATCGCGCAATATCTCAACAGCCTTTGATAAAATGCGACCACGCTCAACTGCTGTCATCGCCGCCCAAACTTTTTGACCTTTATGTGCGGCTTTTACGGCTTCATCAATCTGCTCTTTGCTGGTTTGCTGAATCGTTGCCAATACTTCACCAGTGGCTGGATTGATATCTTCAAAAGTCGTCAGCGATTCATCTACCGCTAGATAGCGACCGTTGATATAGGCTGTTTGTACTTGGTCTAAATCGATAATATCTGTCAAATTATTAATATCAGTCATAAATTCTCCTTAGGACGATTGGCAAAAGTAGCTATATAAAGGTACTCAGGCCGAATAGTGTCGTCGTTAGTTAAGTTTCGAAATTTAGTCTTTAAGAAATTTAGTCTTTAAATAGTGAAATAAAAATTATTTTATAAATCAGAATCATTTTATAAATCAGCAATGCTTTACACATCAAAGTCTTGTTGTGTCATTTTTATCAAGCGATCGCGTAATGATTGTTTGTCAGCGATATCGATACCTGAAAAGTCTGAGAGCCAAATACCGTCAGCGACAAGGCGAACCATACATAATGTCTCGGTATTATCCGTTGCTGCATGTTTTTTGAGTTGCTCATTCGCCCACTTAGCCCACAACTCACGCAACTCACTATCGCCTAGCATTAGCACATATAAGGTTGCTTGATTATCGTATTCTTCCTGCCCTTGCTCGCCGAGGCTGATGGTGGCATCTATATAAGCGCGGGTAAATGAACCGTACTTAACAGGGTCGTCAGCCATTGCTGCGTTTACTTCTGCCTCAAACTTAGCCATTGCATCATTGAAGACTTCTAGCACGAGTGCGTTTTTGGTAGAAAAATGATGCATCACACCACCCTTTGTCACCCCAACCGCATCAGCGACTGCCTGAAATGTCACTTTAGATAGACCCTGCTCCAATGTGATACGTGCTGCCTGATCTAACAACGCACGACGAATAACTTCTGGCTGTTTTTTACGCTTATAAGCATTTTTCATATCAATGCACCACAGAATTAGACAATAAGTTCATCACAACAACACCACCGACGATCATCGCGATACCGACCACTGCTGCTGTATCAAGATTTTGCTTGAATAGCACCACACCAGCGAGTGATGTCAGCACAATCCCAAGCCCGCCCCACAGCGCGTACGCAATACCTAGCGGTATGGTCTTAAGCGTCTGAGCCATTAGATAAAATGAAACCGCATAGAGCGCGCCCATCATCAAAGTTGGCACCAAACGGGTGAACTGCTCTGACTTCATCAAAAAAGTAGTGCCGATCACTTCACAAATGATGGCAATGGCTAAGTAACCATAAGCAATAGTAGTAGGACTCATCTTTAGAACACCCGCTTTCGTTCAACGCATGCTATGAAAAAACATAGCAAAGAAACCACATGGTCGGTATTTTATAGAAATCTACTGCCAATGTGAAGGGCTGTCTTGCAACTTTATTGTGTCAAACGGTATCGCACCACCCTTGTATTCAAAAACACAAAGCCTTAAATCCAGTTTTACTTTGCCGAATTGACGTCTAGTTCCATATTCTTATCGTTTGTCCAGGTGCCGTATAAAAATTTCTGAAAATAATTTTTATTTCCAAAGCACATTTTATTTTTAAAACACATTTGTCGTCATTTTCTATTGAGTGCTGCCTTGAAATAGCCTATCTGATAAGGGATTGGCGTTAATTTTCAATAATTGCGATAATATTTATAATTAAACGCATAATAAGGTTGACAGCCTGTAGTGACTTGGCTAAAATGTGCCCCACATAACGCAAACAAGCTAATTAACTGCTTTAATATAAAGCATCAATAACTTGCTGTTATGACCAGCTATTCTCCAATAGCTCAGTTGGTAGAGCAACGGACTGTTAATCCGTGTGTCCCTGGTTCGAGCCCAGGTTGGAGAGCCATATACTAAAAACCTTCATCATAATTTGATGGAGGTTTTTTTATTGCTGTGTCTTTTATATTTACTTCTAATAATATTAGCACGGCTGTGGTGTTCTTTTAGACATTTTTGTTGTATGGTAAGATTAGTTTTGATTGGGTTCGTTTTTGTTTGAGTGCTTCGCTCTTACTCACTAAAAGTAATGGTTTATTATGATACCTGTACGTATAAAAAATAAGTTTTCTGATCATCCGCAAAAAATCATGCGCCCGATTAGTATTCGTTTGTCTGAAGAAATGATTGGCCTATTAGAAACGACGTCATCAGACTTGGGCTTTAAGCGCATTCAAGGGCTTATTCGTCTTTATATTCGTCAGGGCTTGGATCGTGACCATCAGGATTATACGCTTGCCCATGATGAAGTATTCATCGAAACGCTACGTAAACGCGGCGTTAGCCAGCATATTATTGATGAAGCGATTGTAGTGACGCATAACAACAACATCACTCATCCGCTATCTGAGTTACAAGACAACGATTAAACAATTAATAATATCGTTGCTAATTAATAGTAACGCTGCTAGATAGTATTAAAATAAAAAAGACCAAGTTTGCTAACGCGAGCTTGGTCTTTTTTGTGGCTGTTATAAAAGTTAAGGCTTTACTGATTCTTCTCTAACTCTCTTCTTGCTACGCCCTGCTTCCATCTAATCTACAGTAAATACGTTTTTAAGTACTCTGCGATATTTGCGGTTTTAGTTAGCCATAACTAAACACAACAGAGGTTTAAACAAGGTATATTAAGCATATAGTCGCGACTATTTATAAGGTTTCAACATAATAAAGATCTGCAAGGAGGGGTACGATGACGGGCTTACATCAGCGTTTCAACAAAACTTTGTTTTCAACCATGACGGTAGCAATGCTAGTGATTGCGACTGGCTGCTCATCGCCACAGACTGATCCAAGTAAAACAACCATACCGACAGATTCTGACCAATGGCAAAAAAAATTAGGACAAACTTTTGAGCAGTTGTCTGAGGCCGATCAACAAGTACTCAGCCGATATATGCTGCGCATGAAATTGAGCGATGCTTATGAATCAGGAGCCATGCCGCGTACCACTATCAAGCAAGCGCTGATACAACAGCGTGAATATGAACGTCTGCATCCAAACAACCCAACAGGTAAGAAAAGCCCAATCGTCAAAGGTCAGGCGGCGAACGCTACTGCACAGATGTATCCTGTCGCCCTGCTCCCAGTGAAAACCAGTGATAGCGATAGCTTAAATCAAGTCAAAATGCAGTTTATGCTATCCAACCATGGCAAAGGCGCGATAAAAAGTTTTAAGGGGACGCTAACTATGAAGGATGCCAACCTGACAAAGGGCAAAAACTTTAATGTGCCTTTGACAACGTTTGATCCACCTATCGCACCAGAGCAGTCTGGCAAAATCATTATTGAAAGCAGCATTGAGGATATCAATGTCATGCGCGCTATTAAAAATGCTAGTGGCATCACTATCGAGATTAATAAAGGCGCGCTCGTCTTAGCAGACGATCAGACAATCGAATTTGAAAACTCACTGGTTAAGTAGCTGTATAATCTACTGTTGAGGATTTTATAGAAGGTATTATTTAATACTTTTATCAATACCATAAAAAAAGCCCCAATCATTGCTGATTGGGGCTTTTTCGAATTTGGCGGAGACGGAGAGATTCGAACTCTCGAAGGGCTATTAACCCTTGTCGGTTTTCAAGACCGGTGCATTCAACCGCTCTGCCACGTCTCCATTGGTGCATCATTATATAGATATCATTTTATAATGCAAGCCCCTAAACTAAAAAAATCTAATTAATTTTAGAATACTTGTAAATTGATGCATTATCGCTTGCTTGAGGCCAGATGTAAGCACATATCGAGCAACCTATTGGCATAGCCCCATTCGTTGTCATACCATGCAAAAACCTTATATTGACCGCCTACTTGCATAAGCTGCTGACCATCAATGATAAGCGACTCAGTCTGATGGATGAAGTCACTAGATACCAATGGCTCATCGGTATAAGCCATGATGTCATGCAAATGTGCCTGACTGGCAGATTTAAGTACCTCTCGTACTGTCTCGACATCGACATCTGGCGTATCAAATACAAAGGTGACATCAATCGCAGCCACATCGATAGTGGGCACCCGTATCGAATGACCATTTATTTTGCCGACCATGGCTGGTAGCACCCGCTCGGTCGCAGCGATACTACTGGACGTCGTTGGGATAATGTTATAGCCAGAAGCGCGTGCCCGTCTTGGATCTCGATGTGCTTGATCTAGCACTGTCTGATCGGCAGTAACTGCATGAATCTCTGTCATCATGGCTGACTGCACACCAAACGCTTTATCTAGCGTATCAATCAACGGTACCAATGCCTGTGTGGTACAAGAAACACTAGAGATAATCGGTAGCTCAAGCGTGAGCGCATCGGTATTCACGCCCATCACGATACAAGCATCCACATCGTCAAATGGCGCGGCACCAATAATTACTTGCTGCGCGCCAGCATCGATATGTAGCGTTGCTTGCTCATACGAGCGAAAGTGCCCAGTACATTCTAAAACTATATCGACACCCAACGCCTGCCAAGGTAAATTTTGAGGATCAGGCTCTGATAGCATATTGATGCAGTAAGTCAGATTATTTTTGGTCAGACAGAGTTCGGTCTTGCTTGTATCACCTGACTCACTCTCTACAATTTCAGCATTTACCCCTAAACGACTGAGGCGGCCATGGGTGCTATCAAACTTGAGTAAGTGCAGTAATATATCCGCTGGCGCTAAGTCATTAATTGCCACCACATGAATCGCACGGCCTAACACTTCAAAGCGCTCTAGCAAAGCGCGAAGTACATTGCGCCCTATCCGACCAAAGCCATTGATAGCGACTCTAAGTGGCTGTGTATGCTCACCAGTAGTACGGAACGTCGCCGCTGTCAGGTCAGAGGTCAATTGATAAGTAGCGCTCGAAAAATCAGGCATAACATCGGACATAAAGGGTATCGCTATAAATGGGGGTAAAAACTGAGCGTTATCACGTTGAGTGCGCTAATGATTGCTGAATACTAAAAAATAGTAAAATTAAAGCCTATAAAAATAAAGGTAACAAAGTTATAGGCAATAAAATTATAGGCAGCAAAACTATGGGGTGATAAAAATCAATGCCAAACGAATGGTGTTGTAATCGATGCTTTGCTTGAGATGATCATATATCGGACGCAGCTTGATGCTACCGTCATCATTGAAGTCATTTGGATTATTGGCGACTTTAATGGCGACATAGGCATTACCTACGGCTGTCATCACCTCATCATCTGGACGCAGATGATCGCAGGCAAGACTCGGATCTTGTGATTTTAGCTCACCGATATGGCGCATGATGGTCGATTGTGACAATTGACGTGCTTCTGAAATCTCCGCAATGGTCAAACTCTCCTCCAATAACACTCGGGTTGCACGCAAGGTGCTTTCTGACTTATCAGAGACCTGATTGCCCTGTTTTTGCTTTTTATCTATTTGCGCTTGCTGCTGTTCGCGGCGCTTTTTTTGCAGCGCGGCATAGGCATCAATCACGGATTGACTGAGCGTACCACCTGACTTTAAGACAAACTTCTCATGTGCCTGCTGCATGCTTTCTTCATCGAGCATGGCATAGTTGGCATCAGCTTCGTCAGACAGCACCAAAAATCGCTTGTCTGCGCCGCGTGCTAATGGATCAAGTTGCAAGCTCATGTCATTCATACCCAGCAGCTGCAATCCTGCCAGCGACTTGAGACGTGACAAGGCCACATAGCCTTGCCCAAGCTCAAAGGTACGCGATAAATCAATCTCAGCCGCG